>ERZ1292640.2128-Hain-H43-02um-R1-2128-length-16081-cov-5_pt1 | contig 16081 bp, 14 predicted proteins | sample MGYA00564404_ERZ1292640 | MGnify/ENA primary metagenome ERZ1292640 (study PRJEB36523, sample SAMEA6512636) | groundwater metagenome | collected 2019-01-08 | study: AquaDiva: Metagenomics assemblies of 32 groundwater samples
ATGTTCCGGCTTCATGTTCGGTACGCAGGCCGCGGTGAACGGCCCGAGTCGGGCGGCGATTCCATCGTGGAGGGCGCTGAGGAGAGCTCGCGATCGTGCGCGAATATCGGCCGGCCCTCGGATGATGAGACTGGCCTTGAACGACGTGACGTAAGCACTGCGTTCTCCGCTCCAATCCCAGGCTTGTGGACATATCGGGCGCGTGTGTAGTTGACGCACACGGTCGGGACGGCCCCGGACAATGGCAAGGTGCGCGCCGAGCCGATCCGGGCATGGAGCCCGAGCATGGACTTTGATCCTCCGTTGGACCCCGGTATTTGCCCGTTCGTCGAGTGTTTGAGTAACGCAGGAATTGAGACGTTTGAGTCCTGCGAGGGCGGCCACGGGCACGCCTACACCGAACCGACCATTCGGTTTCACGGCGGAACCGGCGAAGGCTTCCGGGCGCTGGCGATCGCGCAGAAACACGGCTTGCCCGTGTCGGAGATCCGCCGAACGTGGCCGATCAATAACGACGAGCCGACTGGCCCGCACTGGGAGATTGTGTTTTGGCGCAAGGCTACTTGCCTTGTCGGTTGAGGTGCTCGCACTCTTTGCAGAGCGGCTTGTTCCCCGTCCCCTCTCGCCGGTTGTCGTCTTCGATGTTGTTGCCGGTTTTGCACGTCGTGTTGTCGTGCCGAACCTCTTGCTTGACCGAGTGCCACGGATGAACCATCGGCATAACCCACCCCTTTCGTTCGGTATGTGTATGGCGCGATCCTGTCGTGGTCAACACCGATAGTCTCTTGACAAGGCCGTGTGCGTTATCTAACATGGTTTCATGGAGACGACCACCAAACCCCGCAAGCCGCGCCGCAAGGGCTCAATCTGTGGCGACAAGTCCCCAACGGTGTCGGCCTTGCCGGACGTGTGTGCCGACGAGACGCTCGCGGTGGAGTTCGTCGAGCGTCAACGCTGGGGCAATTCGCCATGCTGCCCGCGCTGTGGCGACACCAACGTCCGGAAGATGCTCGCGGCCGACGGCTCGCGGAACAAGCGGTATCTGTGGCGCTGTGGCGGATGCCGCAAGCAGTACACGGTGCGGATCAATTCGGTCTATGAGGATTCGCGCATCCCGATGCGGTTCTGGGTGTTCGCGTTCTGGTCCGCCTGCACGCACAAGAAGGGTGTTTCGGCCCTCCAGATCAAGCGCCAGACCGGGCTCAACTACCGATCGGCCCTGTTCCTGATGAACCGCATTCGGCACGCGATGACGCCCACTGACCAGCCCCCGCCCTTTGGCGGTATCGTCGAAGTGGATGAGGTGTACATCGGTGGACGCGCAACCCGCGCGGAGGCCCGGGCAAACAAAGCCAAGGGCGTCGTGCTTCGGGGTCCCAAAGACAAGACGCCGGTACTCGCCGTGGTCGAGCGCGGCGGGTCCGTGCGAACCAACGTGGTTGCCAGTGTAACCGGTGCCAACCTTGGGGACTTCATCCGCACAAACGTCGCGTCGGGCACGCTCGTTTGCACCGACGCGCTCAAAACCTACCGGGTGGCGGTCCCTTATGCGTGCCAACATGGGATTGTCCGGCATGACGTTGGCCGCTACGTGGACTTCGACGATCGGCGCATCCACACCAATTCGGTCGAAGGGTTCTTCAACTTGTTCCGCAAGCGAATCGACGGGACGCACCACTCGGTTTCCCGCGTGCACCTCCACCGATACGCGAGTGAGGCGGCATTCGTCTACAGCGCCCGGGGAGTGGACGACGGCGAACGCACGATCATGGCGATTCGGGGCGCGAGCGGGAAGCGGTTGACCTACAAGCAGTCGTGCGTGCGGATCGCCTAGACCGCACGTTTGCGGCGAGCTGGCCCGATGGTCACGGTTGAGCGATTGGCGACGGTCGGGATGGTAGCGCGTCAAGCCATTTTGGATCAAAATCGGCGTCTGGGACTTCTAGTATGAGAGCGTGGATCTTGTCGTGATGCAGTTTCAGCTTGGCCCTAGCCCAATCCCACGCATACCTCGGCGCGCCGAGCTTTCCGGGCTCCGGCAACGGCGGCACATATTCCAACGACGGTCCCGGTTCGCTTGCGGCGCTTGCCAGAAACTCTCGTTCGTAGTCTGGCCCAAGACACTGGCGAATTGTGGCGGCCGCACGATTTCTCCATTCCAAGGCTCGCGATTGCACATCTCCAGTGCCGTACAGAATGGAATGAGCCTCATTCATAATCGCTCGCAGTTCACGGCGAGCTGCCGCCGGAGCCAATCGGGCCTTGATCTCGTCTCGTTCTTTTCGGATTTTGTGAAACGCCACAAACGCCGCAACGACGAGACCGACAACCGAGGCGACACTTAGACTTCTCCATCCAAGGGAGTAGTTTGGGTTTCCCATCTGGTAGAAACCAACCATGCCTCCGAGAAGGTCGATTAGCACGACCCACCCCCATTGGCCCCAAGCACAGACGAGTTCGCGCGCGCTTTTAGCGACCTCTCGGACGACCGTCTTTTCCATCCCACTAGCGTACCAAACCCCCACCGATCGTGTGGAGGCTCGAAAACAGGGCATTTTCGCCCTACTTCGTCGGCTTGGCCTTGAACGAGTCCCGAATCCTGTCCCCGAAGTTGCCGTCGAGTTTGAGGCGCGATGGACTGGGGCCGCGCTTGGGCTCGTCGTCTTGCGGTGGACGGCTCTTGGGCTTGACGGCTTTCGGTTCCCGCTTTCTTTGCGTCATGGTGCGGATCCTGATTCTGTGCTCGTCGCGTCGAAGCAGAATCATACACGCCGATCGGCGCGCGCGTCAAGAACCCGAGAACCACTCCGACATCGTTCACGCCCTCAGTCTAGCCACCGACATGGCCGTGTGCGTCAACTACACAGTAACGACATATCGCCGTAGTCAGAGAGCGAGCCGCACTGCCAGCGGAGTCTTGGAGCGGGGGTTCCGCAGTCGGTGCGCCCGGATGGTTTGCTTGGATCCCCACGACAGTCAGATCCTCCCAATCCAGCATCGAGCTCTGGCCTTGTTGATCGCCCAGCATGTTCACAATCGCTCGGGCTCGTCGAACGCGCTCTGGCGAGGCCTGCAGGACGAGAAACCTTCCAACTTCCCTAACCGTGCACTCTCGCTTGCCCCGATTGGCGGCCCAGGTCTCCGGCTGCAATTGGGCCCAGAGGAATACGGCAAAGTCTTGAGTGCTACCTTCGACACGTGCTATGGATCGACCGAGTTGGACCTGCGTGATTCGCTCGACATCGAGGATCACAACTTCGTGGTCGGCGGGGGCGAGACCTTTCCAGTGGGATTGGACCCGGCCCGCAAGGATCTGCGCGGGCAACCAGCCCAGGAGTTCATGGTATTGGCGAGCGGCCAATTCTGTCCCCGCCCAATCCACTTGACGGTGTTCTGCCCACGCGCCAACATCCATAGGCCACGAGACCAGCACCATCGTGGGCACCAGACGCGCCCAGCCGTGCTCCCGCGCCGCGGGCATTCGCCACGCCACATGCGCGGGCAGCAGAAGCAAGCACGAAAGGACCGCCCGGCCCCACCTTCGCCTCGAACGCCGCAATCCGCGCTCGCTCCTCGCCTCCCGCCCGCACTCTGGGCACCGCAAGCCCGCGACGCCGGTCATGTCGTACCAGCACTGTTGGCAACGTCGGCGTGCCGCCTTTCCGGCACGCTTCGCACGCAGGCCTCGCACCCAATCCCCGACAAGTGCCCACGCGAGACCCGCGCAGGCGGCCACCAGCAGGGTGATGCTCACCGTCATCCACAGGCGATCGATCCAAGCGTCTGACATTGGCTCTCCGGGGACTCGATTCGCAACGGTCTCACGGTTGATCGGGGCGCGGTCCCTTCGCCGCCTCTCGCAAGGCGGCTTCCACTTCGTCGACGACCTCGGGCTTGGTCGTCCAAAGCAACGCGACATTTCCAAAGACCAGCTCTATTCGTGCACTCTCCTCCCACGCTTGGGGACGGATGGTCTTGACATGGTCCACCACCGCGCTAAATGCGTGCCTTTCGGACTCCTCCGCGTCGTAGGTGACCACCGCTCGATTGCGATCCGGCCCCGTCCTCGCCCACTCCTGCGGGCTTATCCCACCATTGTCAGCTGTAATTTCCTCGTCGGTTTGCGCCCCCCAGGCCCGAAGCGTGCTGCCTGTGATCTTCCAGGTTGTCACGTACTCAAGGCGACTCTCGCTCAAGGGATCGGAGTCGTTATTTCTGTAGCACCGCGAGCCCTCACATCTTCGGGGTTGTCCGTCGGTTGCGGTTGCGAGCACCGCGTCGATTACTTCGCACGCTCTCGCGCGGATGGAGGGTTCGCCACCCATGACGAGCACATGCTTGTGCGGGAAGATGTAGGCGCCGTCGCCACCATTGTCAGACCATGCGTCTCGCGAAACTGCTTCGACCAGAATGCGGCGAAGATTTCTCCATTGGTCTTCATTCACGACGAGCCCTCGCTCGGGGTCGTCAATCACTCCCGGTAACCGATCGAGGGAGGCGATGGAAAGGCCGCCGCTCTCAACAAAGCGATGCTGTGCGGAACACGACTGGATTGCCTCAAGAAGCTCGACGCATCGCAAGCGCCTGGCCTTTGGTGCTCGGATCAGGATCCGTTCCGCGACCGCGTGGAGAGACCCCCCCTCGCCGCCGTTGTCGGTCCAGGAATCTTGGTCAACGACGTTGGTGAGGAGGGTAACGAGTCCTCGGGCGTCAGCCTGCTGGGAGATCCGACGATTCGGGCCGGCGATTGCGCCGTGTGCGAGCGACATTCCGATCACCGTGAGATCTCCGGCGTGAACGACCGATGGACTGCGGTGACTGAGATTGAAAGCGACCGTGTCATCGCCCTGGTAAGTAGCGAGCCATCCCTCTCCCGCCCTCATGGCCGAGAGGAGGTTCCTCACCTCCGACATCACACCAGCCGGGGCTCGCACGATCAGCCTTTCTCCGATGTGTTCAAGCCTTGCGCTTTCTCCCGAGTAGTAAGTCCATTCGTCAGAATGAATCGCATCCTGGATGAACATTGCCAATTCAAACACATGACTCGGCGCCCCCCAGGTTCGAACTCCCGCGGGCTCAAAGCGCATCTCCCGCACAAGATCTCCGACTGGAAAGACTTCCACCGACTCGTCTGTGCGTCGATCGCGGGCGAGCAGTTGGCGTACACGCTCTGCGAGCACACGCTGCGAAAGCGGCCCGAATAGCTCCTCTTTCAGCCGATCGTCCAATTCCTTCCCCGCCCAGTCTGCGGAAGTCCCCTTTATCCACGCGTCCAAATTCATCGGCCACGAAGCCAGCACCACCATCGGCACCAGCCGCCCCCAGCCATGGGCGCGCACCGTGGGCATGCTTGCGGCCACATGCGCTGGCAATAGAACCGCGAGGTTCACGAGAACCCCTCTCCAGCGGATGCGCGATCGCATCAGCCCGCGCTCGTGTCGCGCCTCGCGCCCGCACTCCGGACACCGCAGGCCCGCAACGCCGGTCATGTCGTACCAGCACTTGCCGCAACGCCTCCGCGTTGCGTTTCCTGCCCGACGTGCGCGCCAGCCCCGCACCCCGTCGCCGGTCATCGCCCAAGCGAACCCCGCGCACGCGACCACCAGCAGGCCCAGGCCGACAGTCATCCACAGGCGATCGATCCACGCGTCCGACATGGGGCATGAGACTCCTGGCAAACGCCCGGGTTCCTGTTCGTTGATCTCCGCACCGCATAGGCAACCCGCTATACCTAGCGCTTGCCCCGAATCGCCCTGGCGAAACCCTCCGACGCCAAATTCAACACAACGGCTCAAAACGCAAATTTGACGGATTCAAATTTCCGTTATGTTGAACGGGCGTTATGAGGCGCTCCCAAGAGCTTGTGCAGCAACGAGTTGGAGTCGGGACCAGATTGTGGGTCGTCCGGTCGGACGGATGGAACGGTTGTAGCCCGGTCTCCAATCGCCAGGCGACTTCCTATTCACCCAAGAACGAGCCGTTGTTGAGGCCAGTCACAAATCATCGTCCTCATCCCTCACCCGCTTCTCCCGGTTTCCCTGGAAGGGCGGCACCTCGTCGTCGTCTTCTTCGATCTCGTCGACTTCCTCGGCCTCTTCCTCGACCTGTGGGGCCGCGGCTGGCTCGCCGACGAAGAGGGCGCCCTGTTCTTCCTTGCCCTTGACGGGCCACGACAGGCCCTTGGCCTGGGCCTCTTCCTTGGCCATCGCCTTCATCATCTCCCATTCCTCGGGCGTGATCAAGACGTCGCGGGCGACGCTGCCCTTGTGGTCGGAGATGATCCCGGCGATGCCCATGAGGTCGATCAGGCGGCTCGAACGTGTGTAGCCGATCGCAAGGCGCCGCTGCAGGAGGCTCACGCTGCCGCGGCGGCTCTCGAGCACGATCTCGACGGCCCGCTCGAAGAGCGTGTCTTCCTGGGCGGCCTTGAGGCTGGCCGAGGAGTTGTTCTTGCTCTGCAGGAGGCGGTCCTCGTCGGACTGTTGCGAGAGGCCGTTGCCGTCCTCGCTGGGGCGACGCAGGACCATGAGCTGGCGCTCGAAGCTGGGGCCGGCGACGTCACGCATGAACTTGACGACGCTGCGGATCTCGCGATCTTCGACGAGCGTCCCTTGGCTGCGCGAGAGCTTGTTGGTGCGGGGATTCAAGAAGAGCATGTCGCCGTAGCCGAGCAGGAGCTCGGCGCCCTTGCCGTCGAGGACGATGCGGCTGTCCATGCCGCTGTTCACGCGGAACGCGACGCGGCAGGGCATGTTGCTCTTGATCAGGCCCGTGACCACGTTGGCCTGTGGGCGCTGGGTGGCGAGGATGAGGTGCATGCCGACGGCGCGGGCCTTCTGGGCGATGCGGATGATGTGGCTCTCGACTTCCTTGGCCGTCATCATGAGGTCGGCGAGCTCGTCGATGATGAACACCATGTAGGGCAGCTTGCGGGGGACGCGAGAGCCTTCCTCGTCGGTCGTGATGCTCAGGCGCTCCTTGAGCTCCTCCCACGTCAGCTCGTTGTACGCTCCGATGTCGCGGCAGCCGGCCTCGGCCAGGAGCTCGTACCGCTCGTCCATCTTCGTGCACGCCCACTCCAGGATCGCGGCGGCCTTGCCCATTTCGGTGACGACAGGGCACATGAGGTGTGGGATGTCCTTGAACTGCGACATCTCGACCATCTTGGGGTCGACGAGCACCATCTTGAGCTCGCTGGGCTTCTTGGTGTACAGGAAGCCCATGATGATCGTGTTCATGCACACGCTCTTGCCGCTGCCGGTGGTGCCGGCGATGAGCATGTGCGGCATCTTGGCGAGATCTTCGATCAAGGGTTCGCCGCTGGCGTCCTTGCCCATGAACATCGGGAGTTTCATGTGGGCGTAGCGCTCGGTGTTGGCCATCAGTTCCTTGAGGCGAACCTTCTCCTTGGTCGCGTTGGGGACTTCGACGCCGATGGTGTCGCGTCCGATCTGGTTGGGGACGATGCGGAGGTTGGCCGACTTGAGGGCTCGGGCGATGTCGGTGGTGACCGCCTGCACCGCCGAGACCTTGGTGCCGGGGGCGAGACGCACATCGAAGAGGGTGATGACCGGGCCGCTCTCGATGCCCACGACCTCGCCGTCGATGCCGTACTCCTGCATGGCACCTTCGAGGGCGGCCGCTTGCTCGCGGACGTACGCCTCGAGGGTCGCGTTGAAATTCTCTTCGGGGTTCTCGAGCAGGTCGAGCCCGGGGAAGCGGTACTGCTTGCCCTCGATCTCGAGCTGCTCGGCGGACTGGATGCCCGCGAGGTCGGCGTCGGTCGCGACCTCGCGCCGGTCCTGGCCGAACGCGACGGGGAGGCGAGCCATCTTCGCCCGCAGGGCGTCCTTGTCGAAGACCTGAGGTGCGCCGGGGAGATCGTCGTCTTCATCCTCCTCCCTCGCGCTTCGCGGGGGAGGTGTCACGAGTCCGCGAGTGACAGAGGGGGTGTCTTCGACTTCGTCGTCCCTCGCACTCTCCAAATCGGGATCGGCAATCCCATGTTCCGCGGCCTCGTCCTCCATCTCCGTCATGTTGTCCAAGGTCGCCGTCACGCCGCCTTCACCCGGGAAGGCCGCACTGGGCGCGTCCGCGGCCGTGCGCCCGCGCTTGACGCGCCGCTCCTGTGCCTTTTCCTTGAGCTCTTCGATGAACTCCTCCTGCTCGGCTTCCTTGCCCTTAAACATGTCGCGCACGCGCGAGAAGAGCCCGCCGCCGGCGTCGGCGGTGGCGCCGCCGACGACTTTTGTCGCCGACCAGGCGGCGGGGAGTGCGACGTTACCGGCGAAGCGCCCGGCGACGGCGGCGGCGGGAACGCCGCGGTCGCGCGTCAGCCGCAGGAGCCAGGTGACGATCTCGTCGACGGCGACGAGCAGGCCCAGCATGAGGAAGAGCACGAGCCAGATGCCGGTACCGACGACACCGAAGCGTTGCTTGAGGAGGTCGACGGTCATGACGCCGATCTTGCCGCCGGCGATGTCCGCGAAGGGGCCCGAGGCGTCGAGCATGAGGCGTTGCAGCCCGGCGGCGGCCGCGACGACGATGAGCACACCGATGATCCGCGTGTAGAGGTGGGGGATCCGCCAGCCCATGGCGAGGGTGAAGAGGCCGATGCCCACGAGGGCCACGAGCAGGTGGGCTCCGTACCCCAGCAGCATCACGAGGTTGTACGCGAGGAGGGACCCGAAGGGTCCGCAGAGATTGGCGACGGCCCCCTTGGCGGCTGTGGTCGTGTGGCTGGGCCAATCAGTGGCGCGGAAGCTGAAGAGACTGACGACGATGAAGGCCCAGGCCGCCAGGGCGACGACCAGGGCTATGCGCAGGGAAATACCCATTCCGCCGCTGCCGCCCGAAGCCGCTGCGGGCACGAAGGCACCCGAGGCCTGATTGGTCCTGATTCGTCCGCCGGTACGCACAGTCGCCATGGTGAAAGCTTCCTTGCTTGAGAACCGATCGTATCGGCTCAGGGGCCAAACGCCCCCCAAAAGTGCCAGAAGCCCTAACGAACCCCGCGCGAGGCACAGGCTGGCGGCTCAGCGACTGATGGTGAGACCGGGTCGCTGGAACATCGCGGCGCTGATGGCGGCGTCGGTGACCTGGGTGGAGCCGACGTGCAGTGTGGTCAGCGCCTTGAGGCCGGTGTCGGCTCGCGTGAGTTCAACAAGGCCGGCGTCGGTGATTTGCGAACCTTGCAGGCTCAGCCAGACCAGGCCCGACAGACCCGTGTCGGCGCGGGAGAGTTCCTTGATGCCCTCGTCGGTCACCAGCCTGGATCCCAAATTCAGCCTGGTCAGCGTCTTGAGACCCGTCTCGCCGCGCGAGAGTTCCTTCACACCCGCGTCGGTCACCTCGCTGTCGTACAGGCTCAGCGCACGCAGCCCTGGCAAATTTGGGTCGGCCTGGGCGAGCAGATTCGCGCCATCGTCGGTGACGCCGGTGCCGGCAAGTTCGAGTTCTCTCAGCATTCGCAGTCCAGTTTGGGGCCCGAGGAGTTGCCTGATGCACTCGTCGGTCAGCCTCTTTCCACTGACCTGCAGTGTGACGAGCGAGGGGAGCCCTGTGTGGGGGTCGGCCAGCGCGGCGATGCCCAAGTCGGTGATGCGGGTGTTGTAGAGCATGAGCGTCGTCAGATTTCGCAAGGTGCCCTGGGACCTGGCCAGAGCCGCCAGCCCGGAGTCGGTCACCCTGGTGTTGCTGAGATTGAGGGTGTCGAGCGATTCGAGGGCGCTGTCGAAGCGGGCGAGCTCGGCCAGGGCAACGTCGGTGATGCGGGTGTGGGCGAGATTCAATCGGGCGAGAGACTGGAGGGGGCTCTGCGGCCCAACCAGGGCCGCCAGACCCCGGTCGGTGATCCAGGTGCCCTGCAGGTTGAGCTCGGTCAGGGTCTTGAGGGCCGAGTCGGTGCGGGTCATTTCCCGGATGCCCGCGTCGGTCACGAGTCCATCGGCGAGCCACAGTGCCGTGAGTGTCTTGAGACCCGAATCGGTGCGAGCGAGGTCTCTGACACCTGCGTCGGTCACTTTGGTGTCATTGAGGCCGAGTGTCTTGAGCCCCTTGAGAGCGCTGTCCGGGCGGGCGAGTTCCTTCACACCCGCGTCGGAGATGCTGGTGCTGGCGAGGTCGAGCGTGGTGAGCGAGGCAAGGCCGCCCGTCGGGGAAGCCAGGATCCTGGCGCCGGTGTCGTTGAACGTTCGAGGGATGTCCCAGAGTTCTGAGAGCCGCGAGCGAGCGTCGGGAGTCAGGGGCTGGCTTTCGGCCAGCTGCAACCGGTCGCGGATGACGGCGTCGATCAACTGCTTCTGGAGTTGCTCATCCGGGCCAAGGGACGTGTGTGCCGATCGCAGGCCGAGTTTGTGTGCGAGCGGACCCAGGGATGGAATGATCACCATCGCGACAAGGAAGAAGAGCACTCCGCCGGTGAATCCGATCCAGATGAAGCGCCATCGGGGCAGACGGGCCATGAGACTCTCCGTTGCGGTGAGGCGAATCCCGAGGTGAAGACTGTAGCGAAGGGGCTTGCCGGCGGTGGGTGCGGTGACCCGTTCGACCGGGTTGCTCTACGTGCGGGCGCGGTAGACGCAGACGACAAAGCCGAAGGTGTCGCGTGTGTACTTCTCGTGGAGGTCCCACCAGGACTCGCTTCGGGCGGCGATGGCGGGGGCGTCGGGGTGGTTGGGGTTGGCGGTGCACCACGCGGCGCCGGCGTGGCGCTGGGCGGCCTCATAACTCGCGAACTCCTGGGGTGTCGCGGTCTGACTCGCGAGAAGCTCAAGCCCAAATGGAGGGCCTTTGGCGAGTGTGGCGCTCAGATCGCCCAGATCCGCGGCGTTCATGCCCAGAGCATCGAGAAACTCCTGCTGTGGCGGGCATCGCCAGTAGAGCTCGCCGATGACGACGTTACCGCCAGGGCGCACGAGGCGCGAGAACTCCACCAGCGTGCGGTCCAGGCCGCCCAGCGCGTGCGACGAGCCGATGCACAGGGCGCAGTCGATAGAGGCCGATGGCAGCGCTTCCACCGCCTGGGCCGCGTCGGCTTGGGTGATGCGAAAGCGGCCTTGGAGGTGCTGGTCCAGTGCGGCCTGGCGGGCGGCCTCTGCCATGAGAGGTGACCGCTCCACGCCGTGCGAACGCCAGCCGCGCCGCGCGAATGCCAGCAACAGTGTTCCCTTCCCGCACCCGACGTCGAGCAGGTCGGCGGGCTCTTGCAGGAAGAGATCACGGAGGAGCACTTCGTACGCGGACATGGGCAGGGGGCTGATGAGTTCGAGCGCGGCGTGGCGAACGAAGGAGTACAAGTCGCGGTCCATCGGCGAACACCGTATGGGTGTCGCGGATGGGGTTGCAACGGGTGACTTCTTTGTGAGGGCTGGAAGGAAACTTGGGCTGGAACTCCAAGCACGGTCACGGGCTGGAAGCCCATGCCACTTGGGAATCACGGGCTGGAAGCCCGTGCCACGGGGGCCTGGCCTGCGTTGACGAGGAGGGCGAAGTGGGGCACCACTTTGATGAGGGGACTGTTGGGCGCCTTGATGGGCGTGTGAGTGGGGAGGGGTTGGGAGATGGCGGGGTCTTCGAGGAAGGCCAGGAGTTCGAGGCCGCTGAGGGCGAAGCGGGCGCGGAGGGCGGCGAGATCGCCCTGGAGTTCGATGTATGCGCCGAGGAGGTCGGAGTGTGTGGGAGCGGCCTGTGACATTGGTGTCAGAGGTCGGGCGAAGGAATCGGGAAGCTTTGAAAGTGGAGGGGGAGATGTAAGGAGTGATAGAAAGAGAGTTGTCGGACGCGCGGAGATTGCGCGAGGGGAGAAGGGGAGGGGTGGGATGGTGAAGAGTGACCGGTCGGACTTGCCGCGGCGCGGGAATTGGGTGGGGCCGCCGGGTGCGGGGGCTGAGGGACTTGTTGGAGCCGCGGGCGAACCGGCACGAGTCGCTCGGGCCGCGAAGGGTGGCTGGGAACGATGTGCGAGCGGTTCGTGTCACTTTGCAGAGGAGCGACTCGCGTCACGCGTCTAGACCCGTCGGTCGCCAACACCGAGTGGATCGGAAGCAGGGCACGCGACCATCGAAGTCTCAAAGCCGACTTCGATGGCACGAGGCGGCGCCACGGGCACTCATTGGAACTTCGATGCCACCCGCCGCTCAGGGAAGCCGAGCACTGGAGAACGGCGCAAGTACGGCGCGAGCGGGCCGTCTACGATCGGCTACGTCAAGAGGGCCGTTGGAACAGTCTCAAGTCCAGAGATCGAACGCACGCGACCGATTACATTACTAGAGAAGAAAATAGCGTGAGGACAACAAATGACCAAGGAACGGGCAATTGAAGTGGCTAATGAATTCGTAGGAGCTGACGCCACGAAGATGGAATTGGTGAAAGCAAAGCTTGACGACGAAACTAATAGGTGGAATATCACCTACCGCTGGAGCGCCGACCAACGCTTATGTATCATTGTCGTAGATGACAAGACTGCCCGCTGTGTTCCAATGGACATACTACAGGATTAGCGATGTAGATGGGCGAGGATTGGGGTACAGGACAACCGGGCGCGGTACCACCGCTGCGGCCGCTGGGCAGAGCAAACAGATTGCAGAATCTATGGACTCTCTGCGTCAGGCCGCCGAGGCGTTGTTACGAACTGCCCACGAGGAATGTCTGTCCCTTCTGAAGCGGCTGGTGAGCAGAGCCGAGGCCAGTCTGCCGAAGGCATCGCGGCGATTAGTAAGCGTCCTGACGGAATGCAGGAGGGCGTTCGGCAGCTTGTCACCGAGTCCCTTGCTACGGCGGCCGTGAGCCAGGACTCGAAGCTGACCGAGAACCGCGAGCACTACCACAAAGCCCTCGCCGCCACCTCCGGTGCCACGACAGACGCGGTCGCCACGAAGGTCGCCTCGCTATCGACGGGGCAAGACGCTTCGGAGAAGGCGATCAGTTGCCTTGAACGGGTCGTTGAGCTGCAGTCGCTGGTCATCGGTGTCCTCGCGGCGGCGACCGGCGGGATCGTGTGGATGCACTTCTTCCCCTCCAAGTAGCCCTATCTATTTTCACTACGCTTTCTGGTGGAAAGCGAAGCGCTCATAGATCGGCGAAGTTCAACATCCCGCCTCAAACGCAACCACGAACGCGTCGTAGTCGAAGAAATCGACGGTGTCGTCGCCGTCGAAATCGGCCGTCGCACCTGGCGGGCACGCGGTTCCCTCGAAGCAATTCACAAACGCGTCGTAGTCGAAGAAGTCGACGGTGCCGTCGGCGTCGAAGTCGGCGGAGCAGATGGGGAAGGCGGCGGCAGCGGCGGCGTCGATGAGGCCGTAGCCGCGGACGAAGGTGGGGTCGAAAGTGCCGTTGGCGACCTGGTCGCGGGCGGTGCTGAGGATCGCGCGGCGCATCTGGGCCACGGTCCAGTTGGGGTGTGCGGAGGTGATGCAGGCGACGGCGGCGGCGATCAGGGGTGTGCTGAGGGAGGTGCCGCTGACCTGGGCGAGGTTCGAGTCGTTGCTCGAGGAGACGGTGAGGGTGTTGACGCCGCGGGCGAGGATCTCGGGCTTGACGCGCCCGTCGGCGGTGGGGCCGTCGGAGCTGAAACCGGCGATGTTGCCGGCCTCGTCGAGGGCGCCGCACGAGATCACGTGGAATGCGTCTGCGGGCGCGATGAAATGGCTCAGGGCGGGGTTGGCGTCGTGCCCCGAGTTGCCCATGGCGGTGCAGAAGTGGACGCCGTTGGCCGAGGCGATGTTGACGATCTGGGTGGTGACGGCGGTGGTGCCGTTGAGCTGGGCCTGGGTGTACCAGTCGATGTAGCCGAGCGAGCTGGTGCAGACGTCGGCGCCGTGGGCCTCTGCGAACTCGACGCCGGCGACGTAGTTGTCCTCTTCGATGGGCGTCTCGGTGGGGAGGTCCTCGGTCTTGCACATGATGAACGAGGCCTGGTAGGCCCCGCCCACGAGCGTGTCGGGCCAGTAGGAGCCGATGCAACCGGTGATCCAGGTGCCGTGGCGGTGCTGGTCGGGGTCGTCGCCGGCCTGGATGCCCACGTTGTCGTCGTGCTTGACGAAGTCGTAGGACGCGATGAGGTTGAGCGGGTTGGCGGGGTTGTTGAAGGCGGCGTGAGTGCGGACCAGGCCGGTGTCGAGAACCGCGATCACGACGCCTTGCCCGCGGAAGCCTTGCGAATGGAGGGCGGGCAGGTTCATTTGGTTCAGCTGGGCACTGGAGTAGCCGTAGAAGTCACGCGAGAGGCCCGGGCCTGAGGCGAGCGCGTCGTCGGGTGCGATCGGGGTGAGGCGGTGACCGGTGGCCACGGGTCTGATCGAGGCGACGCCGGGGAGGTTTGCGATGGCGTCGATCTGATCGGCGCTTGCCTCAACGCTCACAGCGTTGAGCCAGCGGCTCGTCTGCCGCAGCGTTGCGCCCGTCGCGAGCACACCTTCGAGGGCCGCCGGGGACACGGGGAGGTCGCGGGCATCGAACAGGCCTGGATCAGTGCGGCGGAGGCGACGCCTGGCGACCTGGAGCGGGTCGGCGGTGGACTCCATCGCGTCGATGGCGGCCGATTCCTGGACGGGCGAAAGCCCCTTGTCCGTGAGGTAGACCCAGTAGGCGGGACGTGCGGGAGTGGCGGCGAGGCCACAGCAGGCGAGAACGAAATGCGCGAGCATCGGTGGGGGCCCCTTGTCGCTCCGCTCTCTCGAGCGGGCATAGATCGTGGACATGTCCAACAGGTAGAACGGGTGCGAGGAACAGACTCAGGGGCATCCGGCCTCGAAGGAGACGACAAACGCGTCGTAGTCGAAGAAGTCGGAGACGCCGTCGCCGTCGAAGTCGGCGGTCTTGCCCGGCGGGCAGGAGCCTCCCTCGAAACAGATTACAAACGCGTCGTAGTCGAAGAAGTCGGCGGTGCCGTCACCATCGAAATCGGCGGGACAGAACGGGGGCTCGCAGACGTCGGCCTGGCCGTTGGCGTTGCCATCGACGCACGTTGTGAAAGCTCCGGACCACGAGCTTCCGGGAATCCCGGCGCAGTCCTGCTGGGTCGCCTGGAGGCAGAATCCATTGGAGAGGCAGCACGCACCCGCGGGCTGAGGGCAGTTGGCGCCGTTGCAGGTCGAGCCGACGCCGCGGAAGGTGCCGCTCTGGGCGGTGCACTGGCCGGCGGTGACGCCGGTGATGCACGAGCCATCGGGGAGGCAGCAGGCGCCGGTGGGGCAGGCGTTTCCGGCGCCGCAGACCGTGTTGGCCCCAAGCCAGGTTCCGCCCGCTCCGGCGCAGTCTACCTGGCTGAGCGTGAGGCAGAAGTTGTTGGAGAAGCAGCAGGCGCCGGCGGCGGCGATGCAGCCGGCCCCGTTGCAGTCGGAGCCGTCGCCGCGGTAGAGACCCTGCTGGGTCTGGCAGTCGCCCACAGTGGTGATGATGCAACTGCCGTTGGGGAGGCAGCACCCGCCCACGCCGGGGTTGCAGTTCAAGCTCGACCAGGTGGTGCGTCCAACCCAGTCGCCGGTTGGACGGCAGAAGGTGGGAAGGTTGGAGAACCGGGCCCAGCCGCCGTTGGAGGGGCAGCCAAACGCTCCGCAGTTGATGCCGTTGAGCCAGTTGAGCGTGGGCTGGGCGAGTCCCGACACGTCGGACGCCATGAAGGCGTTTCGGTTTCTTGTGGGCGCCGTTGAGCAGGGATTCGCCGGGTTCTGGTTGAGATGATCGATGCGGATCGCCACGGTGAACTGGTGCGAGCCATTGTCGTTGAGGATGACCTGCTCGGGGTCTTCTGGATCGATGGAGAACTGCAGGTTCACCCCGTTGGTCCCCGGGGGGATCTCGATGTGAGGGAGAATCGTGCCATCGGACGAGTAGGTCGCCACCAGCGTGCCCGACTGGGGCGTGCCCTCGTAGATCAGGATTGACCACTGGGTCGTGGTCGCGACGATGGTGTTCTCCGTGCCGAAGATCACTTCGGTCATGTTGTGCTTGATGGGCCAGTCACCCGCCGCCACGGTGTACGTCGCCGCGAAGGCTTCAGTGTCCACCATGCCAGCTTGAAGGTTGAACGACCCTCCGCCAAAGTTGGCGTCGGTGTGGCTTGAGAGGGTGTTGCAGG
>ERZ1292640.2130-Hain-H43-02um-R1-2130-length-16073-cov-7_pt1 | contig 16073 bp, 15 predicted proteins | sample MGYA00564404_ERZ1292640 | MGnify/ENA primary metagenome ERZ1292640 (study PRJEB36523, sample SAMEA6512636) | groundwater metagenome | collected 2019-01-08 | study: AquaDiva: Metagenomics assemblies of 32 groundwater samples
CTTGAGTGATAAGCTAGGCTTTTTGTTGCCGCCCTGCGCGCGGGCCTGCAGGGCACTCGGGATGATGAGTAGAGCGCTGAACGCCAGGATAGCGACCTGAGCGACGCCTGTTTGTAGTTGCATGGCAAGGTCCCCGCAGGCGGGGCGCAGAGGAATTCTAACCCAACATGCACGTCCCTTACGAAGTGCCTCGCGTGTCCGTGAGCGATGCCGCCCTTGGCGCCGCCGACGTCGACCTCATCATTATCCCCATCGCCCAGGACCACACCGCATCGGCGATTGGCGCCTATGACGCCTTCCTGGCCGGCGATCTCGGCTCGGCGCTCGAACGGGGCGAGTTCCGCGCCAAGGCCTGCGAGCTCTACGTGCCGCGCACGCCGGGCCGCGACTGGCGCGCGACGCGCGTGATCTTCGTCGGCGGCGGCCCGCGCGCCGAGATCGATGCCGAACGCATGCGGCGCATGGCCGTGACCGCCGCGCAGGCGGCGCGCCAGCAGTGCCACTCGCGGGTGGCCTGGGCCGACGTCGAGCCCGGCACGTTGGCGACGGCCGCCCGCGTGGAACTGATCGCCGAAGGCGTGACGTTCGCCAATTTCGACAACGGCGTCCACAAGAGCAAGAACGACCGCCAGTTCTTCATCAAGGAGGCGGTGATTCTGACCGGGCCCGATGCCGCGGTGGCCGCCGACACCGGCCGCGCCACGGGCGAGTCGATCAACGCGGCGCGCGTGCTGATCAACGAGCCGGGCAACTTCCTCACGCCGCGCATCCTCGCGGAGAAGGCACAGAGCCTGGCCGCGGTGCCTGGCATCAGCGCCGAGGTGCTCGACGAACGTGCCATCGCCACGCTCGGCATGGGCATGCTGCTCGGCGTCGCGCGCGGCAGCACGGAGCCGCCGCGCCTGCTGGTGTTGCGCTACGAGCCCGACGCCGCCCCGGCGGGGCAAGTCCTCGGGCTGGTCGGCAAGGGCGTGACCTTCGACACCGGCGGCATTTCGTTGAAGCCCGCCGACGGCATGGAACGCATGAAGGACGACATGGCTGGCGGGGCCACCGTGGTCGCGGCGCTCCGCTCCATCGCCCTGCAGAAGCTGCCGGTCCGCGCGCTTGCGGTGGTGCCGATGACCGAGAATATGCCGGGCGGCAAGGCGACCAAGCCGGGCGACATCCTGCGCGGCGCCTCCGGCCTCACGGTCGAAGTGAACAATACCGACGCCGAGGGACGGCTGATCCTTGGCGACGCGCTGTGGTACGCGCGCAAGCTTGGCGCGACCCACGTGGTCGACGTCGCGACGCTGACCGGCGCCGTCGTCGTGGCGCTCGGCAAGACGACCACCGGCCTGTTCGGCACGCCCGAACCCTGGGTCAACCACATTCGCGGTGCCGCCGCGGCGGCCGGCGAGAAGGTCTGGCCGTTGCCGTTGTTCGACGAGTATCGCGAGCAATTGAAGAGCGAGATTGCCGACATGGTGAACAGCCCCGGCCGTCCCGCCGGCTCGATCACCGCGGCGATGTTCCTCAAGGAGTTTGCCGGCGACGGCCCGTGGGCGCACCTCGACATCGCCGGCACGGCGTGGGCGGAAGAGAGCAAACCCTGGCAGCCGAAGGGCGCGACGGGCACCATGATTCGCACGCTGGTTGAAGTGGCCCGCGGCGGCTTTCCCGGTGTCTAATCGTCGTAGCATCCGCCTTTAGGCGGATAATCGATCAAGATGCAGGAACCTCAGGCGACGACGCCGACCGTCACCATCGTCCAGATTGTCAAAGAGGAGCCCGCCAAGGAGCTCAGCATGATCGACGTGTCGGTGGCGGCCTTCGGCCTCACCGGCGTGATCATGGTGGCGGCGATCGTGGCCGGCTTGCTGGCCGGGGCCGGGTTCATCTGGTACCGCTCACGGCGCGCCATCACCATCATCGAAGCGCGCGGCAACCAGCACAACCTGTTCCGCGCCTAGGGAAGTGGCCTACCGTTCCTGCGAGGCCATGGTTGGCTGGCCCTTCAGCGACTTGCGGTAGCGCATCACCGCGTTGAACAGCGACTCCGCGATCTTCTGCTTGTAGGCGTTGGTCTTCAGGAGCGACAGCTCCTGCTTGTTGCTGACGAACGAGATTTCGGCCAGCACGCTCGGCATCGCCGCGCCAATCAGCACCACGAACGGCGCCTCCTTCACGCCGCGGCTGCGTACTTCCTTGTTGGTGCGGCGCAACGACGTCACCAGCGACTCCTGCACCATGTTGGCGAGGTCGCGCGACTCGTCCAGCTTGTTGTTGAGCGCGATCGCCTTGATGATGTCGGGCAACTGGTGCATCTCCCGCGCCGACGCCGAGTTCTCGCGCGCCGCGACGGCCTCGGCCTCGGGCGACGAGGCAAAGCTCAGGAAGTAGGTCTCGATGCCCTTGGCCGCGGCGTTGCGGCTGGCGTTGGCATGAATCGACAGGAACATGTCGGCGTTCTCGCGGTTCGCCAGTTCCGTGCGCTCTTCGAGCGGAATGTAGACGTCGCTGCGGCGCGTCAGCACCACTTCGAGTCCGGGTTGCTTCTGTAACAGCTTCTCCAGCCGCAGCGCCACATCGAGCACCAGTGTCGCTTCGTTCAGCCCCTTGCCGAGCACGCCCGGGTCGTGGCCCCCATGTCCGGGATCGATCACGATGCGCGACACGCCCAGTCCCAGTTGGCGGGCAATGGAGAATCCGCCGGCGCCGTTGGCGGTGGCCGCCGTGGGCGACGGCGGAGGTGCCGAGGCCGGCGTGGTGGGCGAGGACGGCAGCGTCACCGCCACGGGTGGCGGCGACACGGGTGCCGCCACCGTGATCCGCGGGGACGGGGCAGGCGCCGGCGGCGCCGGCCTGGTGATTTCGGCCGGCGACGGCGCCGCCGCCAGCGGTAACTCCGGCACGATTGACGTCGGCGCGACCGACGTGGCACTCGCCACGGTGCGCGGCACGGCGCGTTCGGCGTCGATCACCAACCTGAACGGGCTGTAGAGCGTGAAGACGCTGTAGCGCGACACCTCTTCGAGATCGAGCACGACCCTGACCTTCGAATCGGGATGCCGGCCGACGCGAATCTTGCTGACGATGTCGCCGGGGTAGGTCAGCACCTTGTCCATCAGCGCCGGCGTGAGCTGGACCCCCTTGAGGTCGAAGAACAACCGGGCCGGCCCGGTGATGCGTTCCTCGTGGTACGTCACTTCGCGGTCGAGCTCGAGGGTGATGCGAACCGTGTCGGGCAGCACCGTCCGCTGAATGCCCATCAGCGTGGCCGGCGCCGGCACCGCCGCTGCGGTAATCGGCGCGGCAATAGCCACCGCCGGGGCCGGCAAGGCCGGCGCAGGCGGTGCCGCCGGTGGCGCCGGCGGTGGGGCGGCGGTCCTGGGCCTGGCCAGCGCCGTCAATTGCTGGTTGGCGCGCTTTACCAGCGAACTGGCGGGGTACTCGTTGACCAGCCAGCGATACAGGCGCACTGCCCGTTCCTGGTCTTCGGGCCGATTGAACTTCTGGTACGCCGCGTCGGCGAGGCTGGCAGCTTGCCACAATGCATTGTCGGCGTAGCCGCTGGTGGGGAAGCGCCGGACCAGCGCTTCGAAGGACGCAATGACCCTTGACGCCTGAGCTGCCACGTCAGGGACCGGCGTCGACGCGTCGTTCGTCAACAGGACGCGCACCTTCTCGTCGCGTTCGGTCGCGGCCTGGTACCGTTCACGCGCGGTCTGGGCCACCGCCGGCACCGACACCACGAGCGCCATGGCACATGCGATCAGTGTCCGCGAGAAGAGTAGCGCCGGCGAGACGATTACCGCAGATAAAGCCTGCGTCATCTGTATCATCTGCGGCCCTGGAGTCTCGACCTCATCTGAGTTGGGCATCGACTTCCTCGAAGTACTCGCGACCCACCAGCACCTCGCGCGGCTTGCCGCCGGTGGCCGGGGAGACCAGGCCTTCGGCTTCCATCATGTCGACCAGGCGCGCGGCGCGGCTGAAGCCGATGCGCATCTTGCGCTGCAGGTACGAAATCGAGACCTGGCCGGCCTGCACCACGATCCGGGCCGCCTCGTCGTAGAGGTCGTCCTTCTCGTAGAGCAGTTCCTGGTTGTTGGTCTTTTCTTCCTCGGTGATGCTCTCGTCGTAGACCGGCTTGCCCTGCTTGCGCAGGAAGCTCGCTACCCGCGCCGACTCCTGCTCCGAGATGTACGGGCCGTGCAGGCGGATGTGGCGCGACGACGCCGGCGGCAGGAACAGCATGTCGCCCTTGCCCAGCAGTTGCTCGGCGCCGTTGCTGTCGAGAATGGTCCGCGAGTCGATCTTCGACGAGACGCGGAACGAAATGCGCGCCGGCAGGTTGGCCTTGATCAGGCCGGTGATGACGTCGACCGACGGCCGCTGCGTGGCCAGAATCAGGTGGATGCCGACGGCGCGCGCCATTTGCGCCAGGCGGCAGATCGATTCCTCCACCTCGTTGCCGGCCACCATCATCAAGTCGGCCAGCTCGTCGACCACGACCACGATGAACGGCAGCGGGCGGTTCGGCTTGCCTTCCTCGGGGACCTCACCCGATTCCAGCACCGCACGCACGTTGCGGTTGAACTGCTCGATGTTGCGCACGCCGTAGGCCGCAAGGGTCTTGTAACGTTCTTCCATCTCGCGCACGGCCCAGCGCAGCGCGTTGGCCGCCTTCTTGGGTTCGACGACGACCGGTGTCATCAAGTGCGGGATGTCCTCGTACATGCCAAGTTCGAGGCGCTTCGGATCGACCATGATCATCCGCACGTCATCGGGCGTGGCGCGGTAGAGGATGCTCGTGAGGATCGCGTTCAGGCCGACCGACTTGCCCGAGCCGGTCGAGCCGGCGACCAGCAGGTGCGGCATGGTGGCCAGGTCGGCCATGTAGGGTTCGCCGTGGATGGTCTTGCCGAGGGCAAACGTCAGCTTCGAAGTCGAGCGGGTGTAGGTCTCGGACTCGAGCAGTTCGCGCAGCGAAATCGCCTCGCGGTTCGGGTTCGGGATCTGGATGCCGACGGTCGCCTTGCCGGGAATGCGATCGATCAGCACCGACTCGGCCTGCATGGCCAGGCACAGGTCGTCCGACAGGCCGGTCACCTTCGAGTACTTCACGCCGGCGTCGGGCTTGAATTCGAAGGTCGTGACCACCGGGCCCGGATGAATCTGCACCACCGACCCTTCGACCGAGAACTCGCGGCACTTCTCCTCGAGCAGGCGCGCCGACTCCATCAACTCGCGCTCGTCGATCTTGCGCTCGGCCTTCGGCGCGTCGAGCAGCGAGACCGGCGGCAGGGTGTACGAGCCGAGGCGGCGCTCGACGTTGCGATCGGGCTCGGGCAACGGCAGCGACGGCGTCATCGGCGTACGCGGCGGCGCCTTCTTCACGACCGGCGGGGTGCGCGGGGCGGCCGCCGCCGGCTCGTCGTCCTGGTCGAGGTCGCGCGCCGGCGCCCGGACCGGCGCCACCGGTTCGGGCCGTTCGGTCCCCCTGGCCGGCTTCTTCTCAGCCTTGTCGGTCTTGGCCACCACGACGCTGTCTTGCTTGCCGTACTTCACCAACACTTCGCGGCGCTGCCTGGCCTTGCGGCGCTCCTCGCGCCACAGCCGGAACGACTCCGCGCCTTGCCCGCCCAGGCTCGCGATCGCCGCGAACAGCGCGCTGAACAGGCGGCCGAACGATACCTGCGTCGAGATGATCACCGCGGCGACGATCAGCGCCAGAATGACGATCACCGATCCGGTGCGGCTCAGGTAGTCGGACATTAAGCCGCCCAGCCACTCGCCGAGATAGCCGCCGGCACGGAACGGGCGCGGCCCGAAGTCGACGCGGCCGAGCGTGAGGTGGAGGAAGGCGCTGCCGCACGCCAGCAACATGCTGGCGCCGATCATCTTGGTGTACGCCGCATCGATCTTGCTGCACCAGAAGTAATGCCAGCCGGCGACCGCGACCACCGCAGGCAGCAGGTACGACGCGTAGCCCAGGAGCTGGAACGACAACTCGCCCAGGAACGCGCCGACGCGGCCGGCGAAGTTGGCCGGCACGTCGTGGGTCCCGGTGCTGAAGAACCACACCGGGTCGTTTGGGTCGTAGGTCGCCAGCGCAATCAGCCAGATCAGCGTCACCGCGAACAGCGCGACGCCAACCACTTCACTGACGCGGCGCGACAGGGCGGAACCGGATGCAGCCACTCAGTCTCTCCTCAAATCTCAATCACGACCGGCAGCACCATCGGCCGCCGGCCCGTGCGTTTCTTCAGGAACCGCCGCACCTCGGTGCGGATGCGTTCTTTCATCAACCCGGGATCGGTGCGTTCTTCGACGCTGCAGTCAGCGATCGCATTCGACACCACCTCGGCGCCTTCGCGCAGCATGTCGGCCGTGCCTTCGTCGCTCACGAACCCGCGCGCCACCAGTTCCGGCACGCCCTCGATGATGCCGGTGCGCGCGTTGATGGCCACCACCGGCATGATGATCCCGTCGACCGAGATGTGGCGGCGATCGCGCAGCACCTCGTCGTCCACTTCGCCGACCCGCGTGCCGTCGATCAACACCCGGCCCGACGGCGCCTTGTCGGCAATGCGCCCGCCGCCGGCGTCGAATCGCAGCACGTCGCCGTTCTCGGCGGTCAGCACTTCGACCACCGACGGCAGCCCGCGGGTCACGAACTTCGCCACCTTGGCGTGGCGCGCGAGCTGGCGGAACTCGCCGTGAATCGGGATGAAGTACTTCGGCCGCACCAGTGACAGCACCAGCTTGAGCTCCTCCTCGGAACCATGGCCCGAGACGTGGACGTGCTTGGTCGATTCCGTGACCACGTCGACGCCGCGGCGGGCGATGTGGTTGATCACGCGGCCAATCGCCTTCTCGTTGCCGGGAATGGCGCGCGCCGAGATGACCACCCGATCGCCCTCGACCAGCTTGACGTGGCGATGATCGTTGATCGCGATGCGCGACAACGCCGCGTTGGCTTCACCCTGCGAGCCGGTGACCAGGCAGACCACGTCCTGGGCGGGGAAGATCGAGACGTCGCTGTCCTTGATCGCCACGCCCGATTGCAGGTGCAGGTGACCGAGCCGCTGGGCGATCGCCGAGTTCGAGTTCATGCCGCGGCCGACGAACGCCACCTTGCGGTCGAACTGCGCCGCCAGGTCGGCGACAATCTGCAGCCGGTACAGGCTCGACGAAAACGTGGCGACGACGATCTTCCCTTCGGTGCTGGTAAAGATCTCCTCGAAGCCGTCTTCGACATCCATCTCCGAGCCGGTGTAGCCGCGTCGATCGATGTTGGTGCTGTCGCAGAACATGGCCAGCACGCCCTCGGCGCCGAGCTGCGCGAAGCGATGCAGGTCGAACGCCTCGCCGTCCATCGGCGTCTGGTCGACCTTGAAGTCGCCGGTGTGCAGCAGCACGCCCTGCGGCGTGCGGATCACCACCGCCACACAGTCGGGCATGCTGTGCGTGACCCGGATGAACTCCAGCGTGAAGGGACCAACGGTGATGACGTCGCCCGGCTTGACGGCGACCGTGGTGGGATCGAGCCCGTGCTCCTCGAGCTTCTTGCCGACAAATGCCAGCGCCAGCGGGGTGCCGTAGATGGGGCCGTCGATGTGGGGCAGGACGTAGGGCACGCCGCCGATGTGATCCTCGTGCCCGTGGGTCAGCACCAGCGCCTTGACCTGGCCCTTGCGGGCTTCGAGATAGGCGAGGTCGGGAACGATCAGGTCGACGCCGAGTTGGTCGGCCTCGGGGAACATCGCACCGGCGTCGACAACGATGGTGGTATCCCCACACGAGATGGCCATCATGTTGAGGCCGAACTCGCCAAGGCCGCCAAGCGGCACCACGTCGACAGCAAGCGCCGTGGCCGGAGCCACGGGCACGGACACACTCATGCGATATCCCAGCCAGGCGTGACGTCACGCCCAGGGAAAACTAGCTAGGGGAACCGAGGACTCTGGCGAGCCGGCAAGGTCACCTGTTCAGGCCGCTGGGAGCGCCTGTAAAACGAGGCGGGTTTGGTCGGAAACTATAGCACAGATTCAACTTCTGGCCCTGGTTAGAACCAGCGTCTCGATGTCTAATCGGTGTCCGATCCGTGGCCGTTGAAGGCGCGGAACAGGGCCGCCATCTCGCCCATATTCAGGGTCTCCGGCCGCCGTCGGCCATCGACCCCCGCCGCGGCCAGCGCGTCAGCGGGCGCAACCGACCGTTCCTGGCCGAACGGCTTGAGGGCGTTCGACAGGGTCTTCCGCCGTTGCGTGAACATCGTCCGGACCATGCGGACGAACCCGGCCATGTCGGGAACGTCGACCGTGGGGGGCCGAAACGCCAGCCGAACGACTGCGGAATGGACCTGCGGTGCGGGCCGGAACGCGCCGGGCGGTAGCGACAGCAGGCGGGTGACGTCGGCATGGACCCCCGTCAGCACGGTCAGCACGCCGTAGTCGCCGGTGCCGACCTTCGCCACCAGGCGGTCGGCGACTTCCCTCTGCAACATCAGGATGGCATCGCGCACCCCACCGGTGGCCGCGGCGAGCTCGAGCAGCGAGAACAGGATCGGTGACGAGATGTTGTAGGGAAGGTTGCCGACCACGCGAACCGGGTGGGCCGGGCCGAGCGGCGCCCCCAGCCAGCCGGACAAGGCCGCGGCGAGGTCGATCTCGAGCACGTCGCCCACCATCACCGTGACGTTGGCGGGCCTGGTGGCCTCCAGGTCTGCGGCCAGATCGCGGTCCACTTCGATGGCGAGCAGCCGGCCGCACTGATCGGCGAGCGGCCGTGTGATGGCGGCCCGGCCCGGGCCAATCTCGAGGATGTTCTCGTCGGGCTTCGCCTCGACGGCCTTGATGACCTTGGCGACCCACGCCGGTTCGAGAAAATGCTGCGCAAAGCGCTTGCGCGCCCTCACGGCCGCGGCTCTCCCGGGTCGTCGTCTTCGGCTGATTCAGCCGCGACATCCTCGGGGTCGTCCTCGCCGAGCAGCCATCGCTCCTCGTGCGGCGCAATCTCGTGCTCTTCCATGCCGAAGTAATGACCGAGCTCGTGTATCAGCGTTTCGCCAATCGCCACGAAGATCTCGTCTTCGTCGTCTTCACACTCGTCTTCGATGGGCCCCTGGAACAACGTGATCCGATCCGGTAACTGGTTGCCGTAGCCGAACCCGCGCTGGTTCAGCGGCGTGCCTTGGTACAACCCCAGAATGGTCCCATCGTCATCAATGTCCATCTCGTCGAGCAATTCGTCCGACGGTTCGTCCTCGATCACGATGGCCACGTTGTGAATCTCGCGCGCGAATCGGCGCGGGATGCGGTCAATCGCTTCCTGCACGAGTTGGCCGAATTCCTCGCGCGTCATCGCGACGTCTTCTTCCGCAACGTGGCGTCCGCCTTCTTGACCGGCGCAGCCTTGGCGAAGGTGGTTAGCCGGACTTTCGGCTTGGTCACAAATCCCGTGCGATAGAAGTCGCAGTCGTTCTTCACGTTGCACATCGGGCACAGCGGTTTCGGCTTGCAGATGCGCCGGCCGTGCAGGATCAGGTCGTCCGACCCGCGGGTCCACCGCGCCGGCGGCAGCGCCTCGCAGAGCTGCGCCTCGACCTTGACGGGGTCGTCGCCGTGGGCCAGGCCAATGCGATTCGCCACCCGTAGCACGTGGCGATCGACCGGCAGGCCCGGCACGCCGAGCGCGTGGCCCAGCACCACGTTGGCCGTCTTGCGGCCGACACCCGGCAGCGCGGTGAGCGCGTCCATTGACGCCGGCACCTTGCCCTTGTGCTCGGCGAGCAGGATGCTCGACATGCCGATCAACGACTTCGCCTTCTGCCGGAAGAAGCCGGTCGCGTGAATCAGGTTCTCGAGTTCGGGCACAGCGGCACCCGCCATGCTCTTCGCATCGGGAAACCGCTTGAACAGGGCGGGCGTGACGAGGTTTACCCGCGCGTCGGTCGACTGCGCCGACAACATGGTGGCCACCAGCAACTCGAACGCATTGCGATGCGCGAGTTCCGTGTCGGCATCGGGGTAATGCCGATCGAGGCCGTCGAAAATGCGCGTGACTGCGGCAGGCGGCTTCACGCTAGTGTATTGGTCCCTTGCCCGGCGGCAGCGGCTGGGGTGGTTGCCCCGAATGCGATTCGGAATAGACGCGCATGTTCTCCTGTAACGCGGCGATCAGCGTCGGGATGAACTGCACCGGCAGGACGATTTTCGCCCGCACCGGCGCGCGAACAACGTGTTCGGCCTCCGCCTCGCGAATCTCTTTCTCCGAGAGCGGCTGCACCTCGCAGAAGGTGAGCGAGAAGTCGAACGGCGTGTGGTTGACCGCACAGAAATTAGCGTAGGTGCGCGGCTCGGATCCGCCGTCGTCGGGGACGATGGTGAAGTTGATTTGCTTGCGGTCGCTCATGATTGGGCCTGTGGCTCTAGCCTACCTCAAGCCCCCCGGGTCGCTAGTACTTGCGCATGACGCCGACGACCACGCCCTGGATCTGCACCCCATCGGGATCGACGTAGATGGGCTGCATGGCCGGGTTCGCGGGCTGCAGGCGAATGCGGTTGGTTTCCTTGTAGAACTTTTTCAGCGTGACGTCCTGGCCGTCGACCAGGGCAATGACCATGTCGCCGTTGTCGGCGGTCTTGCGATCCTCGACCACGACCCAGTCGCCATCGCGAATCTGTTCATCGATCATCGATTCGCCGCGGACGCGCAGCACGTAGGTGTCGCGCTTGCCGGCGATCAGTGAGTCGGGCACGCTGATGGTTTCGGTGCCGGCCACGGCCTCGATCGGCATGCCGGCGGCCACGTAGCCCAGCATGGGCAACTCGATGGCGCGTCCTCCCGAGCGGCTGGGCAGCAGTTCAACCGACCGGCTGCGGTTCCACGCGCGGCGAATGAACCCCTTCTCCTGCAGGTTGGTCAGGTGCTTGTGCACAGTGGCCAGGGACGACAAGCTGAACCGTTCGCCGATCTCCTCCAGGCTCGGCGCGTAGCCGTGCTGCTGGATGAATTCGTTGAGGTAGTCGAGAATCTCGCGCTGGCGCTTGGTTAGTGGTTGCATAAGTGCACTCCGGAGGTCGGGGGTTGCTCCGTTTGTTCGCCCTGAACAGGAAGCGTAAGCAAACAGGAGGCGAAAGTCAACCGACTTGCCGCATACTCTTTCAACCTTCCGCGACCCTGCCGGTCTAATTCCTACAGCAGGGGACGCGGTCATGACACATGGATCGGCAGTTCGTACAGCGTGGGCACCGGCAAGCGCGACCGGGTGGACGGTGACGGTGGTCGAGCCATCAGCGCCTGACACCGCGGCCGCCATCGACTTCTCGGCCATGGACGACGCCGCGCTCGTGACGGCCTCGGTCGAGGGCCGTCGCGAGGCGTTCGACCTGATCGTCGAACGCCATCGCCGGACCGTCTACCAGGTCTGTTACCGCTTCGTCAGCAATCACGAGGACGCGAGCGACCTGTCGCAGGAGTCGTTCGTCCGCGCCTGGCGCGGCCTGAAGAACTTCAAGGGGCAGTCGGCGCTGTCGACCTGGCTGTACCGCATTGCCGTCAACGTGTGCCTCAACCGCGTCAGCGTCAAGACCCCGGCCACCGCCCCGATTGAGTCGACCGACCACTTCGAAGACACGCGGATCGAAGGCGCGCAGGCCGCGCTCTTGCGCGAAGAGCGCGCCGCCGCGGTGCGCAAGGCAATTGCCTCGCTGCCGAAGAAGCAGCGCGCCACCTTGATCCTGCGCACGTATCACGACCTGTCGCACCAGCAGATTGCCGACATCCTCGGCAGCTCGGTCGGAGCGACGAAGGCCAATTTCTTTCACGCGCTGGCCAACTTGAAGAAGATCCTGGGTAACGAACCATGACGCACCTCACCACTGACGAACTCGTCGACGCCCTCGAAGGCGCCCTCACCTCGGAGCGGCAGGCCCATCTCGATGCGTGTGAGCCGTGCCAGGTGCAGCTCGCCGAACTCGACACCGTCCTGGGCGAGACCAGGACCGTCACCGTGCCAGAGCCGTCGCCGCTGTACTGGGAACACCTGTCGGCGCGGGTCCGGACCGCCATCGACGCCGAACCGCCGGCGGCGGGCGGGTGGAGCAGTTGGCTGCGCTGGCCGGTGCTCGCGCCGATCGCGGCGCTCGCGATGATCGTGATGGCCCTGGCGGTGGCCGTGCCGCGCGAACCAATGACGGCGCCGGAGGTCGCGGTCAGTGAATTGCCCGGTGACGCGACACTCGACGACAGCTTTGCCATCGTGGCCGACCTGGTCGGCGACATGGATTGGGATACCGCGATGTCCGCGGGATTGACGGTCGAGCCGGGCGACGCCGACCTGGCCGTGCTCGAGTTGACGGTGGCTGAACAACAGGAACTCACACGGTTGCTCCAGGCGGAGTTGACCAGGGCCAAGTCATGACGAACCATACCGGCCGCAAGTCGCTCGCCCCAGGCACAGGGCTTATGATGAACACCATGCGAACCCTCGCCGCCGCGCTCGTGCTCGGCGCACTCGCCGTCGCCCCGGCGGCCGCGCAGGACCTCCAGGCCCAGGCCCCAGGTCCCGCCCGCCAGCCGCTGCCCGGCATCGACAACAGCGACATGACGCCCGCCGAGATCCAGAAGCTGTTCGACGCCTATCTCGTGATGGAGGCGCAGCAGGCGCTGACGCTGACCGACGAGCAGTACCCGCAGTTCCTCACGCGCCTGCGCGCGCTGCAGGACACCCGCCGCCGTAACCAGCAGGAACGCTTCCGCTTGATGGGCGAGCTGCAGCGGCTGACGAACCCGCGGCAGCCGGCACGCGGTGACGATGGCATGCTCAAGGAACGGCTGGCCGCGCTGCAGGAACTCGAGTCACGCACCGCCGCCGAGCTGCGCAAGGCGTACACCTCGTTGGACGAAGTGCTGGGCCTGAGGCAACAGGCGCGGTTCCGGCTTTTCGAGGAGCAGATTGAACGGCGCAAGATCGAGCTGCTGCTGCGGGCACGCCAGCCGAACCGGCCCAACCAGCAGCCGCCCGTCCGAAGGCCCAACCAACCGCCGCCGGGAATGTAGCTCGGCCACGCGGGCCGGCCGGCGAACGATTCGCTGTTGACGGACGTAGAATAGGGACATGCGCGCGCGATTACTTCTTGCTGTGTGCCTGGCCGCCGGGACCACGCTGGGGGCCTTCAACCCCCTGACGCCCCAGCTTGCGGATGCGTTCGAGAAGAAGATCGTGGCCGTGCAGGCCAATGCCGACCTGGCCGCCAAAGCGCCGCGGCCCACCCAGTTCTCCGAAGCCGAAACCAACTCGTACCTGAAGTTCAAGTCTGGCCCCTTGCTGCCGACCGGATTGGCCGAGCCCGAGATCACCCTGCACGGCGAGGGGCGCGTCGCCGGACGCGCACTGGTGGATCTCGACGTCGTGCGCCAGAAGCAGGGTAGCGGCGGTTGGTTCGATCCGACCAGCTACATGACCGGCAAGCTGCCGGTCAGCGCGGTGGGCCGCATCGTGACCGCCGATGGCAAGGGCCGGTTCGAACTCGAGCGCGCCGACATCAGCGGCATTCCCGTGCCCAAGTCGCTGCTGGCGCAGATGGTCAACTACTTCACCCGCACCGCCGCCAACCCCGCAGGATCCTCGATCGACGACACCTTCGAGCTGCCCGCCGACATTCGCCGCATCGACGTCGCGACCGGCCGCTTCACCGTGGTCCAGTAGCGCCCGTGGCTGAGGACGTCCTGCAGTTGCCGCTGCAGTTTCTGAAGGGCGTCGGCCCGCGCAAGGCCGCCGATCTGAAGAAGGCCGGCCTCAACACCGTCGAAGACCTGCTGTTCCGGTTTCCCCGCCGCTACGAAGACCGCAGCCGCCTGCAACCAATCATTTCACTCCGGCCCGGCATGACCGCCGCCATCAGCGGGGAAGTGCTGAACGCCGGTCTCGCCCATACGCGGCGTCCCGGCTTCCGGCTGTTCCAGGCCCTGGTGCAGGATGCCAGTGGACAAATCCAGGTGGTGTGGCCGAACCAGGCATTCCTCAAGGACGTGATCCGCGCCCACCAGCGCATCGTGCTGTTCGGCAAGGTGGAACTGTGGGGTTCGCGCGGCCTGCAGGTCACCGATCCGGAGTTCGAGATTATCAAGGACGGCGCCGAACTCGACGGCAGCCGCGAAGCCGGCCGCGAAATGGACACGCTGCACACCGGGCGCATCGTGCCGGTCTACGAACGCACCGGCAGCGTGACGCCAAACATGCAGCGGCGGTTCGTCTGGCAGGCGCTCGAACAGCTGCCGGCCGAGGGATTCGATCCGGTCCCAGGCGACATCCTGACGAGCGAGGGCTGGCCGTCACGGCGCACGGCGCTGTGGCAGGCGCACTTTCCCGAGGCGGCGACCGCGATCGATGCGCTCAACGCGTTTGCCACGCCGGCGCAGCGCCGGTTGATCTTCGAGGACTTCTTCGTCTTCCAGACCGGCCTTGCCCTGCGGCGTCACGAGAACGCGCAGGTCCGCAAGGGCCTGGTATGTCACGTCGACGACCGCATTCGCGAGTGCGCCCGGGCCGTGCTGCCGTTCAAGCTCACGCCGGGGCAGCGCGACGCGCTCGTGGAGATCGTCGCCGACCTGCAGCGCCCGTGGCCCATGCAACGCCTCCTGCAGGGCGATGTCGGCGCCGGCAAGACCATTGTCGCCGTGCTGGCCGCGGTGGTGGCCATGGAGAACGGCTACCAGGTGGCGGTGATGGCGCCGACCGAGATCCTCGCCGAGCAGCACTACCGCACGATCGTGAAGATACTCGACGGGCGGCCGTATCGCACGGCGTTGCTGACCGGCCGCGTCACGGCGGCCACGAGGCGCGACCTGTTCCCGGCCATCGAGCGCGGCGACATCAACCTGGTGGTCGGGACGCAGGCACTCGTCCAGGAGCACGTCAAGTTCAAGGCGCTGGCGCTGGCGGTGATCGACGAGCAGCATCGCTTCGGCGTAGTCCAGCGCGGCACGCTGGCCGCCAAGGGCTTGAACCCGGATGTGCTGGTGATGACGGCGACACCCATTCCGCGGACACTCGCCCTGACTGAATGCGGCGACATGGAGGTGTCGGTCATTCGCGGCCTGCCACCGGGCCGCAAGCCGGTACGGACGCTGGTCAAGGCCGACTCACGCCGCGACGAAGTCTACGCGATGATTCGCGACGAGATCGCGCGCGGCCGCCAGGTCTACGTGATCTATCCGCTCGTTGAAGAGTCCGAGAAAATCGACCTCAAGGCGGCGACGGCCATGGCCGGGGAACTGACGCGGGTGTTCCCGGAGTTCAGCGTGGCCCTGCTGCACGGCCGCATGAAGGGCGACGAGAAGGAAGCCGTCATGCGCGCCTTCGCTGCCGGCGCCCTCCAGTTGCTGGTCTCGACCACCGTCGTCGAGGTCGGCGTCGACGTGGCGAACGCCACGCTGATGGTCGTGGAGCACGCGGAACGGTTCGGACTGTCGCAGTTGCACCAGTTGCGCGGCCGCATCGGGCGCGGCGAGCACGCCTCCACCTGCGTGTTGCTGTACCAGGCGCCGTGGAGCGACGATGCGAGGGCGCGGCTGAAGGCGATGGCCGACACGTCCGACGGCTTCGTGATTGCGGAGCGCGATCTGCAACTGCGCGGCCCCGGCGACTTCTTTGGGACGCGGCAATCGGGGCTGCCGACGCTACGGGCCGGCGACCTGACGCGCGACGTCGACCTGCTGGAACGCGCCTACGAAGAGGCCCGCGAGCGCGTCGACGCCGGCACACTCACGACCGAGCAGCATGCCTACGTGCGCAGCGTGTGGCAACGACAGTTCGGACTTATTACCGTTGGATGACAGAAAGTGCTGGAGTGCTAAGGTGCTGGAGTGCTGGAGTGCTAAGGTGCTGGAGTGCTAAGGCGCTGGAGTGCCAAGGCGCTGGAGTGCTAAGACGCTTCGGTGCTGAGGTGCTGATCAAATGAGGATTATCGCCGGCACCAACAGAGGGCGAGGCTTGAAGGCGCCGAAGTGGAGCGGTCTCCGGCCGACTTCGGATAAGCTGCGAGAGACCTTGTTCAACATCATCGCGCCCCACGTCA
>ERZ1292640.2131-Hain-H43-02um-R1-2131-length-16063-cov-8_pt1 | contig 16063 bp, 14 predicted proteins | sample MGYA00564404_ERZ1292640 | MGnify/ENA primary metagenome ERZ1292640 (study PRJEB36523, sample SAMEA6512636) | groundwater metagenome | collected 2019-01-08 | study: AquaDiva: Metagenomics assemblies of 32 groundwater samples
AACGCCAACCCCGAAACCATCCGCCGGGCCATCGACGCCATGGCCGCCGCGGTCCGGGCCGCCAGGCCGTACGCCAGGCAGGGCGACATGTTCAACCCGGCCGTGGAAGCGGCCATCCGCCAGCGCATTGCCCGGGCTCTGCACAACCACGGCTTCACGCCGGACGATGTCATGGCCAGCGAGTTGGCCGAGGGCGTCGACCCGGCCGCCGTCACGCTGCGGGTCAACGGCCGGTTCCCGTGGGCCATCGGCACGGCGATGTTCCCGTGCGTCCTGGAAGCGCTGCCGCCGCTGCCGCCCGAGCTGCAGTACCGGATCGTCGGCCGCGACCTCGTCCTGATTGATGTTCACGCCAGCTTGATTGTCGACATCCTGCCGTTCGCGCTCGGCGCACCTACTGCCACGTCCGGGCTCGTCGCCATGATGTCCGGAGGTGTTTTATGAGATCGATCAACGTCGCGGCGCTGACTGGTTCGTTCGCGCTGGCCGCGGCTCTCGCGCTCGCACCGCGCGCCGCTGTGGCGCAGGAGGCCGAAGCGCCACCCAACCCGGCGCCGGTCGTCGAAGGCATGCTGCCCGAGCCGCACTTCCTGACCCGCGCCATCGACTTCGCCACGCGGACCGCCGGCGACGGGTCTGGGGAGAAGAGCGGGTTCTATCCCGAGATCGGCAGCATGGTCACCGGCGCCGGCTGGATCTCCGGCGGCGGCGGCTATCGCCAGTGGATCGGCGGCGACCGCATGGTGTTCGACGCCTCGGCCGCCATGTCGTGGCGGTCCTACAAGATGGCGCACGCCAGCTTCGAGTTCACCAAGCTGCTGCGCAGCCGATTGGCCCTGGGCACCGAAGTGCGCTGGCAGGACTACATGCAGAATCCGTACTTCGGCGCCGGCCCCGGGACGATCGAAACCGGGCGCAGCGAGTACCGGCTGACGTCGCTCGACACCGTCGGCTACGCGCGGCTGCGACCGACGCAGTGGCTGACGCTTGGCGCCAGCGGCGGCTGGCTGCGCCGTCCCACGATTGACCTGCCCGCCGGCACGTTCCGCAGCGACACGCCCGCGACGCGCGAGCTGTTTCCGCTCGAGTCCGTGTTTGCCATCGCCGAGCAGCCCAGCTACGTGCACAACGAGGTGTCGGTGACCGCCGATACGCGCGACCACCGCAGTCATCCGCTGAGCGGCGGCGTCTACCGCACCGCGTGGACGCGGTACTGGGCTCGCGACCTGGCCGCCTTCAGCTTCCAGCGCTTCGAGGCCGAGGGCGCGCACTTCATGTCGACGGCGAACTCGCGCTTCACGTTTGCCGTGCGCGGCTGGCTCGCGGCGACCGACACGGCGGAAGGGGCTTCGGTTCCGTTCTACCTGATGCCCTCGCTTGGCGGCAGCAACACGCTGCGCGCCTACTCGAACTACCGCTTCCACGACCGGCACCTGGCGGTCGTCAATGTTGAAACGCGCCTGGCCCTGATGACGCATGTCGACCTGGCCGTGTTCGCCGACGCCGGCAACGTGGCCGCGCGGCTGGCGGATCTCAACCTGGACAAGACCTCGTTTGGCGTCGGCCTGAGGCTGCACACCGAGAAGGCCACGTTCGGCCGGCTGGATGTCGCGCATGGCAAGGAGGGATGGCGGGTGATGTTCAATACCAGCGATCCCCTGCACCTGTCGCGGCTGTCGCGCCGGACGGCAGCAGTGCCGTTCGTTCCCTGAGGGCCGCACCATGTTCGTCGCCTTCACCGCGGCCGCACTCACCCTGGCGCTCTACATGCCGTTCTGCGCCAAGGTGATCGATCCCGCGGCGCCGCCGTCGAGCGACGAGATTCGCCGGCTGTGGGAGCCCCCGGAGGCGCTGGCCGAACGCGACCTGTTCTACGGGCCGTGGGGGCCGGAGCGGGCGCCGGATCCGGCGCTCACCTACACGCTGGTCGAGCGGAAGCATACGGGCGTCAATCCCGGCATGACCGTACGCGACTCGCTCGGCCACGAATGGAGCGTCAAGCAGGCGCCGCCTGAAGGCCAGCCGCCGGAAGGCCCGATCGAGGTGCTCGTCTCGCGCGTTCTCTCGGCGATTGGCTATCACCAGCCGCCGGTCTACTTCCTGCGGGAGTTCACGCTGGCCGACGATTGGGGCACGCGCCGCGAACCGGGCGGCCGCTTCCGCCTGAAGGACGGGTCGCTGAAGGACCGCGGCACCTGGTCGTGGCAGGAGGGCCCGCTGGTCGGGACGCGCCCGTACCAGGGCCTGCTGGTGGTGCTGTTGCTCCTGAACAGTTCGGACCTGAAGAACGCCAACAACACCCTCTACGAGCACCAGCGGGCCGGCGGCACCGAGCTGTGGTACGTCGTTCGCGACCTGGGCACCGCGCTCGGTTCGACCGGCCGGCTGGCGCCGCGCCGCGGGGACGCCGCGGCCTTCGCGCGGCAGCCGTTCATTACCGGCACCGCCGGCGGGTTCGTCCAGTTCGGCTATCGCGGCTGGCACCAGGAGCTGGTCCGCGGCCGCATCACGCCGGCCGACGTGGCCTGGGCGGCGGACCTGCTGTCGCGAATCGCAGACCGTCAATGGGATGAGGCATTCCGCGCCGGCGGCTTCACGGCCGCGGCGTCGGCGCCCTTCCGCGATGTGATCAAGCGCCGCCTCAATGAGGCGGCGAATCTGGGTGCGGCCGGCCGCGCCAATGAAGGACAGTAAGCCATGCGCCGCTTCCTGATGATGTTGATGATGCTCACCGGCGCGACCGCCTGGGCCGGCGGCGGCCAGGTCACGCTGCCAGTCGACGACCGCGAGGCCGTGCGCTTTGCGGTGATCGGCGACAACGGCAACGGCCAGCCGGCGCAGTACGACGTCGGCCGCCAGATGGTGGTGGCGCACGGCGCCTTCCCCTTCGAATTCGTCGTGATGGTCGGCGACAACCTCTACGGGTCACAGACCAGGCGCGACTTCGTCGACAAGTTCGAGATCCCGTACGGGCCGCTGCTGCGGATGAAGATTCCGTTCTTTGCCGCGCTCGGCAACCACGACGAGCCGACCAATCGCGAGTACCCGGGCTTCAACATGGGCGGCCAGCGCTACTACAGCTTCGTGCGCGGCAAGGCGCGGTTCTTCGTGTTCGACACCAACTTCATGGACCCGAAGCAACTGGCCTGGATCGAGTCAACGCTGCAGGCCTCCACCGACGACTGGAAGATCGCGGTGTTCCATCACCCGATCTACTCCGACGGCGATCGCCACGGATCCAACATCCAGATGCGGGTCGCACTCGAGCCGCTGCTGACGAAATACGGCGTCGATGTCGTGCTGACGGGGCACGAGCACATTTACGAGCGCATCAAGCCGCAGAAGGGCATCACCCATTTCATCGTCGGATCGAGCGGCCAGTTGCGCAAGGGCGGGCTGACCCCGTCGGCCATGACCGCCGCCGGGTTCGACCAGGACCAGGCGTTCATGGTCGCGACCATCATCGGCGAGGAGATGTCGTTCCAGGTGTTGTCGCGCACCGGTGTCATCGTCGACTCGGGCGTGATTCGACGCCGGGAAAAATCGTAGGAGACCGTCATGACCACGAGCATATTGCCTGCATCCAAGATGACGGCGTCGCGGCTCGACCGGCGGACCCCCGGGCAGGCCGTCCGGTTCATCCGCGATCACTTCCTGCTGCTGCCGCTGGGCGCCGCCATCGCGCTGGTCTGGGCCAACACGGCGGGTGAGAGCTACTTCCGCTTCGCACTCGCCTGGGCCTGGCCGGTCAACGAAATCGGCATGGCGTTCTTCGTGGCGCTGATCGCGCAGGACGTTTACGAGGTGGTGATGCCCGGCGGCGCGCTCCACACGTGGCGCTACTGGGCGCTGCCGATGGCCGGCGCCGTCGGCGGCTTCGTGGGCGCGGCCATGACGTTTGCCGCGTACGTGGCGCTGGTGCATGAAGGCCCGCTGCTCCAGGCATGGCCGGTGGCGTGCGCCGTCGATGTCGCGGCCGCGTACATGGTGTTGCGGATGATCTATCCACACCGCAGCCGTCCGCTCGCGTTCGTCCTGCTGCTGGCGGTGGTCACCGACGTGATGGTGATTGCGGTCGCGACCCTCAACGCGCCGGACTTCGAGTTCACGCCGGCGGCGGCCTTGCTGTTGCTGGTGGCCCTGGCGATGGCCGCGGTCATGCGTCGCGCCAACGTCCGGTCGTTCCTGCCCTACTGGCTCGGTCCCGGCACGCTGTCGTGGCTGTCGTTCTACCTGATGGGCATTCACCCGGCACTGGCGCTGGTGCCGATCGTGCCGCTGCTGCCGCACGGCCCGCGCCCGGTCGATGCGTTCGACGATCGCGAGGATGCAGACCCGGTTCACCATTCCGAACACCAGTGGAATGAAGTGGCGCAGCTCGCCTTGTTCATGTTCGGTCTGGTCAACGCCGGCGTCATCATCTCGCACTACGATTCCGGCACCTGGGCGGTGCTGATCGCCGCGCTGGCGGGCCGTCCGCTCGGCATCATCGGCGGCATCGGCTTCGCCGTTGCCGCGGGCCTGTCGCTGCCGCGCGGCGTGCGCTGGCGCGACGTTGTCGTCATCGCCCTGGCCACGACGAGCGGCTTTACCTTCGCGTTGTTCGTGACCACCGCTGTCCTGCCGATTGGCGCCGTCTCGAGCCAGATCACGCTGGGTGCGCTGCTGACGGCCGTGGGTGCGGGCGTGACCTTTCTGGTCGCCTGGCAAACCGGTGCGGCCCGGTTCGGCCACCGGAAAGCCGCCTGATGGACAGGAGCGGAGCATGGCCCCGCGTCGCCTGAGCCTCGCCGGCCTGCTGAATCCTCATTGGCGTCTGCTGTCGATCGCCGCGGCGGCGATGCTGGTCCAGGGCCTGACCGAGCTGCTCGAGCCGTGGCCGCTCAAGGTCATCTTCGACTACGTCCTGGGCGGCAAGGCCATTCCCGGCTGGCTCGAGCCCTGGCTGCAGGGCCGCGACCGTCTTGCCGTGCTCGATGCCGCCGCGCTGGCGGTCGTGGCGATCGCCCTGGTCAACGCCGTCAGCGCCTATACCGACAAGTATTTCTCGAGCACGGTCGGCAAGCGCGTCGGCTTCGAGCTGCGCCATCGGCTCTATCACCATGTGCAGCGATTGTCGTTGTCGTTCCACGAGCGCCAGCAGACCGGCGACATGGTAGTCCGGCTCACCAGCGACATCGACGCCGCCGAGGACCTGATTACCGCCATCCTGCAGATCGCACTCGACGTCGTTACCATCCTGGGCATGACCGCGGTGATGTTCTATCTCGACTGGCGCTTCAGCCTGATCGGCCTGTCGGTGGCCCCGGTGCTGTTCGCGATGGTCTATCGCTACACCCGCCGCATCAAGAACGCGGCGCGGGAAGTCAAGCTGAAGGAAAGCGCGCTGGCGTCGGTCGTCCAGGAGTCGATCTCGTCGGCGCGGGTCGTCAAGGCGTTCGCGACCGAAGCCTATGAGGAACAACGTCTCGATCGCGAAAGCCGCGACAGCGTCAACCTGAGCCTGCGCGCGCGCAGCCTGAAGGCGCGCCTGGCGCCGCTGGTCGACGTCATCGTCGCCGTCGGCACCTGCATCGTCCTCTGGTACGGCGTCCGGCTGGTGATTGCCGACCGCCTGACGGCCGGCGCCTTGCTGGTGTTCATCATCTACCTCGGCAAGATGTACAAGCCGATGAAGAACCTGTCGAAGATGACCGACACGCTGTCGAAGGCGGCGATCAGCTTCGAGCGCATTCGCGACGTGCTGGCGATTGAGAGCAAGGTTCTTGACCGTCCCGGCGCGCGGCCGGCGCCGCCGCTGGCCGGCCGCATCGAGTTCGACAACGTGGCGTTTGGCTTCGCGCCCGGCCAGGTCGTGCTCGGCGGCGTCAACCTGACGGTTGCCGCTGGACAGCGGGCCGCTCTCGTTGGCCTGACCGGCAGCGGCAAATCGACGCTGCTCTGCCTGATCCCGCGCCTGTACGACGTGCTCGGCGGCAGCATCCGCATTGACGGCACCGATATCCGGGATTACAAGCTCGAAAGCCTGCGCCGGCAGGTGAGTTTCGTGCTGCAGGATACGCTGCTGTTCCGCGCCACCGTCGCGCAGAATATCGCCTACGGCAAGCCCGATGCGACCGAGGAAGAAGTCGTCGCCGCCGCCCTGGCATCTCATGCCGACGAGTTCATCCGCAAGCTGCCGCTTGGCTATGAGACGATGTTGGGGGAGCGGGGGGACACGCTGTCGGGTGGCCAACGCCAGCGCATTGCCATCGCCCGAGCCATCATTCGCAACGCGCCGATCCTGCTGCTCGACGAACCGTCGGCGTCGCTCGACCCGGAGTCGGAGCAACTGATCTTCCAGGGCTTGTCGACCCTGATGTCCGGGCGCACCTCGATCACCATTGCCCATCGGCTGGCGACTGTGCGTAACGCCGACGTGATCTTCGTGCTCGACAACGGCGTGATCGCCGAGCAGGGCACTCACCGCGAGCTGCTGGCGAAGGGCGGTCTTTACGCCCGGCTGTATCGCATCCAGTTTCAACCCGATAGTCCGGCGCCCCAGGACGCCGTGGAATGCGCACTTCCGTCGCCCTCTCATTCTTGATGCTGTCGCTGCTGTCGGTGCCCGGCGAGCCGGCGGAGCCGAAGGCCGGGACCATCGAGGCCTTTGACGCCTATGCGGCCCAGGTCAGGCAGGACTTCCTGGCCGCCGACCATGCCGGCGCCACGCCGCCACGCCCCGGCGCCATCGTCAAGGTGCCCGGGGGGCTGGTGCATCACTGGAGTAGTGCCGTGGTGATCCCGGGCGTCAGTCTCGAGCAGGTGCTGGCCGTGGCGCAGGATTACGAGCACTACGCCGCCATCCACACCCCGGTGCTGCAATCGCAGTTGATCGAGCGGAACGGCAATACCTTCCGCATCAGGGTCCGCATGAAGTCCGACGCCGGCCTGCTGTCAGCCGTGCTCGACTCCTGGTCGGTGGTGACCTACATCCACACGCCGCGTGGTGTGCGGACATTGAGCGAGACCCGCAAGATCCGGCAGCTCAACTCCGAGGACCAGCCCGCCGCGCCGCCGCCGGCCGGCTTCAGCGACAGCAAGAACTTCTGGGCGGCGAACACCTTTACCAGCTTCGAGTCCGTCCCCGAGGGGGTGCGCATCGAGCTCGAGACGCTGGGATTGAGCCGGCGCTTCCCGCGGATGCTGGGCTGGATCATTGAACCAATTGCCCGGCGCCTGGGACGCAGCAGCGCCGAACGAACGCTCGAGGAGTTCCGCGCCGCCGTCGTGCGCGTGCACCCTACAGACAAATGATTGCAGGCCCGACCGGATCGCACCGGTAGAATCCCCGAGATGCGAGCGTGGCCGACCCGTCTCTTGATCTGCGTCATCTGTGTCATCTGTGGCCCTGATGGATCGGTCTGGGCGCAATCGGCGTTTGATATCAAGGCGATCGACCCCGAGACGTTTCGCGCCATGGCGGTGAGGATTGCCGACGGCCAGCAGCCGTCGATCGACGGCAAGCTCACCGACGAGGCGTGGTCGCTGGCGCCGGTGCAGGGCAACTTCGTGCAGCGCGAGCCCGACTACGGCCAAGCCTCCACCGAGAAGACCGAGTTCCGCGTGCTCTACGACGACAAGACGCTGTACCTGGGCGTCTGGGTGTGGGACAGCGATGCCGCCGGCATTCTCGCCAGCGAGATGAAGCGCGATGCCGGCCTGAACAAGGGCGATCAGATCAAAATCACCATCGACACCTTCCACGACCATCGCAACGCGTTCTATTTCAGCACCAACCCGCTCGGCGCCTACAAGGACGCCAACACCGTCGAGAACGGCCGCACCATCAACTACGACTGGAACGCGGTGTGGGACAACAAGACTTCGCTCGACGATCGCGGCTGGTACATCGAGATCGCCATCCCGCTCAGCCAGTTGCGTTTCAAGACGACGATTGGCGAGTCGGTGTGGGGCATCAACCTGTGCCGCATCCTGTTCCGCAAGAACGAGGAATCGTACTGGGTGCCGTTTCCGCGTGAGTGGGGACCGTCGGGGTTCGCGCGGGTGTCGAATGCCGGCGTGCTGGGCGGCCTCACCGGCCTGAAATCGCGGCGCCGGATTGAGTTCGTGCCGTTCCTGCTGCCCACCGCGTCGCGCGATTACGTGTCGCGCAGCGAAGGCGAGGCCGATGCGAAGTACGGTGGCGACTTCAAGATCGGCCTCACCAACGACCTAATCGCCGACTTCACGTATCACACCGATTTCGCGCAGGTCGAAGCCGACCAGGAGGTGGTGAACCTGACGCGCTTCAGCCTGTTCTTCCCCGAGAAGCGGCAGTTCTTCACCGAGGGCGCGGGCATCTTCGATTTCGGCAAGGCGGTGTCGGGCCTGGGCGGCGAGGCCGCCGCCAACGACCCGGGCCTGCTGGCGTTGTTCTACAGCCGGCGCATTGGCCTGGTGGATGGCCAGCAGGTGCCGATCATTGGCGGTGGCCGCGTGACCGGCCGCATCGGCCAGTACGCGGTCGGCGTGTTGAACATCACGACCGAAGAAGAGACGCTCAGCACGCGGCAGGTCGAGAACGCCAACTTCACGGCCATCCGCATCAAGCGCAACGTGCTGGCCAAGTCGAGTGTCGGTGCGCTGGTGCTCAACAGCGCGAACGGCGTTTCCGACTACAACCGCGCGCTTGGCCTTGATGCCGGGTTGGTGTTGGGTCGGTATGTGACGTTGACCAGCTTGTTCGCCAAGACTTTCTCTCCAGACCAACCGGATTCAACCACTGCCGGCGTCGTCGACTTCCTGTGGAAAAACGACAAGTTCAACTTTGGGACGCAGTACCAGGACATCGGCGAGCACTTCAACGCCGAGATGGGGTACATCCCGCGCCTCGACATCCGTGCCGGCAAAGTGAAGGGCGGCTGGACGCCGCGGCCGCGGTGGCGGGGGGTAAGGCAGCTGGTTTTCAACGCGGCCTCCGACTATTTCGAGAACCACGATGGCCGCGTCGAGTCGCGGACCACCGAGCTCGAGGCGCACCTGCAACGTCAGGACACGTCGAGCGTCCGGATGTCGGCCACGCGCGAGTACGACAACCTGAGCACGCCGTTTACCACTGCCGGCACGTCGCTGCCGGTCGGCGCCTATTCGTGGACGACCGCATCGGCCAGCTATTCATCCAACCGCACCAAACGTGTCTACGGCACCCTTGGCGCCGAAGCCGGCGGCTACTACAGCGGCGATCGCCAGGCATTTCGCGCCAACCTGACCATCCAGGTCGCCAAGACCCTGTTGTTCGAGCCCAACTACACGCACAACCGCGTGCAGTTGCCCGGGCGCGCCGGCTATTCCAGCAACGTCCTCAACTTCCGCGTCAGCCACTCGTTCTCGCCGGACTTCTACCTCAAGGGCTTCGTCCAGTACAACGACGACCGCAAGACCGCGAGCTTCAACTTCCTGTGGTGGTATCACTACAAGCCGGGCAGCGACTTGTACGTGGTCTACAACCAGGGGTGGGACATCGACTTGCCGCTCAGCTCGCGGGTCGTACCCGAGACTTCGGCTCGCGTGCGATCGCGTTCGCTCGCGGTGAAGATGACGTACTGGCTCGCCAGGTAGAGCACACCGGGCGGCAGGTTCAACTCCCGCCGCCAGACTTCGCTCGGGTCTCAGGCGAAGTGTGCCGCGCCGAAGCCTTTGGCGAAGGTGGGCCGCCACAACAACTAGCCCGCTACGCGTTCTGCTCGGGCCACGATCAGCGTTGCGTAGTTCGCCAGCGCGTCGACGTCCAGCCCGACGAGCGCCGGACCCTCGGCGACCATTTGAGCCTTGGCAATCACCGCCTCGGCAAGTTCTACTACCCTCCGTCGAACGAACGGCGCAGCCAGGCCGACATCGGCCGCAAACTCCGGCCACGTCGTCGGACCGATCTCCTCGAGGGTCGCGCGCTTCGCGATCTTCATGGCGAGTTTCGGCGAAAGATCCGGATAGGCGACCGTCGCCAGCAGGTCGTAGAGCGGCGCGAGGGTGACGCCGCCAGGCTGATAGAGCAGGCTGAAGTTCTTCCCGTGGGCGTCGGCGTTGCCGGCAATCAGGTTGAAGATCGCGGCGTCGAGCAACGCCAGTACCGCAACCGCCGGAACGGTCGTGGCGCGTCGCACCAGATCGAAACTCGTCTTGAAGGTGGGACCGTCTTCGGCCGCGTACTTTCGCTCCGGCGGGATGCCCAGGGCCTGGCAGAAATCCTCCTGATGAAGCCGGCGCGCGCGCCCGCTCTCGTCGAAGGAACGGTCGTAGCGCGTGATGAGCAGGTAGGAGCGACCGGCAACGCTTCGCGCACCCACCGGCGCGACCGGCAAGCCGACGGCGGCGGCGAGCGTCATGACGAGTGCTTCGTTCTCCGTGGTGTGAGGGAACCGCGCCATCGGCGGTTTCAGGATGTGCGTAGTGGGCTGGCCAGGCGCCGGCAGGGCCACACGCCCGTCGACGAGCACGACCGGCAGCTTCGACTGTGCGCCCGCCAGCGACAGCCGCAGTCCCTCACGCCCGGCGAGTAGCGGGCGCGTCGGCAATGTGTCCAGGATGGCGACGAGTTCAGCGTCAGTGAGCGCATGCGCCGCTCCAGCCGGATCCACGACGGGCGGCGTCTCGCCTTCGGGCCAGAGAGACAACGCGCCGGCGACGTCGCCACCGAGCGCCTCCAGAAAGGCGAAGTCGTTACGCTTCGAGATTCCGAGTGCGCCGGCGACCGCGTCGCGCTGCGACTCCTCGGGAAGAAGGCCCGCAAAGAACGGCCGGCACTCGCGCTGTTTGAAGGGCTCCGGTCGCTTTGGAAGTGAGAACGAGATTGCCGGACGAGTAGCATCGGCGATCCACTCCGGGGAGTAAGTGAAACGCATTTCGCCGTGTTCGTTCACCTGGAGCGTGCCGGTGATCGATCCGTCCCACCAGACCGACAGCGTCCGCGTCACGAGTCAATTCCCGGGGACGCGGACGGAGGGACAACGTGCAGGCGCAAGCCGAGCGCGCCGAGGACCGACAGCACTTTGGCGAGCCGAACGGTGGGCTTGCCGCCTTCCAACTCCACGAGAAAGCGAACGCCCACCCCCGCGGCGGCAGCCAGTTGGTCCTGGCGGAGGCCTTGCGCAAGCCGGGCTCGTCGAACGATGTATCCGATTTCCTCAGCGGTCATCAATAATTCCCAATCGGGAAGATGGTGTCATTTCTGTGGGACGATGTCGACGATTATTCCCGATCGGGATTAACCGCACGGAATCATCAGGAAATCGTCCGATATATCCCGATCGGGAAATTCGAGAGCCGCCTAGCGGGGACTGACCGTCAGTCGTGAGATGCGCCCACCGGAGCCGATCGCCCAGCCGACGCCGGTGCCGGGCGCGAAGCTGAACGCGTCGAAGCCCGCGGCCGGAGCCATCTCCACGGGGATCCACGATTGGCCATCATCGGTGGACCCGTTCGCACCGGTGGGGCCGATTGTGAGCCACCAGCGCGAGGCGGTCGTCGCAATCCAGACGTTGGCCTCGATCACGGCGACGTTGGTGCCGCTGGCGCCAAACGCACCTTCACCCGGAAGCGCGGGCGGCATGCGACAGAAGCACCGTCGTGAAGACGAGCACTCCCGTCAAGCAGTGCCCCCCCGCCTCTGTCGGAACATTTCAACCGCGATCGGCAGCACCGACACGCCGATGATGCCGATGGCGACGAGCGAGAAGTTGTCCTTGACCACCGGCACGTTGCCGAACGCGTAGCCGGCGCCCATGCAGACGCCGACCCAGATCAGCGCGCCCAGGATGTTCCACATCACGAACTTCGACGCCGTCATCGCCGCCGCGCCGGCCACGAACGGCACGAACGTCCGCACGATCGGCACGAACCGGCCCGAGGCCACGGCCATGCCGCCGTGCTTCTCGAAGAAGGCGTGCGCCTTGTCGAGGTGATCGCGGTTCAGCAGCTTGTGCAGGAACCCCTGGTAGTCGTGTGCGGAAAAGACCTTCGGCCCAATGTAGCGGCCGACCGAGTAATTCACCGCATCGCCGGAAATGGCCGCGGCGACCAGCAGAATCGCCGCCAACCACAGGTCGAGCGCGCCGGTGGCCGCCATCGCGCCGGCGGCGAACAGCAGCGAGTCGCCCGGCAGGAACGGCCAGATGACGAGCCCGGTCTCGATGAAGATGATGGCAAACAGCATGGCGTAAACCCATACGCCGTACTGCGCGACGAACTCGGCAAGATGCACGTCCAGGTGCAGGAACAAGTCGATTACGTATTCCATGTAGTTGTATATAGAGTAGTTCAAACTATCGGACCGGTGAGGGGTGTCGATGAGGCCACGAACGTATTTCCCATTAATTGCCCTGTGTCTTTGTGCCGCTGCAGGCCCCGAGCGAGTGGTGGCGGTCTTGACCGCCGCCGAGAGTCGAGGGGTGGCCGTCGTTCGTGGACAGGACGGCCCGCCGAAAGATCCCAAGGCGACGCGGTCCGCCGATCTCGTCGAGCTGGTCAAGCTCGACCCGACGATCAAACTCGACATCCGCTACGCCGGCACCAACAACTTCCTGGGCAAGCCGGTCTACCAGGAGGCCCGCGCGTTTCTGCAGCGGCCGGCCGCCGAAGCGCTGCTCGCGGCGCACCAGGCGCTCGCGAAGGACGGCTACGGCCTGCTGATTCACGACGGCTATCGGCCGTGGGCCATCACCAAGCTGTTCTGGGACATGACCAGCGGCTTCCAGCGCGAGTTCGTGGCCGACCCGAAGACCGGGTCAAAACACAATCGCGGCTGCGCCGTCGACCTGACGATGTACGACGTGGCGACGGGACTGGTGGTGCAAATGCCCGGCGGATACGACGAGATGAGCCCGCGCTCGTATCCGGACTATCCCGGCGGCCCGCCGGAGGCGCGCGCCAGGCGCGACCTCCTGAGGAAGGCGATGGAAAGCCACGGCTTCACCGTCGAGCCGAACGAATGGTGGCACTTCAATTACCGCGACTGGCAGCTCTATCCGATTCTTGATATCGCGTTCGCTGCCATTCGATAACGGCTTGGGGCTTGGGGCCTGGGGTTCAAGCCTACTTCTCGGTTTGTCCCCAAATGTGCTTCGCGAACCAGTCGAGGTTCTGCTGCATGGCGCCGCGGTTCGCCTTGGGCTTGGTCAGGCCGTGGCCGAAGCCCTTGAAGATCGACAACTGCACCGGCACGTTCTGGTCGCGCAGGCCCTGGTACAACTGGAACGCGTTCGGAATCGGCACCCGCGCATCGTCTTCGCCGTGTTGAATCAGTGTCGGCGTCCGCGCCTGCTTGATGTAAGTCATCGGTGAGGTGTCGGCGTAGATCTTCGGGTCGTCCCACGGCGTGGCCTTGAGGTACTGCCGTGTGAACGGATGGATGTCGGTGTTGACGTAGTACGTCATCCAGTCGGAAATGCCGGCGCCGACCGACAACGCCTTGAAGCGATCGGCGTGACGGGTGGTGAGGAACGCCGAGATGTAGCCGCCCTGGCTCCAGCCCATGCTGCCGACGCGATCCTTGTCGACCAGGCCCTGCTGCACGAGCGCGTCGATGCCCGACAGCACGTCCCAGGCGTCGCCGATACCGAGGTTGCGCACGTTCAGCGAGCGGAACTTCTCGCCGTAGCCGGCGCTGCCACGGTAGTTCGGCTCGAGCACGAGGGCACCCTTCGCGAGATACGCATCGATGGGGTAGTAGCCGGCGCTGCCGTATGGCACCGGCCGCGACACGCCCGTGGGGCCGCCGTGAATGACGATCAGCAGGGGATAGCGGCGCCCGGCCTGGAAGTCGGCGGGCTTGTGGAGCACGCCTTCGATCTCGGCGCCGTCCTGGCTCTTCCACTTCATCACTTCGCGCGTGTGCTTCGGCCACGACGCGATCTGCGAGCCGGTGTCGCTGACTTTCTTCGCGGCCATGGCCGGCACCGGCGCCAGGTAAACGTCGGGGAACTCGGTGGGGCTCGAGCCGATGAAGGCGACGGCGGTGCCGTCGGGCGTCAGTGAGAACGAGCCGCCGATCCATTGATCGCGAACGGCATGCTTCGATGTCTGACGCGTGGCGGGGTTCAGGCCAAAGAGATACGACCACGTCCGCTGCGAGGCCGAGAAGAAGATCCCGGCGCGCGTCCACGCCACCAGGTTGGGATCCTCATCGAAGGCGTCGGTCAGGCTCTGGATGTCACCCTTGCCTGGCGTGACCGTGGCGATCACGCTATTCAAGTAGAAGTAGGACGGCTTCGCCATGGCCGACACGAACGCGAGCTGCCCGCCGTCGGGCGACCAGCGCGGGTTGGTATCGGGTCCGGCCTGCGACACCACGCGATTGCTCGCGGCGGTTGCCACCGTCACCACCGAGATGTCGGCCGAGCCGCCTTCGGCGGGATCGCTGGTCGCGCGGTGATCGAACGCCAGCTTCGTCCCGTCAGGTGACCAGTCGAAGCTGCCAACCACGAAGGTCCCCTTGGTCAGCGGCTTCACCGCCTTCGTGGCGAGGTCGAGCACGTAGAGGTGCGTGTAGCGCTGATCCTCGTCCTCGATGCGGATCTCTCCCCACTGCTTCTCGCGTTCCTTCATGGCGGCGGTGACCGCGTCGGTCATCGTGAACGCGATCTGGCCGCCCTTGGGCGACCACGCGAAGTTGGCGACCCCTTCGTCACCGGTCGTGAGCTTCTCGGCTTCACCGCCTGCTACGGCAATGCGATAGAGCTGGCGCTTGCCGTCGCGGTCCGACACGAACGCCAGCCACCCGCCGTCGGGCGACCACGCGGGCTGCATGCTCGACTTCGGGGCATTGGTAAGCTGGCGGGCGGGCTGCGACGCGTCGCCGACCCAGATTTCGGTCTCGTACGTGTTGTCGTCCCAGTTGGTTTCTCGGATCGTGTAGGCGACCTGCCGGCCGTCGGGCGAAATGGCCGGCGCACCGGCACGCTTCAGGTTGATCAAATCGTCAATCGACGGCGCCGCCGCCGACTGGGCCACCAGACCGGCTGAACCGTAGAGATACAAGCCCAAGAACCCTGAAGCCGCCACTAGTTTGCGCATATTTGCCCCCGCCGCCGGCTGCTCGTCCGGCCCAGCCCGGAAGTATACTTTCCCAATGAGTTTCAGCATGCGTAACGTGACTTCACTGATGGCCGGCGCGGCGTTCGTCGCGGCCCTCGCCACGCCGGCGTTTGCCGCTGACATGACCATCAAGGGCGACATCGTCGACGTAGGCTGCGCGACCGACAAGACGCTTGCCGGCAAGCTCGAAGACGTGATCGCATGCTCGATTACCGCCGCCAAGAAGGGCGGTCCGTTGGGAGTGAAGACCGCGGACGCGCTCTACACCATCATTGGCGACTACGCCGCGAACAAGAACGCCAAGCTGCTCGACTTTGTCGCCAGAAAGGTGATTGCCACCGGCGAGGTGACGGAGAAGGACGGCGTCAAGACTTTCAACGTCAAGTCGATCAAGCTGGCGAACTAGCGTTCAACGTTCACCTTCCAACTTTCAACTGACGGGCTCACCCCTTGGTGGGCCCGTTTTCGCGTACCGGCAATGTATACTCCGCGCGCGGGAGGATGTGATGATCAAGCGCGCGGCGATCGGTGTGGTGTTGACAGGCGCGGTCTTCCTTGGCCAGGCGCCAGCCACGGGGCAGGCGCCCCGGCCGGTGACACTGGCGTTGACCGGCGACTCGATCATCATGCAGCGGCTGTCGCCCTTCGTCGAGCCGGAGTTCACCGGGCTGATGAATCTGGTCCGCGGCGCCGACGCCGCGTTCACCAACCTGGAAACGCTGTTCCACGACTACGAGGCGCCGCCGTCCCACGAGAGCGGCGGCACCTGGATGCGTACGGATCCGCCCATCCTCAAGGAACTGGTGTGGGCCGGCTTCGACCTGGTGTCGCGCGCCAACAATCACGCCGGCGACTTCGGCCCGCTGGCTTCGCAGATCACCAGCCGTTACGTGCGCGAGGCGGGCCTGGTCGAGGCCGGGGTCGGCAACAGCCTGGCCGAAGCGCGCGAGGCGAAGTTCCTGGAGACGCCCCGCGCTCGCATTGCCCTGATCTC
>ERZ1292640.2134-Hain-H43-02um-R1-2134-length-16052-cov-8_pt1 | contig 16052 bp, 12 predicted proteins | sample MGYA00564404_ERZ1292640 | MGnify/ENA primary metagenome ERZ1292640 (study PRJEB36523, sample SAMEA6512636) | groundwater metagenome | collected 2019-01-08 | study: AquaDiva: Metagenomics assemblies of 32 groundwater samples
GGGATCTCGAGGCGCGTCACTTCGCCAACCTTCGCTTCAGTGAAGTCACGCGCGCATTACGGGCGTTGTCGTCGGCCTACGTCGAACGGCGTGAGAGCGCGCTGGCCGACCATCGCGCGCTCGATGGCGCCGGCAAGCGCGCCGCGTTCGCGCTGTACTACGGGCCGATCCATTTCGAACTGATCCGCGAGATTGCCAGGCGGCTGACAGGAGACCCTTCCGCCTCCGCGTCAAGCGCTACGGCTGGCAAGGAAGGGTTGCCGCCACAAGGCCAGGAGCGAAAGACTCCGGGCCTGGTCGTGGACCTGGGCTGCGGCACGGGCGTCGCCGGCGCCGCCATCGCCACGCTCACCACTCCGCCGTCCCGCGTCATCGGCATCGACACGCATCCGTGGACCCTGGACGAAGCACGCTTCACCTATCGCGCCCTCGGCCTGAACGCCGAAGTGCGGCGCGGCTTCGCCGGCCGCACCCGCATTCCCGACAACGCCACCTTCGTGGTCGGCGCGTTCGTCGTCAACGAGTTGAAACAGGGCGAGCGCGACGACTTGCTGCGTGAAGTGAAGGCGGCCGTGGCGCGCGGCACGGCGGTGTTGATCGTCGAGCCCATCTCGCTGCGCATCTCGCCCTGGTGGGAAGAATGGGCGGCGGCCTTCCTGCAAATGGGCGGGCGCGCCGACGAGTGGAAGATTCGCGTCGACCTGCCGCCCATCGTCAAGCGTCTCGCCAAGTCATCGAGCTTGCGCCCCGACTCCCTCACCGCGCGCAGCCTGTTCGCCGCGAAATAGCGCGATCTGCCGCCGGTGCATGTTCATGCACTGTCGCCGCCGACGCCGTTTTCGTACCCTCGACGCCATGAAGGCGAATCGCATTGCACGACAGTTGAAGTACGCAGCCTGGAGCATCGTCGCCGCCTCGCTGGCAACGGCGGCATGCAGCCCGGGTGCCTCCCCCACTGCTCCATCGCCTGCCGCGCCCGTGGCAGCCGCGTTGACACCTGAACCGCCCGTCGCCGCCGCGCCGCCGCCGCCGGCCCCGCCGGCGCCGGCGCCGCGCCTGGGGGCGGGCGCGATTACTTCGCTCGCGGTCGAAGCGGCCCGCGTGCGCGGCGGCGAGACCGCAGTCGGCAAGGTCACGCTCGCGTCAGCCGCACCGGCCGGAGGCATGACGGTGACGCTCACCAGCAGCGACCGCGACGTACGGCCACCGGCCGCGATCACCATCGCCGCCGGCCAAACGGTTGGGATGTTCAACATCCCCACCAGCGCACCGCACGCCGACACGGATGTGCGCCTCACGGCGGCAACGACGGATGACCGCGCGACGACCGGCATGGTGCTGGTGCTGCCGGCGCCAGGCGCCCAGACCGACAACTACTCGATGACCGCCGGCAACACGCTGGTCGTGGCCGCGCCCGGCATTCTCGACAACGACTCCAGGCGGAGCGGCCACGACCTTACTGCGGTCCTTCGCGTGCCGCCGCTCGGCGGGACGCTCTCGCTCAATAACGCCGGCGGGTTCACCTATCAGCCGAACGCAGGCTACGTCGGCACCGACCGCTTCACGTACTGGGCCGTGGACGGCACGACGAGAAGCAACGAAGCGCATGTCTGGATCACGGTCGAGGCTGCGATCATCGCCACCACTCCGGCGCCGACCGGCTCGTCCACGCCGGCGCCGACCGGCTCACAGACCTTCAGCTACACGGGTGCCGCGCAAACCTTCGTCGTCCCCGAGGGTGTCACGCAGATCACCGTCGAGGCCTACGGCGCCCAGGGCGGCACCGGACTGACCAGCGGCCTGGCCGGGGGCACTGCGGGCCTTGGCGGCTTCATCCGCGCAACGCTCGCCGTCACCGCGGGCGCAAGCTATCAAGTCAACGTCGGCGGCCAGGGCGCGAACGCCGCCAGCGGTGTGGCCGGGGGCGGCGCCGGCGGCGGCGCGTCAGACCTCCGTACTGGAGGCACTTCGACCGCCAACCGGGTACTCGTCGCCGGCGGCGGTGGCGGCGGCGGCCTCGGTGTCACGGGGAATGGCGCGGGAGGCGCCGGCGGTGCCGGTGGCGGGCTGACCGGCGCGACTGGCGCCGGTACGACCGGCGGCGCGGGTGGCGGCAGCGGCGGCACCCAGGCAGCGGGAGGGAGTGGCGGTGGTGGCGGCGCCGTGGGCGTAGCCGGTGCCTTGGCACAAGGCGGAAACGGCGCGGGCGCCTCCGGCAATACCGTCGGCGGGTTCAACGGCGGCGGCAATGGCCGCGCCCCTGGCGCCGGGGGTGGCGGCTACTACGGCGGCGGTGGTGGCGGCCAGGCCAACTCCGGCGGCGGGGGCGGCGGTGGGTCGTCGTTCGCCATCGCGTCCGCGACCAACGTCACCCACCAGCAAGGTGGGCGCTCGGGCCACGGCGAGGTGCGCATTACCTGGTAAGGGCTACGCGTCGGCCTTCATCACGTCGGGATTGGGCGTGCTGGGTAATGCCAGCTCGCCCTTCTCGTGCAGTTCGACGGCCGCCTTGACCACCACCGGATCGAACGCCTTCCCTGCCAGGTCTTTCACCATCTGCAGCGCCTCTTCGAGCGTGAGGCCTTTGCGGTACGAGCGATCGGACGTCAGCGCATCGAGAAAGTCGGCAACGCCCAGCAGCCGCCCGAGCAGCGGAATGTCCTCGCCCGCGAGGCCCTCGGGATAGCCTTTCCCGTCCCATCGCTCGTGGTGATACTTCACGCCGGGCAGCAGGTTCACCACTTTCTGGCTCTGGATGTTCGACAGGATGCGCGCGCCGTGCAGCGGATGCATCCGCATCTCCTTGAACTCCGAATCGGTCAGCTTGCCGGGCTTGTTCAGGATGGCGTCGGGCACGCCGATCTTGCCGACATCGTGCAGCAGGCCCGACAGTTCCACCACCGCGCGGCCGTCGGCATCGAATCCCAGGTGATGGGCCAGGCGCACGCCGAACGCCGCGACCCGTTCCGAATGCTTGTGGGTATAGCCGTCCTTGGCGTCGATGATCGAAGCAATGGCCTTCATCACGTCGAGGAACAGGCGCTCGACTTCGGCCATCAGCCGGGCGCGATGCAGGGCGATGCCGGCCTGGTTGCCGACCGCCGCCAGCAGTTCCAGTTCGGCCTCGCTGAACTCGCGCGCCGTCTGGCTGTCGACGTAGAGCACGCCGAGAATCTGGTCGGTGGTCCGCATCGGCGCACACATCACCGACCGGATGCGCTGCTGCACGATGCTCTCGCCGCCGACGTAGCGCTCGTCGGCGAGCGCGTCATCGGTGAAGGCGGAGATGCCCTTGTCGAGCACGTCGTTGACCACCGTGCGCGACAGCGTCACCGACCCGGTGGCGCCGCCGTCCCTGGTGCGCACCGCCACCAGGTCGACGTTGTGGCCGCTGCCGGCATCGTCAGGCGGGCGCATCAGGATGGCGGCCCGGTCGCCGCCGCTCACCTCGAGAATCGCCAGCAGGATGGAATCGAACAGCGCTTCCACGCTGCTCGCGCGCGACAGGATTTCCGACACCTTGTGCAGCGTGGTCAGGTACTTCTGCGCCGAGGCCAGCAGATCCGCATCGTCCTTGCGCTTGTAGATCTGCGACAGGAATTCGAGCCTGGTCGGATCGACCGCGCGCTGCACCAGCGTGTTGCTGCCCGTCTCGACGATGCTGAGCGAGGTGGTGCTGTGGGTCATGCGCACGCCGGAACCGGGCGCGTTGGGGTCGAGCAGTTCGAGAACCGTGGAGCCAATGCGGATCTTGTCGCCCTTGCCCAGTTCGGTGGTGGTGATGCGGCGCTCATTGACGAAAGTACCGTTGGCGGACTGCAGGTCGGTCACTGCGCACACGTCCTCGCGCGCGGTAATGGTGCAATGCCGCCGCGACGCCGCCTCGTCGTCCACCACCACGTCGCCGCCCTTCAGGCGTCCCAGCGTGAGGGTCTGGCCGGTGTTGACAGCCACGGTCCGCCCTGCTTCCTTGCCGGAGCGGACGACGAACTCGAATCGCATGGGCAGATGATAATGAAGAAGGAGCGATCATTGCCAGAATCCGACAACAGCCTGGTCGCCAGGCGGCTAAGGTATATCGAGCGACAGCGCGCATTGCGGCCCGCCGTCGCCGCGCCGTTCGAGGGCCGCCCGCCGGAAGGCACCGGTCCGATCAACCGGCACGGCATGCCCAGGCTGCCCACCGGCCAGCGCCAGGTGCCGAACTGGCCCGTGCTCGACCTGGGCGACTCGCCCATCGTGGCGCTCGCCGACTGGCGGCTCGAGGTAACCGGCCTGTGCGACAACCCGTTCTCGGTGAACTGGACCGAGTTCCTCGCGCTGCCGCAAGCCGACGATGTCAGCGACTTTCACTGCGTGACGACGTGGAGCCGGATGGACAACCGCTGGCAGGGCGTGCGGTTCAAGACGCTGGCCGAACTCGCGGTACCGGCGCCGGAAGTCACTCACGTGCTCTGCACCGGCTACGACCACATGCCGGGGACGCGCATTCCCTACACCACCAACCTGCCGCTCGCGCGCGCAGTGGAAGACGACGTGCTGCTCGTGCACACCTGGGAGGGCGAACCGCTGCCGCAGGTGCACGGCGGCCCGTGCCGGATGATCACGCCCAAGCTCTATGCGTGGAAGGGCACCAAGTGGATCCGGAAGATCGAGTTCCTGGCCGGCAACAAGCCCGGGTTCTGGGAAGAGCGCGGCTATTCGGATACCGCCGAACCCTGGTTTGACGACCGATATTCGTGAATTGGGGCTTGGGGCTTGGGGCTTGGGGCTTGGGGCTTGGGATAGCATCTTCACGTGTTCGTCGCTAAAGACCTGCGGCCCATGCTGGCCACGCTGCCATCGCAGCCACCGGCGCTGACGGTGGCGGGGTTCGTGTACGAGCCCAAGTACGACGGCATCCGCGCCATCGTCGAGGTCGTCCCCGGCAAGGGCAAGGCCGGCGTGCGCCTGTGGTCGCGCAACGGCAACGAGAAGACCGCGCAGTTCCCTGACATCGTTGACGCCCTCGCCACGTGGGGCCGCAAGCTGGCGGGGCCTGTCGTGCTCGACGGCGAGGTGACGGCGCTGCACGCCGACGGGCGGCCGGCCGGTTTCCAGCGGCTGCAGCATCGCATCCACGTCACGGTGCCGGGCTATCGCTCGAACAAGGCACAGCTCTCGCCCGACCAGCAGCCCGCCGCGCTGATCGTGTTCGACCTGCTGCGAGACGATGATCACGACCTGCGGGCGCTGCCGCTCAGCGAGCGCCGGACGGGGCTCGAAGCGCTGTTCCGCAAGCACAAGGCTCCCGCCGGCACGCTCAGGTTGATCGAGCAATCGGCCGGCAGCGGCGAAGCCTTGATGGCGCGCGCCATCAAGGAGGAATGGGAAGGCCTGCTGGTGAAGGCGGCCCGCGCGCCGTACCGCTCGGGAAAGCGCAGCCCTGAGTGGATGAAGCTGAAACTCCAGAAGCAGGACGAGTTCGTGATTGGCGGCTGGACGGCGCCGCAGGGCACGCGCGCGCATTTTGGCGCGCTCATTCTCGGCGCCCGCGGCGAATCGGGCGGGCTCGAGTACGTCGGCGACGTCGGCACCGGGTTTACCAGTGCCGAGCTCGAGCGGCTGATGGGCCTGCTGAAGCGAATCGAGACGCCGACTTGTCCGTTCGCGACGAAGCCCAAGGTCAAAGACACCGCGCACTGGGTCAAGCCGATCCTGGTCGCACAGATTCGCTACACGGAGATGACGGACGAGGGGCGGTTGCGGCATCCCGCTTACCTGGGCCTGCGCGATGACAAGCCCGCTCAACAGGTCGCGATTCCGAAATCCGCCGGAAAGAAGGCAGCGACCAAGACCACGACAGCACCTGAAGACAAGGTCTCGGCGAGCGACATCGAGTCGCTGCTTGCTCAGCTCAACGCGCTCGAGAAGGCGCGCAAGAACGGCAAGCTGACGCTGCCCGATGGCGACACGCTGGAGGTGACCAACCTCCACAAGATCTTCTGGCCCGAGGGCAAGAAGACCAAGGGCGACCTCATTCGCCACTACGTGCGGGTGGCTCCTTACATCCTGCCAGTGCTCAACAACCGTCCGCTGGTCATGAAGCGGCTGCCGAACGGCGTCGACGCGCCGTTCTTCTACCAACACCGTGCGCCCGACATTCCGCCGCCAGGTGTCCGCAGCGAATCGCTGCCGGACGACGATGTGCCGTCGCGGCTGATCGGCGGTTCTTTGAAGACGCTGCTCTACATGGCGCAACTGGCGTCGATCTCGATGGACCCCTGGTTCTCGACCATGGACGACCTGAATTCGGCCGACCAGGTGGCGATCGATCTCGACCCGCAGCCGGGCGCCACGTTCGCGCAGATTCTCGACGTCGCGCGCTGGGTGCAGGACGAGCTCGACCGCGTCAACGTGCCGGGCTTCCCCAAGACGTCGGGATCCGAAGGCTTGCACATCTTCATCCCGCTGCCGAAGGGCACGCCGTACCAGGCCGGCATGCTGTTCTGCCAGATCGTCGCGACCATGGTGTCGCTGAAGCATCCCAAGGTGGCGACCGTCGAGCGCACGGTGCGCAAGCGCAAGGACAAGACCATCTACGTTGACTACCTGCAGAACATCCAGGGCAAGACACTGGCCTGCGCCTACAGCGCCCGCGCCAGCGCCTTTGCCGGCGTCTCGACGCCGCTCACGTGGCAGGAAGTGCACGACTCCCCCGCGCCACACGACCTCACCATCGACACCATCGAGGCGCGCCTCAAGAAGGTGGGCGACCTGTGGGCGGGCCTGCGGCGGCACCAGGGCGCGAACCTGCTCGCTGCCATCGAGAAGTTGAGCAAGTGAGCATCACCGGCATCGTTTTGTGCGGCGGCCGCTCGACGCGCATGGGCCAGGACAAGGGGTCGCTCGCCTTCGGCGGCGAAACCCTGCTGCAGCGCGCCGTCCGCGTGGTGCGCGAGGTGGCGGACGAGGTCATCGTGGTCAGGCGCGAGGGACAGGCAATGGCGGAGCAAGACCCGGCAGGTGGAGGCAACCCCTTCTTGGGGTTGCCTGTGCGGGTGGTTCACGACCCCGTCGACGACCTTGGCCCGCTCGCTGGCATTGCCGCCGGCCTCGCCGCCTCCACCACGGACATCAACATCGTTGTCGCGTGCGACATGCCGCTGCTCAAGTCCGCGGTCCTGGCGCGGCTCGTGGCACTGCGCGGGGATGCCGACATTTGCGTCGCGGTGGCCGATGGCCACCCCAGCCCGCTGTGCGCCGTCTATCGTTCGAGCGTGGCCTGCGTGGCGGACGAACTGCTGGCTGGCGGCGAGCGGCGCGTGATGGCGCTGCTGGATCGGGTACAAACGAAACGGGTCGACGCCGCGGCGTTCCGCGACATCGACCCGGATCTCGAGAGCTTCGTCAGCTGCAATACGCCCGAGGCGTATCAGAAGATGAAGCGCAGCTCCCCCATGATCTGACGCTTCAGGATGTCGCCGAACACGTGCGACTGGATGTCCTGGTTGGTCAGGTTGATGCCCTTGATGGTGGCGGTGATCTTTTCCTTCGCGAACTTCACGCCGAAGGCGCCGTTGACCTGCGTGTAGGCCTCGGTGGGACCGGTGAAGCGCGAGTCGAGCACGTCCTGCCACAACGCATCGTCAACGTAGCTCACCGACAGGTTGCCCAGGAAGCGGCCTTCGCTGAAGTTCAGGCCGGCGTTAAACCGGTTCTGCGGCGGCAGGTTCACTTCCGACAACGCGAAGTCGGGGTCGGGCTTGGCCTGATAGGAGTAGTTGGCAAACAGGTTGAGCGCCTGGTTGACGGCGCCGTCGATGCCCAGCTCGAAGCCCTTGTTCTTCACCGAGCCGAGGTTGCGATAGCTGAACTCCGAGGGCAGGCCGCCGGAGTTGCAGACCGCGCTGGTGCAGGCCGGCGGCAGCACTTCCAGCACGACGGGAGGCAGCGGCCACCCGGGCGGCGGTGCCGCGGCGCGATAGCGGGCCACCTGCGTGAAGAAGATCTCGTCCCGGTTCTTCGTGTAGTAGACCGATGCCGACACCGTGGCGCGGTTCTTGATGATGCCGGTGTAGCCGAGCTCGAACGACTCGGTCGATTCCTCGGTCAGCGACTCGTTGCCGGTGGCGCTCACCGGGAAGTTGTAGATCACGCCGTTCAGCGCCGGGTTGATGGCGCCGAGGTTCAACTGGTTGACGATCCGCGTCTCGAGGTAGTTGTTGATCAGCGACGGCGAGCGGAACGCCTTGTTGAACGACAGCCGCACCGCGTGGTCGGCGACCGGCTTGATGATCACCGCGACGCGGGGCGAGAACACCGGGTCGGCGATGTTGTCGTACTTGTCGACACGGGCACCGAGGCTGAAGCGCAGGTAGTTGTTCAGGAAAATCTCATCCTGCACGTAACCGCCCATCTCGGTGCGGTTGTCGCCGCGCGGCGCAATCGACAGGTCGAAGCTGTTGAAGCGGACGTTGCCGCCGTAGCTGACGACGTGGCGGCCGCCGAAGGTATTGATGTTGCCGATCTCGAAGTCGTAGGTCTTGGTGTCGAACTTGAAGAGGATCGGCTTGCCGTCGACGCCAATCGCCAGCAGGCCCGAGGCGTCGCCGTTCAACATGTTGGTGAAGAAGTTGAACTTGAAGGCGTTGCGCGAGTAGCGCATGGTGCCGTAGGTCACGCCGACGCCGGTCATGTCGAAGGGGCCGATGCCGGTGTGGATGATGCCGTCGGTGCCGGAGTAGCCGCCGGCGATTGCCAGCTTGTATTTGCCGTCGGGCGCGTCGTAGTCGATGCGGGTGTCGAACTTGGGCTGCGTCGTGCCCTGGTTGGCGAACGACGGATAGGACGTGCTGGTGCCGGGAATGAGGCCGGTCGGGCGCGGAAAGGCGTCCGCGGTGTAGCCGCCGGCGGAGATCTTGTAGGCCCAGCGATCGTTGACCGCACGCGCGTGCGTGCCGTTGATGCCGAACATGGTGCCGGCATCCAGCTTCTCGCCGTTCTCGGCCTTGCGATCGAACGAGCCGAAGGTGATGGTGGCGCTGTTGCCGCTCAGCTCACGCGGCGTCTTCGAGATGAAGTTGACGACGCCGTTCATGGCGTTGGCGCCCCACACCGCCGACGCGGGACCGCGAATCACCTCGATCTGCTTCAACTCGTTCGGGTTGACCGGCAGCAGGTCCCAGGCGACGAAGCCGAAGAAATCGAGATAGAGGCTGCGGCCATCGAGCAGCGCGAGCGTCGAGGTCGCCAGCGTCGAGGTGGCGCCGCGCATGGTGATGTTGAAGTCGCGGGCGGAGGTCTGGGACAGGTTGACGCCCGGCACCGACCGGAACAGCTCGGCGTAGTTGGTCGCCGGCGTCGAGGCAATCACGTCCGCCGTCACCACCGATACGGTGGCGGGCGCGTTGACCAGTTGTTGTTCCACCTTCGAGGCAGTGACAACCACCTGCTCCTCGTAGATCGGTTGCTCTTCAGGTTTTGCCGGCGGTTGCTGTGGGGGCGTGGGGACCTGGGCGAACGCGGCGGTTGCACTGGCCAGTACCAGCGTCAGGCAGACCGCCAATCGGCGAGCCATCATTGTGCCTCCGGGAAAGAGTGACAGTTGGTTCACCCGGTCATTGTAGCCCTCGCCGGGCCAGGGCCACATAATCGGGCCGATCGGCCGGGGACCGGTGCCGATACTCCGCCAGCACGTCACTGCCGCGCATGACGAACACGCCGGGCAACTGCCGCATCTGCTGGGCCGTCTGCGTGCCAAACCCGTGCGACAGCGCGCAGACCGCGCCGCGCGCCCACACCACCGGGTCGACCAGCGCCTGCACCCCGGTTCGGCCGAGCGCAAACGCGCGATAGTGATCCAGGCCGGGATCGCTCACGACGACCGCGTCGTCGAGACGGTACTTGGCGAAAAAGGGACCCGCCTCCGCCGGCGAGCCGCCGTGGATGAAGGCGACCTTGATGCCGCTGGCGTCGAGTTCGGGTTTGACCTTCGCGACATCGGCGATCGCCTCGCGGCAGAAGGTGCAGCCAAACGAACGGAGCAGCACGACGAGGACGGGAGCGTCGTGCAGCTGCCGCAGCGGCGAGTCCGCCGGGAGAGCGACGGTGCCTGACACCATGGCGGCTAGTTCCTGGCGATCGGGTCGGACACCCGGGCCAGCGCCCACTGCTCGAGCTTGCGGCCGTCCTCGTAGAAGCGGCGAATGCCGTCCGACAGCTTCTCCACCGCCATCGCGTCCTGGTTGTGCAGGAAGCGGTAGCTCTTCTCGTCGAGCGTGATCTTCTCCTCGGACGAGGCGCGCGCGGCCTCGGGCGTCAGGCGCGGCGTGAGTTCCCCCTCGGTGTTCTGCAGCGCATCGAGCAGGTCGGGGCTGATCGTCAGCAGGTCGCAGCCGGCGAGACCGGTGATCTGCTCGACCTTGCGGAAGCTGGCGCCCATCACCTGGGTCTGGTAGCCGTACTTCTTGTAGTAGTGATAGATGCGCGTCACCGACAGCACGCCGGGGTCCTGGTCGGCGGGGATCTCTGCACCGCGCTCCTTGCGGTAATAGTCGTAGATGCGGCCGACGAACGGCGAGATCAACGTGACGCCGGCTTCGGCGCACGCCACGGCCTGCGCGAAGCTGAATAGCAGCGTCAGGTTGCAGTGGATGCCTTCGCGTTCGAGCTCGGCCGCCGCGCGAATGCCCTCCCACGTGCTGCCCACCTTGATCAGGATGCGCGCGCGAGCGATCCCGGCCGCTTCGTACAGGCCAATCAGCTCACGCGCCTTCGCCACCGTGCCTGCGGTGTCGAAGCTCAGGCGGGCATCGACCTCGGTCGAAACCCGGCCGGGAACAATCTTCAGGATCTCGCGGCCGAAGTTCACCGCCAGGCGATCCATGAACGCCTCGGCGCGCCGCGTCTCGCCCGCGCCCAGCCGGTCGGCGTCAGCCCGCGCCGCCTCCACCAGCGGCCGGTAGGCCGGCTGCTGCGCCGCTTTCAGCAACAGCGACGGATTGGTGGTGGCGTCCTGCGGCCGGAACTGCCGCATGGCCTCGATGTCGCCGGTGTCGGCAACGACCGTGGTCACGCGCTTGAGCGAGTCGAGCAAAGACATGCAAATAAGGATACAGCGGGTATGCTGATTACATCCATGCGGGTTCTGGTTATCGACGTGGGCGGCACCCACGTCAAACTGATGCACACCGGAAGCCCCGAGGCACGCAAGTTCAACTCGGGCGACGGGTTCACGCCCGAGCAGGTCGTGGCCGGCGTCAAGTCCCACACCGCCGACTGGGCCTACGACGCGATCACCATCGGCATCCCCAGTCCCGTCATCCGCGGCAGCGTGTTCGAAGAGCCCTGGAACCTGGGCCAGGGCTGGGTCGGGTTCGACTGGACGGCGGCGTTCGGCGTACCGGTCAAGGTGATGAACGACGCCGCCATGCAGGCCCTCGGCAGCGACGAGGGCGGGCGCATGCTGTTCCTGGGCCTGGGTTCGGGCCTCGGCACGGCGCTGGTCGACGAGGGCGCGGTGGTCGCGTTGGAACTGGCGCACTTGCCGTTCAAGGACCAGACCTTTGAAGACCTGCTCGGCCAGCGCGGGCTGAAGGCCCTCGGCGAGGATCGCTGGCGGCCGCTCGTCCTCGAAGGTGCCGAGCTGCTGCGCGCCGCGGTGGCCGCGGAATACGTCGTGCTCGGGGGCGGCAACGCGCGGCTGTTCGACGGCCTGCCGGCCAACATTCGCCGCGGCCACAACGACCGGGCGTTCGAAGGCGGCTTCCGCGCCTGGGATCGTCCCGAGCCGGCCGGCGAGACGCCGGCGACCGGGCTGCGCGCGCTGGCCGCCTGGGCGCCACGCCAACCCTTGCGCGAGCTGTTCGCCGCCGACCCGGGTCGCGCCGAACGCTTCACGCTCAACGTCGGCGAATACCTGCACGTCGACTACTCCAAGAACCTGATCACGGACGATTCCATGCGCGCGCTGGTGGAGCTGGCGCGCAAAACCGGCGTAGAGCGCCTGCGCGACCAGATGTTCGCGGGCGAGGCCATCAACACCACCGAGAACCGCGCCGTCCTGCATGTCGCGCTGCGCAATCGCTCGGCGCGCCCCATGCTGGTCGACGGCAGCGATGTCATGCCCGCCGTGCGCGACGCGCTCGAACACATCCGGCGCTTCTCGGAAGCCATCCGCGGCGGCTCGTGGCTCGGCTACACCGGCCTGCGCATCACCGACGTGGTCAACATCGGCATTGGCGGCTCGGACCTGGGGCCGGCGATGGTGACCCAGGCGCTGACGCCGTACGGGCGCGAGGGTCCGCGCCTGCACTTCGTCTCGAACGTCGACGGCACGCACCTCGGCGAGACGCTGCGGGGCCTGCATCCGGCCACCACCCTGTTCACCGTGGCGTCGAAGACGTTCACGACGCAGGAGACGATGGCCAACGCGCATTCGGCGCGCGAGTGGTTCCTGGCCCGCGCCCGGGACGAGAGCGCCATCGCCCGGCACTTCGTGGCGATCTCCACCAACGAAGCGGCGGTGCGCCAGTTCGGGATCGCGCCGGAGAACATGTTCGTGTTCTGGAACTGGGTCGGCGGCCGCTACTCGCTGTGGTCGTCGATCGGATTGCCGATCGCCCTGGCCGTCGGCTTTGGCCACTTCGAACAGATCCTCGACGGCGCCTTCGAAATGGACGAACACTTCCGGACCGCGCCGATCGAGCGCAACGTGCCGATGCTGCTCGGGCTGCTGGGGGTCTGGTACGCGAGCGTGCTGGGCGCCGAAACCCAGGCCGTGCTGCCGTACGAACAGTACCTGCATCGCCTGCCGGCCTACCTGCAGCAGCTCGACATGGAAAGCAACGGCAAGCGGGTCGATCGCGACGGCCGGCCGGTCGACGCGCTGACCGCGCCGATTGTCTGGGGCGAACCCGGCACCAACGGCCAGCACGCGTTCTACCAGTTGCTGCACCAGGGCACGCGCCTGGTGCCGTGCGACTTCCTGGCCGGCATCGAGTCGCACCAGGAGATGGGCGACCATCACCACCTGCTGCTCGCCAACTGTTTCGCCCAGGCCGAAGCGCTCATGCGCGGCAAGACCGAGGCTGAGGTGCGCGAGGAGCTGGCGGCCCAGGGGCTGACGGGCGAGGCGCTCGAACAGCTCGTGCCGCACAAGGTGTTCCCCGGCAACCGGCCGTCGACCACCATCCTCTACCGCAAGCTCGGGCCCCGGACCATCGGCCTGCTGCTCGCGATGTACGAGCACAAGGTCTTCACGATGGGCGCGTTGTGGAACCTCAACTCGTTCGATCAGTGGGGCGTCGAACTGGGCAAGCAACTGGCCTCGGCGGTGGCGGCCGACCTGGTGTCACCGAGCCCGACGACCAGCCATGACAGCTCGACCAACCGGCTGATCAACGCGACCAAGTTGCACCTCAGCTAGCCGCGCGCGGTCTGATATGATGTTGAGCTACGCGCCCATAGCTCAATTGGATAGAGCGTTGGTCTCCGAAGCCAAAGGTTGTAAGTTCAAGTCTTACTGGGCGCACCACTCGACTCGCCAGGCGATTCGCTTGCGCAAATCACCCGGCTCGCTCGCGGCAAGCCCCGCGCCGCCCAGTCGAGTGCCCTGAGCGAGCGTAGCGAGTCGAAGGGCACCTCCCCTACCCCACCAACTTCTTCACCAACTGAATCTGGCCGGCGTGATACGCCGCGTGACCGGTGATGCCGATCACCAGGTCGAACCGCTCGGCCTCGCCGAGCGGTGACGCCGTGGACCGCGCCGCCAGGCTGAGCCGCACCTGCGTCGCCTCCAGCGTGGTGCGCACCGCGCGCCACGACAGGAGCGACCCGTCGTTCAGCTCGAACCAGTCTTCGCCGGGCAGTGGGAACGGTGCCGCCGGTTCGCCGGTGAGCCTGGCGGCAATCTGCGTCGCCCAGTAGGCGTGGTGCAGGGCAATTTCGGCGATGTTGTGGCGCCCGGGCGCCGGCCGGGCAAAGGCCATCGCCGGCGTCACGTCGTCGGTGGCCGTGCGCAGGTCGGCGCCGTACCACGCGCCGGGCCCATAGCCCTCGTCCAGCACGCGGTTCAGGGCCGTGGCCGGGAATCCGGCCGGGGTCGCGGTCTTCGTGAGTGTCTCGCTCATGGCTGCTCCCTTGTAACTGCTTAAACAACTGTTAACGGTTACTGAGACTACAAGCCCACCTAGTAACCTGTCAAATGGTTTTTGGGAGTTACGCGACCAACGCCGTACAATCGGGGGAATGGCCAAATCGACCGTCCGCCGCGCGCCGCCGCCCCTGCCGGCCGAATCGGTGGACGCGGAACGCGTGCTCGCGTTCGTCAACACGCTGAGCGGCCGTCCGACGCCATCGCCCGTGGAACGGCTGGTGAGCTACGACGCCCTCGTCACGTGGGCGCGCGAGCAACACCTGGTGCCGGTCGCCGCCGCGGAACGGCTGCTGGCGCAGGGACACAAACATCCCCACCAGGCCGCGTCCGTGCTGTCCCGGGCCCGCGAGCTGCGCGAAGCGCTGAACGGCTTGGCGGCCGCCATCGACGCCGGCCGCGTCCCGTCAGCCCAGGTGCTCGACACGATCGGCGGGTTCCTGGCCGCCGCCTACGCCCACGGGCGGCTCGTGCCTCACGAGGGCACGCTGCAGTGGGTCGCGGCAACAGACGATGAACTCGATCGGGTGCTGTGGGAAATCGGCCGCGCCGCCGGACGGCTGGTGCTGTCGCCGCGCCTGGGCCGCGTCCGCGCCTGCGCGGCCGGCGATTGCGGCTGGTGGTTCGTCGACGACACCAAGAACCGCAGCCGCCGCTGGTGCGACATGAAGCTGTGCGGGAACCGCGAGAAGCTCAGGCGCTTCCGCGCCCACCAGAAGCAGGGTGCCTAGGGCTAAGCACCCTATTGAATGGCCGGAATGATTTGCTGTTCCACCAGGTCGTAGATTGCCCCGAGGTGATCGCGCCGCTCGCGGCTGACATCCGACCGCGAGGTCGTCACCACCACCAGCTGCAGGTCGGGGACGATGAACACGAATTGGCCGCCGTAGCCCCACGCGTAGTAGCTGTCGTGGCCGGCGAGGTCGCGAATCCAGAAGCCGTAACCGTACTCGCGATCGCTGCCCCATCGTGACCGCCCGCGCGGCACGCGCGTCTTGGCAATCCAGTCCTTCGGCAGCACCTGCGTGCCGCCGGCGCGGCCATCGTTCAAGTACAGCTCGCCGAAGCGGACCATCTGCCGCGGCGTCATCGACATCTCGTTGCCGCCGAAATAAATGCCCTGGGGATCCTGCAGCCATCGTGGCAGCGAGAAGCCCAGCGGCCTGGCCAGCGTCTCTTGCGCGAACTGCCAGGTGGTGGTCTTGGTCGCCCTGGTGATGATCGCCGACAGCAGGTGCGACGTTCCGGTGCTGTACTCCACGCGCGTACCGGGCTCGGCGATCAACGGCCGGTTGAGCACGTAGCGCACCCAGTTCGGGCTCTGCACCCACGCGCCGTAATCGCGGCCGCTCGTCGACTCGAGTCCCGACCGCATGGTCAGCAGGTCTTCAATCGTGATCTCCCGCTTGCGCTTATCCGGGTCCCTGGCCAGCTCCGGGAAGTAGTCGGCAATCGGCTGATCGAGACTCGTGATCTGTCCACGCGCGACGGCAATGCCGACCAGGGCCGAGATCACGCTCTTGGACGCCGACTTGATGTTGGCGGCTTGCGTCGCCCGCGCACCGCCGTAGTAGCGCTCGAGGACCAGCTCGCCGCGATGGCTCACCAGCAAACTGCGCAAGCGCGGCAGTTGGGCGCCGGCCCTGGCGGCAGGTTCAAGGGACAGCGGCTCCGCGGCGGTGTAGCGTCCGCCTGCAGGCGGACTTGCCGTCTGTGGCCATCCGGCTCCAGCCGGACTCCACATCAAGAGGACGACGGACAACACCATCACTCGATTCATGCCCGGGCCGAGTATCGCATTTCCGCTACAATCCGGCTGATTCGCGGAGATTGAGATGAGAATCCTGAAGTCTGCGTCATCTGTGTCATCTGTGTCATCTGCGGCCCTGGTATCTGTGTCTGCGGCCCTGGTATCTGC
>ERZ1292640.2135-Hain-H43-02um-R1-2135-length-16048-cov-6_pt1 | contig 16048 bp, 16 predicted proteins | sample MGYA00564404_ERZ1292640 | MGnify/ENA primary metagenome ERZ1292640 (study PRJEB36523, sample SAMEA6512636) | groundwater metagenome | collected 2019-01-08 | study: AquaDiva: Metagenomics assemblies of 32 groundwater samples
ATATTATTTAGATAATTATTAGAAGAAAGGAGCGCAGGTGTTATGGTAAGAGGTTTGATTATAGCTTTAGTTTTTGTAACTGGTTTATTTTTAGTTTCAGGATGCGGACAGAAGAATCAGCAGGCAACCGCGGTTACTCCGGAGACAGGCAAGGCGCAAGGAGCGCCGGTGCAGATGACAGTTGAACAGCCTAAAGCGCAGGAAACGGCTATGCCGGCGGCGTCAGTAGAATCTGAAGCTTCAGCAGCAGCTTTTGCGCGCCCTTCTGATACGGAAATACAGCAGGCATTGAAAAACTCCGGTGTTTATGAGGGCGAGATAGACGGAAAAATCGGGCCGATGACTAAAAAAGCAATTGAGGAGTTCCAGACGAAAAACGAGTTGACCCCTGACGGTAAGGTCGGCAGGAGGACATGGGAAAAGTTACAGCCGTATCTTAGTTCCGCGATGGGCACGGCTTCTACCCAGGCCCAGCAATAACAGGAGTTTTATGAAGGCAAAAAAGATAACCTTATTTTTGTCGTTGGCATTTATTCTTGGATTAGGAATGTGCTTGGCTGAAGACGCATCTGTGAAGCTCGAGCCGTCTACCGCGGAAGTTTCTACGGGAGAGTCTTCTGAAGTAAAAACTTCCGCCGCAAGCTCAGATAGTGATTTTGAAAGAAAATTTTCCTGGTGGCCGACGGACGCCCAACCCGCACCTGTCAAAGATACGGCTGGCGGATGGTGGTGGTGGCCAAAAGAGCCGGGGACAGTCGGCCCTTTGTGGGGCAATAGGGGTTATTGCTACGTCAACAAAATAATCTTTGACTATAAGTCGGATGAATTGCCCGAACCCCAGCCTCAGGAATTGCGGGCCTCGCTTTTAATCAAGAATATCAATAAGAATGTTAAGATATACTTTGGTTTTAACAGTTCCAAATTAAGGGATGACGCTGTTTTAATTTTAAAAGACGCGGTTAAGACTTTAAACAGGTATCCGGACAACGATATCTTGATTACCGGAAACTGTGATATCCGCGGCACGGAAAAATATAACGAGAAATTAGGTAAAAAGAGGGCCGATGCCTTAAAGAAGTTTATGATTAAAGAAGGCATTCCGGAAGAGCGTATCCGCATAATCAGCAGGGGAAAGCTTGACGCTATCGCGCATATCACTGATTTGGAGGGGATGCAGAAAGACCGCAACGCGCAGTTTATGATCGCGGAAGTGGAAGAGGTTATGCTTCCATATAACGGGTCAGCCCCTCTAAATGCCAAGATGCTGGAAGAAGGAAAGCTTTTGGAAGAGGTCCAGGAAGAAGTAACCAGCCAGTCGAAAGTTTCCACTCGTAAATACACCGTAAAAAAAGGCGACACCCTTTGGAAGATCGCGCAGAAAGAATTGGGCAACGGCGCCCGTTGGAAGTACATCTTTGAATTAAACAAAAACCAAATAAAGAACTCGAATAAATTAAAAGTAGGGCAGGAATTAGTTTTACCTGTTGAATAATAATGTCCGATGTTGCTAATAAGAGTAATAAAGAAGTAAAGCTTTCGAGTTTGCTTAAAGAAAAGTTTATAGAGCTGTGCTTTAAGGGAAAAAATAAGAAAGAAATCATCGCCGAATTAGTCGGTGTAGTCAGCCAAAGCGGAAAAATAAAAGACAAAAAGGCGTTTACCAAGGCGTTAATCGATAGGGAAAAGTTAGGTTCGACCGCTATTGGTAACGGAGTGGCTATCCCGCACGCCAAAATTGACGGGTTGGATAAAATACTTTTGGCTTTCGGCAGGGTTGACGCGGGAGTTGATTTTAGTTCTTTGGATGGAGAGAAAACCTATATTTTTTTCGCGCTGGCCTCTTCTAAAAAAGAGATCGGCGCGCACCTTAAAGTGCTGGCGAGCGTCTCACATCTTATTAAGGATAAATTCATCGTTGAGCTTTTAAAAAAAGCAAACAATAAAAAAGAAGTCCTGAAAATAATTTCCAGTTCCGAGAAAAATTAATCCCGCCTTTTTCCCCCGTTTTTATGCAAATATGCCCAAACTTCTTAAAGCAGCCGGTGTATTAATCACAGCAATATTATTTTTAAGTTCTTGCGCTACTCCCCCCGTAAAACCTCCGGTTCTTCAATCCTCATACGTATATTCTCAAATCCCGCAGGCAGTTATTCGCCAAGATACTTTTCATGTCGTCGCTCCCGGAGAAACTCTCTGGCGGATAAGCAAAATGTATGATGTGAATATTAGGGATATTATGGGCGCGAATAACCTAAAAGAATCCTCTAAACTTAAAATGGGCCAGAAGATAATTATTCCTAATGCCTCCCAGGTAAAAAGAGTAGTGGTGCCGTTATATAATGCAAACAGGTGGAAATACATTATTGTCCACCACAGCGCCACAGATACAGGCGATGCCCTTACCTTATTTAAAATGCATTTAAGGAGAGGCTTTGGGCAGGGGTTAGGCTATCAGTTTACAATAGCTAACGGCACCTGCGGCAAAGACGATGGGCAGATAGAGATTTCTCCGCGCTGGCTGAAACAGCAGGAAGGCGCGCATTGTAAGGCCGGCGGAATGAACCAAAAAGGTATTGGCATATGTTTGGTGGGAAACTTTAGCCGGGAAAATGTTTCGCCGAAACAAATGGATTCTTTAGTCTATTTAGTTAATATGTTAAGAAAGCATTACAATATACCGGTTGAAAATATTCTCGGCCACGGCCGGGTGCCGGGCGCGCATACGGAATGCCCGGGGAAAAAATTTCCGTGGAATGAATTCTATCGGCGGCTTGGAGCGGGCTAGTTTTTTTGTCTTATGAATATCTTGAAATATGCATAATACTATTATACAATAGCTCATAAATCAAGGCGTAGCATAAGCTTAGTTTCGGGAAGGAATGCTGGTACAAGGAGTAAGGCTGTCTTTGAGCGTTTGAGTTAAGGCAGCGCATAAGCTTATTTAGCCAAGTTCAGAGCTAATCGTAGAGCGAAAAAATCATTGTTATTTGTCATTCAGACTGTGTCACATTAGATGTTGAAATTATAAAGTGGATTCCCGCTTTCGCGGGAATGACAAAAACAATGATGCCATCCCTGCGAAAGCAGGGATCCAGAATTAAAGTGGAGTAATAAAAATTTATATTTTCTAAAATCCATAATTATGACACAGTCTGAATGACATGGTTATTATTTCACTGATAGGAAGGGATTAACTTTCATATGAACCAGAAAGACATATTAAATAAATACCGCCTCTTGTGCGAGTTGATGGATAATATCCCTGATGTTATCTATTTTAAAGATAAAAATGGCAGGTTGGTATATGTCAATCGTTCCCACGCCAAAGGGTTAGGGCTTAAGCCCGAACAGGTAGTTGGAAAGACGGATTTTGATTTCTTTCCCAAAGAGCGGGCAACGCGTATGGCCAAAGACGACGAATACGTCTTAAAGCGCGGCAAGGCCATCATTGACAAGATCGAGCGCTCCACCCGTGCCGATGGAGTTGATAATTACGTTTCTACCACAAAAATCCCCCGCTTTGATAAAAACGGCAAGGTTATAGGTTTAATCGGGATCACCCGCGATATCACCCGGCGTAAAATATTTGAGCAGATAGACGAAGAGAAAAACGCGCTTCTCAAAAAGCTTAAAAGCGCGCAGGAGCTGGCGAAGTTAAAATCGGAATTTATATCTGTGGTTTCGCATGAATTGCGCACGCCGCTGACAATCGTTAAAGAAGCGGTTGCTATCATTTTTGACGGCCTTGCCGGGCCTATTAATAACAGGCAAACCGAATTCCTGACAAAGGCCAGGAATAATGTCGAGCGCCTGAAAGAAATGATCGAACAGCTTTTGGATGTCTCCCGGATAGAAATGGACAGGGTCAAACTGCATTATTCGTTGATTAACCTGAATGACCTTATTAAAGATTCCTCGGACTTTTTTATAAAGCAGGCGCAGGATAAAAGGATAAAATTAGAATATAACCTGCCAGCCCGCGATATAAACATATTTATGGATGCCGAAAGGATAAATCAGGTAATCTCAAACCTTATCACTAACGCTCTAAAGTTTACCGAGGAAGGCGGCAAGGTTAAGGTAGAGGCAGAGGTTTTGGAAGATAAGATACGAGTTGGGGTGATTGACACGGGCATTGGTATTGCCAAGCAGGATATTGCTAAACTCTTCGCTAAGTTTGTCCAGGTTGCCAGGCTTCCCGGTTATGAAAGAAAAGGGCTGGGGTTAGGATTATCTATCGCCAAGGAATTGATTGAAAGGCATGGCGGAGAAGTATGGGCGGAGTCTAAATCAGGCATCGGCAGCCGCTTTTATTTTACCCTGCCGCGTTTTTATACGGCAAATATCTTAAACAAAGAAGTCAAAAACAGGATAAACAGTATACTCGGCACTAAAGTAAATGTGCATTTGATCAACCTGTTTATTATTAATTACCGGCAGATAAGGTCAACTATGAGGGTCGACCTGAAAAAATTATTCGATAACTTTAAGGATATTATTGAAGATGTGGCGCAATCATCGTTAAGGCTTAAAGAGCCGCCTTTGATTATGCCGGATGTCCATTATGGGGAATGCAGTATAATATTGGAAGGGCCGGCAAATAAGAATGTCGCTCGATTCTGCGGCATACTTAAAGAGAGGTTAAACAGCTACTTTGTCAAAAACGATATGGGTGGGACACTCATAACATTGGGGGTGTTGTCTTATCCTTTGGAGTCTCCTATATCGATAAAAGAAAGCATGCCCGCTAACCTATATATTAAGGAAATACGTATAGGCTCTGACAGGCGGCTTTATAAAAGGTTAAATTACAGGTTGGTTGTGGTTATCGTCGCGGGAAAAAGCCATCATCAGGCAAGGACTCTTGATATTTCACAAAGAGGGATTTCTTTTGTCTGTAAAAGCGCCTTAAAAACAGACGCAGTTGTTGACATAAGGCTAATGATGGGCAGGGAAAAAGTGCCTGTTTGTTTTAAGGGCAGGATAACATGGATAAAAAAACAAGAGGTATCAGGCGGCGAGGATGCCTATAAGGTCGGGTTGGAATTTGTAAATTTAAAAAACAGCGAAAGCAAAAAAATGAAGAAGTTTGTTAAAACGATAACAGCGAAGGCATAAATAGATCCTTCGCCCCGCCTTTTCGGCGGGGCTTAGGATCAAATTTGCTTCGCGAATTTGAGGAGGCGGATATGGGCAAGACAAAGGTTTTGTTGATCGACGATGAGTATGATTTTCAAGAGCTTATGAGCATAAGGATGGGCGGTTGGGGCTATGATGTCATTAAGGCTTCAGACGGTAAAGAAGCAATAGACCTTTTATTAAAAGAAAATCCGGATATAATAATTTTGGATTATATCATGCCTGATATGGACGGTTTGGAAGTGTTGAAGAAAATCCGTGAACTTAACAAAAATATACCTGTGATTATGTTTACCGCGCATCCGGACACGAAGTCTTTTGAGGGTTCGGATACGCTGGGTATTGCCGCGTTTATTCCTAAACTATCAGCCTATGAAGACGCGCAGAGTTCTCTTAAAACAGCGCTTAACTTGGCTTTGAAAAAACCTGCTTGTTAAAAAAATATGCCGACACGTGTTTTAATAGCCGGAGGAGGCGAGAAAGTAATCAGCCTTATTAATACTTTAAACGGGCTGAAAGATATCGAGCTGGCCGGCCTTTGTGATAACCGCGAAGATTCCGCGGGGATGATGCACGCTAAGGCGATAGGCTTGCCTTGTTCGACGGATTTGTCCGCTTTTATGCAATCCTCAAAAGCGGATATCATCATTGATACATCCGGTTCGCCTGAATTCCAAAAGGCGCTTGGCCGGATAGATTTGCAGCCTGCCCGGATAATAGATTCAAAGGCGGCTGAACTTTTGATTTATCTGGCGCGGGAAAAAGAATCCGCGGTCCAAGAGGTCGGCCGGATGAAGTCCGAATTTATCTCCACGACTTCGCATGAATTAAGGACGCCGCTTGCCGCGATAAAAGAGTCAGTGATGCTGATCTTAGACGGGACAGCCGGAGAGTTTTCTTCTCAACAGGGTTTTTTCCTGAAAATAGCCAAAAGAAATATCGACAGGCTGGCGACCCTGATAAATGATTTATTGGATATCTCAAAGATTGAAAGCGGAAGGATGCGCTTAAAAAAGGCGCCCTGCGATATAGAAGTTTTGGCAAGAAAGGCTTTAGAGCCGATGCGCGTTTTAGCTGAAGATAAGCGCCTTAAGCTAGGCGCGGAGTTTGAGGCTGGTTTGCCGCAAGTTTCCTGTGACGCGGATAAGATTACGCAAGTGATAACAAACCTGCTCAGTAACGCTATAAAATACACCGCGTCCGGCGGAGCGGTAAATATCAAAGTATCAAAATGCCTTAGCGTTAACGGCCTTAAGCCGCAGGAGCCAAAGCCCGGATTTGAAGATTTTATAGAGGTTTCTGTTAAAGACACGGGTGTTGGGATAGAAAAAGAAGATTTCTCCCGGCTTTTCTTAAAATTTGGCCAGCTTGATGGTTCAATGACCAGAAGGTTTGGCGGGACAGGGTTGGGGCTGGCGATATGCAAAGAACTTATCAGTATGCATGGAGGAGAAATCTGGGTGGAATCAGATGTGGGCAAAGGAAGCATGTTTAGTTTTACTCTGCCCTTGGCGAACTAGCTTTGTGAAACGGAGGAATGCATAATGTCAAAAAGACTGCTTATTGTTGATGATGAAAAAGATTTAGTGGAAACAGTGGCTTTTCGCTTAAAGGCGCTCGGTTATGAGGTGATAGCTGCCTATGACGGGCAGCAAGGCCTGGATATGGCAAGGAAAGAAAATCCGGATTTGATCATCCTTGACCTGATGCTTCCTAAAATCGACGGGTATAAGGTTTGCCGGATGTTGAAGTTTGATGAAAAATTCAAGAAGATACCGATAATCATGTTTTCGGCCAGGGCGCAGGAAAATGATAAGAAAATGGGCATGGAAGTAGGGGCTGACGCCTATATCACTAAGCCTTTTGAACCTTCAGCGCTTTTGGCCAAAATTCAAGAGTTGATAGGCGAAAAGTGAACAAACGAAATATTTTACTTGTAGACGACGATAAGGATTTACAACAGCTATTGACCGCCAGGCTTCAATCGCATAATTATGAGGTGGCTTGCGCCTCAAACGGTAAAGAGGCGCTGTCGATGGCTAAAGAAAAGCCCGAGCTGATTTTATTAGACGTTATGCTTCCCGATATCAACGGGTTTGAGGTCTGCCGTATTTTACGCAAGGATAAAAAGCTTGGGCGTATCCCCATTATTTTGCTTACCTGCAAAAGTTCCTCTGAAGATAAAATCCAGGGGCTTTACACCGGGGCTGACGATTATATCACCAAGCCATTTGACGACGAGGAACTGTTCGCCCGCATAGAAGCTGTGCTGCGCAGGGCAATGCCTTCAGAGGCCCTCACTTCAGAAAAAGAGAAATCAGAGGCTATTGAAGAAATTAAACGGTTGATAAAGGAGGATTTGATTGTCTCTGTGTTTCAACCGATATATTATTTGAAACCCAGCCGTTTATTGGGATTAGAGGTGTTAAGCAGGCCGCCTCAAAAAAGCTATTTTGATTCTCCGGAGATGATGTTTGATACCGCCTTTCGTTTAGGAATGCTTTTTGAATTGGAAATGTCAGCGCATAAAAAAGCGCTTAAGGAAATAAACCAATTAGATAACAGGGCGTTTGTTTTTTTTAATATCAGCCCCTACATTATTCAAGAGAAGAGGTTTAAAAATTATATCCGTTTTTACCGGCAGTATATCAGCCCCAACCTTGTGGTTTTTGAATTGAGCGAACGGATAGCGGTACAGAATTGGAAGGCATTTTCTAAGACTATAGGCGGCTTAAAACAAGAGGGGTTTAAGATTTCTATCGATGATATCGGCAGCGGCTACGCGACATTAGATTCTGTAGTGGAAATCAAGCCGGATTTCTTAAAGCTTGATACACACCTTATCCGTGGCATACACCTTGACGCGGTAAAACAAAACCTGCTTAAGGCGATAGCTTTATTCTGTAGGCAAAGCGGCATTATTTGTGTGGCTGAAGGGATACAGGTTAAGCAGGAATTGGATGTTTTGACCGATTTCGGCGTGGAAGCCGGGCAGGGCTTTTTCCTGGGGCGGCCAACTTCGGAAATAAAAGAAATAAAATGAGTATGGAGGCGCGATGGCAAAAGTCTCGAATATAGACCTCTTGATTAAAAACAAGGTTATTAGTTCCGAGCAGCTGGCGTTGGCAAAAGAAGAAGCGGGCAAAATAGGGATAGCTATTGAAACGGCGCTGGAAAAATTGGGTTTTATATCGGAGGTTGATATAGCAAAAGCTGCTGCCGAAAGCATGGGCGTGCCTTTTATGGACCTTGACGATTATCTTATAGACCCCGAAGTTATAAAGCTGGTTCCCGAGGCAACGGCAAAGAAATTTAAGGCTGTGCCGTTATTTAAAATAGGCGGCTCACTTACCGTGGCTATGGTTGACCCGCGCGATATCATGGCCATTGATGAAATTAGGGCAAAAAGCAAAATTTCTTCGATTGAACCGGTTTTATCTACGCCGGATATGATCCAGCATGTTATAGAACAGTATTATGCCGCCCATGGCGATATCAAAGAATTAGCGGATAACCTTACTCCCGAGAAGTTAGCCGAGAAGATACGGTCGCCAAGAGGGCTTGCCGAGGCGCTGGAAGATACTCCGGTAATTAAAATTGTAAACCTGATTATGACGCAGGCAGTTAAAGACAGGGCTTCCGACATTCATATTGAACCGGAGGAAAACAGCGTGCGCGTGCGTTACCGCGTTGACGGGATCTTACGCGAAGAGCAGATTATACCTAAGCATTTACAGAACGTTTTGATTTCCCGCGTAAAAGTAATGGCAAAGATGGATATCGCCGAGACCCGTATGCCTCAAGACGGCAGGATTCAGCTGAAGCTTGACAATAAGAGCCTGGACTTGAGGGTTTCTTCGTTTCCCACCGTGCATGGCGAAAATATTGTCATAAGGATCCTGGATAAATCCTCTGTTCTTTTGGGTTTAAAAGACCTTGGTTTCATGGAAGGCCAATTGATTGAATTTGAAAAAACAATCAGGCATCCTTACGGGGTAATTTTGGTGACCGGGCCTACCGGCTCGGGCAAGACGACAACGATATACGCCTGCTTATCGACCATAAATTCGATTACGGCCAATATTATCACTATCGAGGATCCTGTTGAGTATGAAATACCGTTAATACGCCAGACGCAGGTTAACCCTAAGGCAGGCTTGACTTTTGCCAACGGCCTAAGGAATATTTTAAGGCAGGACCCGGATATCATAATGGTCGGCGAAATACGCGATAAGGAAACAGCGGAGATAGCGATACAGGCGTCTTTAACCGGCCATCTTGTTTTATCGACACTGCATACTAATGATGCCGCGAGTTCTATAACTCGGCTTGTTGATATGGGCATAGAGCCGTTTTTGGTATCCAGTTCCCTGATCGCGATATTAGCGCAAAGGTTAGTGCGCCGGATCTGCACTAATTGTAAGGAAAAATACAAGCCTTCGGATGAAGTAATGAATTATCTAAACCCGAAGGAAAAGATTGATTTTTATCACGGCAAGGGGTGCAACAGGTGCAAACAGGCAGGTTTTATCGGGCGCTTGGGCATTTATGAGCTATTGTTGGTTAATGAGGAACTCCGCGGCATGGTTACCGCTAAGAAGCCGGCAGGAGAAATTAAGGCAAAGGCTATAGCGTCAGGCATGCGCACGTTGTTTGATGATGGTATCGCGAAAGTAAAAGCAGGCCTGACAACGATAGAGGAAGTGTTGAGGGTAACAGAGGAGGCATAAAGCCATGCCAAATTTTAAATATAAGGCGCGGGATAAATTCGCGCGGTTGGCTTCCGGCACAATTTCCGCCGAGAATAAAGAAGCAGCGGGAAAAAAGCTTCATGACATGGGATACCTTCCTATATCCGTATCGGAGGCGGCCATCCAGCAAGCGGGAAATATTTTTGATAGATTCAGCAGGGTCTCACAGCAGGATTTAAACGTTTTTACCCGCCAGCTTTTTGTTTTGCAAAAGGCCGGCCTGCCCTTGCTGTCAGGCTTAGAGGCGGTGGCGCTTCAGACGGAAAGCCAGCGTTTTAAGAGAGTGATTGAGGAGGTTATTAACGACATAAGGAGCGGCACAAGCTTTTCCGTTTCCTTAAAAAGCCACCCGGAAGTATTTAACGGCGTCTACGTGAATATGATCAAGGCAGGGGAAGCCGGAGGCCTTCTGAAAGATGTTTTAGAGCGTTTAAGCCAGCTCATAGAGCAAGAGATGAATACGCGCGCCCAGATAAAAGCCGCTACAAGGTATCCGATGATCGCCTTTTTTACTTTGTGCGTTGGTTTTACTGTTTTGATTGTTTTTGTCATCCCGCGTTTTGTCGCGCTTTATGCCCAGTTCAACGCTCAACTACCTTTGCCTACCCGGATATTAATCGGGGCAAACCGTTTTGTAACAAAGTTTTGGTATGTGATTATTTTATCAGGCTCTTTTTTGGCGTGGGGTTTCTTCAAATTTATTAATTCCAAAGACGGCAGGCGTATATGGGATGATTTTAAATTAAAGGTCCCGGTATTCGGCTCTTTAGTGACAATGCTGACTATGTCAAGTTTTGCCAAAGTAACTTCGATATTGATGAAGAGCGGCGTTCCGATACTGGACATTCTGGATTTAACAGCCAGCACATCGGGAAATGTTATTATTAAGGAAGCGATCCTAAATATAAAGGAAAGCGTCGCGCAGGGAAAAGGGATGTCCGAACCAATGCGCGCGCTTCCTATTTTTCCTCCGATAGTCGTGCAGATGGTGGCCATCGGCGAGCAAACAGGAAAGGTGGATGAACTGCTTTTGAGCGTCGCGGATTATTACGACCGTGAATCCGGGTATATGATTAAAAACCTTTCTACTTATATTGAGCCGATTCTCATCCTTGTTTTAGGCGTAATGGTTTTGATTATGGCCCTTGGAATCTTTATGCCGATGTGGAACCTTATACGGGTGTTTAAACCATAGCATAAGTTGAAACTATGGTAATCGGTCAGTAAACGGGGGCGGCTTTAATTCCGTCATTGCGAGGAGCTGCTGTTGACACGGGGCGACGAAGCAATCCCGTTTTTAAGACGAGATTGCTTCGTCACAGATATGTCAAGCGAGGGTTCCTCGCAATGACGATGTAAGGATTTCCATTTTTTACTGACGCATTACAAAACCATGCGCGATATACGCCCGGTGGCATCAATTGAATTAGGCATAGCAATTTGCGTTATTTTTATATTGATAGGCGCGTTGGCAGGGTATATAAATATTACTTTGAGAATCGCTAAAGAAACAGCGATGAGATATGAATTGGCGAATATACGGATATCATTAGAACATTACCGTATGATAAATAACAGCCTGCCTGAAAATATAACCGTGCTTATAAATCAAGATTTTACGTATAAAACGGCCGGCGGCGTAATATTACGCAAGAATTTTTTAGAGCCGTTTCGCTTAGATAAAGATGGTTTTTTACTTGACCCCTTTAAAGAAAAGTATTATTATAACAGCAAAGATGGACGGGTCAGTTCACGGACAAAAGGTTATGAAGCATGGTGATGCTTTATTGATTTGTGAAAGGTGAAGAGGAGGAGGTAGAATGAACAGAAGAAGCGGTTTTACGCTGATAGAGTTGGTAATGGTAATAGTTATACTCGGCATACTTTCAGCGGTTGCCATTCCCACTTATTGGAATCTTCAGGCTCAAGCAAAAGAATCCGCCTGTAAAGGCGCTCTCGGGGGCTTACGCAGCGCGGTATCAATATGGTATGCTAAACAAGCAGCCTCGGGCACGGCAGGATTTCCCGCTCTTTCGAATTTTACAGCGACAACTAACGGCGTAATGGTTTCTGGCATGGTCCCGAAGAATCCGTATACTAATAACGCGGGCGTTAAGGCCGGCGCCGCTGAAGCGGCTGATTCTACCGTCGGTTGGGTTTACGATTCAAGCACCGGAAGGCTTTGGAGCTCCGCGGCAGAGACACAAGGGTCGGGATTTTAATTTCAGGTTTAATTAATAAATTATGCCCGGCTTCTCATATAGAGAAAATTATTATGAGGAGCCGGTTTTTTATTGCTAGCAAAATTACTTTTGTCATTCAGGCTATGTCGTATGCCACAAGAGTAGAGTAAGTTTGTCATTGCGAGGAGCGAAGCGACGAAGCAATCCCATGAAGAGAGATTGCTTCGCCACTGCGGTGGCTCGCAATGACACGCGTTTTACTATTGTGGCACAGCCTGAATGACACTGTAAATGGACGCCAGGCATTTAAAACAGCCCCTCAATAAATCATGAAAGCCCTATCTATCTCCTTTTCTAAAATCCCCAATTTTATTTTAATCATTGTCTTGGTATGCGTCGTTTTCGGAGTTTACCAAAACTCTCTCGGCGGTAATTTCCTGATTGACGATGAAACAGCCATAGTCAATAACCCGAAGATACAGGATATCCAAAAATATTTTTCTGAATCTTTCAGCCTTCATCCGGGCGCGTTTTACGAAACGCTCACCGTTTTCTTCTGGAAAATGTCCGCGGGCAAACCTTTTGTTTTTCATTTGTTCGCGGTGATGGCCCATAGCTTAAACGCGGCGCTGGTCTTTATTTTGTGCAATGCCCTTTTCGCGAATAAGCCGTTGTCATTTTTAAGCGCCCTTATTTTCGCTGTTCATCCTATAAATACTGAAGCGGTCAGCTGGATATCAGGCAGTCAATACGCCTATTCGGCGTTATTTTATATCTCGGCGGTTACATTTTATATCCTTTCCCGTAAACATTTCCTTTATCTTGTTTTCTCGGTGTTATTTTTTGCCTTGTGTTTGTTTACGGGCAACGCGGCGGCTGTTTTGCCGGCCTTGTTGATTCTCTGTGATTTATTTTTTAACATAGGGGGGCGCGCAGGTTTTAGGAAAGTCAAGTTAGCGGTTTTGCTTTCGGCGTTATGTATTTCAGGCATATTTATTGCATGGTATTTTTTTAAGAAAAACACCTTTATACATATGATCTTTTATTATAGAGGCGCCAGCTATTTAGTGGTGGCTGTCAAGGCATTCGCTTATTATCTGAAGATTTTATACCTTCCGCTTGCCCGGGGGCTGTTTCATCCGTTCGCGTTTACCAATTTCGATATCCAAAGGTTAAGCCCGGCGTTTTTTATCGGCTTATCCGCTATGGCCGCCGCCGTGGTTTGTTTTTTTAAGTGCCGGCGCCGTGCGCCCGCGGTATCTTTCGGGATTATGTGGTTTCTGGTTGCCTACGCGCCGTATTCAAATTTTATCCCTATTTGTAATATTATTTCGGAAAGGTATATGTACCTGCCCTGCGTGGGTTTCGCGATTATAATCGCGGCTTTGTTTTTAAAGGTATGGGAAATAATCAACCGGCATGCTTCGTTAATCCTTAGGCGTTTGGCGTTAGCGGCGTTGACTTTATTTATTTGTTCCTACGGGGCATTAACGGTAAAACGAAATTACGAGTATAATAATATCATCACTTTTTGGGAGACTAATATTAATAACTTTTCTTCTGGTTACGCGGTTTATAATAACCTCGCGGCAACATTTTATAAAATGGGCAATATCAAAAATGCCATTACCTATTGTTGGATTAACCTGATGGTTAACCCTGCCCAGCCGCATGTCTGGTGTAATTTAGGAATGCTTTACCGCCAGCAGGGACAGATTAAGGATGCCATCGAGTGTTATCAACAAGCTATCAGCATAGATAAGGATTATTATCCGGCCCATAAGGCATTAGCAGAGATAAAGAAATAAGCGGGAGATAAGTCATTGCGAGGAGCCATTGTTGGCACAAGGCGACGAAGCAATCCCGTTTTTAAGACGAGATTGCTTCGTCACAGATATGTCAATCGAGGGTTCCTCGCAATGACACGGTTACTTCCGTAAGCCGAACTGTTACGAATGACTTAGTCCCTGTTCACTGGCTGGTTCCCGCGGGACGATAAAAATAATATTTTCAAAGCGTAAGTGGTGTTATAATAAAAAAATGCGTAATAAAGGCATAGCGTTAGCCGCACTAATAATAATAATGGTTTTGCTGGCGATAATCGTTTTTGGGGTTACTCTCTCAATTACCGAAGGCCTGCGGTTTAATATCTCTAACATAAATAACGAGAAGGCCTTATGTGTGGCGCAGGCAGGTATGATGAGCGGATTGGTGGATTATCTTGCCGACGGTTTAATCAGCCCCCAGTCAAACATAAACGTTAACCCGCCAAGTGAGTTTTATTATTCTGTGGGGGAATCAAGCAGTTTTATGCTTATTGACGGCTCTAATGTCAGGGCAAACGGAAGGGTGGTAAACACCTGGCCGATTAAAAATTTTAATTTCGATCCTGCCAGTTCGATTGTCATAAACAGCATAGTCGTTGAATGGGATTACGCTGCCAACCTGGTTAACATGAAAATCGGCAACAACTATATCCTTAAGAGCGCCTCTCTTTCCAGCCCCGCCACTATAAACAGCGCCAATTGTTTTGGGGGTTCCATCCCTTTAAGTATCCAGGGCAATACAACTTACTCCGGGACAAACGTTCAGTACCTCAGTTTCAGCGCTAATATCCCTGCAAATCTGACTGTGAGCTTAACCTTTAACTTTAGCGATGGTTCTTTTTTAAAAAAGCTCCTGATCAACGGAGGGAAGGTAACTAATAACGAATTTTCTCTTAGGGCAACGGGAAAGATCGGGTCTGGTTCATCCGCCTTGGCAAGAAGGACTTTGACAGCGACTTATGATGTCACTACCAACAAAATCACTTCGTGGCAGGAATCCACAAAGCATATTATACCATGAGAATACCTTATTTCGTAATAGTTCAGCTCTTGGAAGCCGTCGACGAGTGTCATTGCGAGCGACCGCAGGGAGCGAAGCAATCTTTAAAGATTGCTTCGTCGCTGTCGCTCCTCGCAATGACACGGTTACTTCCGGAAGCTGAACTGTTACCTTATTTCGCGCCGGGCAGCCGTCAGCGAAAATCTTTTACCATTATTGAGTTGATAATGGTTATCATCATCATGGGGATAGTGCTTATTCCTTTAGGGATAATGTCAATGGATTTTACCCGCGAGATAGTTTATTCGCGCGATTCAGGCACGGCCGAAGGTTTAGTGAAGGTGGAGATGGCCAAGGTAAATAATTTAGCTTTTGCTGATCTGACGCTAAATAACGGTTATGATAACACTGTTTCAAATTATGAGGGTTATCCTTATGACCTGCGCCGCAGGGTCAATTATGCCAATAGCCCCACGAACACCTTAAAACGGGTGCAGGTAACGGTTTATCCCGCGGGCAATACCACGGCTCCTTTGGTTAACGCGATAACCTATGTTGCCAATGTCTCTTTCGGAGCAGGGGCAGGCGGTTCAGCCGCTTTGGGTTTACAGGCAAACAGCATGGTTGTTAGCGGCGGAAGCATTTCCGGAAATAATCTGATTAATGTTACTTTGGCCAATTCCGATACCTTAAACGCTATTACCATTACCCAGATGACGATAAGTTTTACCGGCGCAAGCGGGATAAGCCTTAAAAAAGTAAATATAGCCGGGATAACCGTATTTAGCGGCGGCGCCTATTCCGGAGAAACCATAAACTTAGGCCCTACATTTACCCTTGCCGCTAACACTAGTTACAGTTCGCCTGTGTTCCTGGAGTTTAATAAGAGCCTGGCTTCAGTAACCGCGTTAATATTTATAATGAGCGATAGCTTTCCAACCGTAAATTATATATGGTAATAAGGCCGTTTATGCGAAAGAGCCGTAAGGACAAAAAAGGCGCCACATTGATTGAGTTAGTAATAACGATGGTGCTATTGGCAATTATAGGTGCCACCTTATTTGGGGTGATAATCTTTTTTGTCCAGCTCTTTATGTATAGCCCCCGCCAGTTAGATACTCAGAAGATTGGGCAGGAACTTGAGAATAT
>ERZ1292640.2136-Hain-H43-02um-R1-2136-length-16047-cov-6_pt1 | contig 16047 bp, 15 predicted proteins | sample MGYA00564404_ERZ1292640 | MGnify/ENA primary metagenome ERZ1292640 (study PRJEB36523, sample SAMEA6512636) | groundwater metagenome | collected 2019-01-08 | study: AquaDiva: Metagenomics assemblies of 32 groundwater samples
CGTTGCGGCTCACCATCTGGTACACCATCTCGGTCAGCGCCTGGGCGTTGGCCGTTTCGGTGGCGTGCAACCCGGCATCAATCCACACCACGGCCTTGCCCTCGGCGGCCAGTCCGTGGGCCTGGTCGTCGGTCAGCCCTTCGGCCAGCGCAAGCCGCCGCGAGATGTCCTTGTACTTCGCCAGGTTCCGATGGTTGGCCGGTGAGGTGATGATGGCCATCAGCATCGGCCGCCCTTCGGAGGTCTTGCCGTACTCCACCACCGAGAGGCGATCCGATTCCTGGTCGAGCTTGTGCCAATAGGCGGACAACTGGGTGTAGTTGGCGAGCTGGTAGTCGTCGCCCAGGTCGAACCCCAGTGCCATGCGCGGGCTCGTCACGCGCGTCGCAACCTGACCTTGCGCCGAGACGGCATACACGCTTATCACTGCGAGGGCCACGAGAAACCAGCGACGAACGACGCTCTTGATGTTCATGCAATCAGTCCTATGTGAGCAGAGTCAGTCGGTAGAACAGGTACCCGTACAGCTCCCGCAGTGCGGTCTCTGTATTGCCAAGGCCGTGTGCGCTGGGAAGGACGTCCATGACGGTGAACGGACCGGCGAGGGCCTGGAAATCGACGGGGAATGGAAACACCGGCACGCCGGCGCGCGTGAACTGCAATCGGCTTCTCCGCACATGGAACGCCGAGGTGACCAGGATCACCACGTCATCGGCTCGATCCTGATTCAGGTTGCGGAGCAGCGCCGCCACCTCTCGCGCTTCACCGGCCGTGTTGCTGACCTTGCCGGTCACGACAATCTGGTTCCGGGGCACGCCCAGCGCCACGGCCCGGTCGGCGAGCACGTCGCCTTCGCGCGGGGCCTCGGGCCGCCACGGCACCCATCCGCCGGTGAAGATCAGCAGAGGAGCCTTGCCTGCTTTGAACAGGGCCACGCCCGCATCGAAACGGTCCACGGCGCCGCCCCACTCATTCTCGGATTCCGCTCCCTGGGCCGGGACCAGCATGCCCGTGAGGACCACAATCGCCCTGGCCTGAGGCACCAACTGCACGGGGATTCGATGCTGCCAGCCTTCGGCGGCCCGAATCGCCATGTCGCCGACGAGGGGGGTGCTCGACAGCCAGAGGACCAGCACGGCAGCCACGCCGAGCGCCCGTTTGCGAAACAGGAGGCTCGCCAAGCCCAGAAGAATCGCGACTCCGACAGGCAGGAAGAAGACCGGCAGGATCTTGTCGAGATAGATCATCATGATTATCACGATCGTACTGCACCCCACGAACGAGGGCCAGCCCATCCGTGTGGAATCAGCCGATCGACCCGCCAGGGCTCCTGTCTCTTCGCATTGGGGCGCGAAGTGCTGTAGAGTTTCGTGGAAATGCGATACCGAACCATGAGAGCGGTAGCGACGATGGTGATGGTGCTGCTCCTGGCGGCCGGTGCCATGGGAGTGGCGACGGCACAGCAAACAGCCGACTATCCAGTCGCACCGGTGGCGTTTACAAACGTGACGTTCACCGATACGTTTTGGGCGCCGCGCCTCGAGACCGTCCGAACGGTCACGATTCCGGCCGCCTTCAAGCAGAGCGAGAACACCGGACGCATCAAGAATTTCGAAATCGCCGGGCGAATGGCGGAGGGGACGTTCTGTTCCCGCTACGCGTTCGACGACTCGGATGTGTTCAAGATCATCGAAGGCGCGTCCTATGCCCTGGCCGGCAAACCCGATCCGAAGCTGGACGCTTATCTCGACACCCTAATCGCCAAGATCGCCAAGGCCCAGGAACCCGATGGCTACCTCTACACGGCTCGTACGATCGACCCCGCAAAGACCATGGCGATGGCCGGGAAGGATCGATGGGTGAACGAGGAAGAAAGCCACGAGCTGTACAACGCCGGCCATCTGTACGAGGCCGCCGTGGCCCACTACAACGCCACCGGCAAGAAGACCCTGCTCGATGTCGCCACGAAGAACGCCGATCTCGTCTGCAGCGTGTTCAACTCGGCCGGCCGGCGGGCGGTTCCCGGCCATCAGGAAATCGAGATTGGCCTGGTGAAGCTGTACCGGGTGACGGGCAATCGGAGGTTCTTGGAGCAGGCGCAGTTCTTCCTCGATCAACGAGGGCGGCCTGACGGTCACAAGCTCTACGGCGAGTACGCGCAGGATCACAAACCCGTCGCCGAGCAGTCCGAGGCCGTCGGGCACTCCGTGCGCGCGGCCTACATGTACTCGGGCATGGCCGATGTTGCGGCGCTCACCGGGAATCAGGCCTACCTCAGCGCGCTCGACAGACTCTGGTCGAACGTCGTCGGCAAGAAGCTGTACCTCACGGGCGGCATCGGTTCGACCGGCGCATGGGAAGGATTCGGCCCCGACTACGAGCTGCCGAACTCGGCTTACGCGGAAACGTGCGCGTCGATCGCCAACGCGTTCTGGAACTACCGCATGTTCCTGCTGAAGGCCGACGCCCGCTACATCGACGTGCTCGAACGTGCTTCCTACAACGCGATGCTGTCGGGTCTCTCGCTCGCGGGCGATCGGTTCTTCTACCCGAATCCGCTACTGTCGGTTGGCCAATACGAGCGGAGCCCCTGGTTTGCATGTGCGTGTTGCCCGAGCAACATCCCGAGGTTCATCCTCGGCTTTCCTGGGTACGCGTACGCGACCTCCGGCAACAGCGTGTTCGTGAACCTGTACGTCAGCGGACGGGCGCGGGTGCCGATGCCAGGAGGGAAGCTGGTCCTCGAGCAGGTCACCAACTACCCCTGGGATGGCGACGTCCGCGTGCGAGTGTTGCCCTCGAAGGCCGGCCGGTTCCGACTGATGCTGCGGATTCCTGGCTGGGCGCGCCAGTTGCCGATGCCGAGCGATCTGTATCGCCAACTCGGCATGCCCCCCGATCCCGTCACCATCAAGGTGAACGGCCAAGGGCTGTTGCCGACACTCGACAAAGGATATGCCATCGTCGATCGCGACTGGAGCACCGGCGACGAGATTGCGTTGCATCTGCCCATGCCGATCCGCCGTGTGGTCGCTCACCCGGCCGTCACCGCTGACGCGGGACGAGTGGCCATTGAACGTGGACCGCTGGTCTACGCCGCCGAATGGCCCGACAACAACGGCCACGTGATCAACCTGATGCTGGAGGACCGCACTCCGCTCAGGGCCGAGGTGCGGCCGGGACTGCTGGGCGGCGTCACCGTGCTGATCGGTACGGCCACCGCATTCCGCGAGGAGCGTGGAAAGACGGCAACCAACTCGGTTCCGCTGACGCTGATTCCGTACTACGCGTGGGCGCACCGTGGGAAGGGCGAGATGGCCGTGTGGCTGGCCCGGGAGCCAGGCAAGGCGACACCGGTGCCGGCCGGCTTCTCGGCAGGCATCGAAGAGTGGAAGGTCAGGTAATCATGCCGGCCGCCGAGTGGTTGCGGACCTGGCGTCCAGGTTGTCGAAGCGATAGGAGGGTGAGAGGCTATGGCGGACTCACACGGAAAAGTGTGTCACTACACCGACGTGCCTGCCGAGGTGATCGGCGAGCAGGCGCCAGGCACGACGATGAGGTGGTTGATCGATGACAAGCGCGACGGGGCGCCGGTGTATGCCTTGCGCATGGTCGAAATCGACGCCGGCGGGCACTCGCCGCATCACTCGCACAACTACGAGCACGAGAATTTCGTGGTCGAGGGCAAAGGCCGCGTGTTGATTGACGGCGTGTGGCACAACCTGCAACCGGGCGATGTGGTGTTCGTGCCGCCCAACGCTGTGCACACCTATGCCAACGCGGGCAATGCGCCATTCAAGTTCCTGTGCGGGATTCCGGTGCCGCGGCTGCGCGACACCTAAGACCGGGTTGAGGCGATTGCGATCCATACGGAGGAGCGTCGTGCGATATCAGACATGTCGAGCCGTCGTGGGCGCCGTGTTGGCCATGCTGATTGGTGGCGGTTGGGTCGCCGCGCAGCAAGGCTCGCCTGCAGGCCAGTCGATTCCAGCACAAATCGACAAGGTGTTCGAGCGGTGGGATCGCCCCGGGTCGCCTGGCTGTGCCGTCGGTGTTGGCCAGCACGGCAAGGTGATCTATACGCAGGCCTACGGGATGGCCAACCTCGAGTACGGTGTCCGGAACAGGCCCGACACCATCTTCGAATCCGGATCGGTCGCGAAGCAGTTCACCGCCTCGGCCATCGCACTCTTAGTACAGGACGGCAAATTGTCGCTCGCCGATCCGGTCCGGAAGTACGTGCCAGAACTCCCGGACTTCGGCGTGTCGATGACGATTCAGCATTTCCTGAATCACACCAGCGGCATTCGCTCGCAATGGCCCTTGCTGTCGCTTGCCGGCCGTCCGCCAGGCGAGGCCGTCCATACGATTGATGAGATCCTTGAACTGATGAGCCGTCAGAAGGAGCTGAACTTCAAGCCGGGCGACGAGTTCTTGTACAACAACACCGCGTTCACCCTGCTCGGTGTCATCGTGCAGCGCGTGGCCGGCAAGCCATTCACCCAGTTCACCCAGGAACGACTGTTCGGTCCGCTCGGGATGACGAGAACCCGGTGGCGCGATGACTTCACGGCCATCGTCGAGAACCGGGCAACCGCATACAGGGTGGCACGCGACGGATCGTTTCACACCAATATGTCGTTTACCAATGTGTACGGGAATGGTGGCCTGCTGACCACCGTGGGAGACCTGTTGATTTGGAACGAGAATCTGGATACATCACGCGTTGGTGGACGGGCGATGGTCGACCAGATCCAGACACGAGGACGGCTGAATGACGGGTTCCTGAATGAGTACGCGCAGGGCCTGTTCGTGACCGACCACCGCGGCGTGCGCGAAATCAGTCACGGTGGGTCAACCGCGGGCTACCAGACATTCCTGGGTCGCTTCCCCGACGAGCACCTGTCGGTCGCGGTGCTGTGCAACACCTCTGGAACCAACCCGGCCGGCTATGCGCATCAGGTCGCGGACCTGTTCCTTGGCGCCAAACTGAAAGACATCGTTAAACCCGTGGCCGTGCCGGTGGCACCCGACGTGTTACAGAAACTGGCCGGTGTCTATCGAGAACCCCGCAGCGATGCGGTGATCAGACTGGTGTACGACGCCGAGAAGAAGACTCTTAGTGCGGGAGGAGGCGCCCTGGTACCGACGGGGCCAGCCTCATTTTCCAACCAGACAGGTACACGCACGTTCAACGTGGAGCGCCCTGATGCACCCGCCCCGACCAGACTCATCGATAGCGACGGACGATCGAAGCCGGTGACTTGGGTCGCCGAGGCGCCCTTTGCGCCTTCGCCGGAGCAGTTGGCAGTTCTTGTAGGGGACTACTACAGCGACGAACTGGACATTACGTACCGGGTCCGCGTGGAAAACGGGTCACTGGTCGTTCGGTTCAGGCCGGCCAACCGAGTGCCTTTGTCGCCCGTGTTCATCGACGCGTTCGACGGCGAGGGGAACATCGTCCGATTCACCAGGGACACCTCGTCTGGCCGCGTCGACGGTTTGCGGATCTATGCCGGCCGCGTGCGCCACCTGAGATTTGTGCGGCGATAACCATGAATGATGCACTGCTGGAACGGAATTACCCGAATCTGATCGCGGGTCTGTGGGTGCGGGGCCGTGACCGGATCGAAAACAGGAACCCTGCCGATACCCGGGATGTGGTCGGGTACTTCGCTTCCGCTTCGGCGACCGACATGGCGGCCGCGTGCGACGCGGCATCCCGCGCCTTTTCTGGTTGGGCCGCTACGCCAGCTCCGGCTCGCGGAGCCTGCCTGTTTCGCGCGGCCGATATTCTGGAGGGCCGATTCGAGACGGTCGCCGCCGAGATGACCCGTGAGGAAGGGAAGACGCTGGCCGAGGCGCGCGGTGAGGTGCGGCGTTCCATCAACATCTTCCGCTACTTCGGAGGGGAGGGCGCTCGGTTGCCCGGACTGTTGGCGCCATCGGAGCGCGATCGCGTGTTCAGCTTCGCCATGCGCAAGCCCCTCGGCGTGGTAGGCCTCATCACGCCGTGGAATTTCCCGAGCGCCATTCCGGCGTGGAAACTTGCGCCGGTGCTGGTGTCGGGCAATACCGTCGTGTTGAAGCCCGCGTCGGCTGCCCCCTTGAGCAGCTGGCGCCTGGTCGAAGCGCTCGTCGAGGCGGGCGCGCCCGCCGGCGTCGTCAACTTCGTGGCCGGGCCCGGCGGCGAACTGGGGCGTGCCATGGTGGAGGCACCGGCCATGCGCGCCGTGTCGTTTACGGGCTCGTGTGCCACCGGTGCGCTGTTGTACGCACAGGCGACTGCGCGTAAGCTGCGCGTCCAGCTTGAGATGGGCGGCAAGAATCCGACGGTGGTGCTGGCCGACGCCGATGTGGATGCGGCAGTCGAGAACACCATCAATGGAGCCTTCGCGTCGACTGGACAGAAATGCACGGCCACCTCTCGTGTGATTGTGGAAGCGGGCGTCTACGATCGCTTTGTGGAGCGCCTGGTCGCGCGAGTTCGCGGGCTAGTGGTGGGCAACGGGATGGATCCGACCACCGATGTCGGGCCAGCCATCGACGCACAACAACTGGACATCGTGTTGCGCTACATCGAGTTGGGACAAACCGAGGGTGCCACGCTGGCGTGCGGAGGCCGGCACCTGGTGGAGGGGCCATACCAGCACGGCCACTTCGTCGAGCCGGCGGTTTTCCTGAACGTGACCGAGCGCATGGCCGTCGCGCAGGAGGAGATCTTCGGACCTGTGTTGTCGGTGATGCGCGCCGCCGATTTCGATGATGCGGTGCGGCTGGCCAACGCGGTCGCCTTCGGTCTGTCGGCGTCCATTCAGACACGTGACGTGTCGCGGATCTTCGACTTCGTGAATCGTATCGAGGCCGGATTGGTCACCGTGAACCTGCCCAGTGCCGGCGTCGAGTATCAGCTGCCATTTGGCGGAACCAAGGATTCCAGCTTCGGGCCGAAAGAACAGGGGCCGCACGCGCTCGACTTCTACACTGATTGGAAGACCGTGTACCTCAAGTACTGATGGCGTCGAGTCCGTCATCGGGACCGTGACGATTCGGAGGATGCATTCATATGGCCGACAGGATTGGTTTCATCGGACTGGGGCTCATGGGGAAGCCCATGGGCCTCAACATCTTGAAGCACGGTTTCTCGCTCGTCGTGCACAGCCGCAGCCAGGCGCCTGTCGACGTGTTGGTTGCCGCCGGTGCGGTCTCGGCCCAGTCACCGGCCGAGGTGGCGAGGCAGTGCGACATCATCATCACGATGGTGCCCGATTCGCCCGACGTGCGGCTGGTCGTTGAAGGCGCCCACGGCGTGTTTGACGGCATTCGCGCCGGCAGCGTGATCGTGGACATGAGCACCATTGCGCCGGCCGTCGCCCGCGATCTGGCAGGAAAAGCTGCCGAGCGCGGTGTGCAGATGCTCGATGCGCCAGTCAGTGGTGGAGAGGTGGGCGCCATCAATGGCACGTTGTCGATCATGGTGGGAGGCAAGGGCGCCGCGCTGGAACGTGTGAGGCCGGTGCTGAATGCCATGGGCAATCCAGAGCGGGTGGTGCACATCGGACCCGCCGGCGCAGGTCAGATCTGCAAGGCCTGCAACCAGATCTGCATCGGGGGTGCGCTGGCGTCGGTCAGCGAAGCGTTTGCGATCGCGCGCAAGGCGGGCATCGATCCCGCCAGGGTGCGCGAGGCGCTGCTTGGGGGCTTTGCCGCGAGCCGTGTGCTGGAGGTGCACGGCGAGCGGATGCTGAAGGCGAACTACGTGCCAGGGTTCCGCGCCGGTCTGTACCACAAGGACATGGGCATTGCGCTCAGCACGGCCCACGAACTCGGCGTGCCGGCACCCACTTCGGCCGTGGTGCAGCAACTGGTCAGCGCCATGATCGCCGCCGGTCAGGCCGATGACGACTACTCGGCGCTGGCCACGGTGGTGTTTCGCCTTGCCGGCCTCGACTGACGCACAGGGTAGCGGAGGACTAGGCAGGTGGTGCGGCGTGCTGCGCAATCACGCGCGCCACACGCGGGGTCAGCGCGGTTTCGGCGATGTCGAACGGACCGCCGACGACCGAGCCGCTTGGAATCTCGATGGCGATCGCCGAACCTTCGTCAAACGCGGTCACAATCCAACTCAATCCGCGGAACGCCACCGAACGGGTTCCTCCTGCGTCACCGGTCACCGCTCGATCGACGGCGAGCAGCATCGAGGTCAGCACGGCGCGCACGTCGGCGTCGGTCCAGTGTGCCGGGGCCGGTCCGTCGAGGTACAGCGACTCCTGTACCACCTGGCCGGTCGTGCGTACCACCACCTCGACATCGAACGTCACTGCGGACTCCTAGCGAAGCGCCGCCATCCCGTCATTCCCGCTCTCCCTTCGTCATTCCCGCGAATGCGGGAATCCAGCCTGGACCCCCGCTTTCGCGGGGGTGACAGACGGGGCGCTGGGGTGACGAATAACTTGCTTCACTCGGCAAGATGAAACCCATAGCACACGTCTAGGAGTAATCAGTCGTGGTCGAGCCAGCCCTCGGACAGATACGACCGGTGAAGTTCGGCGGCGTGTGTCACCACCGCTGCGATGTCGGGTAACGTCTGGCTGGCGACCAGTGCATGGCCGGAGCATTCCACGCCGAGCCAGTACACGCCGGGCCACTCGGAGACGAAACAGTGAAGAGGGCGGTCATCGAGCCGCAGCCGCCAGAGCGTGACAGCTTCGCCACGGAAGAGTCCGGCCGCGAGCGGCAGAGGCCAGTTTGAGGGCACCTACGTAGCATATCGCACCACGCCGCCGGCGGGGGAGTGCAGGTCGCCATGTTGCTGAGGCTGGGCGGATCGGCGGTCCGCGGCGAGAACTACTTCGCGGCTCGCATCGAGGCTCGCCGGGGCCTGATCACACTCGGCAGGGTGGGGGTGGGTATGCCACTCATCCTGTCGGTGACGGAGCACTCACCGGTAGAAGCCGAACCCCAGTACGGCGGCACCCAGGATGATGAACGCCGGGTTGATCCGCGTCGCGACCAAGAGCGCAAACGCCACGGCGCCAATCAGCACGCCATCCCAGTTTCTCCACACGCCGGATGTCCAGCCCTGCTTCTGGACGCCGAACACCGTGGCGGCCATGTCGTAGGCCGTCCAGATCAGCAGGCCCACGACGACCGGGCGCACGGCCTTCAACATCGCTTTCACGGTCGGGCTGTCCTTCACAGCAAAAAACCAGGCCACCATCACGAGCATCAGCAGCGTGGTCGGCAGGACGGTGCCCGTGGCGGCGGCTACCGCGCCAGGCACGCCGGCCAGCTTGTAGCCCACAAAGGCGGACACCTGCGGCGCAATGGGACCTGGCAGCGCGGTGCCCACGGCCACGGCGTCGGCAAACTCGGCCGCGGTGACCCAGCCGGCCGCCGTGGTTTCGCGTTGCATCAGGGCCAACGATGCCGGGCCCCCTCCCCACGAGAACAACGCAACCCTGGTGAACAGGACGAAGATGTTCCAGAGCGTCATGCGGCAGAGGTTATCATGGGAGACGATTCTCGACCGGTAGCCTATTCAAGAGGTGGGTGAGCGCCATAATTCGAGTCTCTAGACAGGCGTTGGCAGGTACGAAGCGGCGTTCCCGGTTGGTCGCCAGCGCTGAAGTGGACAAGGCGTTGACGCGCCCGATCACGCAGTTTGTCAGCGGGGGAGCCGGCGCACCGTTTTACGCCCAGGACATGAAGGCACCCTGGAACAAGGCTGTCAGGAAGTTCGCGGCGACCAACCACTATGTCCTGTTCACCGTGACGGGAGGTGAGGTGCGCTTCGAGGCTATCGATCTGGACGGCCGGGTCTTCGACCAGGGCGTGATCCGCTAGTTTCGGCCCACCTTTTGCAGTCACACAACTTGGTCAGGCGGCGGTGTCGGGTTTCCGGTGCCGCCTATCGGCCTGCAGATCTCCGGAGCTGTTAGCTGCCCAGGAAGGTATGCATGGGATGTCGGTTGCCGGGGGCCTGCCGAATTTCCGTCGGTTTCGGCGGGGTGCCAGCCCCGGCCCTGCCCTCGACCTGGTCCGCCACACCGACTGCCGGTTTCCGGTGATGACCGAACTGCTCGGAACTCCATCCGCGTTTGACGTGCTACCGGCCCCGATCACGGTGCTGGTTGGCCATTTCGGCGCCGGGAAAACGGAGATCGCGGTCAATCTGGCCTTTGGCTGGCGTGCCCGGGGCGCACAGGTCTCTTTGGTGGATCTCGACCTGGTGAAACCCTATTTCCGATCCCGGTTGCTGCGCGACGACTTGACGGCACGCGGAATCGATCTGGTGGCGCCGCAGGGCGAGCACTTCTACGCAGATCTGCCAATTCTGCTACCCGAAGTGCGCGGTGCGGTCAGCCTGGCAGCAGGCGGGCGACGGCGCGCGATTCTCGACGTGGGTGGCGCTGATGTTGGTTCGCGCGTGCTGGGCGCGCTGGCCGGACTGAGCGATCCGGCCCTGACCGATGTGTTGTTCGTGGTGAACGGCAATCGGCCGTTTGCCGAGGATGCCCCCGCCGTCCTGCGGATGCTGCGGGATATCGAGAAGGTGTCGAGGCTTCGCGTGACGGGGTTGATCGCCAACACCCACCTGATGGAAGAGACGACGCCTGCCATTGTTGAAGCCGGCCTCGATCTGGCGGAGCACGTCAGCCGCGCCTCCCAGCTGCCGGTCCGGTTCTGGGCCGTGCTGGCGCGGATCGCCGAGACCGCCACCAACGGTTTCACGCGACACCGCTGGCCGATGCTTCCGCTGACGCGCTTGATCACGGCCCCGCTTGAAATGCGAGCTTCCGGCCCGAACCGGCGCTCGAGTGTTGTCTGAAGAGGTGAAGCGTGCCGACGCCGATCATCGACAATGACCGCTGCAAGGGCTGCGAGCTGTGCGTGCACGCCTGTCCGGAAGACGTGTTGGCCATGGCGAGCGACATCAATGCCAAGGGCTACTTCTTCCCGTTCATCGCGCACGCGGATGCCTGCAACGGTTGCCGCTATTGTCTGCTGGTGTGCCCCGATACCGCCGTGCAGGTGGAGAACAAGGGCAAGACCACGATCCGGACCGACGGACTCACCGCCAAGGCATTCCACTATTGCCCGGGCTGCACGCACGGCGTGATCCACCGGCTTGTTGGCGAGGTGCTTCAGGAACTGGGCGTGCGAGAGCAGGCAGTCGGGGTGGCGCCCGTGGGGTGCTCGGTGCTGGCCTACGACTACTTCAACTGCGACATGCAGGAAGCGGCCCACGGCCGCGCCATGGCGGTGGCCACCGGCATCAAACGCGGACGCCCCGACATGGTGGTCTTCACCTACCAGGGCGATGGCGATCTCGCGTCGATCGGCATGGCCGAAACCGTCCATGCGGCCAACCGCGGCGAGAAGATCACCGTGATTTTCGTGAACAACGCCATCTACGGCATGACCGGTGGACAGATGGCGCCCACGACGTTGCCGGGCCAGGTGGCGACCACATGCCCGGCCGGGCGCGATGTCTCATTAACTGGGTACCCGATTCGCATCGTCGAATTGCTGGCGACGCTGCGTACACCGGCGTATCTCGCCAGGGTGGCCGTGCACGAGCCGAAGCACATCATGTCGGCGAAGAAGGCCATCCGGAAGGCGTTCAAGTTTCAGCTCGAGAAGACCTGTTTCTCGCTGATCGAGATCGTGTCGACCTGCCCGACCGGCTGGGGACAGCAGCCACACGAGGCCTGCGCGTGGCTCGAGGATCAGATGCTCCCGTATTATCCGCTCGGCGCCGTGAAAACGCCCGAGACGGCACACTAAGCTCCGGCCGGAGGACAGGATGTACAACGAGATCATCATGGCGGGTTTCGGCGGCCAGGGCGTGCTGCTGATCGGAAAACTGCTGGCGTATGCGGGCATGAAGGCCGGTTTCGAAGTGACCTGGATGCCCGCCTACGGCCCGGAAATGCGCGGCGGTACGTGCAACTGCACCGTGGTGCTGTCGGACCGTCAGGTGGGATCACCCATCTCGCGCAATCCGCACGGGGCGGTCGTCCTGAACCTGCAGTCGATCGACAAGTTCGAGCCAACGGTACGGCCGGGCGGCGTGCTGGTGGTCAACACGAGCCTGATCAACCGTGCCGTGACGCGCCAGGACCTGATGGTGGTGCCTGTTGCGGCCAATCAGATCGCGCTCGAGGCCGGCAGCGCAAAGGCCACCAACATGGTGGCGCTTGGCGCCTTCCTCGGGGCCACGGGGCTCGTAAATTTGGCGTTGGTCAAGGACATTGTGGCCGAGCAGTTCGGTAAGCGGCCGAACATCGTCCAGGTGAACCACGCATGCCTCTCGAAGGGCTTCGAGATCGGGCAGACTCACGCGTCGGTGGTGGCGGCCCGTTGAGGAGATTCGGATCATGGCGAAGAAACTGATGAAGGGGTGCGAGGCGATCGGCGAGGCGGCCATCCAGGCTGGATGCCGGTTGTTCTTCGGATACCCGATAACGCCACAGAACGAGATCCCGGAGTACCTGTCGGGCAGACTGCCGCAGGTGGGTGGCACTTTCGTGCAAGCCGAAAGCGAAGTAGCGGCTGTCAACATGCTCTACGGCGCGGCTGGTGCGGGCTGCCGTTGTTTCACCTCGTCCTCAAGTCCCGGCATCTCCCTGATGATGGAAGGCATGTCGTACATCGCGGCCTCGGAGCTGCCGGTGGTGTTCGTCAACATCATGCGAGCCGGCCCTGGGCTGGGAGGCATCCTGCCATCGCAGGCCGACTACTTCCAGGCCACCAAGGGCGGAGGGCACGGCGACTACCGGGTACTGGTGCTTGCGCCATCAACGGTGCAGGAAGCTGCCGACTTGACGATGCAGGCGTTCGAGCTGGCCGACAAGTACCGCAATCCGGTGATGATCCTGGGCGACGGGCTCATCGGTCAGATGATGGAACCGGTCGAGTTCAAGACCCGGATCGAGCCAGCGGACCTGCCTGAGAAACCGTGGGCGACAACCGGTGCACGCGGGCGATCGCCCAACATCATCAACTCACTGTACTTGAAGCCCGAAGAACTCGAGCAGCACAACTGGGATCTGGTCGCCAAGTACCGCGAGATGGCCGGAGAGGTCCGGCACGAACTCTATCGCTGCGACGACGACCTCGATGTGTTGGTCGTGGCCTATGGCACGGTGGCTCGCATCGCCCGGACCTCGATCGATGCGTTGCGCGAAAAGGGCGTTAAGGTCGGGTTGTTCAGGCCTGTCACGCTGTACCCGTACCCGACCGAGGCGCTGGTCACAACCGCCGAACGGGCGGGCAAGCTCCTGGTGGCGGAGTTGTCCACCGGCCAGATGGTGGAAGATGTGCGCGCCGCGCTGCAGGGGCGCCGCCCAGTCGAGTTCTTCGGCCGCGCGGGCGGCATGGTGATGTCGGCCGAGGAACTGGCCGACCAGGTGGAGAAGCTGGCGGCGGTGACTGCCTAGCCTATTGCCCGCTGCCTGGCACAACGGCGCTCATCGCAGCGGCAATCAACCCGCGTTTCTGCGAACGCGTCATGTACCTGTCTCCGACATGAGTTCCGCGCGACTCAGGACCCGGAAGGAAATAAGGGTGGCATCGTTATTTCCTTCCGGGTCCTCACTTCGCCGAGAATCTGTACACGGTCGTCGACTTGAACGTCTTGCCCGGTTCGAGAATGGTCGTCGGAAATCCCGGGTGGTTGACCGAGTCGGGGAAGTGCTGGGTCTCCAGGCAGAACCCGAAGTGCTTCTTGTACGCCACACCGGCCTTGCCGATGATGGTGCCGTCGAGAAAATTGCCCGAGTAAAACTGGATACCCGGCTCAGTGGTGAGCACGTCCATCACGCGCCCCGAGCTCGGCTCGCGCACCATGGCCGACACCGCCAGCACACGACCTCCGTGATTGAGCACGTAGTTGTGGTCGTATCCCACCGGCGGTGGGCCGGGCACGCGATCGATGCGGGAACCGATGGTCATGGCCTTGGTAAAGTCCATCACCGTGCCGCGCACCGGCGCAATCTCGCCGGTGGGGATCAGGGTATCGTCGACAGGCGTGTAGCGGTCCGCCATCAGCATCAACTCGTGGCCGAGGATGTCACCCCCCCCGTCACCCGCCAGATTGAAATAGCTGTGATGCGTCAGGTTGATCGGCGTCGGCTTGTCGGTGGTGGCGGTATAGTCGAGCCGCAACTCGTTCTTGTTGTTCAGCGTGTATGTGACCGTCGCGGTGACCGTTCCCGGATAGCCTTCCTCTCCGTTCCGGCTCACGTAGGTGAACTTAATGGCCGCACCATCGGCGGCAGAGACCGTTTGCGCATTCCAGACGCGCTTGTCGAATCCTTTCACGCCGCCGTGCAGATGGTTGGGGCCATTGTTGGTAGCCAGCGTGTACGCCCGCCCCGCCAGCTTGAACTTGCCGTTGGCGATTCGATTACCGACGCGCCCGATGGTGGCGCCAAAGTAGGGGTGCGGTCCTTCATACTGGTCGAGCGTCTTGAATCCCAGCACGATGTCGCCGAGCTTGCCGGTGCGATCGGGAACCTTCAACTCGGTCAGCAGGGCGCCGAAGGTGATGAGCCTGGCTTGCACCCCCTGGCGGTTGGTCAGCGTGTAGATGTCCACCACGGTGCCCTCTCCGGTTGCGCCGAACGTCGCCTTGTCTACCCGGACCGGTGCCGCGTCGGGAGCGGTCTGCGCGCCCAACCCCGCCGCAGTGGCCGATAGCACGACGGCGGCGGATACCGCCCGACCCCAGCCGTTTCGAAACCACGTCATGACGCCGCTCCTTCCGTCGTCAGGCGCGCCACAGCCACCACGGCCGGCCGCAGCAGGTCGTTGCCGATGGCGTAGCCCGATCGAATCACTCCCACCACGATGCCGTTCTGGCCGGGGTCCGATGTGGGGACCGCCGCTGCTGCCTCGTGTGTGTTCGGATCGAAGGGTTGACCCAGCACGTCGAGCCGTGCCACGCCGAAGCTGGCGAACTTGTCCAGAAACTGCCGGCGCACCATTTCGACGCCCTGCATCAGCGCCCCGCTCGAGGCCCCTGGCGGGGCCGCTTCGATGGCGCGGTCGAGGTTATCGATCACCTCGAGCAGGTCGGCCAGAATCGCGCGCTTGCCTCGCTCCACTTCCTTGGCGACATCGCGGCGAAACCGCGCCCGGGCTTGTTCGAACTCGGTGTTCGCGTCGCGGTAGCGGCTGATCGTGGCGCGCAATTCGTCGTCTTTGGAGGCCAGCCGTTGCTCGAGCTCCTGCACATAGCTGGGTTTGTCTGAGACCACGTCGGTGCCATCCGACGCGTCGCCGGCGGCCGCCCGCGCCCACCACCGCCGATCGATCACCCGGATGTCACCGTCGGGAGGCTCCGGCGCCCGCCGTTCGCCTGACGAGGGGACTGCGCCTGGGTCTGTCTTGTTGTCGTCGTGTGTCATGTGCGCGTGGTACCAACGGTCTCCCGACAGGGAGCCCTGCGAATTAGTGCACGGTGCTGGGTTCTTTCGGCGCGTCCGCTGCGGGCAGCGCCGGTTCGCACGCAAACGACAGGCGGCCGTCGGTGATGCCGATTCGGACGGTGCCGCCGTGCTCGAGTTCGCCGAACAGGATCTCGTCGGTCAGGCGATCGCGGACTTCAGTCTGAATGACCCTGGCCAACGGCCGAGCGCCGTAGATCGGGTCGTAGCCCTTCAGGGCAAGCCACGCCCTGGCGTCAGGTTCCAGCGTAATCGCGACGCGCCGCTCGCTTAACTGCGCTTCAAGCTGTAGGACGAACTTCTCGACGATGGTCTCCATCACTGTCGGCGACAGCGATTGGAAGTTCACGATCGAATCGAGCCGGTTCCTGAACTCCGGGCTGAAGATCCGCTCCACGGCCTCCTTCGCCCGCAACTTCGACGTCTTGTTGCGGCTTCCCGACGCCGATTCGCCGCCAAATCCGATCAACGAGCTGCTCATCTCGCGCGAGCCCGCGTTGGAGGTCAGGATCAGAATGACGTGCCGGAAGTCTGCCTTGCGCCCCATGTTGTCGGTGAGGGTGGCGTGATCCATCACCTGCAGCAGGATGTT
>ERZ1292640.2137-Hain-H43-02um-R1-2137-length-16044-cov-9_pt1 | contig 16044 bp, 12 predicted proteins | sample MGYA00564404_ERZ1292640 | MGnify/ENA primary metagenome ERZ1292640 (study PRJEB36523, sample SAMEA6512636) | groundwater metagenome | collected 2019-01-08 | study: AquaDiva: Metagenomics assemblies of 32 groundwater samples
TGATGCCACGCTCTTTTTCGATGGCGTTGTTGTCCATCACGGTGTCGACCACTTTTTCGTGCTCGGCAAAGGTGCCGGACTGACGCAGCAGCTGGTCGACCATGGTGGTCTTGCCGTGGTCAACGTGGGCGATGATGGCGATGTTTCGGATTTGCTTGTGGCTCATGGTTCGCTTTCTAAAAACTTCAATTCGGTGGCTGGTTAATGGGCCAATGCGGCATATGCCGCAGGGCTGGAAGCAAGGGATGGGCTGGCAACCAGCATGTCCTGGATTTCAATCGGGCTGAGCAGGCGCCCGGGGATCAACTCATCGGCGGTGACATGGGCCGAGCCCAGAAAGGCCGGCGGGTCAGCGCCGTAGACCTGCACCATCGCGCTGTCCGGCCCCCACTGGCCCGGGCTGCCGCGACGCCGCAGGCCGCTCAGGAACCGCCCTGCATCATCGGCGCCCAATGTGACAGACGGAAAGGAGGCCACCAGCGACTGCACCGGCAACAGGCAGGCCTCCCGTTCAGCCTCGCTCATGGCTTCGAGCGCCGGCAGGCTCACGCACTGGCGGTCGGTATAACCGCCGGTCTCCAGGCGCCGCAGCGCCCCAAGGTGGGCACCGCAGCCGATGGCCTCGCCGATGTCTTCACCGAGCGTGCGGATGTAAGTGCCCTTGCTGCACGACACTACTATTTTGATAGCTGCCGGCGCACGTGGGTCCTCGGCTGGAGTCATTTCCAGCTTGTAAATGGTGACATGGCGCGCGTCCCGTTCGACTTCCTCGCCCTTGCGCGCGTATTCGTACAGCGCCTTGCCGTCTTTTTTCAGGGCCGAATACATGGGCGGCACCTGAGTTTGCGCACCGGTAAACCGCCGTGTCAGCTCGTCCAGCAGTTCGGGCGTGATGACCGGCACCGGACGCGTCTCGATCACATCGCCTTCGGCATCGGCGGTGCTGGTTTTCTGGCCCAGCAGCAGCACGGCTTCGTAGGTCTTGTCGGCGTCGAGCTGCAGCTGGCTGAACTTGGTGGCCGCCCCGAAACACAGGGGCAACACGCCGGTGGCCAGCGGGTCCAGCGTGCCGGTATGGCCGGCCTTGTCGGCGCGAAGCAGCCACTTGGCCTTCTGCAAGGCCTGATTGCTCGACAGGCCCAGCGGCTTGTCGAGCAGCAGCACGCCGTGCACGGGACGTCGCTGTATCTTTTGGCGATGAGGAGTAGTTTGCGTCATAAATTCCGACAGGCTCAGCGCACGGCCTGGCCGCGCACTCTGTTGGCACCGTTGTCCCTGAACCTGTCATCAAGGGAAACGGCGCGAACTCAGTCGTCCTGGGCGCGGGAGGAAACCGCCTTGGCAATCAGGGCGTTCATGTCGGCCGCACGCTCCGTGGTGCGGTCAAACTGGAAATGCAGGGTCGGCACCGTGTGGATCATCAGCTTCTTGAACAGGCCGTTGCGCAGAAAGCCCGCGGCCTGGTTCAGCGCTGTTTCGCACTCTTTCGGGTCACCGATCAGCACGCTGAAAAACACCTTGGCATGTGCATAGTCCGGCGTCACTTCGACGGCCTGGATCGTCACCATCCCGACCCGCGGGTCTTTGAGTTCGCGCGCGATCAGCTCCGTCAGATCGCGCTGGATCTGATCGGCGACGCGAAAACCGCGATTCGGGGTGGATGATTTTTTACGCATACAAAATGTTGGGACTTGTGGCGGCTGGCCCCGTGAAGCGCCAGCCGCAAGGCAGTCTTAAGGTCTTCAGGCCTCCAGCGTCCTGGCCACTTCACGGATTTCAAAGAACTCCAGCATGTCGCCAACCTGGATGTCGTTGTAACCCTTGACGTTCAAGCCGCACTCGAAGCCTTCCTTGACCTCTTTGGCATCGTCCTTGAAACGCTTGAGCGAGTCGAGTTCACCGGTGAAGATGACGATGTTTTCGCGCAGCAGGCGCAGACGCGCACTGCGGCGAACCACACCGGCGGTGACCATACAGCCGGCAATCGAGCCGATCTTGCTGACCTTGAACACCTGGCGAATCTCGGCCGTACCGATGACTTCTTCCTTCTTGTCCGGCGTCAGCATGCCCGACATCGCGGCGCGCAATTCGTCCACCGCATCGTAAATGATGTTGTAGTAGCGAAGGTCCACGCCGTTGTTTTCCGCCAGCTTGCGGGCCTGGGCATCGGCGCGGGTGTTGAACCCGATCACCACAGCCTTGGAAGCGATCGCCAGATTGACGTCGGACTCGGAAATGCCGCCGACACCGGAGTACACCAGCTGCACCTTGACCTCGTCGGTCGACAGCTTGAGCAGCGACTGCGCCAGCGCTTCCTGCGAACCCTGCACATCGGCCTTGATGATGATGGGCAGCATCTTGACTTCGCCGGCGCCGATGTCGGAGAACATGTTCTCCAGCTTGGCAGCCTGTTGCTTGGCCAGCTTGGTGTTGCGGAACTTGCCGGCACGGTAGGTGGCGATTTCACGGGCGCGACGTTCGTCGAGCATGACCATGAACTCATCACCGGCCTGCGGCACTTCCGTCAGACCCTGGATTTCCACCGGAATCGACGGACCGGCCGTCTTGATCGGCTTGCCGTTTTCGTCCAGCATGGCGCGCACGCGGCCAAAGGTCGAACCGGCCAACACCACGTCGCCGGCCTTGAGCGTACCGGACTGAACCAGCACGGTAGCGACAGGACCGCGGCCCTTGTCGAGACGGGCTTCAATCACCAGGCCTTTGGCCAGTGCATCCACCGGCGCCTTGAGTTCCAGCACTTCGGCCTGCAGCAGCACCTGCTCGAGCAGGGCATCGATGCCGGCGCCGGTATGGGCCGACACGCCGACAAAGGGCACGTCGCCGCCGAACTCTTCGGGAATCACTTCTTCAGTGACCAGCTCGCCCTTGACGCGCTCCATGTTGATACCCGGCTTGTCGATCTTGTTGATCGCCACCACGATGGGAACGCCTGCCGCCTTGGCATGTTTGATGGCTTCCTTGGTCTGCGGCATGACGCCGTCGTCGGCTGCCACCACCAGAATCACGATGTCGGTCGCCTGCGCGCCACGGGCACGCATGGCGGTAAACGCTTCGTGGCCCGGTGTATCCAGGAAGGACACCATGCCGCGCGGTGTTTCCACGTGGTAGGCGCCGATGTGCTGGGTGATGCCGCCGGCTTCGCCGGACGCCACCTTGGCGCGGCGAATGTAGTCGAGCAGCGAGGTCTTGCCGTGGTCGACGTGACCCATGACGGTCACGACCGGTGCGCGCGGCAGCAACTCGGCCTGCTGGCCCTGGACGTCCTCGTCGGCAAAAGCCTCCGGATCGTCCAGCGAAGCCGTCACCGCCTTGTGGCCCATCTCTTCCACGACAATCATCGCGGTGTCCTGGTCCAGCGGCTGGTTGATGGTGACCATCTGGCCCAGCTTCATCAGGTGTTTGATGACCTCGGAGGACTTCACGCTCATCTTGTGGGCGAGTTCGGCGACCGTGATGGTCTCCGGCACATGCACCTCGATGACCTTGAATTCGGTCGGCGCCACAAAGGTGGACTCGGAACGCGAATCGCGGTCCGAACTGCGACGGCCGCGCGGGCCGCCACGGAAATTGCCACGACCCGGCACGACTGGCGCGCCGCGGGTCTTGATCTCGCCTTTTTTCTTGGCTGCGTCGTCTTTCCAGGTCGAAGACAGGTTTTCCGACTTGACTTCCTTCTTGCCTGCGGCACCCGCCACGGCGCCCGGCGCTGCCGGTTTCGCGGCGCCCGGCACGACGGCCGGCTTGTGCAGCGTGCCCTTGATGACGGCTTTCGGATCGACGTGCGGCACCAGAACGCGCTTGGGCGCATTCATCATGGCGCGAATGCCGGCGGCTTCCGCCTCGGCTTTCTTGCGGCGGTCCTGCAGGTCCTGCGCTTTCACGGCATCGGCCTGGAACTCTGCCGTGGCCTTGGCCTTGGCGGCCGCCTGGGCGGCACTGGCGTCAGCAGCTTTCGAAGCGGCCAGCGCCACAGCGGCGCTGTCCGGCTCGGCAGGTGCCGGTGCAGCCTTGGCGGCAGGAATGATTTTGCCGATGGTGGGTTTTTCCACCTTCTTCGCAGCTTCGGCGGCTTGCGCAGCAGCCAGCGCACTTTGCTCGGCAGCCTGGCGCTCGTTTTCAAGGGCCTGGTCCCGGGCATCCTGCTCTTCACGCAGGCGGCGTTTTTCCGACAGCTCTTCTTCCTGGCGGCGCAGCAGTTCGGCATGGCGGCTGGCTTCTTCCTCGCGGCGAACCAGTTCGGCATTGTCAATCGCCGGCACTTCCGGGGCAGCAACCGGCACGGCCACTTCTTCGACGGGCTGGTCAGAACCTTCGTCGCGCTTGATGAAGGTGCGTTTCTTGCGCACCTCGACCTGGATGGTCCGGGCGCGGCCGGTGGCATCTGCCTGCTTGATTTCGGTGGTCGATTTCTTGACCAGCGTGATTTTCTTGCGCTCGGCACTGGCCGTGCCGTGGGCCGCCTGCAGATAGCTCAGCAGTTTCTGCTTGTCGGCCTCTGACAGGGGATCCGTGGCCTGCGCCTTGGCAACACCGGCACTGGTCAATTGCTCGATCAGGGTGGCGGTGGGTTTATTCAGTTCAGCTGCGAATTCAGCGACGGTAGTGGTACTGGACATATGTTTTTTTCCTGCTGGCCTCCATGATCATTGCTCTTGGGCCGTTGCCGGCGCGGCGGGCTCTGCAGCCTCATCGGTAAACCAATGCGCGCGCGCGGTCATGATCAGGGCTTTGGCCTCGTCCGCAGACTGGCCGGTGATATCGGTTAATTCGTCGACGGCCAGATCGGCCAGGTCGTCACGGGTGCTCACACCCGCATCGGTCAATTTCGCAATCAGTTCGGGCGTCAGGCCTTCGACATCGCGCAGGTTCTGCGAAACACCTTCGACGTTTTCTTCCCTGGCGATTTCCATCGTCAGCAAGGCGTCCTTGGCACGTGTGCGCAGTTCGTTGACCGTGTCTTCATCGAAGGACTCGATCTCCAGCATCTCCTGCAACGGCACATAGGCGACTTCTTCCAGGCTGGTGAAGCCTTCGGAGATCAGGATGTCGGCGATTTCCTCGTCCACATCGAGTTTTTCCATGAACAGCTTGCGGCTGGTGTCGGTCTCGGTCGCCTGCTTTTCAGCGGACTCGTCGGCCGTCATGATGTTGATCTTCCAGCCGGTCAGCTCGGCGGCAAGGCGCACATTCTGGCCACCACGGCCGATCGAGATGGCGAGGTTTTCCTCGTCCACCACGACATCCATGGCGTGACGCTCTTCGTCCACCACGATGGATGACACATTGGCCGGGGCCAGCGCGCCGATCACGAACTGGGCCGGGTCCTCGCTCCACAGCACGATGTCGACGCGTTCGCCGGCGAGTTCGTTGGTCACGCCGTTGACGCGGGTGCCGCGCACACCGACGCAGGTGCCGATCGGGTCCACGCGTTTGTCGTGCGACAGCACGGCAATCTTGGCGCGCGAACCAGGGTCGCGGGCGCAGGACTTGATCTCCAGCAGGCCCTGCTCGATCTCGGGCACTTCCTGGCGGAACAGCTCGATCATGAATTCGGGCGCAGTGCGCGACAGGATGATGGGCGCGCCACGCAGGGTGTTGTCGACTTCCATGATCATGGCGCGAACGCGGTCACCGGAGCGCAGGTTTTCCTTCGGAATCATGTCGCTGCGGCGCAGGCGGCCTTCGACGCGGCCGGATTCGACAATGATGTCGCCCTTGTCCATGCGCTTGACGGTGCCGACAAAAATCTTCTCGCCACGCGACATGAAGTCGTTGAGCAGCATCTCGCGCTCGGCGTCGCGAATTTTCTGCAGGATGACCTGTTTGGCCGCTTGCGCGCCAATACGGCCGATCGGCAGGCTTTCGACCGGTTTTTCGATGTAATCGCCTTCTTCGATGTCCGCAATCTCGTCGCGCGCATCGCTGACCAGCTCTTCGGCTTCCGGGTTTTGCAGGCCGGCTTCGTCAGGCACCACCAGCCAGCGGCGGAAGGTTTCATAGTTGCCGCTATCGCGGTCCACCACCACGCGGATGTCTACACCGTCTGCGTACACCTTTTTGGTGGCCGAGGCGAGCGCAAGCTCGACCGCGCCAAAGACGACGTCACGTTCAACATTTTTCTCACGCGATATGGCATCAACCAACATCAACAGTTCGCGATTCATTTCACAAGCCTGCCTTTCTTTTATATCTCTGTGGCGGGTGCGCTTTTCGGCCGGCGCCCCTTGAAGTCAACAACGGGCGCCAGACGCGCCTGCACTATTTCATCCAGCGTGAAACCCAGCGCCTGCAGCGGTGCGGGAATCCTCTTCTTGCTTACCTTTTGCCCGGGTTTGACGGCGGGCTCTTCGCTCCACACAATCTGCCACCCGGATGCCGCACGCTCGAGCGTGCCGCGAAATTTCTTCCGGCTGGCCGACACCCCGGACCCGGCCGCAGCCGCCGCACCGATGGGCGCCTTGAGCGTGAGGTCGATCAACTCGCCGGCAAAGCGCTCGAAATCCTTTTCGCTGCGCAAGGGCCGGTCTATGCCCGGCGAGCTCACCTCGAGCCGGGAATACGCCGTACCTTCCACTTCCAGCACAAACTGCAGCTGGCGCGTGACTTTTTCGCAGTCTTCCGCATTGATGAACTGCTCGGCACCCTGGACATAAGGCTGGTCAATCGTCACGCGCAGCAAACCACCGGCGGTACGCTCGATGTCCACCAGCTCGTAACCCAGTCCCGTGACTGTTTGCTCAATCGTCTCGTGTAATGCCATTCAGTTCTAAAAAAGCAGCTTCGTAAAAGTCAGGGTTGCAAAAACAAACGCCCAAAAAAAATGGGCGGTGAAAACCCGCCCATTTGGTCGTGAAGCGCATATTGTAACCTGCTGCTGACGCCTGTGCAAGCAGTTTACATGCCGGGGCGCCCTACCCGCCGCCGCCCTTGCGCAGACCCCATCGGGCAAGCATCCGCAAATTCCGGAAAAGCGGCGAAATCAGCAAAAAGACTCAAATTGACAAAATCCGCGTCAGCCTTGTGCCGCCACCAGGGTCTGGGTGTAAGGATGCTGCGGCCGCTCCAGCACCTCGTCCACGCTGCCGGCTTCCAGCACTTCGCCGTCCTTGAGCACCATGACCTGGTGCGCCATGGCCCGGATCACGTCCACGTCGTGGGTGATCAGCAGATAGCTCAGGCCGCGCTCGCGCTGGAGTTTCTGCAGCAGCTGGAGCACCTGTTTCTGGATGGTCACGTCCAGGGCGCTGGTCGGTTCGTCCAGCACCAGCAACTGGGGCTGGATGATCAGGGCCCGGGCAATCGCCAGCCGCTGGCGCTGGCCCCCGGAAAACTCGTGCGGATAACGCTGTAACAACCCTGGAAACTGCGTCTCGCCCATGCCCACCTCTGCCAGCGCGCGCAGCACCTGCGCCTGCCGCTGGCCGGCTGCCAGGCCGGGCTGGTGCACGCGCAGGCCTTCACCGACGATTTCCTCGACCGTCATGCGCGGCGACAGCGAGGAAAACGGGTCCTGGAACACCACCTGCACCGCGCGGCGGATACGTTTGTTGCTGGCCGCATCGCGGCTCCAGGCCTGGCCCGCCGCCAGCAGTTGCCCCTGGTGCGGATGCAGGCCCAGCGCGGCCAGGGCCAGCGTGGATTTGCCCGACCCGGACTCCCCGATCACCCCCAGGGTCTGGCCGGCGGGAACCTGGAAACTGGCGCCATGGAGTGCCACAAACTCGCCCTTGCGAAACCAGCCGCGCACCCCGGGAATCGGCAGCGGGTAGGTCACCCGCAGATCCCGGGCCTGCAGGACGGCGGCGGCAGCAGGATCGGCCCGGCCCTCCACCACGTCGCGTGCCGGCCGGCTGTCTATCAGTTTGCGGGTGTAGGCATGCTGCGGCTGGTCGAACACCTGCGCCACCGGCCCGGTCTCCACAATGCGTCCGTCCTCCATCACGGCAATGCGGTCGGCAAAGCGCCGCACCAGGTTCAGGTCGTGGGTGATCAGGAGCACCGCCATGCCGTTGCGCTGCTGCAGCCCGGTCAGCAGGTCCAGGATCTGCGTGCGCAGCGTGACATCCAGCGCCGTCGTCGGCTCGTCGGCCAGCAACAATTTGGGCTGGCAGGCCAGCGCCATGGCAATCATGGCGCGCTGGCGCTGCCCGCCCGAAAGCTGGTGCGGGTAGGAGCCGGCACGCCGGGCGGCCTCGGGGATGCCGGTATCCGCTAGCAATTTGATAGCTGCCTGCGCAGATTCGGCGGGGGTCAGAGCCTTTTTCAGCTGCAAGACTTCGGCGATCTGCTCACCCACGGTGAACAGCGGGTTCAGGGCCGTCATCGGCTCCTGGAAAATCATCGCGATGTCCTGGCCGCGGATACCGCGCAAGGCCCGCTCGGGCAGGGACAGCAGGTCGACAGACCCGTCATGTCCGGCGAAGGTCGCCTTGCCACTGATGGCAGCGTTCTGCACGAGGCGCAGCAGACTCAGTGCGGTGACGGTTTTTCCGGAGCCCGACTCGCCGACCAGCGCGAGTTTTTCCCCGGGCTGGATGGAAAAATCGATGCCGCGCACAACCTCCTTGCCGGCGAAGGACACGCGCAGGTTTTTGACGTCCAGAAGACAGGACATGTCCGTGCCGGGCGTGGAGGTCGTGGAGGCCGTCGAACGCAGCGGAGGGCCGCCCCGAGCAAGTTCAGCCCCCTCGGGGGGCAGCGACGACACGTCAGTGCGGAGCGTGGGGGCCGTCATTTGTCCGCTTTCCGGGGGTCCAGCGCATCCCGCAGCGCATCCCCCATGAAGGTCAGCAGCAGCAGGGTCATCACCAGCACCGCGAAGGTCGACAGCGAAATCCACCAGGCATCGATGTTGGCCTTGCCCTGGTTCAGCAACTCGCCCAGCGACGGTGTGCCGGGCGGCACGCCCAGGCCCAGAAAATCGAGCGAGGTCAGCGCCAGAATCGCCGCGCTCATGCGAAAAGGCAGAAAGGTGACCACCGGCGTCAGGCTGTTGGGCAGGATGTGGCGCCACATGATCTGCAGGTTGCCGACGCCCAGTGCGCGCGCAGCGCGCACATAGTCCATCTGGCGGTTGCGCAGAAACTCGGCGCGCACGTAGTCGGACAGGCCCATCCAGCCGAACAGGCTCAGCAAGAGCAGCAGCACGGCCACGCTGGGCGCAAAAATCGCGCTGAAAATGATCAGGAGGTACAACTCGGGCATGGAGCCCCAGATTTCGATGAAACGCTGGAAGGCCAGGTCGGTCTTGCCGCCCACATACCCCTGCACCGCCCCGGTGATGATGCCGACCACTACACCGATCAGCGTCAGCGCCAGCCCGAACAACACGCTGAGGCGGAAACCGTAGATCAGCTGGGCCAGCAGGTCGCGCCCGCGGTCGTCGGTGCCGAACAGGTTGTCGCGCGACGGCGCCGACGGATTGGGCTCCTTCGCAAAATAGTTGATGGTGCGCGGGCCGTAGGGATTGAGCGGATAAACCGACCAGTTGTCCCCTTCCCTGAGTTTGGCGCGGACAAAGGGGTCGAGGTAGTCCGTCGGTGTATCGAAGTCCCCGCCAAAGGTTTTTTCCGAATAGTCCCGGACCAGCGGAAAGTAGAACGCCCCCTCGTACCGCACCAGCAGCGGCCTGTCGTTGGACAAGACCTCGGCAAACAGGCTCAGCACCACCAGCACGCAGAAAATCACCAGACTGCGGTAGCCCAGCTTGTTGCGCCGGAAGCGCTGCCAGGCCCGTCTGGAGGGCGATGCGGAAAGGGGCGAGGCAGGGATCGTCATGAATCAATCAAACTTCACGCGGGGATCAACCCAGACATAACAGAGATCGGAGACCAGCTTGGTCACCAGGCCGATCAGCGTGAACAGGTACAGCGTGCCCAGCACCACCGGGTAGTCGCGCCGGATCACGCTTTCGTAACTGAGCAGGCCCAGGCCATCGAGCGAAAACAGGGTTTCGATCAGCAGCGAACCGGTGAAAAAGGCGCCAATGAAGGCCGACGGAAAACCCGTGATGATGGGAATCAGCGCATTGCGAAACACGTGTTTCCAGAGCACCTGGCGCTCGGACAGGCCTTTGGCCCGCGCCGTCAGCACGTACTGCTTGCGGATTTCCTCGAGAAAGGAGTTTTTGGTCAGCACCGCCGTGACCGCAAAACTGCCCAGCACCATGGCCGTGACCGGCAAGGTGATGTGCCACAGGTAGTCGGTGATGCGCGCGCCCCAGCTCAGGGTTTCCCAGTTCGACGAGGTCAGCCCGCGCAAGGGAAACCACTGCAACTGCCCGCCAAAAATCACGAGCAGGGCCACGCCCAGCACAAAGCCGGGAATGGCGTAACCGATCAGCACGATCAGCGTGGTGACGAAGTCAAAACGCGAACCCGCGCGCACCGCCTTGGCCACACCGAGCGGCACGGCGATCAGATAGCTGATGAAAAAGGTCCACAGCCCAAGGCTGATGGACACCGGCAGCTTTTCCTTGACCAGTTGCCAGACGTCCTTGTGCTGGTAAAAACTTTTCCCGAGGTCAAACCGCGCGAACTGCCCGAGCATCTGGAAAAACCGCTCGTGCACGGGTTTGTCAAAGCCGTACAGCGCCCTGATTTCCTGGATGCGCTGCGCGTCCAGGCCCTGACGCCCGCGGTAACCGGACCCGGTGGCCGCCGCCCGCTCACCGCCGGAATCACGCCCCTGCAACTGCGCCACCATCTGCTCGACCGGACCGCCGGGCACAAACTGCACCATGGCAAAGGTCAGCAGCAGCACCCCCAGCAGGGTGGGAATCATCAACAGCAGGCGTTTGAGGATGTAGCTGGCCATGGTTATGCAGCGGACAGCGAATGCATGAAGTGAAAAGCGTGGAGGGTCATTTGTTCGTGCTCGAAGCCCACCAGGTGCTCATGGCCCAGGTGTCGGCCTGGTAATACGGCGGAATCGTCGCCGGCAACACAAACGGCGCAGGTCGGTAACCGATCAGGAAGGCGTCGCCATAATACTGCGGCACCGAGTAAAAACCGTGCGTCAACACCCGGTCCAGCGCACGCATGGCGGCGGCCAGCTCGGGCCTGGTTTTGGCGGTCACCACCTTTTGCAGCAAGGCATCAACCGCCGGATCAGCAATACCCCAGACATTGGACGAACCCGGCGTTTTTGCAGCCTCGGAGCCGAAACGCTCCAGCAATTCGCTGCCCGGTGCGGTCGAGCCCGGCAGGCGCAACGTCGTGACCTCGAAGTCGAACGCGTCCATCTTCTGCTTGGACAGGGAAAAATCGACGACCCGGTAAGTCATGGTGATGCCCAGCTTTTCCAGCGCTTTCTGGAAAGGCCCGACGATACGCACCAGCGACGGCTGGTCGTTGAGGAACTCCATCGTGAAGGCCTCGCCTTTGGCATTGCGCAGCGCGCCATCCCGGTAGGTCCAGCCAGCTTCGCGTAGCAGCGCCTGGGCCTGACGCAGGTTCTGCCGCAGGCTGCCCGGCGGCGTGGTGGCGGGCGCCACCGGCACCGCGCCAAACACTGCGGGTGTGAGTCTGGCGCGCAGCGGCTCCAGCAACGCCAGCTCGTCGGGCTTGGGTAGCCCCTCGGCATGAAATTCACTGTTCGGAAAATAGCCGTTGACGCGTTTGTAGATGCCGTAGAACAGCTGGCGGTTCATCCACTCGAAGTCCATGGCCAGCCCGATGGCCCGCCGCACGCGCACGTCCTGGAATTTTTCCTTGCGCAGGTTGAACACATACCCCTGGAAGTCGCCGGGGTTGCGGTTCTCGAAAGCCCGCTTGACGAGTTCGCCCGAGCTGAACTGCTTGCCGGTGTACTGGCGGGCCCAGTTGCGCGAGATGAACTCGCGCATGAAGTCGTATTCGCCGGCTTTCAGGCCCTCAAAACGCGAGGTTTCGTCGAGGTATATCTTGAAGGTGATGCGATCGAAGTTGAACTGCCCCTTGCGGCTGGGCAGCTCGGTGCCCCAATAGGCCGGATCGCGGACATAGGTGATGTCGCGCCCCATGGCCGTGCTGGCAGGCTTGTAGGGTCCGGAGCCTATGGGCAGGTCGGACACGATACGGTCAAAAGGCTTGCCACCGCCCCAGGCGCGGCTGAACACCGGCATGCCGCCCACGACCAGCGGCAACTCGGGGTTGGGCACCGCAAAATCGAAACGCAGCACCCGTTCGGACAACACCTGCGCACCCTTGACCTCGGCATAAATGCTGCGGTATTGCGGCGCGGCCAGCTTGCCGGTCAACTGCGTGAACGAATGCAGCACATCGGCGGCCAGCACCGGCGAGCCGTCCTGAAAGCGCGCCCTGGGATGCAGGCGGAAGGTGGCCGATAGCCGGTCCGGCGCCACCGCGACGTCGTCGGCCAGCAACCCGTAGGCGGTGGTCGGCTCCTCGGCGTTGCCGGTCAGCAGGCTCTCTATCATCAGCATGCCGATGCCGTAAGGCGCCGTGCCGCGCAGCGTGAAGGGGTTGAACTTGTCGAAGTTGGTGGGCCGGGTCGGCGGCACCATGCGGATCTCGCCGCCCTTGGGCGCGGCGGGGTTGACGTAATCGAAGTGGGTGAAGCCCGGCGGGTACTTGATGTCGCCGAACTGCGCATAGGCGTGGGCAGCCCAGGACGCCGGAGCCAGGCAGACCAGAACAGCCATCATCAAGGCCCGCAAAAAAGACAAATCCCGCATGCGACAATTCTGCACTACTTAAGTTGGCAAAGAGCGCCATGCACGCAGCGCGCCCTTTGCCCATTTCCTCGCACACACTGGAGCACAAGCATGGGCACACCCACGGGATTTCTCACCGGCAAAAAACTGTTGATCACGGGCGTCCTGTCCAACCGGTCCATCGCTTACGGCATTGCCAAGGCCTGCCATGCCCAGGGCGCCGAACTGGCCTTCAGCTACGTGGGTGAACGGTTCAAGGACCGCATCACCGAATTTGCCGCCGACTTCGACTCCAAGCTGATTTTTGACTGCGATGTCGGCGACGACGCGCAGATTGCCGCCCTGTTTGCGGACCTGACCAAGACCTGGCCGACCTTTGACGGCTTTGTGCACAGCATAGGCTACGCACCACGCGAGGCGATCGCGGGGGATTTCCTCGAAGGCCTGACACGCGAGGGCTTCAAGATCGCCCACGACATCAGCGCCTACAGTTTTCCGGCCATGGCCAAGGCCGCCCTGCCCCACCTCAACCCCAAGTCGGCCCTGCTGACCCTGACCTATCTGGGCGCCCAGCGCACCATCCCCAACTACAACACCATGGGGCTGGCCAAGGCCAGCCTGGAAGCCAGCGTGCGTTACCTGGCCGAATCGCTGGGCCCCAAAGGCATGCGCGTCAATGGCATCAGCGCCGGCCCGATCAAGACCCTGGCGGCCAGCGGCATCAAGGACTTCGGCAAGCTGCTGGGCATGGTGGCCGCAGCCTCGCCGCTGCGGCGCAACGTCACCATCGAGGATGTGGGCAACGTGGCAGCCTTCCTGCTGTCCGACCTGGCTTCCGGCGTCACCGCCGAAATCACCTATGTGGATGGCGGCTTCAGCCACACGGCCGGCATCGGCCGCGAGACCGAGGCGAGCTGAACCGGCTCGGGGTTCCATCCCGGGTTTGGAATCAAATATGGCCTGAGCCCCCGATCCACGGGCGCCAGCAGCTATATAAAAGTGAGCGTCATGGGGCCCGCGCCGGCGGGTCAGGCGCGGCGCCAGTACTCATACGTCCACGCGGTTCCAAAGCCCGCGCGCCGGTACAGCGCCTGCGCGGCGGCATTGCCGGCTTCCACCTGCAAAAAGACCTGCGCCATGCCCCGCGCCAGCGCAGCGTCCGCCAGTCCGGCCAGCACTCGTCCGGCGAGACCCTGGCCGCGGTGACCTGCAGCGGTGCGCATGCCGTGCACGCTGACCCAGCCATGGCCAAAAGCCGCCGCACCGCCCGCGAGAACCTGGCCGTTTTCGCGAACGCTGGCATACACCGAGTCCCGTGACCGGCTCAGCGTCCTGACCCGGCTGGCACCGTCGACCGGATCGAACCCCTCTCCCAGGAACAGCGCCGTCCAGGCCGCATCCGGTGTCGTGGCGATCTCCGCGGACGGCTGGGACGACACCTGACGCATCCGGCCCACCGTCCCCACCTGCACCAGCGTAGGCTTGTCGGCGCTGTAGCCGCGCTGGCGCAGTTCATGGCGCAAGCCGTCAAAACAGGCGTCGGTGGCCAGGCGAAACACCGCCGGCAGACCGTGCGCCGCGTAATACGCCTCGATGCGGCCCAGCACGCCCGGATCGGCCTCCGTATGCTGCAGCGGCACGGCACTTCGGGCGCGGCCCACGGTTCCGTGATCGACAGGCAACAGCCAGCCCTCGCGCTCCTCCACGGCTTCGGGGACCACGGCGGCCAGCGTGGCCTGTTCTATGGAAGCAACATCTTTGGCGTTCATGAATGAAGTGTGTACCGGTTCAGACTTGCAGCAAGCCCGTGCCCGACCGCACAATCGTCAGGCGCAGGCCAAAAAAGCGGGCAAAACAGGGAAAACGGGGAAAGGCCAATACTACTGTTTTGATAGCTGACTCCGCCCTTTGTTCGGGCGCTTGCGGCATGAATCATGCAATAAATCCAGCGACATGACGGCATCTTCACCATCCACCCTCACACTCAGCCGCGCGAGCGGCGCTTTCCTTCGCATCTGCGCGCTGCCCTGGCTGCTGGCGTTGACGGCCCTGCTGGCGCCTGCCCTTCCCGCCGCGGCGGCCGGCAACAGCCCTCCACTGATGCTGGCCAATGTCTACCACCCCGGCATCGTGCTGCAGGAGTACTGGGTCAGTGAAAAACTCGACGGCGTGCGGGGCTACTGGGACGGCGAAAAGCTGCTAACCTGCGGCGGCGAACGCATCGCCGCTCCGGCCTGGTTCACCGCGGGCTGGCCCAGGCAGCCCCTGGACGGCGAGTTGTGGGCCGGGCGGGGTCAATTCTCCAGGGCGGTCTCCACCGTGCGCCAGCAAACGCCGGACGACGCCGCGTGGCGCGCCATGCGTTTCATGGTGTTCGATCTGCCCACGCAGGCAGGGACCTTCACCGAGCGGATTCCGGCCCTCCATGGGATGGTCAGCCGCATCGACCAGCCCTGGGTGCAGGCGGTTGCGCAATCCCGGGTGGCCAGCCATGCCGAACTCCAGCGCCTGCTGGCCAAGACCGTCAGGCTGGGCGGCGAAGGGCTGATGCTGCACCGCGGCGCCTCGCTCTACCAGGGCCTGCGCAATGACGACCTGCTCAAGGTCAAGACGCACGAGGATGCGGAAGCCCGCGTGCTGGCCCAGTTGCCGGGCCAGGGCAAACATGCCACGGCCCTGGGCGCGCTGCTGGTCGAGACGGTGGGCCCGGACGGCCTGCCGAGCAAGCGCTTCAAGCTGGGCACCGGTTTCAGTGATGAACAGCGGCGCCACCCGCCGCCTGTGGGCAGCATCGTCACCTACCGCTTTCGCGGCCTGAATGACAGCGGTATTCCGCGCTTTGCGAGTTTCCTGCGGGTTCGGGAGGACATGGCGCCAGCACGGCCCTGAGCGCCGCTGCGCCAGCCGGCAGGCCGGTCGCGCCCTGATTACTCTTTCACGCAGTCGGCGTAATAGTGCTTCTTGCCATCGGCATCTTCGATTTCGACCAGACCGTGAATGTCGGTCTCGAAACCCGGGCACTGCGCGTTGAACTCGCGCGAGAACTTCAGATAGTCGACGATCTTCTTGTTGAATACTTCGCCGGGAATCAAGAGCGGAATGCCGGGCGGATAAGGCGTGACCAACCCCACCGTGATGCGGCCCTCGAGCTTGTCGATCTCGACGCGTTCGGTCTTGTGCAGCGCGATGTGCGCGTAGGCGTCGCTGGGTTTCATGGCCGGAGTGAGGTCGCTCAGGTACATGTCGGTGGTCAGGCGCGCAATGTCGTACTTGGCGTAGAGCGCGTGGATGTGCTGGCACAGGTCGGCCAGACCCATTTTTTCGTAACGCGGGTACTTCTGACAGAACTCCGGCAGGATGCGCCACAT
>ERZ1292640.985-Hain-H43-02um-R1-985-length-23671-cov-13_pt1 | contig 16044 bp, 18 predicted proteins | sample MGYA00564404_ERZ1292640 | MGnify/ENA primary metagenome ERZ1292640 (study PRJEB36523, sample SAMEA6512636) | groundwater metagenome | collected 2019-01-08 | study: AquaDiva: Metagenomics assemblies of 32 groundwater samples
GATGGTGCGGCGCTCGCGCGACTTCGGTTTCATGGGCGCCGGCTGCATCCATCCGGGGCAGGTCACCATCGTCAACGAGGAATACACGCCGGGCGCCGAGGAAGTCGAGTACGCGCGCAAGCTGATTCAGCTGGACAAGGAAGCAGCCGCTGCCGGCCGCGGCTCGTTCTCGCTCGACGGCAAAATGATCGACATCCCGGTCGTGGTGCGCGCCGGGAAGCTGCTCAAGCGCTTTAATGCGATCAAGGCGCGCGAGGCGAGAACGCTCGCCCCGGCAAAAGGCTGAAGAGCACTCCGTTCAACATTACCAAAAATTATTTACCACGCAACCCGCGCCGTGGTAGCGTTCGCAGGACGTGAGAACTGGAGGTGCGCCGGATGGGCCAACGGTGAGAAAAATACCGCTGTACAGCAGCAGCACGCCGCCGCGGGCAGCCGCATCGCCGTCATCCGCCAGCGTTCAGCAGGGGGAAACGGCGCGGGAGCACCCTGGCGCCCGAGCCGCTCGCGCCTCGTGGCAGCGGTTCTGCGAACGCCATGAACGTCTTCTGACAATTGCCGCGAGCGCGCTCGTCGCGCTGTTGATCGTCTCCGGTTATGCGGCAATCCGGCCCGCGCCGCACCCGATCGTCCAGCAGGACATCGACGCCGCGGTGCTGCACACGCTCGAGAACAAGGTACTGCCCTCGCCCGCGTCGAAAGCCTATGAGGCCGTGCAACACTCGGTGGTTCGCGTGGAGGGATTGTCACTGGCGAAGAACACGGAGACGGAGGCCGATACCGTGCATGGCATCGGCACCGGGGTCGTCATCGTCGACAAGGGGATCATTCTCACCAATCTGCATGTCGTGCATGGGTTCGATCGCGTACGGGTGACGTTCGCCGACGGGCTCGAATCCGACGCCGTCGTCACCGGCACCGCGCCGGAACACGATCTCGCCGTGCTGCAGGCGAAGACGATTCCGGACGATCTCGCCGCGGCGACCCTGCGGTCCACGCAGGATCTAGCGATGGGAGACCGCGTCGTCGCCGTTGGCTTTCCCTTCGGCATCGGGCCGTCGGTGTCGGCGGGCGTGGTTTCCGGTCTCAGGCGCGAGTACCGCTCACCGGAGGGCAAGCGTCTGCTCACCAATCTCATCCAGTTCGATGCCGCAGTCAATCGCGGCAACTCGGGCGGCCCGCTGGTGACCGCGGACGGTGAAGTGGTGGGCATCGTGACTGCCATTCTGAACCCGTCGGACGAGGGCGTCTTTATCGGCATCGGCTTCGCGGTGCCCATCGAGAACGCTGCGGCAGCGGTGGGAATTTCGCCGTTTTAGCGGCATCACATCCGGAAAGCAACGCATGGACATCAGAGTCGAAGTCGAAGCGCGGTCCGACGTGTCCAGCCTCATGGAGCGCATCCTCTACGAGGTGAAAAAAATCGTGGTCGGCCAGGATCATTTCCTCGAGCGCGTGATGATCGCCATGCTCGCGCAGGGCCACCTGCTCGTGGAGGGAGTGCCCGGGCTCGCCAAGACGCTCACGATCAAAACGCTCGCACGAGCCGTTCACGGCACCTTCAAGCGCATCCAGTTCACACCCGATCTCGTGCCGGCGGACCTGGTGGGAACCCGCATCTACAACCAGAAGACCGGCGAATTCGCCACCTCGCTGGGACCCGTGTTCACCAACCTGCTGCTCGCCGACGAGATCAATCGGGCGCCGGCGAAAGTGCAGAGCGCGTTGCTCGAGGTGATGCAGGAACGCCAGGTCACCATCGCCGGCGAGACCCATCCAGTGTCCGAACCGTTCCTGGTCATGGCAACGCAGAATCCGATCGAAACCGAGGGCACCTACCCGCTGCCCGAGGCGCAGGTGGACCGCTTCATGATGAAGGTGCTGGTCGGTTACCCCAGCGAGGCCGAGGAAGTCGTCATCGTCCAGCGGGTCACGGGCTCGGAGGCCCACGTCAGCGCCGTGGCCACGACGGAGCAGATCTCGGCGCTGCAGCGCGAGTGCCGGACCTCCTATGTGGATCCGTCGCTCGTTCAGTACGCGGTGCGGCTGGCTAGCGCGACCCGGCATCCGGATCGCTACGGCATCGCCGACCTTGCCAAATACATTTCCTTCGGCGCAAGTCCGCGGGCATCCATTCATCTCATCGAGTGCGCGCGGGCGCTCGCGTATCTGCGCGGACGCCACTACGCGCTGCCGGAGGACGTGATGGATCTCGCGCCCGACGTGTTCCGCCACCGGCTCGTGCTCACGTACGAGGCGCTCGCGGACGCGCAGACGCCGGACCGGCTGATCGAGCGCGTCATGCAGCAAATCGCTCCTCCCGAAAAACCCCTGCAAACCCATGTCCAGGTCGGCGCAAACGGCTGAGAATGTCCTGCGGCGGCTCGACTGGACGGTGCTGCGGCGCCTTGACGGCCTGCTGCACGGCGATTATCGAACGCTGTTCCGCGGTTTCGGTCTCGACCTCGCCGATCTGCGCGAATACCAGTATCACGACGATGTGCGCTACATCGACTGGAACGTCACCGCGCGTCTGGATACGCCGTTCGTCAGGGAATACAACGAGGAGCGCGAAGTCAACGCGTGGTTCCTGCTCGACTTGAGTCCTTCGGTGGACTTCGGTTCCGCGCAGGTAAAAAAGCGCAGTGTAGCGACCGATTTCGTGACCGTGCTCGCGCGGATGCTTACCCGGCACGGCAACCGCGTCGGCGCGATGTTCTACGGCAACCGGGTGGATACGGTGATTCCGGCGCGCAGCGGCCGGCGCCAGGTGCTGCATATCCTGCACACCATGCTCGCGAGACCGGAGCTTTCCCGCGCGGTCGAAACGAACCTCGGCGACCTGCTGCAAACCGCGTTCCAGGTCATGCGGCGAAGATCGCTCGTTTTCATCGTTTCCGATTTCATCAGCCAGCCCGGGTGGGCCGCACCGCTCGCGCATCTCGCGCAGCGCCACGACGTCGTGGCGGTGCGGCTTTACGACCCGCTGGAGATGAACCTGCCCGATCTGGGCCTGGTCGTCGTTCAGGATGCGGAGACCGGCGAACAGATCTTCGTCGACACGCACGATCGTGCTTTTCGCAATCGCTTCGGCGCGGCGGCAGAGCGGCGCGAGGCCGAACTTCGCACGGCGCTGCGCCACGCCGGCGTAGATGCCCTCGAGCTCGCAACCGACGCGGATCTGGGCGATGCGATTCTGCGCTTCGCCGACCTGCGCAAGCGGCGCAGCCAACTGGCGGCGGGCGGCAGCCTGCCGCAGCACCTGCGGGAAAACCGTGAAGTTTCTGTGGCCTGAGACGCTGTGGCTGCTGTTCGTCGTGCCGGTGCTGGTGGCCGGATACGTGGTCCTGTTGCGCCGCAGGAAGAAAGTCGCACTGCGCTATGCCAGCCTCAATCTCGTGAAAGAGGCACTGGGCGCGGGTCAGAGCGTCCGGCGTCACGTGCCGCCGCTGCTCATCCTGCTCGCGCTCACGGCGATGTTCGTCGCGGTGGGTCGTCCCGTCGCCGTCGTAACCCTGCCGTCCCAGAACGAAACGATCATCCTCGCGATGGACGTCTCGGGCAGCATGCGCGCAACCGACGTGCAGCCCAATCGGCTTGTCGCGTCGCAGGCAGCCGCGAAAGCATTCCTCGCCGAGCAGCCGTCAACGACGCGCATTGGCGTGGTGGCATTCGCGGCCACGGCTTCGCTCGTGCAAACTCCCACGCGCAACCGCGAGGACATCATCGCGTCCATCGATCGCTTCCAGCTGCAGCGCGGCACCGCGATCGGCAGCGGCATCATCGTCTCGCTCGCAACGCTGTTTCCGGACGCCGGCATCGACGTGTCGAAGCTGATCTACGGCCGCGATCGCGATGCCTGGCGGCGCACCCCGCTCGAGCAGGCGCGCGACGCGGAAAAAAAGGAATTCAAGCCGGTTCCGCCCGGCTCCTACAGCTCCGGCGCGATCATCCTGCTTACGGACGGCCAGCGCACCACCGGCCCCGACTCGCTCGCGGCGGCTCGCATGGCCGCCGATCGCGGCGTGCGCGTCTTCACCGTCGGGGTCGGCACGAAGGCCGGCGAGACCATCGGCTTCGAAGGCTGGTCGATGCGCGTGCGCCTCGACGAGGAGACGCTGAAGAGCATCGCCAACCTGACCCACGGCGAGTATTTCTACGCGGGCACCGCGACGGATCTGGTGAAGATCTATAAGTCGCTGAACTCCCGGCTCGTCCTCGAGAAAAAGGAGACCGAGATCACAGCGCTCCTGGCCGCGGCTGCGGCCGTCATGGTGCTGCTTGCGGCAGCGCTGTCGCTGCTTTGGTTCAACCGGATCGTGTAGGTAATCCAGAGGACAAGCATGCAACTGATTCTTTGCTACGGCCCGCAGACGTGCGCGACGGTGCCTTACATCACGCTCACCGAGGCCGGGGCACGATTCGACGTGAGGAACATCAATTCGCGCAGCGGCCAGAACAGGAGCCCCGAGTTTCTGGCGCTCAATCCCAAGCACAAGGTGCCCGTGCTCGTGATCGACGGCGAGCCGCTGACGGAAAACATCGCGATCCAGATCTGGATCGCGCGGCAATTCCCCCATGCCAGGCTGCTGCCGGCGGAGCCCAGGGAGGAGATCAAGGCGATTTCGCTGATGTCATGGTGCGCCTCGGGCATACATCCGCACCTGACGCCCAATGCGCGGCCGCAGAACTACTGCGATCTGCCCGGCTCCGAGGAAAGCGTGAAGCGCGTCGCCAACAAGCTGCTGTTCGAGGATTTTGCACTCGCGGACAAGCTGCTGGCCGGCCGCGACTGGTTTGGCGCGCACTTCACCGCAGTCGACGCGTATTTTTTCTGGTGCTTCAAGCGCGCGCTGTCGTTCAAGCTCGATCTCAAGGAATTCGGCAACTGCGCCGCCCACTACGAGCGCATGCTCGAGCGCCCGAGCGTGCAGAAACTGCTCGCCCACGAAAAGGTCGTGATGGCGGAGTTCGCGCGGTGAGGCGGTCGCTTAAGGGTATATCGCCCAACCTACGCGGTTCGTCTCGGCTTTGAAGAAATGGCCTTGGGTAGTGGTGACGAAGAGTGTCGTCATTTCCCGGCCGCCGAAGCAGCAGTTGGTCGGGCGGATCGCCGGCACCGGATGCGTCTCCAGCACGCGGCCGGTCGGTGAGAACACGGTGATCATCGGCCCCGGCCCGCTCACCTCCCAGCCGCTGGTCGCGACAATGTTGCCGTCCCGGTCGAGGCACATTCCGTCGATTCCCCGATGCACGCCGCGCGCGTCCTCCCCCCAGGTGAAAAGCGTGGTGTAAGTGCCGAGGCTGCCGTCATCCTTGATCGGGTAGGCGCGCAGCTCACGCGTGATGCCTCGCGCATAACCGCTCTCGGCGACGTAGAGCGTATTCTGGTCCTGCGATACCAGGATGCCGTTCGGCATAGTGGTGTCGAACGTCACGCGCGTGGTGGTGTAGCTGCCGTCCTTCTGCGGATCGCAGCGGATCACCGACTTGTTGTCGAGCTCCATTTTCTCCGTCTTGTCCCAGTTGCCTTCGTTCACCGGGTTGGTGAACCAGATGCGGCCCTTGCGGTCGATCGCGAGGTCGTTGGGAGTGTTGAGCCGCTTGCCCTCGACGCGGTCGGCGATGACGACGTTCTTGCCATCGGGATCGAAGCGCAGGATCGCGCGCCCGCCCGAGCAGCAGCCGAAGAGCCGCCCCTCGGCGTCGAAGGCGAGGCCGTTGGTGCGGTTGGTGCCGGTGCGCGCCTCCGTGATCACGCCGCTGCCGGGGTCGTAGCGCATGATGCGGCTCGCGCGGATGTGCGTGAAGTACAGATGCTCGCCATCCCACACGGGGCCCTCGGTCAGGGGCACGGCGGGCGGTTTCATGAGTAGTTCGAATTTCCACTGCATGTTGGCTCTGGCTCCTCTGTTATGCCGGTTCCTGATTGACATCGTTACAGCGCGTCGGTCAGTATACGCCCGCGTCCCGCAGCGCCGCCAAGGAGAAACCCCTTGACCGCCAATCGCCCCTGTCCGACGGGCGTCGGGCGCCAAGGCGGACTGGAGCAGGGACGAGAGCTCTGGGGAAATATCCGGGCTGGCAACGCGCAAAAGGTTGCTAAAATCACGCCTCCGCTCTAAACACATCGCAGGGAGGCAGGTGGCGTGACGCAGAATTTTGAAAAGCTCAAGCAGTGGATCGGCCGGCGCGAATCGGACCTCGACTACGTCACGATCCCTGCCGTGCACCGGCTCGCGGCGACGCTCGACCGTGACGACCCGCTGCCAAAGCTGGGCGACGCACTGCCGGCCGGCTGGCATTCGATCCTGTTTGCGCGCGTCGTGCGCCAGGGGCAGATCGGCGCCGACGGCCACCCGCAGCGCGGCAACTTCCTGCCGCCGGTGCCGCTGCCGCGCCGCATGTTCGCCGGCAAGCGCATCACGATCCACGCCGCCTTGCGGGTCGGCGACGAGGTCAGGCGCGAGTCGACCATCAAAGACATCAGCCTCAAGCAGGGGCGCACCGGCCAGATGGTGTTCGTCACCGTTGCCACCGACATCTCAAGCCCGCGCGGCGTCGCGATCAGCGAAGAGCAGGACATTGTGTACCGTGAAGAGCCCGCCCCGAATGCCCCGGCGCCCGCGCCGCAACCGGCGCCGAATAACGCGGCATGGCAACACACGGTGACGCCCGATCCGGTGATGCTGTTTCGCTTCTCGGCTCTCACCTTCAACGGCCACCGCATCCACTACGATCATCCGTACGTGACGCAGGTTGAAGGCTATCCCGACCTCGTGATGAACGGCGCGCTCACGACGCTGCTCGTGTTCGAGCTTGCCCGCGCCTACGCGGCGACGCCGCTCAAATACCTTTCGTCGCGCAACGTGCGGCCGATGTTCGTCAACCGCCCACTCGTGGTGTGCGGCAAGCCCTCGGCCGACGGCAAATCGGCCAAGCTGTGGGTAATGGATGACCAGGATGCGCTCGCGCTCTCCGCAACTGCCGAGTTCCAATGAGTTGCCTGCCGCCGACAGACAGAAGTTTTGCGGGAAATTAAATGGCGGGAGGACCCCTCGAAGGCATACGCATCATCGATCTGACGTCCGTCGTGGTCGGTCCGCTGGCCACCCAGATCATGGCCGATTACGGCGCGGATGTGGTCAAGGTCGAAGCGCCTGCCGGCGACATCGTGCGCACGCTCGCCGGCCGCGGCATCACGCCCAACATGTCGGGCAAGTTTCTGCACCTGAACCGCAACAAACGCAGTCTGGTGCTCGACCTGAAAAAGCCTGGCGCCCATGCGGCGCTGCTCAAGCTGATCGAACGCGCCGACGTGCTGATCTGGAACATGCGGCCGGCGGCAATGACGCGCCTGAAGCTCGGCTACGACGAGGTGCGCAAGCTCAACCCGGGGATCATCTACTGCGGCATGTTCGGTTTCGGGCAGAACGGGCGCTACCGCGACAAGCCCGCCTACGATTCGATCATCCAGGGCTCGGCCGGCATCGCCGCGCTGTATCACCGCGCGGCCGGCGAGCCGCGCTATTTGCCGATGGTGATCGCCGACCGCACGGTGGGCCTCATAGCGGTCCAGCTGATCCTGATGTCGCTTTATCAGCGCGAACGCACGGGTTCAGGCCAGTCGATCGAGATTCCGATGTTCGAGAACATCGCCAAATCCGTGCTCGAGGAACACATGTATCTTAAAACCTTCGAGCCGCCGCTCGGGCCCACCGGCGACCCGCGCCTGATCGACCCGGCATCGCGGCCACTGCCGACCCGCGACGGCTACATCTGCATTTCGGCCAACACCAACGAGCAGGCGTTCGCGGTTTTTGATGCCATCGGCAGACCCGAGCTGAAAACCGATCCGCGCTTTGACAGCATCGCGGCGCGCTTCAGGCACACCACCGAGTATTTCCGCATCCGCGCCGAGGGACTTAAGCACAAGACCACCGCCGCGTGGCTCGAGATTTTCGAGCGCTCGGACGTGCCGGCCATACCCTATCAAACGCTCGACGACCTGATGCAGGATCCGCATCTGGGGGACGTCGGATTGCTGAAGTTGATCGAGCATCCGACCGAAGGCAAAATCTGGAACATGGGGCTGCCCAACAAGCTCTCGGGCGGCGCGCGCCAGGATTTTCTGCCGGCGCCGAAAATCGGCCAGCACAGCGTCGAGATACTGCGCGAGGCGGGCTGTTCCGACGCGGACATCGCGCAACTGCTCGCCGCCGGCGCAACACTGGACGGGCGGCTTGAAAAAAAATAAGGGCTGGAATGAATTCCCACCCGATCGGCAATTTTTTTTGAAAAGGACATCAATCATGATCGAGATGCAGCGGGCGCGGGTAGTCGCGGCCGCGTTGTTGTGGCTTGCGGCCGCCGCGCTTGCACAGGCGCAGCCCGCCGCGAAAGAATACGAGCCCAAGCCCTACCAGGAAGGCAAGGATGTCGTCTGGCTGCCGACTCCGCAGGCGGTGGTGAATAAAATGCTCGATTTGGCGAAAGTCACCGCCCGCGACACCGTGATCGACCTCGGTTCGGGCGATGGCCGCACCGTGATCACCGCCGCGAAGCGCGGGGCGCGCGCGTTGGGGATCGAATACAACCCCGACATGGTCGAATACAGCACCCGCGCCGCGGCGAAGGAGGGCCTCGCCGGCAAGGTCAGGTTCATGAAGGCCGACCTCTTTGAAACGGACTTCAGCAATGCCACCGTCCTGACCATGTATCTGCTGCCGGACATCAATCTCAAACTACGCCCGAAAATCCTCGATCTCAAGCCGGGCACGCGTGTGGTGTCGCATGCGTTCGACATGGGCGAGTGGAAGGCCGACCGCACTGCAACGGCCGACAACAAGACCGCATTCCTGTGGATCGTGCCGGCAAAAGCCGCCGGCGTATGGCAGCTGCCGCAGGGCGAACTCACGCTCAGGCAGGATTTCCAGAGGGTCACCGGCACGCTCCGAACCGGTGAGCGCACCGTTCCGATCAGCGGCGGCCGGCTGCTCGGCGAGCGGATCACGTTCAGCGCCAGCGGCGCCGCATACCGCGGCAACGTCCGCGCCAATTCGATCGAGGGCACAGTCAAGTCCGGCGCCGCCGAAACGAAGTGGAGTGCAACCCGCAGCGCAGCTGGTCCGGCGGCGGCCCCCACGCGCTAGCGCGTTTCGCATGACCGCCGATTCCCTATCGCCAACCCCTATACGGAAGAATCCAATGTCACCATCGAGCGTCCTGCGTCAGTCGCTGTCAGCGCTGTTATTGTCCGTTTTTGTCACCGGTGTTTTTGCGCAGGCGCAGCCCGCGCCAAAACCGTTCGAGCCGAGCGTTGGCCAGGAGGGCAAGGACGTGGTGTGGGTGCCCACCTCGGAGGCGCTGGTCGAGAAAATGCTCGACCTGGCGAAAGTCACCGCCAGCGATTATGTAATCGACCTGGGTTCGGGCGACGGCCGCACCGTGATCACTGCGGCCAAGCGCGGCGCACGCGCGCTGGGCATCGAATACAATCCCGACATGGTCGAGCTCTCGAAGCGCAACGCCGCCAGGGAAGGTGTTGCCGGCAAAGCCAGCTTTGCCAAAGCCGATCTGTTCGAAAGCGATTTCTCGCGGGCCACCGTGATTACCATGTTCCTGCTGCCGGACATCAACCTCAAGCTGCGCCCGAAAATCCTCGGTCTCAAGCCCGGCACGCGCATCGTGTCGAACACGTTCACGATGGGCGAATGGGGGGAGGATGATACGGCCACGGCAGGAGACGAAAGCTCCAGCTATTACCGCACGGCCCGCCTGTGGATCGTGCCGGCAAAAGTCGAAGGCACGTGGCAGCTCGCGCAAGGCGAGCTTACGCTGGGGCAAAGCTTCCAGATAGTCACCGGCACGCTTAAGACCGCCGGCAATAGCCTGCAGATTACGAATGGCAGGCTGCGCGGCGACCAGTTGAGTTTCAGCGCCGGAGGCGCCGCCTACAGCGGGCGGGTGAGCGGCAGCCGCATCGAGGGCAGCGTCAAAACCGGCAGTGCTGTTTCGAACTGGAGCGCCACCCTGCGCGCCGTCAATCCGGTATCATCGCCCAAAGGCCAGTAACGGCGGAAAGCCCTTATTCGCTGTTTCATTTCAACCCGTCAACGGAGAACAAGCATGATCGCAGCGCTTTTTTTACGCCGGTCTTTATTGTCGCTGTGGCTGGCGCTGATCGCGGCCACCGTTTTCGCGCAGGCGCAGCCCGCGCAAAAGCCGTTCGAACCCCAGGTCGGCCAGGAAGGCAAAGACGTGATCTGGGTGCCCACGCCGCAGGCGCTGGTGGAGAAAATGATGGATATGGCGAAAGTCACCGCCAATGACTATGTGATCGACCTCGGCTCGGGCGACGGCCGCACCGTGATCACTGCGGCGAAACGCGGCGCGCGCGCGCTCGGCATCGAATACAACCCCGACATGGTTGAACTCTCCAAGCTCAACGCCGCGAAGGAAGGCGTCAGCGGCAAAGCCAGCTTCATGAAGGCCGATATTTTCGAAAGCGATTTCTCGCAGGCGACCGTGATCACCATGTATTTGCTGCCCCAGCTCAATGTCAAGCTGCGCCCGAAAATACTCAACCTCAAGCCCGGCACGCGCATCGTCTCGCATGCATTCACGATGGAGGAATGGACGGCCGACCAGACCGACTCGTTCGACGGCCGTAGCGCCTACCTGTGGATAGTGCCGGCCAAGGTCGCGGGCACGTGGCGCCTGCCGCAAGGCGAGCTCACGCTCAAGCAGAATTTCCAGATGATCGCCGGCACGCTCAAGACCGGCGGCAACACGCTGACGGTCGCGAACGGCAAACTGAACGGCGATCAAATCAGCTTCAGTGCCGGCAACGCCGAATATACCGGCCGGGTCAACGGCAACGCGATCCAGGGCACGGTCAAGGGCGGCAGCTCCGGCAACTGGAGCGCGACGCGGGTCAGCACGAGTTCAGCGGCGGCGGCGGTAAAATACTGACGCGGTAAACAACACGCCAGGCATATCCACCACCTCTGGAGTTACGGGTTCAAACCGGAAAGTTACTACCATGGCACTAAAACAGTCAGCCGTTGCCATCGTCGGCGGCGGCATCATGGGCGGCGATATCGCGACGATCTTCGCCGCCGGGGGCTGGAACGTGCACGTGATGAGCCCCTCGGGCAAGACGCGCGACGCGCTGCCCGCGCGCCTCGATGCCGGACTGGCAAAGCTTGCGGCCGATCCGGCCAAAGCCGCGCTCGTCAGGACCTACGCCAGCCTTGAAGCGATTCCCTGGCAGCAGGTGGACCTCGTAATCGAGGCGGCGACCGAGAACCTCGCGCTCAAGCAGCAGTTGTTCGCCCGCATCGAGGCGCTGGCGCGTCCCGAAATTCCGCTGACCAGCAATACCTCGACCATTCCGATCGGCGCCATCGGCGAGCACCTGAAAACGCGCTCGCGCGTGGCGGGTCTGCACTATTTCATGCCGGCGCACCTGGTGCCGCTGGTCGAGATAATCCGGGCGGAACACACCGACACGGCGGTCGTCGACTGGCTCGAGCAGAGCCAGCGCGAACTCGGCAAGGAACCCGTGCGCGTCAACAAGGACATTCCGGGTTTTCTCGGCAACCGCCTGCAGCACGCGATGATGCGCGAAGCGCTGTATCTGGTCGCCGATGGCGTGGTTACCCCCGAAGCCGTCGACACCGCGGTGCGCTACGGCTTTGGTTTCCGCTTTCTCGCGTGCGGGCCGATGCTGCAGAAGGAAATGTCGGGCTGGGACACCAATTTATACGCCGGCGGCTCGGTTTACCCGCACCTTTACGCCGAGAAGACGCCGCCGCAATTCCTGAAGGACATGGTCGCCAACGGCCACATCGGCATGAAAACCCGGCGCGGGTTGTGGGAGTGGACCGACGAGGGCATCACCAAAGAGAAGGCGCGTATCGAAAAAGCGCTGCAGGCGGCTCTCCAAATACTGCAAACCGACGCGACGTAAGGTTCACAGAGGCGTCCGTCACGCTTGCGTGGCGAGCGTTGGGATGAGTTGAAGCAGGCGCATTATCGACGCCGTTTCGGGAGGAACAACGATGAAGACATGGAATTTCATGCCGGGGCTATTCGCGATGCTCATGCTGCTGCCGTCGCACGCCCAGAACTACCCGAACCGGCCGGCGCGAGTGATCGTGCCGCTCGCCGCCGGCGGCGGCATGGACACCGTCACGCGCGGCCTGGCGCAAAAACTCGGTGACACCTTCGGCCAGACCTTCGTCGTCGACAACCGTCCCGGCGCGGGCAGTCTGGTGGGCCTCGAGATACTCGCCAACGCGGCGCCGGACGGCTACACGCTCATGATGATCAGCGCGACCACGGTGGTGCACCCGATCCTCTACAAGTCGCGCTTTGACATGGTGCGCGATTTCACGCCGGTCTCGCAGGTCACCGCGCAGGGCTATGTGCTCGTCGTGCATCCGGCGATTCCCGCGAAATCGGCTGCGGAGCTGGTGGAGTACGCGCGCGCGAATTCCGGCAAGCTGAACTACAGCTCCTCGGGAATCGGCAGCCCGATCCACATGAGCACCGAGCTGTTCCAGATCGCGACCGGGACGCGCATGATCCACATCCCGTACAAGGGGATGGGAGCAGCCTACGTGGACTTGCTTGCCGGGCGCATTCAACTGTCGTTTGCGACCATCATTTCCTCGCTGTCCCACGTCAACGCCGGCCGCCTGCGCGCGCTGGCGGTGACGCCGGCGAAGCGGGCACCGGCTCTGCCCGATGTTCCCACGCTGGGAGAGGCGGGCGTGCCGGTCGTCGTCCTCAACTGGTACGGCCTCATCGCGCCGGCCGGGACCCCGAAGACCGTCGTCGACCGCATCAGCGGCGAGACGGCGAAGGCAACGCAATCGCCCGACATGATGAAACGCCTGCTCGCCGAAGGCTCGGAGGCTGTCGGTGGCACGCCGCAGGCGTTTGCTGCCCACATCCGCGCCGAGCACAACCTGTGGGCGAAAGTGATCAAGCACGCTGGAATCCGCGGCGAGTAGCGACACCGGGCAGACCCGCTTGTTTGACGCCCGCTTGATCGACGACCGATTGGAGTTTCATCCCCAACATTGGAGGCTCGCCATGAGCAGAGTTGCAATCGCAGCGCTGGTGGCTTTGACCGGAATGGGCGCGCCGTGCGTGCTTGCGCAGGGTTACCCAACCCGGACGATCAGGCTGGTGGTTCCCTCTTCGCCGGGCGGCGGCACCGACATCACCGGACGCATCCTGGCGCACAAACTCAGCGAGCAGCTCGGCCAGCAAGTGGTGGTCGATAACCGCGCTGGCGCAGGCACGACCATCGGCAACGACATCGTGGCAAAAAGCGCGCCTGACGGTTACACGCTGCTGATGGGCATATCCACGCTGGCGATCAACCCGAGCATGTACAGCGCGCTGCCATACGACGCGCTGCGCGACTTCGCGCCGATCTCGCAGGCCGTCACGGTGCCGAACGTATTGACGGTGCATCCGTCGGTGCCGGCGAAAACGGTGAAGGAATTCATCGCGCTCGCCAAGGCGAAGCCGGGCAGCATCACGTTCGGCTCGGCAGGGCTCGGCACCAACCCGCATCTTTCAGGTGAATTGTTCAAAGCAATGGCCGGGATCGACATGGTGCACGCGCCGTTCAAAGGCTCAGGCCAGAGCGTGATCAGCCTGCTCGCCGGCGAAATCGGGGCGAATTTCCCGAGCGTCCCCACGGCCATTCCGTATATCAAGGCAGGCAGGCTGCGCGCGCTCGGCGTCACTACCGTCAAGCGTACCCCGGCGCTGCCCGATGTTCCCGGCATCGGGGAGGCGGGATTGCCGGGGTATGAAGCCACGCAATGGTTTGGCGTACTGGCGCCGGCTGCAACCCCGCGTGCGATCATCGACCGCCTGTACCAGGAAGTCTCCCGCGCCCTGCGCGCGCCGGACGTGAAAGGGCGCCTGAACGCCGACGGGGCGGACGTCGTCGCCAGCACGCCGGAGGAATTTGCGGGCTACATCAAATCAGAAACGGAGAAATGGGCGAAGGTGATTAAAGCCGCGGGTATCAAGCCGCAATGACCTGAATTAGGCCCCGCCTTCGCAAGCTCGCGGTGTCTCTTGCCGACCGTTCCGGCCAGCGCGTGTACTCCTGCCTCTTCCTGGCGCGTTACTGGATATAATCCCAGTGAACGAGACCAGGGACCAAAAGGGACAACCACCGGAGACCATCATGGAAAAGGCAGCCGCACTGACGATCATCCAGCAATTGGCAAACGGCATCGACCCGCATAGTGGCGAAGTATTCCGCGCCGACAGCCCTTATCAGCATCCCGATACCGTGCGGGCATTGTTCACCGCGATGCAAGCGCTGGACCCACAGCCCGCACCCAGGCAGCGCGCCGCGGGCGCCGAGAATGCGCCGCAAAATGCCGGCAAGCCGTGGTCGAGCGCCGAAGACGAAACACTCGCCGGCGCGTTCGATACTGGCAAGACTGTCCCCGAGCTCGCTGCCCAGCACCAGCGCTCGCGCTTCGCGATCGAGGCGCGCCTTGCCAAGCTGGGCAAGATCGAACCGCCTGCCAATATGCGTGGATATAAAGCGGCATCCAATAAGGCTTCGTATGCCGCGTCGCACTGAATCAGGAGCCCGCCGCGCCGCGCTAGGAAACGAGCACCAGCATCTGGTCGTGGGCGGGATCGGCGCTGGCTTCGAAGGCATTTACTGCGGCGGGTATTTCGTTGCCGAGGGCTGCGGCATCCGCGCTTCGGCGCCCACGGGCTACAGCGCGATCCGGAGACCGTCGTAGGCGGCGGTCACTTCGAGCCGGTGTTCGCCCCGGGTGATCTCCTCGAGGCGTTGCGTCTCGCGCCACACGCGCTCGATGGTTGCGTCATCGTAGGCCGGTTCATGATGAAAGAGCACGAGGTGCCTGGCCTGCGCAAGCTGGCAGAGTTCCACGCCCATCATGTTGCTCGAATGGCCCCAGTCTTCCTTGACTGAAATGGCATCGGCCAGGGAATACATCGCATCGAAAATCACGAGGTCGGCAGCGTGGAAAAAATCGATAAAGCTATCGGTCTGCGCGATGTCCTCGAACTTTTGTTCGGAATCGGTGGAGTAGATCACGGTCTTGCCGCCACGCTCGAAGCGATAGCCGTAGGAGTCACCACCGTGCGCCTGGAGCTTGGCCATGACCCGATAACCGGCGATCTCGTAGGCGTGGCCGGGTTCAAGTTGCACGAACTCGATGCGCGCCGCGAGCCTGGAGAAATCCACTGGAAAGGACGGGGGCGCCTGCTGCCGGCGAAACGCGTGCTCGAGTTCCGCATGGCAGCCATAGATGCGAATGCTGTGGCCGGGAATATAGGCGGGAGTAAAAAACGGAAAGCCCATGATATGGTCCCAATGCAGGTGGGACATGAAGATATGGAACTCCCCGGGCTTGCCTGCGAGTTGCCGCAGCGCCTCGAGTCCTGCCGGTCGGGCGCCGGAACCCATATCGAGCAGGACCCGGGGTGCACCGTCCGCCAGCAACTCGACGCAAGGTGAGTTGCCGCCGAAAGTATGTGAAACCGGGAACGGCAGAGTATCGGCAAAGGCGCCAGCCTTTTCAGGAGTATCGAGATGGTGGCCCGCCGCGGCGACCAGCGTGTGCACCAGCTTAGCGCGCAGCATGCTCGTAGTGAGCGCCGCCGGAATCGATCCGCGCGTCCCCCAGAAATGTACCTGCATAGTGTCCACTAGCCTCCTGCGCCCACCGCTGCCAGCGCCTCGGATAGGCGCATCCCGGGTCAGCACCGCTGATGCAGGCAGCAGAGGATTTTGTGCCAGACGCAACGCCGTGACAAGTCTGTCGCCGGCTGGCACCGACGTAGGGCCAGGCAGCGCAAAGCGCCCAAGCAGTCCTTTCAGTGCGAAGGGACTGCATCAGCGAAAAAACAGGGGCTGCGTTTTGCGCAGCCCCCTACGCATGCTAGGGCACCAAGAGTACGCCTCACGGCCCCGGCGGCGGCGGCGTGGTGCCGGGCGGCGGCGTGGTGCCGGGCGGCGGC
>ERZ1292640.2139-Hain-H43-02um-R1-2139-length-16034-cov-6_pt1 | contig 16034 bp, 16 predicted proteins | sample MGYA00564404_ERZ1292640 | MGnify/ENA primary metagenome ERZ1292640 (study PRJEB36523, sample SAMEA6512636) | groundwater metagenome | collected 2019-01-08 | study: AquaDiva: Metagenomics assemblies of 32 groundwater samples
CGACCTCCTCGCAAAGTTGTTAACAAATTTTCTTTCAAAAGCCGTACGCGAGGTGACTGTCACAGTGACCTGGAAGAAAGGAACAGGGGAGCAGAATTTTTCCGTCTCAACTTACTGGGTGAACTTAAACCATGAATTCCAACTTTCAGAATGACATAAAGCGCGGCTCTCCGAACCGGGTAGCCGGCTTCACGCTACTAGAGATGATGATCGCAATAGCGATACTGATTTTCATAAGCATAGCCATCTACCAGGCTACGACAGAGACTTACTATCTGCGCGATGTCCTATCAAACGAAGGTGACTTCCAAAACGGCATCCGCCTTTCGATGAACATTATGCAACGTGATATCTCGCTCATCTACTCGCCCGTGATCATGCTTCCTGAAAAAAAACAACAGAAGGAACCTGTAAGCGCACAGGAAATGGAAGCCCTCATGTCAGGCGACCTGAGCCGAACACTTAAATTCTGGGGGCCAGCCGAGGACTCTTCAGGCATCCGTCCGTCACGTTTTGTCGGCACGAGTTCAAAGGTCAGCTTCATCTCGGCCTCGCATATCCGTATTTACAAAAACACCACCGAGTCCGAGCTTGCGAAAATCACATATGAACTAAAGCCTGAAACAGCTTCCACGGAATTCCGAGACACCATGATTCTTGTCAAGACTGAGAGCCCGAATGTCTTTGAAGACGATGACTCGCGCGATAAATTGACAGCGTCATTTTCACTGCTTCGCGGGATAAAAAAATTAAGCTATCGTTTTTACCAAAAAAGCAAGGACCAGTGGCATACATCATGGGACAGCGACAAGGAGGAATTTAAAAAAATATACCCGGATATCATCGAAGTGACGGTGGATGTGATTGGACCCGCGAAGCTCAACTTCCAGGGGATATTTAAATTTAGACCGGAGATACCTATCAATGAGTTCAACCCAAGCACCTAAAAAAAACTCCTCCGGTATAGCTCTTTTCATAGTGATAGCCGCCATGAGCGTGCTGTCGATCATTGTAACCGAGTTCACTTACATAGCCCAGGTCAACCAAAGGATCGCCTATGATGCCTTGGATCAGGTCAAAGCGCATTATCTTGCCAAAAGCGCTTTCAAGCTATCGCTTCTCCGTCTGAAAGCGTACCAACAACTCAAGTCGCTCACGGGGGGCCAAAATGCAGGCGTGGTCGCGGTGCCAAGACAGCTTCTTGACAAGATCTGGAGCTTCCCTCTGATTTATCCTTTTCCAACAACCATCCCCGGCCTTATGCCAGCGGATAGGGAAAGGATTGAAAAGTTTCAAAAAGAATCCGGACTGGAAGGCAACTTCACCGCGCTAATAGAATCCGAATCAAGCAAGTATAACTTAAACATGATACTCGCGCAGTTCGCGCCGCAACCATCTCCTTCACCGTCTCCTTCACCGTCGCCGACACAAGCAGATCAAAAGCAGGCATCGCAACCAAGCCAACCATTCAGCCCAGAAGCCGCCAGAAAAAGCCTTGCTGACTATCTCTGGCAACTACTGAACCAGAAGTTCGAAAGCGACCAAGATTTCGCGGCCGAATACCGTGATTTTAAGATCGAGGACCTCATGGATCATATTACAGCTTGGGCTGACAGAACTTACCAGCGGAAGGATTCTGGATTCCATGATGTCGTTGCCTTGAAACAAGCGCCGTTTTACACGCTCTCGGAGTTTCACATGGTCCCCACCATGTCAGACGATATCTATGACTTGTTCGCGCCCAACCTGACCGTCAGCACGACTCCAGGAATTAATGTAAACACAATGAACGAGGCAACCCTGCGCGCGCTGGTGCCGGAAATTACAAAGGATGAATCAGCCGAGTTCATGAAATTCCGAGACTCACAGACAGAGGATAACTCATTTAAGTCAGAAGACGCTTTCTTTGAATACCTAATGACCAACGTAGCCCACTTCAAGGACAGTAAGAGCGCCATAGACGAATTAAAGAAAAGCATGACAAACAGACATATAAGACTGGTGGTTGACGAAACACAATTTAAGATCACCATACGCGCGCATGCCAACCAGGCAACTCGCATAATCGAAGCACTGGTTACCACTGAATCCACAGAACAGTCCCATAAACAGCCGTATGCCGATGACATTCCGGATCAGCGCCAACAGCCAGCACCAAATGCGGCCCCTCCAGGCGGCACGGCTCAACCACAAAATGCGACACCAAGTTCTGGCTTAAAAATAACGTTCATGAGAATCTTATAGGAAGGAAACATCATGCGAATACTTGGCGTTGATATAGGCACCACAAGCGTTAAAGGCGTGGAGATCGACTCGGCGTTCGGCAGGTTTGAAATAAGGGATTACCATGAATTCCGCATCGGACTTGGCGAGGAACCAAAACAGGCGCTGTCAAACCTCATGCAAAGCCTTTCGCGAAAACCAGACCGCATCGCCATGGCCATGCCATGCAGGACCACCACATTCCGCAACCTGACCGTGCCAACAAGGAACAAAAAAGCCATACAAGCCGCCATCAATTTTGAACTTGATGACGAGCTACCCTTCCCGATAGATGAATCGGTAATCGAGCACAGCATTGTTTCCGTCTCCAAGCAGATGTCCACGGTCCATGTGTCAGTCGCGCCGCAAAAGCACGTAAATTCTTTCATCGAGAATTTTAGATTTGACCATAAACAGCAGGGTGAATCCGAGTTCGATCCTGATCTTCTCACCACCGAAGCATGGGCTTACCGCACGCTCTTTAACAGGATTGCCCAGCACCCGGTAGGCAGGATGATTAGCGAACAACCAGTCATCCTCGTACAGATAGGCCACGCAAGAACAGTTATTTACGCGCACAACAAGGGGCTCCCGGTTCTGGCCAAGGAACTTAGCTGGGGGGGGCGTGACCTGACGGCTGCGATTTCGCAAAAATATTCAATCCCACTGGACCAAGCTGAACAGACAAAACTGGATCATGGTTTTGTGGTATCGCCTTTTTCACCGCAGGACGTGACAGTAGAGCAAGCCGAGTTTTCAGAAGCACTTTCACAACAGCTGAAATACCTTGCCCATGAAATAAAACAATCCATCCTCGCATGCAAAAACGTGACAAAGCGGAACATAGGCGCCGTTTACATAGCTGGCGGTACCTCGCTGCTCCCTGGTTTACAGCAATTCTTAGAGGACTCGGTCAAGGCGCCGATCAAACCACTCGCGGCCCTGAGCTCGATAGCCACGTCCGGCATCACATACTCAGAGCATACGGATGCAACCTTCCCGCTTTCCATATCCCTGGCATTATGCATGGTCGGTTCAGAACGCGCGACAAGCGCCAATTTTAGGAAGGGCCAGTTTCTGAAGCATATGCGTTCGCGTGAAATCGACCTATCCACGATAAGACATGTTGGTTTAGGCGTCAGCACGGTGCTACTTACCTTATTCATAAGTCTTTTCGTCCAGTCGAAAGTTTATAAATCAAGATCAATCGAACTGGACGCGCAACTGGAAAAAAACATAAGGTCATTCTTTACCAATCTCTCAGGCAGCGCGGTTAAGACGTATCTCGCAAACACCAGCACGCTCAAGGCGTCCATAAACAAGGAACTAGACAAACAACGCGACTTGAACAGACTGCTAAGCCCAAACACTCATTCTCCGTTTGATTTTATAAAAACTATTTCAACAGCCATCCCAAAGGATCTGATCATGGATATAACCATGTTACAGATAGGCTCTGCTCCGACAGAACCATTCACATCGGCAAACCAGAGCAATGCCTCACTTACATTCCTGCTGTCAAACCCGCAGACCGCTGAAAAATTGGCGACTATTTTAGGAACCAAGTTAAATGATATCCAACGCGGGAAAACGGAAGAAGTCACCGCGCCTGACGGAACAGGTAAACGCTGGAAAATCACCTTCTCCGGCAAACCTTCGGAGCATTCATATGGGAACTAAGAAAAAAATCGGTAACATCGTCCATAAAGCAGGCGATTTTGTCAGCGAACAACAGGCGTTCCAACAGCTAAAGGCAAAATGGGACGAGCTTGATCCGCAGAGCAGGATGTACTTAAAGGTCCTGAGCGCATCCGCGGGGTCGCTCCTGCTGATCTTTATCATGGCAAGTTCTATCTATAATGTTTACCGGATTAAAAAAGATGTAACCACCAAGCTGGACCTACTCATGCTGGTACAATCAGCCAATGATGAACTGAGGCGTCTAAAAGAATCGAATGCCTCAGCCACATCGGCACACGCAGATTTGGATAGCACGCCTTGGCCTGCTTATTTTGAAAACGTGGCCAGCAATGCCGGTATAGGCAAAGAGGTGTTCTCCGTATCCACTGAAAAAATGCCAGAAAAACCAGTTGGAGAAACAAAAGAATCACTATTCGACATCTCACTTAAGCATATAAACATAAAGCAAGCGATACGCTACGCTGTTAATCTTGAAAGCGGCGCCAAACCGGTAAAGCTCCGCAATCTTGCAATTGACACGAAACAGGATCCTAAGGGATATCTTGATGCGACGTTGTCGGTATCAGCTTTTACGCCTGCACAAAAATAGATTATGACTACCACTGATTCTAGTACTGATATAGCTGAAGCATACGAGATGGGCCCTGAAGACCCATCCCTACCTCCCACCGCAGAGGAGCCTCAACAGGCCCCAGCGAACCCAGAAACTCCAGGTGAAAATTCTGGTGGAAGTTTTTGGTCTAAAAAACCAATTAGAACCGCTTTGTGGATACTGACAGCCACGGCTCTTCTCATAATGTTTACGGTCGTAAAACTCCCGGAGGACCGGATTAAAAATTATGTGAATGGCACACTTTCGTATTTTCTTGCTGAAAATGGGATGTCTTTTTCAGCTTCGGAAAGCTGGGTATCCATCGGGCTAGGCATATCTTACGTGATGAAAAATGTTACGCTAAATCTTCCACCGCCAGAGCAACCAGTGCAGATAGAGCACGTGACGTTTTCTCCGTCGCTTATACCGATGATCTTTAAAAATTACGGAGGGAAGCTCAAGATTCAAAGTGGTGAAAGCCTTGCTAATGTTTCCTTCTCGGTCAAAAATACAAAACTAAGCGCATCCCTGGATATTGACAAATTAGATCTAGCCAAATCTGGCCTGCTTGCTGCCTTGCTTGGTTTAAAAGGGACCGGGTCATTAGATGCATCCGCCGTGATCAAAGGCGATTACTCTAACCCATCCACGATGAATGGAAATGCAAACATACACTTCAAAAAATTCGCACTGGATCAACAGACGATAAAAGGGTTTTCGTTTCCGCCTATTTTCATTTCTGAAACGCTCCTTGAACTGGACATCAAGAGCGGCAAAGCCGTTTTAAAGAAAGGCAACATAGGGAAAGCCGATAACGCCGCGGATGACTTACAAGCAACGCTCTCCGGTGACATGACACTTGCAAGCGACCTCGAAGAAAGCCAACTAAATATTCAATCGCGCTTTAAGATATCAGCAAACATATTGAAATCTTTCATCCTCATCGACACGTTCTTCGCGGCAGGAAAACAGCCAGACGGTTCATACACTGTTGAAATAACCGGCCCTCTTAATTCCCCGATGCCGAAGGCGGTCCCTAAATGAGCTTGCAGTATAACTATGATATTGATCCGCTGCTTAAGCAGGTCGTGCAACAAAGGCTGCTCAAAACTTCATCATATACCCCCACCAATCTTTCAGAATCCATCAGTTATTCACTTTTAGCCCCCGGCAAGAGGATTAGGGCAAGATTGTCACTCGCTTGTTCCGAAATGCTGGGCCTGCCTTACGCTGCCGCAGTACCGGCAGCTTTATCCGTCGAGATCATGCACTGTTTTACTTTGATTCATGACGATTTACCGTGCATGGATAATGCGGATTTCCGCCGTGGCCTTCCCTCAAACCACAAAAAATTTGGCGAAGCACTAGCCCTTCTAGCCGGTGACGCCTTGATGGCTATGGCATTCGAGGAGCTTCTTGAAGCTGCAAATCACATTGAACCAAATAGAGTGCTAAGGGCAGGTAAAAGATTATTATCACTCACTGGCCCGCAAGGAGTGATAGGTGGCCAAGCCGCTGAAATGTTACTAACCAAAAAATCACAAATTTCTGACTTAAGACACATGCATGAGCTGAAAACCGGCGCTCTTTTTAAGTCTTCATTGCTGATCCCGCAAGATCTCGCCGGCATCGAAGAAAAAAGCGACCAAGGCATGGTTATCGGCACTTTGGCGCATGCACTCGGTTTGGCTTTTCAGGTAGCCGATGACCTGGCGGATTACCCTGAAGATTCTAAAGGTGACTCCAGATCACCTCCAACCAGCATTTTATTTTACCAAAGCGCCAAAGAAGCCGGACACGAGTCAACACAAGCATTGAAAGCAGCCTCGGACAGTCTGCAGGCCATGTGGGGTGACAAATCAAAAGCCTTGCGTGAAATCGCCACCCAGGTACTAAGAGCCCTAGCCTAAAATGAGATATAAAATACGATTCCTTTGGGTTACTGATCCATGGCACTTGCTAGATCACAAACTTGACACTACTTTAAGATTGGCTGAAGAAGCCGTGATAGCAGGCATGAAATGCTATTGGTGTGACGTGCGGTCCATCAGGCTCGTGAATCGCAAAGTATTAATAAATGCCTGCCATTTAGGAATCAATCATGAAGAATTGCACCAAAGACAAGCAAAACCCATGGTCGTAAGCGACTTCGATTCAATCCAGTACAGGACCGATCCACCCATTGACCTTGCCTATCTTCACCCGCTTCAACTGCTGGTACTGGGCGTGGCAGGGAGCAAAACACAGATCGTGAATCCACCTGGGATACTTTTTTCTTTCAACGAAAAAACAATAGGCACGATGCTTGGAAACCTGGCACCGCCCACCGCAGTGTCTTCAAAAGCTGAAGTGCTCCTGTCATTCGGCCGCAATGAACAAAAAACCGTGGCTAAGCCGCTTCATAAGGCGCAGAGCAAAGAGGTGCGGCTGCTTAGCTGGACAACAAAGGAAAATCAAAATTCTTCACTGGCAATCCTGGCTAAAATGACATCTAACTTCAGCCGTCCTGTTCTGCTGCAACGCTATCTTGACGAGATCTCAAACGGAGAACAGCGCCTCTGGTTCATTGACGGAAAACTCCTGGCATACGCGCGCAAAATGCCTTTGAAAGGTGACTTCAGGGTCGACATAGACAGGGGGAGCAGACTTCTGGCCAGCACGCTCAATAAAAAGGACTTAAAGGCCGCTGACAGGATAGGTAAATTCCTGCGTGATATGGAGATACGAATGGCTGCGGTTGATCTTGTTGGCGGATATGTCACTGATTTTAACTTCACAAGCCCTGGGCTGATAAGACAAATGGAAGAAGCTCTGGACCTCAATCTGGCTAAGCCTATAATCAAATCTCTAGCGAAGCTGGTTTAAAAAAATCCGAGATCGGCGTTTCCATCAGATTTTTTAAATCTTCACTTAGTTTTTTCATTTCAACTAATCTTTCGCCTCGCACATGCCTGAGTGTCCCTTGCTCAAACTCCTCGGTGACAGTCTCTATCGTCTCCTGCTTGAATGACTTTAGTTCGCCTTCCTTCCGGAGCTCTTTCAGCCGCTTTCGCGCGCCTTCGATAGAGTAGCGTTCCTCATATAAAAGGTGCTTGATCATCAAAACGGTTTCTACGTCGCTGCGTCTGTAAACACGCTGCCCGCTTCCGGATTTCTGTGGGGAAATCATCGCAAACTCCGACTCCCAATACCTAAGCACGTATGGTTTGACACCGGCGATACGTGACACATCCCCAATCCGGAAGTACAATCTGTCGGGAATGCAGGCGCTCATAATATTTTCTGGCATAGTTTCGGTGCCTGACGATTCACTCTGCATCGCTTTCACCTACCATCGCTGAAGATAAACCAGCACCGGAAGAAGAACGCTTCCCGCTTCCCGCGCTTGAGTTGACTTCGGCGCGGAGAACTTGTGATGGCCTGAATGTCAGCACACGCCGGGCGCTGATCTCTATGCTCTGGCCGGTCTGCGGGTTGCGGCCGACTCTGGACCGCTTCTCGCGCAGCACAAAATTTCCGAACCCTGAGATCTTTATCTTCTGCCCTTGAGAAAGCGTTGACTTAATAGTGTCAAAAACCATCTCCACCAAGTCAGCTGCCTCTTTTTTTGAAAATCCTATTTTCTGATAAAGCGCCTCAACGATATCCGCCTTGGTCATTGCCACGATTAGGTTTCCCTCCCTATACTTCCAGTATTTTCAATATTTAGCTTTAAAGCAAGCATCTACAAAGATTGTAAACAAACATTTTGAAATATGCGACGAAACAGTTCTTAACTTCTAAGCTCGGCTCCAAGCTCCGCCCGCCATGCTTCTAGAATCTTAGCTGAAACTGCGTCTACATCGGCTTCCTTGAGGCTGCCACTTTCACCAAAAAACACTACCCGCACAGCTATGCTGGTCATACCCTCTGCCACCTGAGAGCCTCTATAAGTATCGAAAATCTTAGCTGTTTTAGCTAGTGGCTTACCTGCTTTAATAGCAATCTGAGTGATTTTCTCAGCCATTACATTATCCTGTACCAAAAGCGCAAAATCCCTCTCAATAGGTGGGAACTCAGACCAAGGCTTGAATGACCGGAATTCCACGGGTGAAAGTGAAAGTCTCTCAATAACTGACCAGTCAATCTCAGCTATCCAAAGTGGGGCATCCGCTTTTAACTCAGCCGCCTTCGCAGGATGAAAAAGGCCGAAACGCCCGGCCACTTCTTTTCCGGCTAAAACTTCAGCGCTCTTACCAGGATGGAATATCTCCGCGGCACGATTCGCCCCCGTTTGGTATCTGATACCCCTAGTCCCCAGGGCGTCAAACAAACAATCAAAAACAGCCTTGATATCGTAAAAATCAGTCTCACTTTGTTCGTTACGAAGGGCTGACATGTATCTTGGGCCTGAAACCGCTAGTGAGAGCTTCCAGTTTTCTCGCACCACGGTTTCCATTTCATTAAGCGCCCGTATATCCCCACCTGCAAAATTAAATGTAGGCCTAAGCTCAAACAAACGGATTGCAAGAGGCTCGGAACCAAAATGGTGCCTCCACGAATCCAGCGAATTTTTGATAAGGCCTGGCAATAAAGATGGCACTAGGACTTCGTGCTCCTCACTGAGCGGGTTAAGCAATGAAACATTATGCGTGTTGTTCATATAGCCATCGAAACGCCCAAGCCATGCTTTGCTTGAAAAAGCGAAGTTCACGGTTTCGCAAAATCCAAGCTGCTTTAAAACATCCTTTGCCTTGTCCATCAGCGCCAAGCGTATGGCGGATTGCGAAGTACCACTCGGACTGGGCCTAGAGCTCAACTTCGGCACTGTCTCCGCTATTTTGTCATATCCAAGCGATCTTGCGACTTCCTCGGCCAGATCCTCCTTGCAGCATAGATCGTTTCTGTAGGATGGAACACTCACCACCCAATTATCACCACCTTTGCCGTCGTCTTTTCTTACCGTACATCCCAGGGCTGAGAATATTTCACCCGCACTTTCACGTGTAACTTCCATGCCCAAAAAGGACGGGAAATAACCAAAGTTAACACTGATCTCTAGCGGCTTGAAAAACTCACGCGAAGCCGTCCTTGCTCGCACGGCACCAAGCACGCGGCCTCCAGCCAGCTCGCACACCAATCCTGAAAGACGGGATATCACACGCGAAAGACCAAGCGGGTCAATACCACGCTCAAAACGATGAGATGCCTCCGTGCGACGCTGATGCTTTTGTGCAGTCTTACGTACCGTTTTGGAATCAAACTCAGCGCATTCAAGAAAAACGGATGTCGTGGTTTCACGGACTTCAGAATTCCCGCCGCCCATGACCCCAGCCAAACCCACCGGACGTTCTTTATCAGCAATCACGAGCTCGGTTCCATCCAGTGTAATGGTGCCGCCGTCAAGAAGCGCCAGTGTCTCGCCTTTTTTGGCCAACCGCACGTCCACCTGCCCGCCTTTAAGCAACGAAGCATCATACGCGTGGGTTGGATGCCCCATTTCGAGCAACACAAGATTAGTTGCATCCACGACGTTGTTGATAGACCTGATACCAAGTTTTTCCAGCCGGTTTTTCAGCCATGCTGGTGAAGGGCCGATCTTAACGCCTTCAATAAAACATCCGAAAAACTGCTGACCAAGTTCACCAGCCTTCAAGGAAACAGCCACCGGTCCATATCCAAGTCTCTCGAAATCAAGTTCCTTGAATACCGGCAGCTTCACTTTCTTTACTAATGCGGCGGCGACCTCCCTGGCTATCCCCATGTGGCTCAGACAATCACCGCGATTAGCTGTCAATTTGAAAGTCAGGATCGTATCATCAAGCCCAAGAACCTCAGCCAGTGGCAAGCCAACTGGCGTGCTCCCGGGGAGTATTAATATGCCATCTGAATTCTTTTTAAAACCAAGCTCATCTTCTGAACAAAGCATCCCGCATGAAACAGCGCCGCGGATCTTGCTTTGTTCGATCTTAACACCATTAGGGAGTTGCGCGCCGATTTGCGCGAGAGCCACACAGTCACCAGCCTGCATATTCCTGGCGCCGCAGACAATCTGTAAATCATCACCCTGTCCCGTGGTAACACGGCACAAACTCAACCTATCAGCCTGCGGATGCGGCGACTTTTCAAGAATCCTAGCTGTAATAACTTTTTCAAGCCCGCGTCCTAAATTATTAACTTCTTCGACCTCAAGCCCGCGGGAGGTTAAAATGTCAGCCAGCTTTTCAGGGCTGCCAGCCACATTGAGATCGACAAATTCAGATAGCCATTTCCAAGAAATATACATTTTCTAATCTCACTGAAATTGCTGTAGAAATCTTACATCGCCTAGAAACATAAGCCTGAGATCCGGCACGCGATGTAGCAGCATCGCAATCCGTTCAACACCCATCCCGAATGCAAATCCTGTAAGATTTTGTGATCTGTAAGCATCACCATAGCCAGCCATTTCAAAAAGCGCTGGATGCATCATGCCTGCGCCAAGTATCTCAAGCCATCCACTGCCCTTGCAAACTTTACATGGCTCGTTTGTTTTTGAGCGGCAGAAAATACAACTTACATCGACTTCCGCTCCCGGTTCGACAAAAGGGAAATAACTTGGTCTAAGCCTTATCCTCGTCTCGGCACCGAACATTTCCTTCGCAAAGTAAGAAAGCGTGCCCTTGAGATCACTCATCTTGACATCCTTATCAACCCAAAAACCTTCAACCTGATGGAACATCGGCGAATGCGTGGCATCGCTGTCACTTCTATAAACAGCGCCGGGGCATAATACGCGAACCGGCCACGGCTGCGCTCTCATCGCGCGCATTTGAACAGCTGACGTGTGCGTCCTTAAAACAACACCAGGGCCCAGAAAAAAAGTATCTTGCATGTCGCGGGCTGGATGGTCGGATGGAATGTTGACGGCGTCAAAATTCAGGAATTCAGTCTCCACCTCTGGGCCTGTAACTACATCGAAACCAAGCCGGCTGAAAACCTGGATTATCCGCCTGGTCACCTGCGTGACTAGATGAAGTGTCCCTCGATGCGGCATCCTGGACGGCAAAGAAATATCGATCCTATCCTTTTCAACTTGCTCTTTGAGAACCTCATCGCGGATCGAAATCTTGCGTTGCTCGATTGCGGCTTCGAGCCGGCGCTTAAACTCATTGGCAACCCCGCCTATTGCAGGCCTCTGTTCGGATGGTACAGCACTTAAGCCACGCAGAACTTCGCTCAGCGTGCCTTTCTTTCCCAAAACCGCGATCCTAAGCTGTTCAAGCTCCTCTAGAGTGTTTGCGGCCTCTATGGTTTTTAAAGCCTGAGCACCTATGGTCTCGAGCTTCTTGATCATGTTCCCCGGCGATAAGACTAATTAGTAGGCGCCATCGCGCGTACTTCGTTAACAATAAGCGAAAAGGCCTTAGGGTCCGTAATGGCTATGTCAGAAAGAATCTTACGATTTAGTTTAACCTCAGCCTTGCCGAGCGCAGATATAAGACGGCTATAGCTGATGTCATTTGCACTTGATGCGGCCGAAAGCCTGGCTATCCATAATTGACGGAAATCGCGCTTTTTAACCCGCCTATCTCTGTATGCATAACAAAGAGCCCTGTCAACCGCTTCAGCTGTTCGCTTGTATTTGTTCTTCCGGCCGAGGACAAACCCTTCCGCCCTTTTTAAAACCTTGTTATGTCGACGACGACGTTTAAATCCACGTTTTGCGCGAGGCATATCAACTCCTTAAATATCTACTTCTTAATTGGAACCGTAGGGCAGCGCTTTTTCCACGCTCTTTATGTCGCCCTTGAAAACCAGACCACTGGCCCTTAAACGAAGTTTTCGCGCAGAGCCTTTGGAGCTTAGATTGTGCCGCTTGTTAGTTCGTTTAAACTTAACTTTTCCGGTTGCTGTAAATTTAAACCTTTTTGCCGCGGCCTTTTTAGTTTTAATTTTCATCGTAAAACACCTTTTCATGCGGGTTATGACGCAAAACCTACTCCAAGAACCTTAACACAGTCAATAATAAGAATTCTTACGCCATCTTTTCGTGAACGGTGCTCACCACATGAGACTCTGCTTCTCCACCAGCAACCTTGGATTTCTTTCCAGCAGGCGCTGGTGCAAGCACCATAATAAGCTTTTTACCTTCGAGCTTCGGTGGCGCTTCGATAACCGCTATGTCTTTTACAATCTCCACCAGTTGCTTCATTATCTTAAAGCCGTGCTCCACGTAGGCAACTTCACGCCCGCGGAACATAATAGTTATCTTGGCCTTGTCCCCATCCTCGAGGAACTGCTTAGCGTTCTTGAACTTATAGTCAAGGTCATGCTCCTCAGTCTGCGGTCTTAGCTGAATTTCTTTTACCTTAATTACAGTCTGCTTTTTCCTTGCCTGGTGTTCCCGCTTCTTTTTCTCGTACTTGAACTTCCCATAATCGCAAATTTTACAGACCGGCGGCTGAGAGTTCGGTGAAACTTCCATAAGATCAAGACCGCGATCACGAGCCATCTGCAGGGCCTCATAAGTAGGAACTACTCCTACCTGCCCTCCCTTCTCGTCTATCAGGCGGACCTGCGGCACACGAATACGTTCATTAATTCTGTGCTCGTCTTTGCTATGGCTGTTATTGTGGTTGCTTTGGTACTGCATTCCCCCACGTTGTAACCTGCTTGATGAAAAAGGCGGGCCTGGCGGCCCTGAAGGACTTGAATTTGGCATGTTTGTCAGTTCTTAAGAACCTCCCTAATATTAAATCGATAACGAAGTACTAAGTTTCTGTCAAGCATCCCTTCCTTAGGATGTCAGATTCCTTCGTATCTCAATCAGCTTATGCTGAAGCAGCAGTAGTTGATTTCCTGGCTGTCTTACTTTTCGTGGTCTTTGCCTTAACGCTTACTTTGACTGCCTTACGTCCCTTGGCCTTACCTTTTACAAGAAGCTTTCCGTTTGTTCTTGCTTTGCGGAGACCCGTCAAAAGTCTTTCAAATTCCTTTTTCTGTGTCTTGACAAAAACACCGAACTTCCTGACTTCGCCAGGAATATGTTTTTGTATCTTATCAAGATACTTTCTCTCACGGAGTAAAAATGTTTTCACCTTTTCAACATCCGCCGTAAATAGCTTCTTCACTTCACGCCCCTGCCTTTCCGCATACTTTTTGGCATCTTCAACCCAACCCTGATTTTTCATTATCCCCTGTAACTTCTCCTGAGCCATCTTCACGCGCGACACTACTTTTTTAAGTTCCGTATTCATAGTCTTCATAAATCATAACCCTCTTATGCAATATTTCAATATAGCATCATTACCATATTTTCATAACAAACGTTTAATAAAATATATTTTGATAACATCACAGTTAATCGTGCAGCCTCTATCACATAACATAATTATAAGTAAAGGGTCTGTTGATCCCATGTCTTAGCGATAGGTATTCTCCGCCCTATGCCGAAGGCCTTGGAACTGATCTTCAATACCGGCGCGGCTTGGCGGCGCTTATATTCATTCATCTCAAGTCTTCTAAGCACAGCCCTGACCCAACTCTCACTCTCACCCGCACAAACAAACCTCTCCTCGAGAGCGGCGACAGAGGCGCCATGTTCCACATACTCGTATAACAACTCATCCAGTTTATCATATGGTGGAAGCGTGTCCTGGTCAGTCTGCCCTGGCTTGAGCTCGGCTGTTGGCGGCCTTACCAGGCAGTTCTCAGGGATAGGGCTATCAAACTCGCTATTTAAAAACCTCGCTAACTCGTACACCCTGGTTTTCAACACGTCCCCGATCGGGGCAAGCGCACCGACCATATCGCCATAAAGCGTGCAATATCCGGTTGCAAGCTCTGATTTGTTACCGGTGGTGAGAACAAGCGCCGAATAATTATTTGCCAGTGTCATCAGGATAATACCTCGCAGTCGTGACTGAAGGTTCTCCAGAGATATCTCGGATAAACCACCATGGCCTTCTGCAATTTCCCTGCTCGCCTGTGAGAATAAAAATTTTATAGGCTTCACACCAAATCTTATCCCTAGATTTTTTGCCAGTTTTTCGGCATCACGCAGGCTATCCGGGGACGAATACTGGCTCGGCATCGCGACACCAAGAACATTGCTTGCCCCAAGCGCCTGTTGGGCCAGGACAGCTACAACCGAAGAATCAATCCCACCGCTTAAACCAATAATAGCCTTGCTGAACTTGGTTCTAGCAAAGTATTCCATGACCCCGACGACCAGCCCTTTGGACAATGCCCCTATTTCAGTTATCTTTTCGCGCTTATCAGATGGCGTCGGTGAAATGGTTTTCCATATGATCCCGCCGTCACCATTTACATCGACATCCAAAACAGCAAAGCCCGTGGAAAAAATCGGCAACTGCCCCTTAACCTGCCCCATGCAATCAAGCGCGAATGATCCACCATCAAATAAAATCTCGTCCGTGGCCCCAACCTGGTTAACGTAGACTAATGGGGCTTTGAGATCCTTCGCCACCGACATATGGATAAGCTCACGCCGCTGCCTTTTGCCCCATTCATAGGGACTAGCTGAAACCGATAAAATCAAACTCACACCATTGCGTCGATAAGTGTCCACTGGATTTTTCCCATAGAGCCTGCGCCCTAATTTTGGGTCACTTGCCCATAAATCCTCGCAAACCGCGATAGCGATTTTGCGGCCGTCACAATTCCAGGTACTTACCGATTGCGCGGGTTCGAAGTACCGGGCCTCATCAAAAACATCATAAGTGGGCAAGAGCGTTTTAGCCTGCTGGAAAACTTCCTTGCCGTTATCCAGCACTTTTATGGCATTCTGCGCGGCCCTTCCAACGGACGAGGCATTGCGCTCGACGTAGCCAACAATCAGTGCACAGTTTTTACTTTTGGTGACCGACAGAAGTTCAGCAACTGCTTTTTCATTGCGCTCGAACATCTCCGGGCGGTCAATTAAATCATGGGGGGGATAGCCGCAAACGCCAAGCTCTGGCGTAATCAGCACCCTGGCCTTTTCGGCGCAAGCACGCTGGTATGCCTCCTTGATCTTTTTAACATTTTCCTCAAACGCGCCGACAACCGGATCTAGCTGTGCAACGGCTATGCGCATATTCAAAAGCGTTTATATATCTCCGCTTTATCAAAGAAATACGCGAGCTCACGGTCAGCTGATTTAGCGCTATCAGAGCCATGGACAGCGTTGGCCTCAATGCTGTCACCGAAGTCGCGACGGATCGTTCCTGGCGCAGCCTTAGCGGGATCAGTAGCACCTAGGATTTCTCGAAGCCTTGATATCGCTCCTTCACCTTCAATTCCAAGCAGAACCACCGGACCACTCGTCATGAACTGAATCAGACTCTGAAAAAAGGGCCTATCCTTGTGTTCGATATAAAACCCTTCGGCCTTCTCGCGCGAAAGACGCATCATCTTTGCAGCCGCGATCCTGAGACCATCTTTTTCAAAACGGCTAACGACATCGCCGATCACATTCTTTTCCATCGCGTTTGGTTTGATTATACAAAAGGTGCGT
>ERZ1292640.2140-Hain-H43-02um-R1-2140-length-16031-cov-15_pt1 | contig 16031 bp, 12 predicted proteins | sample MGYA00564404_ERZ1292640 | MGnify/ENA primary metagenome ERZ1292640 (study PRJEB36523, sample SAMEA6512636) | groundwater metagenome | collected 2019-01-08 | study: AquaDiva: Metagenomics assemblies of 32 groundwater samples
TTTGTATTATTGCGCATATAGACCACGGCAAGTCTACGCTTGCTGACAGGCTGATTCAGCTTACCAATACAGTGGACAAGAGGCAGTTCAGAGAGCAGCTGCTGGATGACATGGACCTGGAACGCGAGCGCGGGATCACTATCAAGGCCAGCGCTGTGAGGATGTCATATAAAGCAGATGATGGAAATATCTATGAGCTGAATCTTATTGATACGCCTGGCCACGTGGACTTCAGTTACGAGGTTTCAAAATCTTTATCAGCCTGCGAAGGCGCAGTGCTGCTTGTAGACGCAGCCCAAGGCGTACAAGCCCAGACAGTCGCAAATCTGCAGCACGCGCTTGATAAGAAGCTCACCATAATCCCTGTCATAAATAAAATAGACTTGCAAAATGCGGATCCTGAAAGAGTCAAAAATGAGATAAAAGGCATTTTGAATGTCGAGGATGATAAAATAATGCTAGTCAGCGCTAAAGAGGGCACGGGAACCAGAGAGCTGCTTGAGAGAATAATAAAGGACGTGCCTGCGCCAGGCGGAAGCAAAGACGAAACGCTCCAGGCATTGTTATTTGACTCAGCGTATGATACCTACAGAGGCGTAATAGTTTATGTAAGGGTTGTAAACGGCATAATCAGAAAAGGCATGAACATACTTATGATGGCCAGCTCTAAAAAATACGAGGTTCAGGATGTAGGCATATTCAGGCCCCAGATGGAACCTGTGGACAGTCTTTCGTGCGGAGAAGTAGGTTACGTTATCTGCCAGATAAAAAAAGCCAAGGATGTAAAAAACGGAGATACTATTACTGATGCCAGGCGGCCGGCAGATAAGCCTTTGATCGGCTATAAACAGCTCAAGCCCATGGTATTCTGCGGCATCTATCCTGTGAACGCAAAGGATTTTGATTTTCTCAAAAATGCCATTGAAAAATTAGAATTAAGCGATTCTTCATTTATATATGAACCTGAAAATTCTCCGTCATTAGGTTTTGGATACAGGGCTGGTTTTCTCGGGCTTTTGCACATGGAGATAGCCCAAGAAAGATTGGAAAGAGAATATGACCTGAATCTCGTCATTACTACGCCCAGCGTTGTTTACAGGGTTAAGGACAAGAAGGGGAAAGTCATAGAAGTTGACAATCCCAGTAAATTACCGGAGCCTCAGAATATAGAAGAGATTTCAGAGCCATTCGCAGCTACCTACATAATGGTGCCTCACGATACATTAAGCATGGTTATCGAGTTTGCAAAATCGAGGCGCGGAGAATACAAATCAACAGAATATATTTCCCAGGAAAAGATAAAACTTATTTTTCAAATGCCGTTGTCCGAACTTATAGTTGATTTTTATGATAAGATAAAGTCTATGACCAGAGGGTATGGCTCTTTGGATTATGAGGTGAGCGAATACAGGCCCGGAAATCTTGTAAAACTTGATATATTGATAAATGGTGATCCTTGCGACGCGCTTTCCTCGATTGTTCATAAGGAGAAATCTCAATATAGAGGCAGGATACTTGCGGCGAAGCTCAAAGAGCTTATCCCCAGGCAGATGTTTGAAGTAGCGATACAAGCAGCAATAGGAAATAATGTAGTGGCAAGGGAAACAGTCAGGGCGATGAGTAAAAACGTAACTGCAAAATGTTACGGCGGAGATATCAGCAGAAAACGCAAACTCTGGGAAAAGCAAAAAGAAGGCAAAAAGCGGATGAAGCAATTCGGAAAGGTGCAGATACCCCAGGAAGCGTTTCTGGCGGTTTTAAAAATATAACTGGGTAGGGGAGGGTTTTATACCCTCCCCTACGGCGTAGAAAGGGGTTGTATGAATGACAAGATGCGTTATTTAGTAAAGGAATGGGTTGAGCCGATAGTTATTGCTGTTATATTGGCATTAATAATAAGGACATTTGTAGTGCAGGCCTTTAAGATTCCAACAGGTTCAATGAGGACCACTTTAATGGAAGGCGACAGAATACTGGTGAACAAATTTATATACAGATTTGCGCAGCCAAGAAGAGGAGACGTAATTGTATTTATATCGCCCGAGGATAAGAAAAAAGATTTTATAAAAAGGCTTGTCGGGCTGCCGAATGAAAATATCCAGATTTTAAACGGAGCCATAATGGTCAATAATAATCCTGTGGAGGAAGGTTCTGTTTTGAAAAAACAGAAGTATTATAACAGGGGCGATTTTGGCGAAGAGGGCCAGATAGTAACAGTTCCGCCGGACGCTTATTATGTCCTGGGAGATAACAGCATTTCCAGCCGCGATTCCAGATACTGGGGTTTTATGCCTAAAAAGTATCTTTTAGGTAAGGCGTTTTTAATCTACTGGCCGCCGAATAGGATAGGGATAATAAGGTAACATTTGCTTGACTATGTATAAAAAAGTGTTACAATTATTAAAAATAGGAGGTGTAACATGAAAAAATATACAGTAGTATTATTATTGCTGGTATTAGCTGTAGCAGTTGCAGGCTGCACAGGTACGCAGAAAGGCGCTGGGATAGGCACGCTGATTGGCGCAGGGGCAGGCGCTATCATAGGCCACCAGTCAGGCCACGCTGCTGAAGGCGCTCTAATAGGCGGCGCTGCAGGCGCAGCTGGCGGGGCATTGGTAGGCGATGCAATGGATGCAAAGTTTTGCCCTGTGTGCGGAAAACAATTTGGCTCAGATGTGCAATATTGCCCTGCAGATGGAACAGAATTAAAGGTTATACAGAAATAGTATTTGTAGGGGACAGGCATGCCTGTCCCCTACAGCATAAGATTCTTCGTCCGCCAAAGTTCTATGGCGGACTCAGGATCAAGAAAATTTTCAATTTTCTTGACTTATCTATAATCATTTGTTATAATTATAAAAACTAAGGCCATGGAAACATGGTCTTCCGCCTTCGCTATTCGGATATATACTTAAGATTGCGTGACGAGCTACGGCGGATTTTTATTCTGCGAAGCTGTGCACGATAAGTGCTCAGCGAAGCAGAATTTTCTATCTATGGATATCCAGAGCTTTTTAAACAATTTTATTTATGAATAAAGTCATAATAGCTTTAATATTTATACTATGTATTACTGCTGACAGAGCATACTGTCTAAGGCCGCCTATTATTACGGGTGAAAGAATTAAGCATGTCGAAGTCAGGGCATTGTTTGAACGAGAGAACAAGACATTAGGCGGCAAGGGGGCAAATGATTTAATAACAGAGAGTTTGGCAGAAAAATTAGGCTTTAAAACCATACCGAATACAGTGCGGTTTACTATACAAAATATATGGGGAGAATTTATAAAGCGTAATAAGCTTTTGGTGGGTAAAGGAAACGCGATTGTTGAAAAAGCAGGAGGTAAAATTACCAGCGAAGACATTGACAAACTTAGACAGCTTATAGAAGGATTTGAATTTCCTCGTGAACTTGAAAAATCCATAGAAGCCCTCACAGAACACGTGCAGGATAACAGCATTGACCGTTCAAGCGGATTATGGGAAGATTCATACGAGAGAAATCTGGCAGGGGTATTCATTTCTCTGAAGCAGGATGATAAAAAACTTAGAGTAAAAAATATAAAAAAGATTCTTTATCACGCCTTATCCGTGATATGGATAGACCAGAATACTGCTAAAAGGCCTATGGAGGGCGTTCCAAATACATTAAGCCCTGAACAAGGCATAGGATTTCTTGTGCAGGATTTTATAGATTTTGATGCCTCAGGCACAGCCATGTCTAATCTGTATGGCAATACGTCAATAGAGGTGGTGGTGGGAGATTTAGAGTTGGCAGTAAACGCAAAATCCCCATACGCGAAATTCCCGAACATAGGTAAATTTATTTTCCCAAAAGATACTGCAGGCGAAACATTTGAATATGACACTCCATTTTCTGATTATCCGCATACCTTCAGAATAAAAGAAAAGGTATATTCCCCTGAAATAAACCCTGAAGAAAGAATAGAAATATTAAGGCAGTATGAATCTAGCCATGGCAGAATAAATGGCAAATTTAGCGCCATAAGCGCAGAGCAGGCCAAAAGGCTTAATAAAGTCATTAATGCGCTTGAAGCAGAGACAGGAGTTCCTATAGATGTAGAGTGGGGTTTTAAAGATAATGAATTATATATTGTGCAAAGGAGGCCTTTGATAGGGGATTTTCCTCGGGTTCTTGTGGAAAAAAGCGCAAAATTCTCAGAATTCTCCAAAATAAATCCTGCAATTTGCAGAACATCAATCGCATTGGGCCATACGTCACAGCAAGGCTTCACAGGCAAAATCGTATTATTTGGAGATATTGTTAATGAAAAGACTATAGAGGCGCTTGAAAATGAGCTTAATGCGCCCTATATAAGATTACAGAATGATGTTGCGAGCCATGTTGACGGAGAGTTAAATACATATGGCCTCCACACAAAGGCAAAGGTGCTTGTAGATGTCAGCATGGGTTCTGTGCAGGCGCATAATGTGGATCTTATCACAGACAGGATATCTACGGGAGAATTTTGTTATGCCAGCGGTCCAGTACTACGGGATAGCCTTGACAGACATATAACCTTTATACCGCACCCTGAACTGCGAGGCGTGTGGGTTTCATTAGAAGATGCGACATATTTTGGCAGCGGATTAAAAGGGGAATTTTATGTAAGCAAAGATAATAAAACACCAATGCCCGAGATAAATAGCCGTCAATTCGACTTGATAGAGTTTCATAGAGCAATGCAAGAAAGCAGTAATAGCGATATTGAGCATCCTTTGTTGGATGTACTATTGCAAGCAGAATCGGAACCGGATTTGATCCCTGCAATACGCCATCTGATTAAAGCTAAAAATCCTGATTTAGAATATGTTCTAAGGGTTGCGAAAGATGGAAAATTAAAACTGTCTGATATTGAACGTGTAGAATTTTTATACGCTGATAAGATTCAGGAGGCGCTGTCATATCCGCTGTATCCTCCTTCATGGGAGAGTCCCGTAATGAATGATTTAAGAAAACTGCTTATTTTCAAAGGCGTTTCCCATAAGATTAGAGACAGGCTGACCCCTGTCGCAATTGCAGGCTCTGCGCAAAAGCCAGAAAGTCCAAAGAAATTAAAAGTGCTGTTTTTGGAAAATGAGAGCTACTACCAAAAAATGCTAAAGGAAACATCTGCAGTTCTTGGTTCTGAACAATATCAGTGCTTCTTTGCAGAAACTTATTCTGAAGCAAATAAAATACTCGAGGCTAACCATATAGATACGGTTATGTTTCATTTAACTGTGAATAGCGAGGATCCTGATGACTTATTCATATTTAAAGGATATCTATCTCATATTCCATATATTATTGGCACAACAGGAGCTGAAGAACTAGAATTTTCACATTTATTACGTGAAGAGTTTAAAAACATAGGGAATAGAATAAAAGCGGTTTATAGGCCTTTTTCAAAAGATCCGATAATGAATTTAGCCAGGCATTTCAGATACGAGCAGATTAAAAAATACAAACACGACTTAATTCAATGGCAGGCTGCGCAGCCTAAAAAGCCCGAGAGACCAGAGAAGTTAAATATATTATTTCTAGACGACAATCGGAATATGTTAAGGAGTATTAAAGACCTCAGTTCAAAAGAACTTAGTGAAGAAGAGTATCAAGGATTTTTTGCAACAGATTATGATGAGGCATGCGGTATTATTGAATCTGAACGCATAGATGCAGTAGTTTTTGATATTGGAGGAAGAGGCAGCGAGATAGACATAAACAGATTTTGCGTAGGTTTAAATCGCATCCCTTATGTTAGAGTTTTATCTGGAGCAAATTTAGGTGATATGGACACCTTTGTCAATAATAGGCTGATGAGCATAAAAGAAAGAGTTGCTGTAGAACAGAAACCTGTTAAGTTTAGCGAGATTGCAGGATGGATGCGAGAATATCGCAAACAGCAGCTTGAGCAATATGAGCAGGAAACTCATCCGCCAGAGAAATTAAGAGTTTTAATTATAGATGATGAAATTGCTTTATTGGATAGTAATGCTTTTAAGGATCAATTAGGCCGGGCAGAATATGATATTCAGATAGCTTTAGATGATCCAATAGATGTTCTGAGTGAATCTTTGGTAGATGTGGTAATGTTTGACTGGAGCGCAGTCAACCATTCTGAGGAACTTCGGAAAAAACTTCTTACTATGCCGCATCTGATTTTGTATTCTGCTTTAACCAGGAATGAAATTAGAAATACTCCAGACGCTCATGAGTTACTTGAGCGTTCTGATTATGTAGATAAACTGATGTTGGATTACGACATAGGGATAAAAAAATTAAGAGAGTTGCGGCAAAGGCAAGTTGAAGAATGGGTTGCAAGTCATCCGTGGTATGTAGAGGCGATCAGTGATCGCCCCCTACAAAAGGATGTCATTTTTATTGTTAACCCCGATCATCAGGAGGCAAAGGATCTGGAGACAGCTATAAAAGAAAAAACAGGCGAAACCAGAGAGATTGTCATTGTCGGTTCCTTATGGGAACTCGAGAGAGGGCTAAAACAATATAAGCCAAGTTTGGTTATAACAGATAGTGAACTTGATGGAGGCTATAGCCTGGAAGATGTTACAGGCCTCGTGAAAGATAAAAATCCTGATGTTAAGTTTATAGTGGCAAGCGAATTTGCAAAGACCCTGCCTGATTATATTCGGGATGATTCCAGTATTCGCGCAATCATTGAAAAGCCATTCTATTTTAAAGCCGTCCTAAATGCAATGTAATTTTTCCTATGATAGGTAATGATTATCGCCTTTGCCAGCCCTGACAGGTTTTGAGAAAAGCCTCGCCGATTCGAGCGGGCACGGTGCCCTGCCGCGCTAATGTTACAAAACGAGTCATACTCGTTTTGTGAATTAACGGCATTTGCGGCAGGGCGAGCGAGAATCGGCGTGGAGCGAAGGACGCCTCGCTGGGGCGTCCGAGCGTCTTTTCGAAAGCCTGCCAGGGCTGGCCATTACAATTAGCATGACTGGCTCTTTTTTATTTTATTGACCAGGTATGCCCACCGTGTTAAAATTAACCTTACTATGGAAGAATTCAAGATAACATTTTTGCGTGAAAACAAGTCTGTTTACATAGACAGAGGCACAGACCTTCTGACAGCTGCATTAAAGACCGGCATACATATATATAATAGCTGTGGGGGAGAGGGTGTGTGCGGCAGGTGTAAGGTTATAGTGAAAATTGGCGATTACATAACTGAAGACAGCGGAAGGATTTCTGAAAAAGAGCGGGAGGAAGGATATGTGCTTGCCTGCAGGACTACGCCTGAATCTGACATGGAAGTCCTGGTTCCTGAGGAATCAATGCTTGGGGACCTTGAAATACTTACGGAAGAAATAAAGGCAAAGCGCCTGTCAGGCCTTTACACGCCTGTTGAAGAAATAGAAGAAGAGCATTACAAAGGCGCTTCAAAGATTTTAAAGCACAGTCCATTATCTACAAAAGTCTTCTTAAAGCTGCCAAAACCTACTATTGACGATAATTCCGGAGACTCTGACAGGCTTCTAAGAGAGATAAAAAACCATCATAAAGAAATTAACACAATACAGATGGGGCTTAGCAATATAAAAAGGCTGCCCAGGCTTTTAAGGGAGAGCGATTGGGAAGTTACTGTAACTCTGGGGAACAGGAATAAAACTACTGAGGTGGTTTTGATCGAGCCGGGCGACAGGTCTAAAGAAAATTTTGGAGCAGCTGTGGACATAGGCACAACTACTATAGTCGCTTATTTAGTAGACCTGAATTCGCAGAAAGTGCTTGGTTCAAAAGCAAGTTATAACCCGCAGGTGGATTTTGGAGAAGATGTAATTTCCAGGATCATATTTGCCCAGCATGAAAAAGGCCTGGAAAAACTGCACCACGCAGTTATAGACACTGTAAACACTCTTATTGACAGCCTGATAAAAGAAGTAAACTTTACCCTGGATGACATAACAGCTGTTGTCTGCGCTGGAAACACAACAATGACTCACCTGCTTTTAAAAATAGACCCTGCGAACATAAGAAAAGACCCGTACATCCCTGCTGTAAATTTCATGCCGGTAATAAGGGCGAGCGAGGCTGGTATAAAAATCAATCCACGCGGCTTGCTGGCCTGTCTGCCGTGCATAGGAAGCTATGTGGGCGGAGACATAGCAGCGGGCGTTCTCGCTTCAGGTATGGACAAAATAAAGGACCTGTCGCTTTTTATAGACCTGGGCACGAACGGCGAGGTTGTTCTCGGGAACAAAGAATGGCTGATGTCGTGCTCTACGTCTGCAGGCCCATGCTTTGAAGGAGGCGGATTAAAGTCAGGCATCAGGGCAATGAAAGGCGCTATTCAGAATATTTCTATAAAGAATAGTTCTCTCAAAGTAGAAACTATAGGAAATCTTGCGCCAAAAGGCATATGTGGATCCGGAATAGTTGATATTATCAGCGAGTTCTTAAAGAATAAAATCATAGACAGGTCAGGGAGGATAAAAGATAATGATGTCTGCAAAGTCAGGGATTCTGATGGCGCAAGAGAGTTAGTGCTTGTGGAGGCAAAGGATTCGGCCACAGGCAAGGACATTACAGTGGATGAAAACGACATAAAGAATCTGATTCATTCAAAAGGCGCGATTTATACAGGCATAGAGGTGCTTTTAAGAGAGGTTGGTTTTAAAAAATCTGACATCAAGCATGTGTTTATCGCAGGCGGGCTTGGCACAGCTTTGAATATCCGCTCGGCAATTAATATAGGCCTCTTGCCGGATCTTCCTGAAAAAAGTTTTGTTTTTCTTGGAAACACTTCAGTAGCAGGGGCGAGGATGTGTCTTTTGTCCGGCCAGGCAATGCAGAGAGTTGAAGAGGTTGCAAATAAGATGGCTTATCTGGATTTGAGCACCAGCGCTTTATTTATGAATAATTACAGCGCGGCGCTTTTCCTGCCGCATACTGACATAGAACTGTTTCCGAGTGTAAAAAAAATATTGACCTCGTCCACCCCGTAGGTGGACAAGGTTGTCCACCTACGGGGTGGACGAGGTAGAACATGGCATATATTATTGCGATAACTGGAAAAGGCGGGGTTGGGAAGACCACGATCAGTGCAATGCTGGTGCAGTATCTATTGAAAATAGATAAGCCCGTGCTTGCAGTGGATGCAGACCCTAATTCCAACCTGAACGTGGCGCTCGGAATGAAATACGAAGAGACCATCGCCGATATCAGGGAAGAAGTTAAAAAACAAACCCCGGATAGTTTTTCTAAAAGCGAATTTTTTGGCCTGAGGCTCGAGGAGGCGATTGCGGAAGGAAACGGTTTTGACCTTTTGGTTATGGGCAGGCCAGAAGGGCCGGGGTGTTATTGCGCCATAAATAATATCCTCAGGGAATATCTTGCAAAGGCTGCAAAGAATTATAAATTTGTAGTGATTGATAACGAGGCTGGTATGGAGCATCTTTCAAGGCGCACAACAAACGATATAGATTTTTTACTGCTAGTGAGCGACCCCACAATGGTTGGGATTAATTCCGCGATAAATGTGTACAATACAGCGAAAAGCGCTGGTATAAAAATAAAAAATGCCTCCCTTATTATAAATAAATCAAAGGGCGAGCTGGAAAAAGATAAGCTAAAGTTAATAGAAAACGCAGGGTTAAGAATAGGCGGTTATGTTCCTTTTCAGGATGAGATACAGAAAAACAGCGAAAAAGGGAATCCTGTGGAATATTCTTCGAGCGAAGTCGAGAAAAATATTACTATGGTTCTCGACTCGCTCGAACAGTAAGGGGGAGAGTTAATGGAAAGATTGATTGAAAAATGGCAGGATAGAATAAGTGAAGTTGTTATCGGGGCAAAGAAACCCATAAAGATAGGCGGAGAAACAGGAATTTATTTCATAGATGGGGAAGATAAATGCCCCAATCCCATGAAAGTGGCAATGGAAGTCTGGGATACAGAGCCTGAATCCTGGCCAGATGCATTGAAATCAAATTTCGGCAAAGCCCTTAAAGACCCGGGAGAATGGGCTAAGCTTTGCGTTGAAAAATTTTCAGCAGACTTGATATGCCTCAGGCTTGCAAGCGTTCATCCTGATTTGAAAAATGCTTCAGCAGAAGATGCTGGCAAAGCGCTTGAAAAAGTCCTGAAAGCAGTTTCAGCTCCTCTGGTGGTAATTGGCTGTTCTTCTCCTGAAAAAGATAATGAGGTTATGGCCCATTGCGCAAATGTGGCAAAAGGGGAAAATTGCCTGTTTGGAATTGCTACGCAGGACAACTATAAAACGTTGACTGCCGCATGTTTAAGCTCAGGACATTCTATAATTTCAGAAGCGCCCATAGATATCAATATTGCAAAACAGCTGAATATTCTGATCTGCGACATGCAATTTCCCGCAGACAAGATAGTGATACATCACGCGACGGGCGCATTGGGTTACGGCCTTGAATACACCTACTCAATAATGGAAAGGACCAGGCTAGCAGGACTTTCAGGAGATAAGATGCTTTCAATGCCTATGATAAACTTTATAGGCCAGGAGTCGTGGCGCGCCAAAGAAGCAAAAACAGGGACAAAAGACGCAGGAGTTTTGTGGGAAATAGCTACAGCTGCCGCGTATTTAAACTCAGGCGCGGATATATTAGTAATGAACCATCCAAAGGCGGTGGAAGAAATTAAAAAAACCATAAAACAATTAATGGGATATATATGTTCATAATCGGCGAACGAATAAACGGGATGTTTAAGGACGTTGCAAAAGCGATAAAAGATAAGGATGAGTCTGTTATACAGGAACTTGCGGAAAAACAGACTGCCTGCGGGGCAAACAGCCTTGACGTAAACGTAGGCCCTGCCTCCAGCAACCCGAAAGAAGCCATGGAATGGCTCGTTAAAACTATTGGAAAGGTGACTGATATATCTCTTACCATAGATACTACAAAACAGGATGTTATGGAAGCAGGCTTGGGACTGTGTAAATCAAAACCGATAATAAATTCTGTTAATGCTAATGAAGAGAAGATGAAAAATCTTTTCAGTCTTGCCAAGAAATACAATGCGTCTATCATCGGCCTTACAATGGACAAGGCAGGCATCCCCAAGGACAGCGAAGGCAGGCTGGAATTGGCAATCAAGCTGGTTGCCTCATGCATGGAGCACGGCATGGATACCTCGGAATTATACATAGACGCTGTAATATTGCCTGTAAATGTGGCCCAGCCCCATGCAAAAGAGGTTCTTAAAACAATAAGGGACGCCAAGGTTCTGGCTGATCCAGCCCCAAAAACAGTACTGGGCCTGTCAAATGTATCGCAGAGCGCCCCAGCAGGGCATAAAAGTTTAATCAACAGGACTTTTCTTGCAATGGCCATATCCAGCGGCCTGGACGCGGCAATACTGGATGTAACTGACAAAGAATTAATGGACAGCCTGATAACAGCGGAGCTGTTAATGGAAAAACAGCTCTATTGTGATTCGTATCTAGATGCTTATCGAAAAAAATAACCATATCCGATCGCCGAACGGAAAACATTCCGTTCGGCGATCGGAATAAGAGGCAAGCATGGCCATTATTACTAAAAAAATAAAACTCAGCACAAAAGGCGATACAGATATAATAAATATCACAGATGAGATTTTGTCCATAGTTTCCGAATCTGATTTAAAACAAGGCTCCGTGACTGTGTTTGTGCCAGGCGCAACAGCAGGCATCACAACAGTTGAATACGAGCCTGGGCTTGTGCAGGACCTGAAAGTTTATTTTGAAAAAATAGCGCCGAAAACAGGGGCTTATCAGCATAATACAAAATGGGGGGATGGGAATGGCTATGCGCATGTCAGGGCATCTTTTCTCGGGCCAGGCATTACGGCCCCTCTTTTAAATAAAAAATTACAGTTAGGTACATGGCAGCAGATAATTTTGATAGATTTTGATAATAGGCCCAGAGACCGTGAGATAATTATACAAATAATAGGAGAATAATTTAAAAATTCTAAATTATAAGTAGGGGAGGGTTTTATACCCTCCCATACAGCAAATTATCAATATGAAACCCATTTTACAAGTAGCCCTGGATTTTGTGGATGCAAACCGCGCAATGAAATGCGCCAGAGAGGCAGTCAGCGGCGGAGCTGACTGGCTGGAAGCAGGAACCCCGCTCATAAAAAGCGAAGGCCTGAATATTATAAGAAAACTGCGCGAAGAATTTCCAGATAAGATAATAGTAGCTGATATGAAGATAATGGACGCGGGCCGCATAGAGGTGGAGATTGCCGCAAAGGCAGGCGCAAATATCGTGTGCGTCCTAGGAGCTGCGAGCGATTCAACAATAAAAGAATGCGTGGAAGCAGCGCATAATTACGGCGCAAAGATACAAGCAGATCTTATCGCGATAAAGGATGCAAGAAAAAGGGCCAAAGAGGTTGAAAAATTAGGCGTTGATTATATCGGCGTACACTGCTCTATTGACGACCAGATGACAGGAAAGGACCCTTTTAAAGAGCTTAAGGAGATTGCAAAAAATTCATCTGTTCCAATAGCTGTTGCAGGGGGGGTAAATTCCGAAACAGCTTTGGATGCGGTTAAGGCAGGCGCGAGCATAGTAATCGTAGGAGGCGCTATAAATAAGGCTAGGGACGCTAAAAAAGCAACTCAGGAAATAAAGCGCTCAATAACCAGGTTAAAAAAGATAAAGACAGGCCTTTTTAAAAGAGGGACTGAAAAAGATATCGCAAAAATACTGAAGAACGTTTCAACCTCAAACCTCTCTGACGCAATGCACAGGCAGGCCGCGTTAAAAGACATAATAAGCGTAAATCCAGGCTTAAAGATATGCGGCCGAGCTTTGACAGTAAGGACGTATCCCGGAGACTGGGCAAAGCCTGTAGAGGCTATCGATATTGCAGAGCCTGGCCAGGTTATTGTAATTGACGCAGGAGGCGTCGGGCCTGCCATATGGGGAGAGCTGGCAACGCACGGCGCTATTCAGAAAAAAATAGCAGGGGTAGTGATAGACGGGGCCATAAGGGATATAAAAGAAATAAGGTCTCTTAAATTTCCGGCCTTCAGCAAGATAATTACTTCTTCGGCAGGAGAGCCTAAAGGGTTTGGGGAGATAGGGGTGCCGATAATCGCAGGCGGCGTAAAGATATTTACAGGAGACTGGGTTCTGGCAGATGATGACGGGGTTGTTATTATCCCAAAGGATAAGGCGGTTGAATTTGCCAACAGGGCAATGAGCGTCCTGGAAACAGAGAATAGGCTGAGGAAAGAAATAGACGAAGGGTCAACGTTGTCAAAGGTGACGGAATTATTGAAATGGGAAAAGAAATAATATGAATCAGAAACGTATTTTTGTAGCAGCCACAATGCAGAACGACGGCAAAACTACTATATCGCTCGGGCTTATCAGAGCGTTTAAAAAAAGGTTTAAGAATGTAGGTTTTATAAAACCAGTTGGCCAGAGGTATGTATTTGAGCATGGCTATAAGGTTGATGAGGATTCTGTATTGATTGAAAAAGTATGCGGCATGCGATGCTCAATAAAAGACATGAGCCCTGTAGCAATAGACAAGGGTTTTACTGAAAATTATATTAAAAGAGGCGACCATAGAAAACTCGTGGACAGCATTATCTCTTCTTTTGAGCGCATATCTAAAAGAAAAGACCTGGTTGTGATAGAGGGCACAGGCCATGCCGGGGTGGGATCAATATTCGATCTTTCCAATGCAAAGGTGGCAAATCTGCTGGACGCAAAGGTTATACTTGTGACATCAGGGGGAATAGGCAAACCAATGGATGAGATAGAGCTCAATATGGCGTTATTCGAGAAGGAAGGTGTGGATGTAATCGGGGTTATAATCAACAAGGTTATTGTTTCAAAGTATAGAAAAATAAAAGACATGCTCAGGATAGGTTTAAGAAGAAAAGGCATTGATGTTTTGGGGGTAATTCCTTACGCGTCGCAGCTCTCCAACCCTACGATTCAAAACATACTGGAAGAAACTGATATGAAACTGATTTCCAGGAAAACAGGGCTCTCGAATATAGTGCGCAAGGTATTAATAGGCGCAATGGAGCCGCAGACCGCAGTAGGTTACATAGAGAATAATTCTCTTTTAATAGTGCCAGGCGACAGGGAAGACATGATAAAGGCTGTTTTGATGGTGCATATCATGAAAAAGTCTAAAAAAAAGGCCTCTGTATCTGGAATTATACTGACAGGCGGCATAATACCCGGTAAAGAGATAATGAAACTTATAGAAAACGCAAGCGTGCCCGTGCTTTTAAGCAAGGACCATACGTATAAAGCCGCATCTCTTATATACGACCTTGCTATCAAGATACGGCCGCAGGATAAAGAGAAAACGCTGCTGGCGGAAAACCTGGTCAGGGAATATGTGGATATAGATAAAATACTGGAGAAGCTAAGATGATCGCAGTGTTCGCAATATTACAAAGGAGGTCTTTCAATGTTTGGAATAGGCATGCCTGAATTGGTTTTAATATTAGTAATATGTCTTTTGGTATTCGGAGCGGCCAAGCTGCCTGAGATAGGCAGAAACCTGGGAAAAGCCATAGGCGAATTTAAGAAGGGCATGAAAGACGGAGACACGCCAGAGCAAAAATAATCGCCAGTTAGCATTTTTACTTGACACACGCAGGTATTTTATATAGAATTGATACATATTTAGGGGGTGAAATCAGATGTCAAGAGTGGATATAGCGCCAGGAGAATCTTTGGAAAAGGCTTTACGGCGTTTTAAAAAGAAAATAGAACGCGACGGGCTGTTAAAGCTATTAAAGGCCCGCAAGCATTACGAAAAGCCAAGCGAAAAAAGAAGAAGGAAGCAGCGTTCGCCGAAAACAACAAACAGGTATTAAATTTTGTGTCCAAGATGATAAAAAAACAAACTTTATTTTCTGTCTTGGCATTTTTTATTTTAGGCGCTTTCATCAGCGCGCCTTTGAATGGCCAGGACATTACAACGCTGGATAACGGCCTAAAGGCCATTGTAAGAGAAGACCACAGAAACCCGATAGTGGTCTTCTCTGTTTTTATGGACATCGGCGCTGCCTCTGAAGGCGAATATTCAGGCACAGGCATAAGCCATCTTGTAGAGCACATGCTTTTTAAAGGGACAAAAAAGTACCCCATGGGTTCCATAGAAGATATATTAAATAAATATGGGGGCAGTATACAAGGTTATACCTCATATGACTATACAGGGTACAGTATAACCATATTAAAAGAGCATTTAGATGCGGCCTTGGATATATTAAAAGAAATGCTCACGGCTCCGTTGTTCGACCCGAAAGAACTGAAAAAAGAAAAAGCAGTCATAGAAAGAGAAATGGATTTAAATAAAGACGATCCTGCCAGGAGGCTATCCAGGATGACATTTGGGGCAGCTTTTCTGGAACATCCTTACCGCCTGCCCGTAATCGGCTATAAAGAAAATTTTCAAGCTTTGCAGAGAGAAGACCTTGTAAAGTTTTTCAAGGACACGTATACGCCTGAAAAGATGACCATAGCTGTGGCGGGAGACATAGACGCTAAAAGCATTCTTGATAAAATAAACCAGGGCCTGGGCAGCGTACCAAGGAGAAGATGCATGGCAGAAGCAAGGGTTAAAGAGCCTTTGCAGATAATGGAAAGGGCGCTGGAAGAAAAAGCGGACATAAAGGGCGCATACCTGAACATAAGCTTCCATTCCACAGACATTCTTGATAAAGATCTTTACGCTATGGACCTGCTTTCTTTTATCTTAGGCCAGGGCGAGAGCTCCCTGCTCAATGAAAACACAAGAATAAGAGATAAGCTTGCGTTGTCGATCTCCGCCTATAATTATACGCCCAGAGACCCGGGGCTTTTTGTCGTATCGTGCGTCTTAAAGGAAGAAAATGTCGTAAAGACTATAGATGCTGTAATAGCTGAGATAGAAAATATAAAACAAAACAGCGTAAAGGAAGAAGATCTCCTGAAGGCAAAAAATAATTTTACAGTCGATTATATATATCAGAAAGAAACAATAGAATCCCAGGCCAATGATATGGCTGAAA
>ERZ1292640.2141-Hain-H43-02um-R1-2141-length-16028-cov-5_pt1 | contig 16028 bp, 25 predicted proteins | sample MGYA00564404_ERZ1292640 | MGnify/ENA primary metagenome ERZ1292640 (study PRJEB36523, sample SAMEA6512636) | groundwater metagenome | collected 2019-01-08 | study: AquaDiva: Metagenomics assemblies of 32 groundwater samples
AGAAGAGTTGAAAGAAATAGAAGCGGGAAATATCGGAGCCATTGTGGGTCTCAAAAACACCCGCACGGGAGACACCTTGTGCGATCAGGAGCATCCTATCGTGCTGGAAAGAATAGTATTTCCGGAGCCGGTGGTGTCTTTGCGGATTGAGCCCAAAACCAAAGCCGATCAGGAAAAAATGGGCACTGCTCTGCGGCGCCTTTCCGAAGAAGATCCGACTTTCCGCCTCAAGGGAGATCTGGAGACGGGGGATACTATTATCTCGGGCATGGGCGAGTTGCATTTGGAAATTATCGTAGATCGGATGAAAAGAGAATTTGGGGTGGAAGCCAATGTCGGGCGTCCGCAAGTAGCTTACAAAGAAACTATCAAAAAAACAGCGGAGGCCGAAGGAAAATATATCCGCCAATCGGGCGGACGAGGCCAGTACGGACATGTTTGGCTACGTATTGAACCCAACGAACGTAGCAAAGGGTTTGAATTTATCAATGAAATTAAGGGAGGGGTCATACCCCAGGAGTTTATCTCGGCCGTGGAGAAGGGTATTAAAGAGGCTGCGGAGAAGGGAGTCTTGGCAGGCTACCCCTTGGTGGATATAAAAATCGCGCTGTATGACGGCTCCTACCACGATGTGGACTCCTCGGAGGCGGCTTTCAAAATCGCCGGATCTCTGGCTTTGCAGGAATCATCCAAACGGGCGGGTCTTGTGATGCTGGAGCCGATTATGAAGATAGAAGTTATAACTCCCGAGCAATTTTTGGGAGAGGTGACGGGAGACCTCAATTCCAAGAGAGCGCGCATTGAGCAGATGAGCGACCGGAGTATGGGTATAAAAGTAATTGACGCCCAGGTTCCTCTGGCCGAGATGTTTGGCTACGTGACTACCTTGCGGTCCTTGACGCAGGGCCGCGCCTCCTTTACCATGGAATTTAATTCTTATGAAGAAGTGCCGTCCAATGTGGCGCAAACCATAATTGCCGGTAAGAAATAATCATGGACCTATCCAAAATAAAAAATTTAATAAAACGAAACGGCGACAAAGTTATCGTGGTGGAGAATGGCGAGCCGGAGCTGGTGGTAATGTCTTTTAAAGAATACGAAAAAATTACGGAAGCCCATGTGCGGCCGAGTATGGAGCGAGTAAGTACTGAACGCGCCAGTGTGGATACACCGGCCGGTCCCGGACGAACCCCGTCTTTCAACAAGCCGGCTCCGGCAGAAAGAGATGAGCTGGGGGAAGATATCGAAAAGGAAACCGAAGTGGTGGTACCCATGACCGCGGATTATCATACCATCCGCCCTCTGCGTCTGGAGGACATAAGACTGGAAGATTTGCCTCTGTAAATATCAGGCATTTGACCTTTATTCCGATATTTGTTAAGATATGAGATATAATAAAATTTAAGATAATTAAGCTATTTTTTTATGGCAGAAAGCAAAAAATTTGAGAGAACTAAGCCTCACGTAAACGTAGGCACCATTGGTCACGTAGATCATGGCAAGACTACCTTAACCGCGGCCATCACCAAGGCACTTTCCTTGAAAGGGTTACCTTCGCGTGTGGAGTCGGTGGATCAAATAGATAACGCTCCCGAGGAGAAGGCCCGCGGGATTACGATTGCCTTGCATCATTCCGAATATGAGACCGAAAAAAGGCACTATGCTCACATAGACGCCCCGGGACACGCCGACTATATCAAAAACATGATTACGGGCGCTGCGCAGATGGACGGTGCTATTTTAGTGGTATCAGCAGCTGACGGTCCTATGCCCCAGACTAGAGAGCATATTCTGCTTGCCCATCAAGTGGGTGTTCCGACTATCATTGTCTTCCTCAATAAATGCGACATGGTTGATGATCCGGAATTGATTGATTTGGTGGAAGCCGAAGTACGGGAGCTTTTGAAAAAATATGAATTCCCCGGAGATGAGACCCCGATTATCCGCGGCTCGGCCGTAAAGGCGCTGGAGGCCACTTCAGTTGATGATCCTTGGGTGAAAAAAATCTTTGAGCTTACCGATGCCCTGGATAGCTATATCCCGGATCCTGTCCGAGATGTGGACCGACCCTTCCTTATGCCGGTGGAGGACGTCTTCTCTATTGAAGGACGAGGCACGGTGGTTACCGGTAGGATTGAAAGAGGCAAGGTAAAAGTTAACGAAGAAATTGAAATCGTCGGTCTTAAAGACACGCAAAAAACCATCGTTACCGGCATCGAAATGTTCAACAAGTCTTTGGATGAAGGCATCGCCGGAGATAATGCCGGCATACTTTTGCGCGGACTCAAGAAAGAAAACGTGGAGAGAGGCCAGGTCATTGCCAAACCGGGTTCGGTTACTCCGCATACCGATTTTGAATCCGAAGTTTATATTTTGACCAAAGAAGAAGGAGGCCGACACACCCCGTTTTTTGCCGGATACAAGCCCCAATTTTATATCCGCACGACTGACGTAACCGGAGAGGTTACCCTGCCGCAAGGAATGGAAATGGTTATGCCGGGCGATACGATTAAATTTACCGTAAAGCTTATTATGCCCGTGGCACTGGAGGAAAAACAGCGTTTTGCAATTCGCGAGGGCGGCAAGACAGTCGGCGCTGGAGTAGTAACAAAGATAAATAAGTAACATGTGACAAGCGACAAGAGACAAGGAGAATTCAAATCAAAATGTATTTTCCATGTCACGTGCTACATGTCACTTGTCACTATCAAAGTTCCTTGGTAACCAAGACAAAAACTGAAGAAGAAGTAAAAACTCGTCTGCGCATAAAGGTTCGGGCTTACGACTCGAAGATTATTGATAATTCGGTAAAGCAAATCGTGGATACGGCCATCCGCAACGATGCGCAGGTGATAGGTCCCGTACCTTTGCCGACCGAAGTACATAAGTATACGGTCAATCGTTCCAGTTTTGTACATAAGAATGCTAGGGAGCAATATGAAATCAGGGTGCATAAACGGCTGATTGACATAATCAGCCCGACGCCCAAAACCATCAACGCCCTGACCAATCTGAATTTGCCCGCGGGAGTTGATATAGAAATAAAAATGATGTAGTTGCTACGAAATACCGCTCTTTTGAAACCGTCTGAAATCCCCAGCGAGGATTTCAGACTCGTCTCAAGGTTACCGCTGCTGTCAAGGCATAACCAAGAAAAAGGTAGACAATGAGCCTTGACAGACCCTGCCAGCGGTAACCTTAAGCGTTTCAAAAGAGCAGTATTTCTCCGCTTGATAAAATATTAGTATGAATTCCTCAAGTCTCTTCCGATATTCGGAGTAGACTTGAGTGATCCATAGTCACTCAGAGGTTGTTGTCATATGGAATTGAATATTAAATTAAATTTTTAGCGTTAAAATAACCCGTCGCTTTTTTAGTTCGCCGGGGAACCGGCTTTTTTGTTTGAACAAATACTATCATGAAGTTTGTCTTGGGAGAGAAAATTAAAATGACCCAGATTTTTGATGAAAAAGGAAATGTTGTTCCGGTTACTTTAGTTAAGGTTTCTCCCAATATAGTTTTACAGGTCAAAACTCAAGAAAAAGATGGATACCGGGCGGTACAGGTCGGTTTCGGCGAGAGAAAAGAAAAAAATATAAAAAAGCCGCAAAAAGGACATTTTAAAGACTTAGGAAGCTTTATGTATGTAAGAGAATTTAGAATCCCTGCCTCGCCGGCAGGCGGGAAGAATCAAGAATCAAGCTTAAACCGTGGAGATAAAGTGGACGTGTCTATTTTCAGCGAGGGGGATGAGGTGAAAATAAGCGGTATTGCCAAAGCCAAAGGATTTCAGGGGGTGGTCAAGCGCTATCGCTTCGGCGGAGCGCCGGCTACGCACGGCACCAAGCACGCCCATCGCCAGCCGGGAAGTATCGGAGGCGCCGGAGGACGCGCCGGAGGCAAGGTGGCCAAGGGTATGCGCATGGCAGGGAGAATGGGTGGAAAAAGAATATCGGTCCGTCATCTGAAAATTGCCAAGGTGGATATTGAAAACAATTTGCTGGCCATAAAGGGCGCGGTCCCCGGTCGCCGTGGAACTATGCTTGAGATAAGGGGATGATTTTAACACGGGAGTGTCATTCTGAGCAAAGCGAAGAATCTCATAAATTCGGATCCTTCACTTCGTTCAGGATGACAGGACAAAAGTAATTATGGAAATTAAGGTATACAACCAAACAGGACAGGAGACGGGCGCGGTAGAATTATCCGACGCAGTGTTTGGTTTGCCCTGGAATGCCGATTTGGTTCATCAGGTGGTAACCGGCCAGAAAGCCAATCTGCGTCCCAAAGTAGCTCACGCCAAAACTCGGGGAGAGGTCAGGGGAGGAGGCAAGAAACCTTGGCGTCAGAAGGGTACCGGACGCGCGCGCCACGGCTCCACCCGCTCACCCATCTGGAAAGGAGGAGGAGTTACGCACGGGCCTAACAAATATGAAAATTACAAGAAAAAAATAAATAAGAAGATGGCCCAAAAAGCTCTTTTTGTAGTTTTGTCGGCTAAATTGAGGGATAAAGAAATAATAGTTTTGGAAAATCTTGACTTTGCCAAGCCGAAAACCAAGAACGTCTCAGAAATTTTTAAAAAAATTGCCAAGATAGAAGAATTTAAAAGAATTACCAAGGGCAACGGAGCTTTGGTGGCGCTCGGTGGCAGTGATAAAAATGCCCGGCTGTCCGTCCAAAATCTTCCTTACGCGGGTATGATTGAAGCCCGCAACCTTACCGCCCTGGATGCGCTGCAGTACAAGTATGTCCTTTTTTCAAAAAACACTCTGGAAAAGTTTCGACCGAGCGTTGAGCGAGGAAGTACTCAGCCCAGCAGGGCGAACGTAAAAAAATAGCCATGCCTTTATTTGAAAAAAAATTAAAAACGGAAAAACCGGCCAGCAAAGAACTTTCATCCAAAAAAGTTTTAGGGGTCTTGAAATCTTTTCATATCACCGAAAAAAGCTCGGCGGGCGTGGCTTTGAATAAATATGTTTTTATTGTCTCACCGAGCGCCAATAAAACTCAGGTAAAAAATGATGTTGAGGCCAGATACAAAGTAAACATAGAGTCGGTCCGCATAATCAATCTTCCCGACAAGGAAAGAAGGAAAGGACGGCAGATTGGTTGGAGAGCCGGTTTGCGTAAGGCCACGGTGACTGTACGGCAAGGTCAAAAAATTGAGATTGAATAATATTTATGAAAAAGTATAACCCAACCTCAGCGGCGCGACGACAGATGGAGGCCATAGACTGGCGAAGCGCGCTTACACCCAAAGAGCCCGAAAAGAGCTTAACTTTCGGATTCCGCCGGGCCGTCGGCCGCAATTCCCAGGGGCGCATAACTACCCGCCATAAAGGATCAGGCGCCAAACGGCTCTGGCGGGAGGTTGATTTTAAATATGCCAAAAAGGACGTGCCGGCCGAAGTTTTGGCGATTGAATATGATCCGAATCGTTCAGGTTTTATTGCCTTGGTCCAATATAAGGACGGAGAAAAAAATTATGTTTTGGCGCCCAACGATCTTAAAACCGGCGTATCAGTAATTACCTCCGAAAAAGCCGCGCTGGAAGTAGGCAATCGCACTACTCTAAGAAGGATTCCCATCGGCTCGGTAGTATATAATGTTGAGCTGGAAAGAGGCCGGGGAGGACAGGTCGCGAGATCAGCCGGAGTGGGCGCTTTGGTTTTGGCGCAGGAAGGGGAGTATACCCACCTGCAGCTGCCTTCTAAAGAAGTCCGCCAAATTAGGTCTGAAAACTGGGCCTCCATCGGATCTATGTCTAATCCGGAACACGGGTTTATGACGGTAGGCAAAGCCGGACGGGCCCGGCACATGGGTATCAGGCCGTCTGTCCGCGGTACCGCCATGAACCCGGTTGATCATCCGCACGGAGGCGGTGAAGGACGCACCCTTACCGGCCGCCGACGCGGTCCGGCGACACCTTGGGGCAAGCCTGCCCGGGGAGTAAAAACCAGAAAGAAGAAAAAGAAATCAAGCCAATTTGTAATTAAACGAAGAGAATAAAATATGACACGCTCGCTTAAAAAAGGTCCATACATACATCCGTCCATCCTCAAGCACATGAGCCGGATTTCGCCCGGCAGCAAGACGGTTATTAAAACTTGGGCCAGAAGTTCCGTCATAACCCCCGAGATGATCGGCTATACTTTTAGCGTCCACAATGGTAAGAGTTTTTTGGAGGTTAAAATAATGGAAGATATGGTAGGGCATCGCCTGGGTGAATTTTCTCCCACGAGGAAGTTCGTCCGGCATGGAGGTAAGATGCAGAAAGAGATTGAATTGAAAGCGGCCGAGGCCGGTAAAGATAAAGGGACAGCCGCCGCTAAAGACGAGAAAAAATAAAGTTAAGACATGGAAATAAAAGCGTCGCTCAAACATTTTCATATCTCTCCCCGAAAAATGCGCTTAGTCGCCGACCTAATCAAAGGATTGGACGCCAAACGCGCCGAGTTGGAATTGATTCGTCTGCCCAAACACGCCGCGGAACCGCTACTTAAGCTTTTGCGGTCAGCCATGGCTAATGCCCGCAATAATTTACAGATGGGAAATACCGATTTATATATCAAGGGGTTGCAGGTCAGCTCTGGGACGGTCATGAAGCGTTTCCGACCGAGAGCTTTCGGCCGGGCCGCCACCATCCGTAAAAAGACCTGCCATGTCTATATGATACTGGATACTAAGAGTCAGACGATAGTAAAAGAGGAGTCGTTGTCCGGAGCTAAACCTGCGGCCAGAGGAACGGCCAACAAAGACGGCAAAAATGATATCCCGAAATCAGCCCAAAGAAAGAATTTAGCGCCGGATTCAAAAGCTAAAAAAGTTAAGAATAAAGGATTTACTAAAAAGATATTTAGCCGAAAAGTAATATGACCCATGTAGTCCACCCGTATATTTTCCGCATAGGGCACAACAAGACCTGGAAGTCCCGCTGGTTTAATTTAAAAAAATTCGCGGCTTATTTGCGGGAAGACACTCTCCTGCGCGAATGGTTGCACAAAAAACTTCGCGCGGCTCATATTGATACGATCGAAATAGAGCGGTCCCCCAACAGCCTGCATATTATTATAAAAACTTCCCGCCCCGGCATGCTTATCGGGCGAAGCGGGGAGGGGGCGGAAAAACTGAAAGAAGATATCCAGAAAATGATATTTAAAATATGGCGCCGGGTCGGCAAACTGCCGGAGAAAAAAGAACTTAAGCTTACTATTGAAGAAGTTCGCTTTCCTGACACCCAATCTGCTATAGTGGCCCAGATGATGATAGAGGAGCTGGAGAAGAGAACTCCCTTCCGCCGGGTTATGAAGCAATCTCTGGAGAAAATTTCTTCGGCCAAAGAGGTCAAGGGAGTTAAAATCGCCCTGAAAGGAAGACTGGACGGCTCGGAAATGGCCCGGTATGAATGGTTGAAGAAAGGACAAATACCTCTGCAGACTTTGCGGGCCGACTTGGATTATGCCGAGAGAACCGCTTTTACCACCTACGGAACCATCGGGGTGAAAGTTTGGATATATAAAGGAGAGGTTTTTGAACAGAAAGAAAAGCAAAAATAAATTATGCTGCAGCCCAAGAAAGTAAAACATCGCAAATGGCAGAAGGGGAGTTCCCGCGGGGTTGAGACCCGAGGGACGGAACTTGCCTTTGGGACCTACGGACTTAAATCCTTAGAAACCAAATGGATAACCGCTCGGCAAATTGAAGCCAGCCGGCGCGCTATGACTAGGCATATCCAGCGTGGAGGCAAGATTTGGATAAGGATATTTCCCGACAAACCGATTACCAAAAAACCTCCGGAAGTTACCCTAGGAGGAGGCAAGGGCTCGGTGGATCACTACGTGATGTCCATAAAACCCGGCCGGATACTTTTTGAAATGGACGGAGTGACGGAAGAAATAGCGATGGAGGCCATGAGACTGGCGGCGCACAAATTACCGGTCAAGACAAAATTTATTAAAAAACAATAAATCAGGCAAACCAACAACGGAATGAAGATGAAAGAATTAAAACAAAAACCGCCGGAAGAGCTGACTAATCTCTTGAAGGAAAAAAGAGAACAGTTGGTTGATTTGTCTTTCCAAACCCACCAGAAAAAAGTTAAGAATGTACGGGAAATCAGAAAAATAAAAAGAGATATTGCCCGCCTGCTGACCTTGGCGCAGGAAAACAAGGGTAATAAAAATTTATGAGAAAATTAAAAGGAGTCATTGTTTCGGATAAAATGTCCAAAACGGTGGTGGTCAGAATTGACCGCTTAAAAAAGCATTCCAAATATAATAAATTTTACAAAACTTCCCGGAAACTGAAGGCTCATGTTGAGGCCGGACAATATCAAAAAGGTGATGATGTTTTAATACAGGAGGTCAGGCCCATGTCCAAGGATAAAAGGTGGCAGGTAATCGAGCTGGTCAAAAGGCCTGAAATAATAACTGAAGAAGAAAAACCACAGATATGATACAACCACGATCAATGTTAAAAGTTGCCGACAATTCCGGAGCCAAAATTATCCAGGTTTTTAAGGTTTTGGGAGGCTCCCGCCGCCGCTATGCCCGGCTGGGGGATGTGGTTGTGGCTTCGGTCAAATTGGCCGAGCCGAGAAAGGCGGTTAAGAAAAAGGATATTGTCCGAGCGGTTATCGTCCGCCAGAGGAGCCCTTTTCGCCGTCCGGACGGTTCCTATATACGATTTGATGACAACGCGGCGGTGATTGTAGACGGCTTAATTCCTAAAGGAGGAAGAATTTTCGGACCGGTAGCCAGGGAATTGAGAGATCGGGGCTATGCCAAAATAATTTCTTTGGCAAGCGAGGTGGTTTAGAACAGGAAATAGGTGATAGCTCCCCCTAAAACCTAAATTATGAAAATAAAAAAAGGCGACAACGTAAAAGTAATATCCGGAAACGATAAGGGCAAGCAAGGAAAAGTGCTGGCTGTTTTTCCCGAGGCGGGCAGAGTGGTGGTGGAGGGGGTAAATATCAAAAACAAACATGTCCGTTCTAAAAAGCAGGGCCAGAAGGGTGAGTTGGTCCACAAAACTATGCCTGTCGCGATAGCCCGTCTGATGATTTTGTGCCCCACCTGCGGCAAGATAACCAGGATTAAATACCGATTATCGGATAAGGAAAAAACCCGTATTTGCCAAAAATGCCAAGCCGATCTTTAATCTAAAAAGATGAAAAATTTATTGCAGGAAAAATACAAAAAGGAAGTAATACCGGCTATGCAGGTCAAATTCGGCTATCCGAATGTCATGTCGACACCTCAATTGGAGAAAGTGGTTGTTAATTGCGGCGTGGGAAAAATAAGGGATGAAAAACAATTGGCCGAGGTGGTAAAATATCTGACCGCTATAACCGGGCAGAAACCTTCCCCGCGCCCGGCTAAAAAAGCCATCGCCTCTTTCAAAACCCGCCTGGGTATGATTATCGGCTACCGGATTACTCTGCGCGGCCGGAGGATGTATGATTTTGTTTCGAGATTGATTGACCTGGCTTTGCCCCGAACCCGCGACTTTCAGGGGATAGACCCCAAATCTTTTGATTCCAAGGGCAACTTGACTATAGGTATAAAAGAGCATATAGTATTTCCTGAAATGATCGGTGAGGATTACAAGTTTTTATTTGGCTTTGAAGTCACGGTGGTGACCACGGCCAAAAAAAGGGAAGAGGGCGTGGAATTATTAAAATTAATCGGGTTTCCGATAAAGACTTAAGCAACAAGCGACAAGCAACAAGCGACAAGGAAATGCATTAAAAGATTCCATGTCCCATGTCACATGTCACATGTCACTAAATTGGCCAAGAAATCAGTTATAGCGAGATCCATCAAAAAGCCCAAATTCAAGTCTCGGGTAGTGCGCCGTTGCTTTCGTTGCGGACGCAAGCGAGGATATCTTAGAGACTTTGATTTATGCCGAATTTGTTTCCGAGAATTGGCTAATCGGGGAGAGATACCCGGAGTAAAAAAATCATCATGGTAAACGACCCAGTTTCAGACATGTTAATAAGAATAGTCAATGCCCAGAAAGCCGGAAAAAGTACGGTATTGTTTTCTTATTCCAAATTCAGGCACGAAATTGCCAAAGTGTTGGAGCGCGCGGGATATCTGGCGTCGCTGGATAAAAAGGGCCGAAAAATAAAAAAGAATCTGGAAGTTACGCTTAATCCCACAGACAGCCCCAAAGCCATCAACAATATAAAATTATTTTCCAAGCCCAGCCGACGGCTTTATGTGAAGTACAGCCAGATACGTCCTTATCGTATCTCGGGAGGGTTGGTTTTAATTTCTACCTCCAAGGGAGTGATGACCGATAAAGAAGCAAGCACGGCTAAATTGGGAGGTCAGTTAATAGCGGGTATTTGGTAAAAATATGAGTAGAATAGGCAAAAAAATAATAACTTTACCCGAAGGTGTCACGGTACAGATAACAGGCTCCAAAATCACCACCAAGGGTCCTAAGGGGGAATTGAGTCGCGAGATTTCTTCTGATTTTGTCATGGAAGTTAAGGATAAAGAACTAACCATAGCTCCCAAAAACCCCAACCGTAAAAAAACTTCCGCTTTTTGGGGATTATACAGATCACTGATAGCCAATATGGTCGAGGGGGTCCATATCGGATTTTCCAAGAGACTTGAATTTGAAGGAGTGGGATACCGCGCCGCCATGGACGGCGAGAATCTGGTAATGCAGCTGGGATTTTCCCATCCGGTAAAATTTACCACGTTGCCCGGGGTAAAACTGACAACCGAAAAAAACGCCATCACTGTTTCCGGTTGCGATAAAGAGGCGGTGGGCGAGGTTGCGGCCCGCATCAGACGTTTGAAACCGGTTGAGCCTTACAAGGGCAAGGGCATAAGATACCAGGGCGAAATATTCCGCCGCAAGGCCGGCAAAAAAGCGGTCTCCACCGGATAATAATTTATCTCCAAAAATGATTTCCAAAAAGAGCAAACAACTTAATTACCAGAGGAGGCACCGGAGAGTCCGGGCTAAAATATCCGGCACGGCGGAGCGACCCCGCCTGACGATTTTTAAATCCAACCAGCATACCTGGGTGCAGCTGATAGATGACGTGGCCGGACGAACCATTTTGGCCGTATCCGATTTGGAATTAAAAGATGCCAAGAAAAATTCCAAAGAAAAAACAGAAGAAAAGATGTCTGAAAAAATCGGGGAATTGATTGCTCAAAAAGCCGTTGCTCTCAAGATAACGGAAGTAGTTTTTGACCGGGGAGGACGCAAATATCACGGATTTATAAAAACAGTGGCCGAGAGCGCGCGCCAAGGAGGATTAAAAATATAGCAACAAGCGACAAGAGACAGGTGACAAGGAGGATTCAAGAAAATAAACCCCATGTCACATGTCACTTGCAACATGTCACTAATTTATGACTAGACCAAGAAACAGCCAACGTCGGGAATTCGCCAGAGAAAAGCCTGAATTTGATCAGAAAGTTTTAGACGTGCGCCGCACTGCCCGTGTGGTAAAAGGAGGCAGACGTTTCAGTTTCCGGGCGGCGGTGGTCATCGGCAATCGCAATGGACGGGTTGGTATGGGTCTGGGCAAGGGGCCGGACGTATCTACTGCCGTGGAGAAGGCCGTGCACCAGGCTAAAAAAAATATGATTTCTGTGGCCGTAACCGAAAATAAATCCATCAGCCATCCGGTGGACGGGAAAATGTCCGCCGCCAGAGTAATCCTAAAACCGGCGAAGCTGGGGCATGGGTTGGTGGCCGGAGGACCCATCCGGGTCATATCCGAACTGGTCGGAATTAAAAATATCACCGCCAAAATTATCGGCCGCACTCCGAATAAATTAAACAACGCCAAAGCTACCCTGAATGCTCTACGGAAGCTAAAAGTATAATATGCAAATACACGATTTAAAACCTAAAACCAAATTTAAAATACATCGCCGTGTCGGACGCGGAGGCAAACGCGGCACCACTTCCGGCCGAGGGACCAAGGGCATGGGCGCGCGTGCCGGCGCCAAATATCGCCCGCCGGAAAGAGAGATACTGAAAAAAATACCCAAACTGCGCGGGTATAAGTTTAAGTCTATCCAAAACAAAGCGGCCATAATCAACCTGCATTCTCTGGAGACAAAATTTAAAACAGGGGACACTGTTTCTCCCGAGACCCTGCTTAAAGCTGGTCTGGTCCGCCGGATTAACGGCAGGGTTCCCAAAGTTAAAATACTGGGCATGGGAGAACTCAAGAAAAAATTGATTTTTAAGGATGTGAGTTTTTCCAAGAGTGTTGAAAATAAGATAAAAAGCACAAATCCATAAATTCCTTACGCCCAGCGAGCGATATTATGTTTAAAAAACTCTCTCTTCTTTTTACAGTCCCCGATCTGCGCCGCAAGCTTTTTTTTGTGCTGGGGATGCTGGTGGTGTTTCGGATTGCCTCAGCCATACCGGTTCCCGGTGTTGATCCGCTGCGTCTTAAAAGTTTCCTGTCCGGAAACCAGTTTTTTGGTCTGCTCAATATTTTTTCCGGCGGCGCGCTCAACAATTTATCCATCGCCATGCTTGGCGTGGGTCCCTATATCACCTCCTCCATCATTATGCAGCTGCTGACTATGATTTTTCCCCGTCTTAAGGAGATGTACCAGGAAGAGGGGGAAGCCGGCCGTCGCCGTTTCAATCAGTATTCGCGATTTTTGACGGTCCCGCTGGCTCTGGTTCAAGCCTATGGATTGTTGATTATCCTTATCCGCCAGCAAGTTATGCCAGCTTTAGGTTTTTCGGACCTTGCCTTCAATATGATAATTGCCACCGCCGGGACCTTGTTTTTGATGTGGATAGGGGAGCTCATTTCCGAAAAAAGCCTTGGCAATGGAGTCTCCCTCATAATTTTTGCCGGTATTGCCGCGGGCATTCCTTCCAGCCTGCAGCAGGAGCTTTTTACTTTTACTCCGGATAGAATCCCGGCCTACTTGGCTTTCTTGGCGGTATCTTTGCTGGTAATCGCCGGAGTAGTGATTATCTCCGAAGGACAGCGCAATATCCCGGTGTCTTACGCCAAAAGGATAAGGGGTATGCGGATGTACGGCGGCGTCTCCACTCACCTGCCCCTGCGGGTAAATCAGGCCGGAGTTATCCCCATCATTTTTGCCGTATCCATTGTTTTGTTCCCGGGGCTTATCGGCAGTTTCCTGGCTGGAGTCCCCAATGCCTATGTGCAGAGCCTGTCGCAATTTCTTATCCAGCTTTTCAATAACCAATGGCTGTACGGCCTTGTTTATTTCCTGATGGTTTTTGTTTTCACCTACTTCTACACGGCGGTGACTTTTGATCCCAAGTCCATTGCGGATAATTTGCAAAAGCAGGGTGGATTCGTCCTGGGGATTAGGCCGGGACATCCCACCTCCAACTTTCTGCAATTTATTATCAATCGCATAACTTTGGCCGGTGGCCTGTTTCTGGGTATTGTGGCGGTTCTGCCTCTTATCGTAAGACCTATTTTCAATATCCAGGCTCTGGCTCTGGGAGGTACGGCCCTGCTTATCGTCGTCTCGGTGGTCTTGGAGACTATGAAGCAGATTGACTCTCAGCTCGTAATGCGCGAATATGATGAATAGAGATATATGGATTTATCCAATAAACTAACCATCATTATCATCGGACGGTCTGGCAGTGGCAAGGGCACCCAGGCCAATTTTGTTTTAAGGAGATTGCGCAAATTTGGCGTAAAACATCTTGAAACGGGACGGCTGTTGCGTCAGATTTTAAGCAAAAGAAATAACCCAACGACGGAAATCGCCCGAGAAGTTATGAAAAAGGGCGGTATTTTTCCATACTGGTTTGCCTCCTTCACCTGGGTAAAAGAAATGATAGAACAAGGAGCAGTGGCTTACCATATGGTTTTTGACGGCGCCGCGCGCAAAGTTGAAGAAGCTAAATTGCTGGATGATGTCGTGGAATGGCACGGCCGGCATCTGCCTATCGCGGTATATGTGGATGTCAGCCGGAAGGAATGCGTCCGCCGCCTCCTGCAGCGTCAGCGGGCCGACGACAATCCGGCGGCTATCAATCATCGTTTGGATTATTTTGAGACCGATGTGGTTCCCGTTATAAAATACTACAAAAAAAACAAGCGGCTTATTAGGGTAGCTGGCGAGCAGGAGCCGGAAAAAGTCTGGCAAGAAATAGATCGTAAATTGCGCATAAAAATCGGAGATAAATGGCCGAAGAGTTGATATGGCAGCTACTGTCAAAACTAAAGAGGAAATAGAAATATTGCGCCGGGGAGGTAAGATACTGGCCGAGATTTTGCAAGAATTGGCGCAAAAAACCAAGCCCGGCATATCCGCTCTAGAATTGGACAGGCTCGCCGAGAGCCTTATTTTAAAATTTGGCGGGGAACCGGCTTTCAAGGGATATGGATCGCCGCCGTTTCTCGCTACGGTTTGTATTTCGGTAAACGAGGGCGTGGTGCATGGTATTCCTACGGAAACCAAATTTAAAAGCGGTGATGTAGTCAAATTGGATGTGGGTATGAAATGGCCTGCCGGAAAAACAGGATTATTTACCGATACGGCCGTGACGGTGGCTGTCGGAAAGATTTCGGCGGAGGAAAAAAAACTGCTGCGCGTAACTAAAAAGGCGACGATGCTGGGTATAAAACAGATTAGGCCCGGCGCCAGAATCGGCGACATCAGCTCAGCCATCCAAAAAATACTTGATAAAGAGGGGGTAGGTATAGTCAGGAAACTGGCGGGACACGGGGTGGGCTACGAAGTGCACGAGGATCCCTTAATACCCAATTACGGTAAAAAAGGGACGGGGCTGGAAATTGTAGAAGATATGGTGCTGGCTATTGAGGTGATGACCACTTTGGGCAGCGGGGATGTAAAAGTAGCCCCGGATAACTGGACTTTTGAGTCCTCCGACGGCACCACTGGGGCCCATTTTGAACATACGGTGGTGGTGACAAAAAAAGGAGTGGAGATATTGACTATTTGATTAGTTATTTAGTTCCGCTCGTTTCGCTCGCTGTTAGTTGGCTAGTTAAAGAATTCTAAACTAGCTAACTAAAAAACTAGCTAACTGATTTATTATGCGTTCCCTCGGCATTGACTACGGCTCCAAACGAATAGGTATAGCTATCTCGGACGATGAGCGCCGCATTGCCTTTCCTTATAAAATCTTGGATAATGGAAAGAATATCGGAGATTTGCTGGAGGAATTAAGAAAAATTATAGATGAAGAGCTGGTTGATGAGCTTGTTTTGGGATTACCTCTCTCTTTTTCCGGCCAAGATACCCCGTCTACCCGGGAGGCGAGAAAATTTGGTGAAGAGTTAAGAAAGTTGCACCTGCCCTTGATTTTTCAAAACGAGATTTTGACGACCAAATCAGCCAAAGGAGGCGCCGGTAAAGGCTTTCCGGATGCCTCTGCCGCCGCGTTGATTTTGCAAGACTATCTAGACAAAATGACTAATTCCTAATGACTAAATAATTTCCAATGTCCAAATTTAGGAATTAGGTATTAGGAATTGATTAGAAATTTATGTATCTCTCCTGGATTATCCCTGCCTATAACGAGGAACGTAGAATAGAGAAAACCGTCCGCGAAGTGGATGTTTATTTGCGTTCCAAAAATTTTGCGGACGGCTATGAAATTATAGTGGTGGACGCCCATTCCAAAGACCGTACTTCGGATATTGTAAAAAATCTTAAGTCCTCCGTATCCAATCTATCCCTGCTTAGGGTTGACAACCGGGGCAAAGGCTGGGCGGTGAAGAAGGGGATGCTGGAGGCATCAGGGGACATACGGCTTTTTTCCGACGCGGATAATTCCACTCCGCCCAAGTATTTTGACGATATGGAGCACTTTTTTAAACAAGGCTACGACGTGGTAATCTCCTCCCGCGACTCCAAAGACGCCAAGGGCGCCACCCGAGATATGAAGGAGCCGATGCTTCGCGAGCTTATGGGCAACACCGGCAATCTGGTTATCCAGATATTTGGCGGGTCTTGGGGTATTTGGGACACTCAAAACGGGTTTAAAGCGTTGAC
>ERZ1292640.2142-Hain-H43-02um-R1-2142-length-16020-cov-4_pt1 | contig 16020 bp, 13 predicted proteins | sample MGYA00564404_ERZ1292640 | MGnify/ENA primary metagenome ERZ1292640 (study PRJEB36523, sample SAMEA6512636) | groundwater metagenome | collected 2019-01-08 | study: AquaDiva: Metagenomics assemblies of 32 groundwater samples
CACCCCACATAACCGGCATATTAATCCCAGCTACACCCAAACCAGTCCGCATTTCCTCAGCTCCTGCTGAGCGGCCGCCCGTCACGTGCCCCCAAGGTCGTACTCCGGTCTACTCCATCATAGGTTTGCGATGGATCTGCCAGCCCGTGTTTATTTATCCGGGCGCCTACCGCTACTCCTACCGGCCCTGGATGACTCTCCACTTCAGATTCGGTGGTCACAGCCACCGTCATCATCGCGGCCGTCATCGTCCTGTTCGTCTTTCTCGTCATCCTCTTCTCCCGCTACCAGAAGGTCGGCCCCAACGAGGTCCTGATCGTCTCCGGCCGGCGCACCCAGGACCGCGGCTTCCGGATCGTGAAAGGCGGCGGCACCTTCGTCATCCCCGTCATCGAGAAGGCGGAGCGGATGTCGCTCGAGGTGATGACCCTCGACGTGCAAACGCCGGAGGTCTACACGGAAAAGGGCGTGCCCGTGAGGGTGGACGGCGTGGCCCAGATCAAGATTCGGGGCGATCTGGAATCCATCACGACCGCGGCCGAGCAGTTCCTCTCGAAATCCCAGGAGGAGATCATGCGGGTCGCCCTCCAGACGGTCGAAGGGCACCTGCGCGCCATCCTGGGCGCGATGAACATCGAGGACATCTACAAGAACCGGGACGCCTTCGCCGGCCGGGTCCAGGAGGTCGCGGCGACGGACCTCGCGAACATGGGCCTCCAGATCGTCTCGTTCACGCTGCGCGACATCAAGGACTCCCAGGGCTACCTCGACGCATTGGGGAAGCCCCGCACCGCCCAGGTGAAGAAGGACGCGATCGTCGGACAGGCGGAGGCGGATCGGGAGGCGACGATCCGGAGCGCCCAGGCCCAGCAGGCCGCCCAGGAGGCGAAGTACGCCGCCGACACGAAGATCGCGGAGTCGCAGCGGGACTACGAGATGCGTCGCGCCGAATACCAGGCCTCCGTGAACACGAAGAAGGCCGAGGCGGACCTCGCCTACGACGTCCAGAAATACAAGACGAGCCAGGCCGTGAAGAGCGAAGAGATCCAGGTCCAGGTCGTCGAGCGGGAGCGCCTGATCGAGGTCCAGGAGAAGGAAATCAGCCGCCGGGAAAAGGAGCTGATGGCGACGGTCCAGAAGCCCGCCGAGGCGGAGCGGCAGAAGATCCAGGCCCTCGCCGACGCCGAGCTCTACAAGATTCGCGCCCTTGCGGACGCCGAGCGCTACAAGATCGAGGCGGAGGGCGCGGGGCACGCCGCCGCGACCAAGGCGGTCGGGTTTGGGGAGGCGGAAGCGACGAAGGCGAAGGGCTTCGCCCAGGCCGAGGTCATCAAGGCCCAGGGCTTCGCGGAAGCCGAGGCGATGGAGAAGAAGGCCCAGTCCTGGCGCGCCTACAACGAGGCGGCCATCACGCAGATGTTCATCGACAAGATGCCGGAACTGGCCCGCGCCATCGCCGAGCCGCTCTCGAAGACCGAGAAGATCGTCATCGTGAACACGGGCGGCGGGGATGGCGGGGCGGGGGCCTCGCGGATCACGAAGGACGTCACCGAGATCATCGCCCAGCTGCCCGTGGTCATCGAGTCGCTCACGGGGATAAGCCTCAAGGACCTCGTCAGCCGGATCCCCCATATCAAGCGCATCGAAAAGGACAAGGAGGCGGGCGAGCCCCGGCACTGACGCGCGGCCCCTTGCGGTTTGAGGCCCCCCGTGGTACTTTCGGTCGGGGGGGGAGGAACCCGATTGCCTGATATGACAACGCCCCCGTCTCCGTCGGTTCGGGATCCAGGCGCCATCCGCCCCTGGGGAATCGTGTTTGCCGGGATGGCCGTCGCCGTGGCTTGGTATCTGTTCTCGCGGGTGGACGAACTCTCCCGGACGATCCGCGAGCAGGACAGCCGGATTTCCGAACTTCGGTTGCAGATGGCGAAGTCGGCGCTGCGTTCCGACGAGCCCTCGAAGCCCGCGGCGCCGAAGCCGCCCCCGGCGATTCCGGTCGACGTCGCGTCCCGGCCGGAAGCCGGGAACGGAACCCCGCCGCTGTCCCCGCCGCCCATTCCCGAGATCCCCAGGCCCACCGAGCCCGTGGCGGCCAAGAAGAATCCCGCCCCCGCGGACCTCTTGCCGCCCGCGCCGGCCGATCCCAGGCCCACGGATCCTTCGGGCATCGCGACCGGTGAAAATCCCAAGAGCATCAAGGGGCTTTTTACGGGCGATGAGGATCTGCAGGAGGAGCACCTCCGGCGCCTCGCCAAGCGGCTCCCGCCTCCCGAGCCCGTTCCGGCGAAGCCGCCCGAACCCGTCGCGACCCTAGCGCCGCTCCCGCCCCCGCTCCCGCTCCCGCCCCCGCCGGCCGTCCCCTCCGGGCCGGCCCCGAAACCGGGCGAGGTCGGAACGGTCCTGTCCGTCCGGAGCGTCTCCGACGGCGGCCGGATCGCCCTCATCGGGCTCAACGATCCTGGGCGATCGGACCTCAAGCCGGGGATGACGTTCGCGCTCTTCCGGAAGGGAGAGCGCATCGGGCGCCTCGTCGTCGAGGCGGTTCCCCCCGACGTGGTCCTCGGTCTCGTCCGCGCGCGGGAATTGAACGCCGAAGGCCTGTCGGGAGTCGAGTTGGAGGACGTGGCCGTCCTGGACGCTTCCTCGATCCCGGCGCCCCCGGACGTCCGCCCGGCTCTCGCGCCCAAGAAGGGCGTCGAGCCTTCCGCGACGAAGGCGCCTCCCGCGAAAGACGTTCCGCCGCCGCCGCCGGCGCGCCCGGGCGGCCTGGCCGTCGACTTCGTCTCTCTCACCGACCGCGTCTGCGTCGTGAAGGGCGGCCAGAAGGACGGCCTCCGGATGGGAGACGCCTTTGAAATCGTCCGGGACGGAAAGCCCATCGCGAAGGGCAACGCCCTCATGGTCTTCGAGACCGAGACGACCCTGATCTGGGAACGCCTCGACCCGGCGGTCGTTCCGAGGAAGGGCGATCTTGCCTACAAGATTGCCGCCCCTGCCCCCGCCCCGACGCCGGTCAAGTGATGCGGATCCTTTCCGCGGCCCTGGCCGCCGCCGTCCTCCTCGCCGCCGATCCCGTGCCCGACCGCGTCCGCGCGGAGGCCGAGCGCTCTATCGAGCGGCTCGACGACCCCGACTGGGCCGTCCGGCGGGAGGCGATGGCGGCTCTGCGCGATCTGGGCAAGCCCGCCCTGCCCGTCCTCGAGTCGCGCCTGCCGGACGTATCAGCCGAGGCGCGCTGGCGGCTCGAGGTCGTCGTCTCCGAGTTGAAGGACGAGGAGTGGTATGCCGAGGGCTTCCAGGCGATCATGAAGGAGGACTGGAAGGCCGCCGAGAAGGTCCTGGAGCGCTATCTCGAGAAGCCGGGCGGGCAGCGCGCCTCCCGCGCGCGCGTCCTGCTCGACGAGGTCCGGACGGCCTTCCTCGACGAGGAGGCCCGGGGGACGCTCTCCCGGGCGATCGCCGTCCAGAACCTCTATACCTTCTTCCGGGCGCGAGGGCAGGACCGCCGCAAGCTCTTCGACATCGGGAAGGAGGAATACGACCGGTTCCTCATCCAGGAGCCCGATCCGAAGTCGGGCCTCCTGGGCCTCGCAAGCCTGCTCGCGGATGGCGGCGACATCCCCGGGGCCCGGCGGATGGAGAAGCGCTGGCGGGATACGAAGGCGGAAGAGGAGGACGTCACCCGGGAGGGAAAGGACGTCGAGGACATCCTGAACGAGGCCTATTACCGGGCCGCTGTGGGGGATGCGGACGCCGCCATCGGGCTGCTCGAGCGGGCGAGGGAGGCCAACCGGGCCATGACGGAGGAATACTTCCGATCCACCGACGACTTCCACCACCTCTGGAAGCGAGCGGACTTCCAGGAGCTCCTCCCGTCCGATCTCGAGAACCGCCCCGATCCGACGACGCCTTGAAACGTGGCGCTTGACACCCCCGGCGCAAGGACTAGCATCTCATTGGGGGAGTACCGAGGAGTTCAGTCAGCCATGTCCGTCAAGAAGTACGCACGCGCTATCGCGGCGGGCGTTCTCCTCGCCGTGCCGTTCCTTCTCGCCGGTTGCGGCCCCGCGAAGACCTACTTCAAGGACCGCGCCCTCGACTTCTGGGATTGCTTTCAGATTGAGGTCTCGGTCGGCGACGGAATCCTCGTGAACGCCCGGGTGACGAAGCTCGTCCAGGCCGGCTGGGGGTTCTACACCGTCGAGAAAGTCGGGTTCTTCGGCCGGCAGTGCGGCCACTGGTTCGAGAAGCGCAACGAGGTCGGCATCTCGTTGTTCTACCTCAACTCGAACTACAAGGCGCCCATCGAGGGGAACACCTACTTCATGCGCTACTTCGACCAGCTGGGCGAGTCGCGCTTCGATGACGCCGCCGACATCCGGCAGGACATCGACCGGCACTGGGAAGACGTAGGCTTCGTGATCCACCCGTTGAAGATGGGGCTCGACATCGCCTGGCGAAACCTCGAGTTCTTCGACTTCCTCTCGGGCTGGTTCATGATCGACTTCGAGTACGACGACACGCGGCATATCAACGAGCCGCCGCCGCCGTTCAAGACCCACGATGTCGTCTACTAGTCCCTACGCCTGCCCCGCGAGCGCCTCGACGGGCAGACGCCAGGCCGGCACGCCGCAGAAACGCTCTCCCTCCGGGCAATAGGGGCGCTTGCCGGAGCGCTCCCGCAGGGCGCACGGCGGCGCGAGGTGCGCGCCGATCCGGGGATGTACCGCCCGGATGGCGGTCCATTCGTCCACGCTCGCCCGTCGGATCTCCTCCTGGGACGCGACGCACAGCCGCGTCACCATCTTGTGGCGCAGCGACAAAAGGTCCGCCGATTCCGTAAAGCGGACGGCCAGGGCGTTGGGCAGGGCGTAGAGGGCGGATTCCGCGGGGACGCCGAGGCGCTTGAGTGTCCGGAAGGCCTCCCAGGACCGTGCGATCGCTTCCCGGAAGGACGATTCAACCGATTCATTGGCGAGGATGAGGGCCGGGGCGACGACGTCGGGCTCGTCGCCCACGGTCGCCGAAAGCAGCGGCCGGGAGCCGGGCGCCATCCGGTGGCGCTGGTCCTGGGAGTCGGCGGTGTGGGAGAGGCGCTTTCGGAACGTGTAGCGGACGTGGACGCCCGCGCGCATGATTTTCGAGAGGCTCGAGAGGTTGAGCGGCCCGTCGAGGTAGGCGTTCCTCGAGGGATCCAGGACGAGCGCGATCGCGTCGTCGTCGGAAAGCCGCGCCGCCGGTAGCCCCAGGACCTCCCGGACCGCGGCCGCCAGCCGCGCCTCGCCGGCCGGGTCGGGATCGACGAGAAGCGACGCGCGAGCGCCGAGGCTTGCGTCGAACGAGCGCCTCGCCGCCGCCCGCTCGCTCTCGGTGGGCCAGCCGCCGGCGGCGTAGGCGAGGGCCTCCGGGGTCCGCTCGATGGGTATCGGCGGTTCGAACAGCACCCCGAGGGCGGGGTCGGCCTCGATCGCCGCGTCGCGCATGGCGTCGACGACGATCCGCGTCTCGCCCGGCGCGTCGTATTGGTCGCTGGCCCTCGCGTAGCGCAAGAGCGTCAGCGCCGAGACCGTGTGGTAAAGGAAGGCGAACGTGGACACGGGCAGGACGTATCGGGCGGCCTCCTGGGCTCGGCGCTGGACCTCCCGCGCGAGCCGGTCGCGATCTTTCGCGCGGCCGGGGAAGCGTTTCAGGTATTCCGCCTCGGCGGGGCCGGCGAGCCGCTCCGAAAGATCGCGGTAGGCCTCCTGGGCCGCCTCCATCGCGCGTTCGTAGACCGACAGCGCCTCTCCCGAAAGCGCCGGCACCGCGAAGGCGCCGGGCTTCACCTCCACGTATCGCTGGGAGACCTGCTCCGAGTTGTAGAAGGGGTGCGCGTGCAAAAACGACCACAGAAACTGCCTCGAGACGTTCTCGATCGCGAACGTGAAGTGGGCGTGCTGCAGCGTCGTGTGGTGCCCCGCCTCGAAGATCGACCGCGCGATCCGATCGCGCGTCTCGAGCCTTTTCGCCCGCCTCGTCGGATCCGCCTCGCTGTCCGCGCCCACCTCCGAAGGCGAAACGATCCCCTTCGCCGAATAGCAAGTCCGCGCCGCCGCCACCGCCGTGTCGTAAGGCCGCGGCGTGGCGCCCACGAGCCGCACCCGAGGAAGCGGGGAGCGGAACAAGGCGGGGCCGTCCGGGAGAGGCGTCACGGGGAGGCGGATTGTATCGGGAGGGGGCGTTGACACCCGCCTCCCGGCGGGCGTAGCCTCTTCCGGGGGCGGGCGCCGAAGGCGGCGGAAGGGTTTGAACATGGTCCCCCGAATCGCGATTGCCGGGCTGTTTTTTGGCTGGCTTCCGGCCGTTTCGCTTGCGGCGGGGGAGGCGGACGCGCCGCAATCCCCGGAGTCGGCGCGCGGCGCCCAGGGGCATCTGAAGTTCTACGGGCGGTGGCTCGGGGCCGAGCGGAGCTCGGAGGCGGACCTCTCGAAGGTCTCGGCCGCGGAACTGTTGGCGCGCGGGGAGAGCCGGATGAAGGGGGGGCTGTTCCTGGAGGCCTCGGGCGACTTCGCGGTGGCGATCATCAAGAGCGCCGAGGACGCCCGGGCGCACGTCCTGTTCGCGCATTCGCTCCTGGGGCTTTCCGAGTTCCGCCTCGCGGGGCGCGAGATCGCGCTCGCGCTGGAGTGCGACGAGCGGCTGGACCCGGCGAAGGAGGACCCATCCTCGCTCTTCCCGGACAAGGGCTTCTACTCGGAGCGCGTCCGGGCGCTCGGCCGGGCGTTAGAGACGAAGCCCGGCAGCCCGGAGGCGCTCCTGCTCGGCTTCCACCGGCTCGCGGCGGGCGACGCCGACGGGGCCGTTCGCGCGCTCGGGGCGGTCCGCCGGGAGGATCGCGAGCATGCCGCCGCGGCGCGGCTTCTCGTCCGGATCGGCGACGCGGAGCGGCCGAGGGAGCCGATGCCGATCGCGCCGCCCGTCCGCAAGGCCGAGCCGCCGCCCCCCCCGCCGCCTCCCCCGGATCCGTTCCGGGAGGCCCTCGACCGGGGCCTCTCCTCCCTCAAGGCCGGCCGCTGGCCGGACGCCCAGGCGGCGCTGCGGTCTGCGGTCGCCGAGAAGAGCGGCGACTCCGACGCCCTCGTGGCCCTCGGCCTCGCCCTCGCCGCGACCGGCGACGTCCGGCCGGCCTCGGCGGCGATCGCGACGGGGCTGGCGCGGGATCCGTCGCTCGCCGAATCCGGCCGGGCAGCCGGGCGGTTCGGCGGCGCCGTCCTCGAGAAGGCGGCCGCGCGCCTCGAGGGCTCCGATCCCACCTCCGCCTCGACCGCGTTTTTGCGGGGCTTCCTCGCCGCGAGCGCCGGCCGCGACGAGGACGCGTCGAAGTTCCTGCGCTCGATTCCGGCCGGGCAATACGAGTTCGACGGGGCCCGGCGGCTGCTCGACGCGATTGCGGCGCGGGTGCCGGCGACCGCCCCGGAGGCAAGGCCCGCGACCGTCCCGGACCCAGCGAAGGCCCCGGCGGCGGGGACGGACGCTGCGGGCATGAAATCCGGCGACGAGGCCTTCCGGGCCGGCCGGTTCGAGGAGGCGATGGAGGCCTACCGGCGGACGGCCGGGGGGGATCCCAAGGCGGCCGAGCCTTTCGCGGCGCTCGCGGAGGCCGCGTTCGCATCCGGGAATTTCCCCCTCGCAGCCGAGGCGTTGCTGGAGGCCTTCGGGCGCGACCCCGCCTGGTTTGACGGCCGCTTCTCGCCGCGCCTGCCCCTGCCCGGGCGGGGGCTCGAAGACGAGCGCCTGAAGGCGCTGCGCGCCCGCGCGGCCCCGGCGGATCTGCCGCTGCGGATCCTGTTCGCCGTCCGGGCGATCTATGCCGGCGACGTCGACGAGGCCACGACCGCCCTCGGCGGCGCCCCGGGGGACGACCCCGCCCACGAACGCGCCCGGCGCTTCTTCCTCGATCAGGTCGAGGTCCTGCGTGCGCGCGCCCCCGACCTGCGGAGCTCCTTCTGACGGAGGGCGCGAACGCTTGGACATCAAGACCTTCCGCTGCGAGGCGTGCGGGAAGATCTCGACCGCGCTCGACGTGGAGGCCGGGGCCGGGGTGTTCCGCCGGGGGCGCTTCTACTGCACTCCCTGCCTGCCGGCGGCCGCTCTGTCCCCCGCGGGCGTCGTGTTCGGCGCGGCGGCGGCCATCCTGCTGGTTCTCGTCTGGGCGGTCTTCTCGCTGCGATCGCGCGTCCGCGCCGCGGAGGCCACGCTTGAACGGACCCGCCGGGAGGCCGTCGATGCGACGGCGGCGCTCCGATCGGACGTCCAGGTCCTCATGGCCGCCCTCCAGGAATACCAGGCGAACCTCGAGCGCAGCGTCCGGGAGCGCCTCGCGAATCTCGAGGAGGACGATCGGATGCTGCGCGCCCGGGTCGGCGGCGTCGAGCGGATGGCCCGCGAGTCGATCCGCCAGGCCTTCGAGCGCGCAGGGACCTCCACGAAGGCTCCGACGCCCGCGCCCATTCCCGTCGGCCCGCCGGCGCCGCCGCCCGAGCCGCCGAAGGAGATCCGCGAGGTTCCCCCGCCTCCTTCCCCCGCCCGCGCCGAGATCGTTCCGCCCGAAGGACCGCGGGAGCCGCCGCCCGCCCCCGAGGCGCCGCCCATCGTCCCCGACGCCTCCGCCTCGGCCGCGGGAGGGGCCTCGCCCCTTTCGCTCTGGGGCGAGCGGCTCAAGGACAAGGACTGGGGGATCCGCTATTCCGCCGTGCACCACCTCGCCGAGCTGCGGGACCCCGAGGCCGATCCGCTCATCGCCTCCGCCCTCGCCGACGAGCGCCCCGCGATCCGCGCCCACGCCGCCCGCTGCCTCGGCCGGAGGCTCTCCCGCGCCGGCGTCCCCGGCCTCCTCGAGTGCCTCGACGATTCCGACGCCTACGTCCGCCACTGCGCCCACGGCGCCCTCAAGGCCGTCGCAGGCAAGGACCTCGGCTACCCCGAGGCCGACACCCACGAGGGCCGAAAGCCCATCCTCGCCCTCTGGAAGGCGTGGTGGGAGTCCGCCGGAAAAGGCACGGCCCCATAGCCGGAGGCCGGGCGCCGCCATGGGCAGGAAACAGGACGCGCCAGCCGCCGCGGCGGGCGTTCCCGTCTTCAACGCAAAAAGGGTTTCCAAGTCCGGCTGGTGCCGCCTCTTCCGGATCTACGTTTCCGACGGGCAGGTCTATTTCATCCGGGTGGGCGGCCACCTCGCCTCCGAATGGGAGATGCAGAAGCCGAGCCTGCACACGATCCGCCACGCGGGCCTCGTCGGGATCCTCGGAGAAGTCCTGCTCCGCAAGATCATCCGCAGCCGCGCCCAGCGCCGCATGGCCGCCGCGGATCGGGACGGCCCCGAGATGGCGCTGCCCCGCCACCGCCACAGCTTCAAGTGCCGCTTCTCGGACTTCGCCGGCGCCCTCTTCGACACCCGAATCCTGACCTCCCGCGTGGGCGGAAACGGCCGCTGGACGTTTGCGACCCAGGACCAGGGCAAGCAGGACTTCCGCCTCATGACGATCCTCGACCGAAAAATCGCCATGGACACCCTGCCCAAGTCCCTCGGGGACAGGCTTAAGGTCCGGGCGAAGTAGCCCCTTACCGCCCCCCGAACCCCCTCGCCGCCTCTTTCGCCCAGTAGGTGATGGCGATGTCGGCGCCGGCGCGGCGGATGGAGGTGAGGATTTCTCTTGCGGCGGCGCGCTCGTCGAGGAAGCCTGCTTTCGCGGCGGCTTTGACCATGGCGTATTCGCCGCTGACCGAATAGGCGGCGAGAGGGACGTCGAAGCGTTCGCGGGCGGCGCGGAGCACGTCGAGGTAGGCGAGCGCGGGCTTGACCATGAGGATGTCGGCGCCTTCGTCGAGATCGAGGGCCATCTCGCGCATCGCCTCGCGGACGTTGGCGGGGTTCATCTGGTAGCCCAAGCGATCCCCGAAGGCGGGCGCGGAGCCGGCGGCGTCGCGGAAGGGGCCGTAGAAGGCGGAGGCGTATTTCGCGGCGTAGGCGAGGATGCCGGTCTCCGCGAAGCCTGCGGCGTCGAGGGCGGTCCGGATCGCGCGGACGCGGCCGTCCATCATGTCGGAGGGGGCGACGAGGTCGGCGCCGGCCTTCGCGCATGCGACGGCGGCGCGCGAAAGCAGCCGCAGCGTCGAATCGTTGGCCACGCGATCCCCCTCGACGAGGCCGCAGTGGCCGTGGTCGGTGTATTCGCAGAGGCAGATGTCCGCGATGGCCAGCGTCTTCACGCCGGCCTCCTTCATCGCGCGGATCGCGGACGGCACGGGGCCGTCGTTGGCCCAGGCGCAGGATCCCTCGGCGTCCTTTCGATCCGGGATCCCGAACAAAAGCATCGCCCCGATCCCAAGGCGGTCGGCCTCCTTCGCCTCCTCGACGAAGGCCTTGCGGGAGAGCCGATCGAAGCCGGGCAGGGACTTGATGGGGCGGCGGCCCGCCTTTTCGCCCGTCACGAACGCGGGCAGGACGAGCCGCGCCGGCGGGAACGGATCGGTCTCCCGCACCAGCGCTCGGATGGCGGGGCTGCGGCGGAGCCGGCGCATCCGGACCGCGGGAAAGCCGCTCACGATGCCTTCCCCCGGGCGTCCGCGTCGGCTTCCTTCACGAGCGCGGAGACCTGCTTGAAGACGTCCGTCCCCGCGACCGCGAGGGCCTCGAAGAGGAGCGACTCGGCCGTGGAGACCTCGACGTCCCAGTCCCGCATCCGCTCGACGGCGACGCGCTTGTCCTCGGGGTTGCGCGAGCCCACGGCGTCGGCGGCCAGAAACACCCGGTAGCCTCGCTCGCAGAGGTCCCGGACGGTCTGCTGGACGCAGACGTGGGATTCGATCCCGACGACGACGATGTGCCGCCGCCCGGCCCTCGAAAGGGCGTCCAGGAACTCGGGGCATCCGGCGCAGGAGAACGAGATCTTCTCGATGACGGGCGTCCCGGCCGGCAGGATGGAGCGGACCTCCGGGATCGTGGGGCCGAGCCCCTTGGAATACTGCTCGGTCGCAAGGATCGGGATCCCCAGCAGGGGGGCGCAGCGGATCAGGAGGGACGCGCGCCGGAGCAGGTCCTCCTTGGCGGCGATGTGGGGATACAGCCTTGATTGGATGTCCACGACGAGCAGCAGCGCCTGGTCGGCCTTCAGTCTTCGCATGGCGGCATTCTACTGAACTTTTGCAGCCGGCTTCACGATTGCGGCATGGCGGCGCTGTCCCCTGTATTCCTGGGTACGAAGAATAAGAAGGGCGAGGGGCGGGGGCTTGGACCGCGCCGACCTGTCGGAGCAGGGTCCAACGCCATGTATTCGTCTACCGGCCGTGGACCGTGCGGAGACCGGGAGGTAGGGCCGAGCCCCCGCCCCGCGCCCGTGCCCGGTTTCGATCCCCCGCCGCGAAAAGTTCGGCTTCTAGCGGCGCTCGCACAAGAGGAACGCCGAGAGGGCGTGCTGGGCGTAGTCGATCCGCATGTCCCACTCGCCGGGGGCGCCCCGGAATCCGCCGAGGGCTTTTGCCGGGTTCGGAAGCGTGCGTGCCTCCGCCGGGCCCACTTGAAGACTTCGCACGAAGCCGAGCCCCGCGCGGATTCCGCGATCCAGCGCGGATATGTCGCGGCCGGAGGCGGCGAGGGCCGATCGCGCGGCGCCGAGGCCCTCGAGGCGGGTCGCGGCGTGGGCGAGCCGCGGGGGATCGGCGCTCCGGAATCCGCCGCGGAAGGCCTCCCGCCCCTCCTCGCCGATCTGCTCGCCGAGGATTTCCGCGCTCATCGCCTCCAGCATGTCGAGGATCTGCCCCCTCGGAAGCGAGGGGGCGTTTTCCGGGGGCTCTCCCGGGTCCTCGCGGCCGGTCGCAAGAAGCGCGAGCCCCTGCATCGTCCAGTGATCGGGAGACGCGCCCGCGCGGAACTCCATGAACTGGCGCGCGGCCGCGAGCAGGGCCGCGCGACGGGATTCCGGGCTTTTCGTCTCGGCGGCGTGGCGCGAAAGCGCGAACATCGCCTCGCCGGGAAAATAGTCGGCGGGCGGGCCCGGGTCCGCCTTCGCGAGCCGCTCCTCCCGGCTCTTCCAGAACCGCCCGTCCGGATGCTGCATCCAGCGCAGAAAGCGCGAAAGCGGCTCCACCGCCGCCGCCTCCGCCGCCGTCCGATCGGCCGCCGGGATTTCGAGGATCGCGAGCATCGCCAGGGCCGCGGCGCCGAGGGGCGACTGCGCGTCCGAGGGCGCCTTGCCCCCGTCGTTTCTCGAAAGAAACGCGACGTCCGCGCCGTCGCGGGTCTCGCGCGAAAGCCTCGCGAGCAGAAACCCCAGCGCCTTGCGTCCGCCGTCGAGCGCCTCCCGAGCGCCCGCCGTCCGCCCGAACTGGATCAGCGAATAGGCCGCCCCCGCCTGGCGGACGAAGTTGCGCCGATCGCTTTCCTCGTCCTTTTTCGCGTCGTAGCGGTAGAGGAAGGCTCCGTCGGGGCCGAGGCGGCCGAGGAGCCAGCGGGCGGCCTCGCCCGCCCCGGGCGGGGCGGTCCCGCAACCAGCGAGCGCGAACGCGCACGCGAGGGCGACGCCTCCCCGCCGGGCGCGGCTCGCGGGTCCCGTCAACTCGGCCTACGCGGCGATCAGGGCCGCCGTGATGAAGATCCCGAGGACGAAGATGACCCAGCCCGCCTTCGCAATCGTCCGTGCGGTCGAGCCGGCCTCGATCTTGCCCAGGCCTTCCTTTCGGGCCGCGTCCTGCGCCTGTCGCAGCGCGCCCGCCTCGTTCGCGCCCGCCGCCGCGGCCGTCGCCGCCCTCGCCGGGGCCTCGGCCCGGACGGACATCGCCGGAATCGCGAACATGGAAAGCAGAAGCGCCGCCACCGCGGTGCGTGCAAACCTGGATGCCATCGTCAATCCTCCCTTAAAGAAGCCTTTCCACCGGAAAAGGGGATTCTACGCGCCCGGGAGACGCGGGGAAAGGCGTTACACTGCCCGCCCATGACGTTCCAGGACGTCGTCCTCTCCCTCCAGCGCTTCTGGGCGGACTACGGCTGCGTCCTGGTCCAGCCTTACGACATGGAGAAGGGCGCCGGGACGTTCCATCCGGCGACGTTTTTGCGCTCGCTGGGCCCCGAGCCCTGGAAGGCCGCCTACGTCGAGCCCTCGCGGCGGCCCACGGACGGGCGCTACGGCGAGAATCCCAACCGCCTCCAGCACTACTACCAGTTCCAGGCCATCGTGAAGCCGGCGCCGGCCGACGCGCAGGAACTCTATCTCAAGAGCCTCCGAAGCCTCGGGATCGATCTCGTCGCGCACGACGTCCGGTTCGTCGAGGACGACTGGGAGTCGCCGACGCTGGGCGCCTCGGGGCTCGGCTGGGAGGTCTGGCTCGACGGGATGGAAATCACCCAGTTCACCTACTTCCAGCAGGTGGGGGGCTTCGAGCTGAACCCTGTCAGCCTCGAGATCACCTACGGCCTCGAGCGGATCTCGATGTTCATCCAGAAGAAGGATTCCGTCTTCGATCTCGTCTGGGCCCCGGGCGTCACCTACGGCGAGGTGCACCACCAGACGGAGGTCCAGTTCTCGGCCTTCAACTTCAAAGAGGCCGACGTCGAGTTTCACAAGAACCTCTTCTCCCACTGCGAATCCGAGGCGCTGCGCCTCATCGGCAAGGGGCTGGTGCTCCCCGGCTACGACCATGTGATCAAGGCCTCGCACGCCTTCAACATCCTGGACGCGCGCGGGGCCATCGGCGTGACCGAGCGGGCCGCCTACATCGCCCGCGTCCGGAAAATCGCCCAGGCCGCGGCGAAGGGATACCTGGAACTGCGGGAGAAACTGGGATTCCCGCTGCGAAACAGCGGCCCGGCCGCGGCATCCGCCGGGGAGGCGCCAGAATGACGCATGCGCGCGGCTTTTCATGCACGGGTGCCAATTTGGCACAATATGGAGTCCGCCTTAGAAACGTATCATGCGCAATGCGTTCCATGAGAAATGGTTGCGTCGATCGCAAAATCGGCGCCTATTCGTTTTCCGATACAATTTCGGCATCCGATTTGCGCTTGACGATTACCTAGCAAAGGAGATTGAAGATGGCAAAAGGAAAGATCATTGGCATCGACCTCGGGACGACCAACTCCGTCGTGGCGGTCATGGAGGGGGGGGAGCCCCTCGTGATGACGAATAAGGAAGGCAACCGCCTCACGCCGTCCGTGGTCGGCTTCATGGAGAACGGCGAGCGCCTCGTCGGGGCCATCGCGAAACGCCAGGCCATCACCAACCCCCAGAACACGATCTTCTCCATCAAGCGCTTCATGGGTCGCCGTCACTCCGAGGTGGGCTCGGAAGAGAAGATCGTCCCCTTCAAGGTCGTCGGCGGATCCGAGGAACTCGTGAAGGTGGACATCCGGGGCAAGCAGTTCACGCCCCCCGAGATATCCGCGATGATCCTCCAGAACCTGAAGGAGACCGCCGAGGACCACATCGGCGAGAAGCTCACCCGCGCCGTCATCACGGTCCCCGCCTACTTCAACGACGCCCAGCGCCAGGCCACGAAGGACGCCGGCCGCATCGCGGGCCTCGACGTGGAGCGGATCATCAACGAGCCCACGGCCGCGGCGCTCGCCTATGGCCAGGAAAAGAAGAAGGGCGGGAAAATCGCCGTCTTCGATCTCGGCGGCGGGACGTTCGATGTCTCGATCCTGGAAATCGGCGACGGCGTCTTCGAGGTTCTCGCGACGAACGGCGACACGCACCTGGGCGGCGATGACTTCGACGACCGGGTCATCAAGTGGATGGCCGACGAGTTCAAGAAGGAGACGGGGATCGATCTGCGCAAGGATCAGATGGCATTGCAGCGGCTCAAGGAGGCCGGCGAGAAGGCGAAGTGCGAGCTCTCCCAGAGCCTCCAGGCCACGATCAGTCTGCCGTTCATCACGGCGGACAAGAACGGGCCTAAGCATCTCCAGATGACGCTCTCCCGGGCGAAGCTCGAGGAACTCTGCGACGATCTCATCGAGCGCTGCCGGAAGCCCTGCGAGTCCTGTCTTTCGGACGCGAAACTGAAGCCCGAGGACCTCGCCGAAGTCGTCCTCGTCGGCGGCTCGTCGCGGATGCCGAAGGTCCAGGAGAAGGTGCGCCAGATCTTCAAGAAGGAGCCGAACAAGTCGGTCAACCCCGACGAAGCCGTCGCGGTGGGCGCCGCGATCCAGGGCGGCATCCTCCAGGGCGAGGTGCGCGACATCCTGCTGCTCGATGTGACGCCGCTGTCCCTCGGGATCGAGACGATGGGCGGCATCATGACCCGTCTCATCGAGCGGAACACCACGATCCCGACGAGCAAGAAACAGGTCTTCTCGACCGCCGCCGACAGCCAGCCCGCGGTCGACGTCAAGGTCTACCAGGGGGACCGCGAGATGGCGGCGGACAACCGGCTGCTCGGGCAGTTCACGCTGACCGGGATCCCGCCGGCCCCGCGCGGCATGCCCCAGGTCGAGGTCGCCTTCGACATCGACGCCAACGGCATCCTGAAGGTGAGCGCCAAGGACCTCGGGACGGGCAAGCAGCAGAACGTCGAGATCAAGGTTTCCTCCGGCCTTTCCGAGGCCGAGGTCAAGAAGATGCAGCAGGAGGCCGAGGCGCACGTCGAGGAGGACAAGCTGCGCCGGAAGGTCGTCGAGAAGAAGAACGAGGCCGACCAGGTCCTCTACACGATGGAAAAGCAGGTCAAGGAGCACGGCGGCAAGATTCCCGAGGCGGACAAGAAGGCCATCGAGGACCGCATGGGGGATCTGCGCAAGGCCAAGGAGAAGTCCGACGCCACCGCCGAGGAGATGACCTCCGCCATCGACGCTTTGAACCAGGCCGCCTACAAGATCGCCGAGGCGATCTACAAGAAGTCGGGCGGCTCGGGCCCGGGCGCCGGCCCCGGCCCCGCCCCCGAGGGCGGTCCGGACGGGGGAACGGACGGAGGCCCCGAAGTGACCCCGCCTGGCGGCGACCCGCCCCCGCGCGGCGGGGCAGGCAAGGGCGGCGCCGACGTCGTCGC
>ERZ1292640.2143-Hain-H43-02um-R1-2143-length-16018-cov-9_pt1 | contig 16018 bp, 13 predicted proteins | sample MGYA00564404_ERZ1292640 | MGnify/ENA primary metagenome ERZ1292640 (study PRJEB36523, sample SAMEA6512636) | groundwater metagenome | collected 2019-01-08 | study: AquaDiva: Metagenomics assemblies of 32 groundwater samples
CGGCCATCAGCTCTACCAGCTGCTTCAGCTTTGCGAACTGCTCGCCGCGATCGTCCCCGGCGAATTCCACCAGCAGAATCGCGTCCGGGTCGCCTCTGAGAAAGCGGTTGACGATGGGCTTGAACGCGGCGTTGCCGCGCGCGAGTTCGATCATCGTGCGGTCCACCAGTTCCACCGCCGTGGGTCCGAGTTTGACGATGTGCTGCGGCGCCAGCATCGATTGATGGAAAGTCGGGAAATGGCACACGCCGAGGGTCTTGTGCTGCGGCAGCGGCGCCAGCGCGAGATGGATGCGCCGCGAATAGGCGAGCGTGCCCTCAGAACCGACCAGGAGGTGCGCGAGGTTGTGCGCAAGCAAGGCCCCTTCCATGCCCGGCTGTACCATATCGATGTTGTAGCCCTGCACCCGGCGCAGCACCTTGGGCCAGCGCGCTTCGATCTCCGCCGCCTCGCGGCGCACGATTGCGTGCACACGCTCGACCAGCGCCTGATAGGCAGGCGGCGCGCCGGCGACCCGATCGCTGCCGCCGAACAAGAACTCCGAACCGTCGGCGAGCAGGGCATCGATGCCGAGCACGTTGTGCACCATGTTGCCGTAGCGGATCGAACGCGAGCCGCAGGAGTTGTTTCCGGCCATGCCGCCCAGGGTCGCCTGCGCGCTGGTGGAAACATCCACCGGGAACCACAGGCCATGCGGCTTGAGGTAAGCGTTCAGCCGGTCGAGCACCATGCCCGGCTGAACCACGGCGGTGCGCGCATCCGCGTCGAACGCGACGACCTGATTCAGGTATTTGGAATTGTCGATGACCAGGGCCGCGCCCACGGTCTGGCCGCACTGTGAGCTGCCGCCGCCCCGCGGCAGGATGGGCACACCTTCGCCGGCGGCGATCTGGATGGCGATACGCACGTCCTCTTCGGTGCGCGGCACCACCACGCCGACCGGTTCGATCTGGTAAATGGACGCGTCGGTGGAATAGCGTCCTCGACTGGCGGCATCAAACAGGACCTCGCCCTGAAGCTCGTGCCGCAGCCGGGCGGCGAGCACGCCGTCGCCGGTGCGCGGATGCCGCGTGACCGTGGCTGCTTGCGGGGTTGCGCTGGCCATCAAATCGCAAACTCGGTCGAGTTGGGCGAATCAGGCGGCTTTGGATTCGGACTGGCGCATCGCATCCAGCAACGCATCCGGCCCCCGGGCGCCCGAAACAGCCAGCTTGCCGTTGAAAATGAAAAACGGCACGCCTTCGACGCCGATCGCTCGCGCGCGCTGGTCTTCCGTCTCCACTGCCTGCCGCGACTGCGGATCGGCCAGGCATTGCTCCACTTGGGCACGGTCCAGACCCGCGGCGGTCGCGATCGCCACCAGGTTTTCCGTCCTGGTCAGATCGATGCCCTCGATAAAATAAGCGTGCAGGAAAGCTTCCTTGATCCGGCCTTGCAACCCTTCGTTTTGCGTTCCCTGCGCGCCGGCAAGCGCGATCAGGCCGTGCACGGCGACGGTATTGGGTTGCCGGACGATTTTGTCGAACGCGAACGCGATGCCGTGTTCGGCACCGACCGCGGCCACGCGCGCATAGATGTCTTTGCTGCGCGCTGCGCCGAATTTCTGCACCACATAGTCCTGCCGGCTCATGCCTCCGGCCGGCAGCTGCGGGTTGAGCTGAAACGGCCGCCAGGTGACGCGTGGCTTATCCGCGCCCGGGTGTTGCTGCGCATACAAGGCGAGCGCCGCTTCGATCTGGCGCTTGCCGATGTAACACCAGGGGCAGACCACGTCGGAAATGATATCGATGTTCAAAGTGATCTCCTGGAAATCTGTTACAAAATGAGGGAACACGTCCCCTCATTCTCCCCCAATTCAGGGGCTACTTCAGGATGACTGAAACAGCCTCTTACAGGCAGTCCTGCCAACGGGTTGCTCACGCAATACGCGATAGATAGCGATCTTCCACCAGCGGGTCTTTTCGTATTCGCACCTTCGCAGGCGTAGCGTGCCGCGCTACATTACTACATTACTTGGTTGGACGGCTTTGAACCCACAACCCCCTTGGTCTGCAGGCGATTGCGCCCAAATTTCCGAATCGGTAAATCGCCAATTTGCAACGATTGCGATTTCGCTCCTCGGCAACAGCAAGCCGCAAGACTCGCCGCAGTGAATCTATAGTCATTGCTTATTGCAACCTCGGTGCCACAAGGACTTGCTTGCCGGATGACGGGTGTCAATTGAGTCGGCGCCAATGTACCTAATGTCGTAAATTGCGTGTCCCCCCGAGCTCCTTTCGACGCGCTTGGTGTCGATCCCACACCTCCGGATTGACGAAGTTCTGTGGTTGTTGGCCATTCAGAATTCGAATTGCCTCGGACGCGCATTGCATGCCGATTCGAGTGTGCGCGTCTACCGTATTGCCTGCGATATGAGGCGTAATCATCAGATTCTTGACGCGAGTAACAGGATGTCCCGGCTGAGGGGATTTATCTTCAAATACGTCGAGGGCGGCGCCCGCAATTGTTCTTTCCTCTAGCGCTTTTAGAAGAGCCAACTCGTCGATCACGCTACCACGTGACGCGTTAACTACATACGCCGTAGGTTTCAGGCAAGAGATCAACTCTGCGCTCAAGTAGTGGTGAGTATCCTTGGTGTAAGGAACGCAGGGCACAACAAAGTCCGCCTCGGAAACCAGCGCGTCAATCAATACAGGTCTTGCCCATTGCGGCAACAGTTCAGGACGGCGTGTACAAACAACAACATCTACTTGAAATCCATAGTGCAGGATTTGGGCAAGCCGAGAACCAATCGCTCCAAAGCCAATGATTCCTACGACACGACCGCAGATCTCACGCCCCCGGACAGTCTCGGTGCGCGCCTTTTCCCATCCGACTGCCCTCATCAGACTATCTGCGCGGTCAGGCCGACGGAGTAAATTCATCATCTGCATCACACAGTATTCGGCCACCGAATTGGCATTTCCGCCGGGGACATTTGCCACCACAATACCCTTGGCAGTTGCCGCGTCGACGGGAATAAAATCCAAGCCAACTCCGTGGCGCACTGCGCCAAGAACCCGCGGGGCGTTATCGAAGATATCGGCCGGGAGATGGGTACGCACGATGATGACATCTGCGTCCCCAACCGCCTTACGCAAGGTTTCGGCACTCTGGTCGGGGGCGATAGTCACCATCGCTGACTGTTCAAGAGCGGCACGCGTTGCCACCAGGACAGGGTTCGTGATCAGGATCCGCCAGCCCGTATTGGAAGTCACTGTCCGTCTCTCCGCGCTGAAACGCATTGAAGGTTACGCAAGCCCGGCGCACCGGTGTTCGTCGATTATCCCTTTTGCCCAGCCGGTACCGGCAGCTCTGCAAGTTCGATCAGGCAGTTCTCCGTCCCGGCCGGGTCAAGAAACGCAATCCGGCAGCCCGCATGGCCAATGCGCGCTTCCTGGTCTAGAAGGGCCACCCCTTTCGCCTTGAGCTCGGCCAGCGCCTCGTCAATGTCTTCCACTTCGAAGCAGATGTGATTCAAGCCCCCTTTGCCTTCGGCGATCAGCCGCGCATACTTGCTGTCGGGATCCAGGCCGGTAATGAGCTCAACCATGGATTCGCCTACGGGGTACATTGAAAGTCTCAGCCGGTTTCGCGCCGATTCCTCCACGCCCCCAAGCGGAATTCCGAGGCAGTCCTCCCAAAGCCGCCGACTAGCTTCGAGATCCCGCACTACCACTCCAACGTGGTCAACACGCTTGATCTTCATCGTCGTTCTCCGTCTTTCTATAAGCGCTGGCCGCCACGCGGCTTGTCTATTGACGTTGCATTCCAGATGCCTTGACCAGCATTTCGTATTTTGCGATGTCCTCGCGCAGGAAAATCGAGAACTGCTCCGGCGTGCCCCCGGCCACGTCGAGACCCACGTCGCTTAGCCGCTTGCGCAGATCTCCGTTAATCGCTTTCTGGACTTCCGCGTGCAGCTTCTGGACAACCTCCGGCGGCGTGCCGGCCGGCGCTACCAAACCGATCCAGCCGCGAAAGTCAAAGCCCTTCAGACCTGCCTCGTCCATCGTCGGGACCTCTGGCAACATGGCTGAGCGCTGGGTCGAAGTAACTGCAAGCCCGCGAAGTTTGCCCGTCTTGATCAGTTGAATCACGGTAGGCGCAGTCTCGAACATGAGATCAACCTGACCGCCGATCAGATCGTTGACCGCAGGAGCGCCCCCTTTGTAAGGCACCTGCATGATGTCGACTCCCGTTTTCATGATGAACATTTCTGCCGCCATGTGATTCGACGTCCCGGCGCCGGAAGATGCGTAGTTGAGCTTGCCCGGCCGAGATTTGGCCAAGGCGATGAGTTCATCGACGTTTCTTGCCGGCACTGAGGGATGAACCACCAGCACATTTGGTTGATTGGCGATCATTATGACCGGCGCAAAATCCAGAAGCGGATCAAACGGGAGCTTGGCATAGACGTGCACATTTGAAGCCAGTGCCGCCGAACTTCCCATCAATAGCGTGTAACCATCGGGCGGCGCCTTGGCGACAAAATCGGTGCCCACGTTGCCGGAGGCGCCGGGACGATTTTCGATCAAGAATGGCTGGCCCAGACTTTCTCTGAGCTTTTCCGCGACGAGGCGCGCGACAATGTCCACGCTTCCGCCTGCCGGATAAGCCACAACCATGCGCACCGGCTTGCTTGGATAGGTTTGCGCGTCCGCGAAGTGACAGAAGAGAGCAAGAAAAAGCGGCAAACAGCGCCAAAGGGTAGCGTTCAAATTCATTTCGTTCTCCTAACTTGGTCCAGTTCCGTCAACCCAGAATAACCAGCGCCCGCCTGCATGTGCGATATGGCGAACGGATGCGAAGGTTCAACCGGAGGATCGACGCAAAGCATTGCGCGCGCCCAGGCGCACCTGCGCATCGCTTGCGTCCTCTCATAACGCGCCACTCGGTTATTTCAGATTCGAGTAGGACGTCGGCGCAAGAAGGACATTCTCAACATGCGCAATCAGGGGGCCGTCCTTCTCGGTCTCTGCCTTCACCTTCAGCCATTCCGGGTCCTCCCCCAGTGTGTGCCATAACGTCTCCCGTTCAGCCCAATCATTCCATTCGAGCATGTAATACAGCGTTTGGTTGTTTGGCCCTACCCGAACGGTCCAGAAGCCGATGGGCCTGATGCCCAGGCGCTTCCAGATCTTCAGCGTCCGCGTCTCAAACCTCTTGCTTAAGGCTGCCAGACGGCCGGGAAGGCAATGGTACATGCGCAGTTCGTGAATCATGATTCCTCCTCCTCGTTCATTTTGCGGCGGTAACTTGAATTTCTACCAAACAGTCCGGATCGCCCAGCCTTGCCTCAACACAGGCGCGCGCCGGAAGATTGCCGGGATCGGCCCATTCGGTCCAGGCTTCGTTCATGGCCGCCCGGTTTCTGATGTCACTGAGCCAGACCATCGCGGTAAGAATTTTCGACTTGCTCGTCCCGCTCACGGTAAGCAGGCGGTCTATCGTAGCCAATATTTCCGCGGTCTGCTGTTTTATGCCCTTCAACTTGTCGGCAGCTGTGATCCCCGCCAGATACACAATTTCGGCGTGCTCCACGGCTTTGCTGAGAACCCCTTTTGATTCGTACCGCACAATTTTTGACATTGACGAAGCTCCAAATAGTGTTGATTGGCGAAAATCAGTCCGCCGTAGCCCCGGAATCCTTCACGACCCTGGCCCACTTCACGATTTCCGCGCGAATGTACGCTGCGAACTCATCAGGTGTGCTGCTGAGAATTTCGAATCCCTGCTTTTGCAGCTGCTCTCTGATTTCCGCCTTCTGCAGATACTTTGCAATTTCGTGGTTCAGCTTGTTCACAATTTCTCTTGGAGTTCCTGTCGGAGCGAGAACGCCATACCATGTACCGACTTCGTATCCGGGTAGGCCGGATTCCCCGATCGTGGGCACATCAGGTGCAACCGGTGAACGCGCGGACGAAGTGACTCCGAGCGCTATCAGCTTTCCCGTCCTGATATGCGGCAACGCCACGGGAAGGCCCACGATGGCGAGGGTCACGTGACCGCCGAGCTGGTCGTTCAGAAGCGGTGCCGCCCCCTTGTATGGAATATGCGTCATGGTGATGCCGGCCATCGCGTTGAAAAGCTCGCTGGCAAGGTGCTGTGGCGTGCCTATGCCGGCGGAGCCATAGCTGAGCCGCTGACGCTTTCCCATGGCCACGAGATCCGTGATGGAATTTACCTGCAGCGAGGGGTGCGCCACCATGATCAAGGTCGATGAAGCAACCAGCGACACCGGGGCGAAATCGTTCACCGTGTCATAGGGCATCTTGCGATACAGGCTCGCATTGATGGAGTGCGTACCTACGTTTCCGAGCAATATCGTGTAACCATCGGGTGGCGACTTGGCGACGTTGTCCGAACCGATGTTCCCGCCCGCCCCGGGCCGGTTATCCACGATAACCTGATGGCCCAGCGCATCGCTGAGTCCTTTTCCGATTACGCGGGCTAGGACATCCGACGGCCCCCCCGGCGGGAAGGGAGCGACCATGCGAATTGGCTTCGTTGGGTATGCGCTTTGCGCAACCGCCGCATCCATGCCGCAAACCAGTGCGGCAACTGAAGCGGCTGCCGAAAATATCAGTCCAGCGCGGTCAAATACTCTTCTCATGATTACCTCCGTCGATTCATTAGTCGTACCAGCTGCACTCTTGCCGAAGCGCCCTCCCACTACGGCGCCCCGCAACCTCCCCCGCCTGCGGTCTGCATCACAACGCGGTCGCCTTTCTTCAGTAGCCAGTGTTCCGCCGGGTCGATGGCCTTACCGTTCAGGTATAGTCCGCCCACTTTCCCGGGCTGAGCCCCGAAAAGGCCCTGCGGCGCGGAACAGTAGCGCGTCATGATCATTGACGCCATCATCGGTGTCTCGCCGGTTGCTTCGATCTCGAAATTGAGCCCATCTCCGCCGCGGTGCTTTCCGGCGCCGCCGCTTCCGCGTCTGATGCTGCGGTCGATTACCCGCAGAGGCGCCATTTGCTCGAGGATCTCGACTGGCGTGTTGGAGACGTTCGAGGGGAAGGAAAGCATGGTGTGTCCATCGCGTTCAAGCGTCGCCCCCTGGCCGGCATTCATGAAGCTGATCGCCGCATACGGCCGGCCGCGATCCAGTCCGGTGACGGTGATCGAGGAATTCGAAGAGCCCTCAGCCACCACCCGGTCCGGCAATACCTGGGCCAGCGCCCGCATGATCGCCGGAACGGTCAGTTGCCCAACCATGCTGCGACCGCCGCTGGCTGCCGGATAGCGCGGATTGAATATCGATCCCAGCGGCGCCGAAGTTGTTATCGGTAGAAAACTGCCTTCATTGTTGGGCACTTCGTGGCATAGCACGGCCTTGACCGCGTATGCCGAATACGCGAACGCATAAATTGGAACCACATTCACAGCCCTGGGAACCTGGGGGCTCGAGCCGGCGTAATCGATCGCCAGCGTGTCCCCTTTCACCTTCACGGCGCACTTGATTTGGATGGGCTGCTCAAACCCCTCGTGCTCGCTGTGTCCGTAGTAGACCCCGTCTGGAACCGCGCGGATCGCCTTTCGCATCGCCGACTCGGAACGGCGTCGAATTTCCGCACCGAGCGACGCAAGATCTATATCGCGCAGCAACGCCCGCAGCCGTTCCTCCAGCATCTTGCTGGCCGCCACCTGAGCGAAGATGTCCCCCAGGGTCTGATCCGGAACGCGCACGTTCCGGGCTATCATGTCGAGCAAACCCTGATCCGCCTTTCCCGCGTTTATCAGCTTCAGCCTCGGAATTTGGAGCCCTTCTTCAAAAATCTCGCGGTTGCCGGCATTGCGTATGCGACCGCCGATATCAGGCATGTGGCTGACAACTGCGGCAAACGCCACAAGCTTTCCTTGGTGAAAAATCGGCATTGCCGTGCTCACATCATGAACATGCCCCGCGCCCATCCACGGGTCATTGGTAATCATGACGTCACCTGGTTTCAATGTGTTCAACGGGAACTTGGCGGTCAAATGCTTGACTGTCGCGGGCAGTGTCCCGATGAAAGAGGGTATTGAAGCGGTCGACTGAGCGATCGACCGGCCCTGGGGATCCGTCAGCAAGACCGCGAAGTCGTTGGCCTCGCGCACAAGCAGCGAGAAAGATGTACGCACGAATGCCGCCGAGGCCTCGTCGACGATGCTGATCAGCCGCTTCCAGTGAATCTCCAGGGAAATTGGATCGAACAAAACGCGCTTCATTCAAACTCCCTTATTTCGACCAATACCGAGTAGTCATCGAGAACTTTCACGGCTGCCGCAACCGCGACGACCAGGGTTGACTCGCGCTCCTCGAGAATGACCGGCCCGCGAATCCGGCTACCGGGCCTGAGCGAATAGCGGTCATAGACAGGCACCGCTTGAAATTTCCCCTTTAACGGAAGAAATATTTTCCGTGTACCCCGCGCAACCGGCTTCGCAATAGTGCGCTGGTCACCCCACATGAAACGATGGCTTCTAACCGTCGATCGGCCGGTCAGACGCCATGTCATTACTTGCGGAACCGCATTCGGAACAAGGTTTCCGTACAGCTGGCGGTAGCGGCGCTCATATTCCTTGATCAAATCCGGCGCAAAAGCAGCCGTCAGCTTTCGCCAGGGCAGAGAGACCGACACGTTGTGCCCTTGCCCCGCATAGCGCATTTCCGCACCGATATACCAGTTCAGACCGGCCTGTTTTGCCCCGGCCGATTCCAGCTCAGCCTCCGCGTCCGCACGCAGATCCCGGTAAACCCGTGCTGCCTTTGGCCAATCAATATCTGCAACCAGGGTGGGGTTTGACCACGACCTGTCGACGCGCGCGGGTGCGGCCAGAAGCCCGAGGCAGGAACCGGCCCCCGCGGCGATCGGCGCCAATACGCGGGGAATTTGCAGATTTCGCGCCACTTCGACTGCGTGTACCGGGCCCGCACCGCCGGTCGCCACCATGGTGAAACTCCGCGGATCATGGCCTTTCTCGGCGATATGCACCCGCGCAGCAGCGGTCATATTCTCGTTGACGATACTGCAGATGCCCCACGCAACGCTGCTGGGCGTCATCTTCAGCTTCGACGCGAGCTTCTGCAGCGCGGCTTCCGCAAGGTCCCGGCGCAGCTTCATCGAGCCGCCGAGAAAGTTGTCCGGATTCAGATATCCAAGCAGCAAATCCGCGTCGGTAACCGTGGCGTCGGTACCGCCCAATCCGTAGCAAGCCGGCCCGGGCACCGCGCCAGAGGATTCGGGTCCCACATTCAGGAGCCCGAGGTGGTTGATATGCGCGATTGACCCGCCACCCGCCCCAATTTCTATCAGATCGATGCTTGGTATGAGGATCGGCAGACCCGAGCCGCGCTTGAAGCGGGATACGCGCGAGCATTCGAAGCTGTGTGCAATGAGCGGCTCGCCGCCGACCGAAACGCAGGCCTTGGCGGTGGTGCCGCCCATATCGAACGAAAGAATCTCTTGAATTCCGTTGTTACGCGCCGTGTTGAGCGCCGATAGCACACCTCCGGCCGGCCCCGACTCGAGCAGGAAGATGGGGTTCTCGGCAGCCGCTGCTCCGGATGTAAATCCACCGCTCGAAAGCATAATCCTCAGTTGCGCACGCGGCGCCAATTCACGCACGCGATCACCGAGTCGCTGTAGGTACTCGGCAACCAAAGGCTGGACATATGCGTTGCAAACCGTCGTTGACATGCGCTCGTACTCGCGGATTTCACGCGCAATTGCAGAGGAAATCGCGACCGCCATTTTGGGGAATCGCTTCTTGATCGCCGCCTCGATCTTCTTCTCGTGAACGTTATTCACATAGGAATGAAGCAGGCAAACTGCCACGGCCTCGACGTCAAGACCCGACAGATCTGTGAGCATTCGATCGATTTCGTCCTCATCGACGCTCTTGACGACATCGCCTCGCACGTCGAGACGCTCATCGATTTCAATTATCTTTTTTGCGCCGACCAGGGGGCGCGGAATTGCCAGATTCAAATCGTACATGTCGTAGCGCCATTCGCGCCCGATGGCCAGTACGTCGCGTGTGCCCTTGGTCACTACAAGAGCGGTTCGGGCGCCTTTGCGTTCGATAAGAGTGTTCGTAACCAAAGTGGTGCCGTGAACGATTTCCACTATGTTGGCGCGGCCTATCGCTTGCGCGGAAGTCATCTGCTTGAGCAGGTCGACTATCACTGTCGTTACTGCCTCCCCGGGCGCGTCGGGTGTCGTCAGCGTCTTTCCCACCCATATGCGATCGTGCGGCGAGACGACGGCGATGCCATCGGTAAAAGTTCCCCCGATGTCGACCGCAACGCGTATGGAATTACGAGAAGACTTCGGCAGTTTCTTGTCCATAGATGATTGTTCCATGCGCTTCAGTTCTTCATCGCGACGCTGTCGGCGGCGCTGACGCGCAGGCGTGCACGCCTCAGTAAATGTAATTCGGCCCCGGAATAAAGGGAAAGCGCGCTTCGACGTCCTTGCGCAAGGTAAAGCCCAGGCCCGGCTTCTCTGGGGCATGAACATACCCGGCCCGAATATCGAAAGGTTCCTCGAACAAATCGTAGATCAGGGGATTGGCTGCCTGGCTTACTTCGAATATGAAACTGTTCGGCGCAGACATCGCCACATGTATGCTTGCCGCGAAAAGCACACCCGCAGACCAAACGTGCGGGGCCATCTTGACGCCATACGCCGACGCGATAGCAGCAATTCGTCGAACTTCGGTGAACCCGCCGGCGATTGCGATGTCCGGCTGGATGACATCCACGGCACGCTTCTCGAGCAGGCTCAGAAAGGGAAACCGCGTCGACTCACGCTCGCCAGTGGCGATTGGCACGCTCGTAGCCCGGCGCACCTCGGCAAGTCCATTATGGTTGTCTGGTGAGACCGGCTCCTCGAACCATGCCACATCGAACTCCTCCATCCGCTTCGCCAGCCGAATGGAGGTCGACACATCCAGGGATCCGTGTGCGTCCACCATCAGCTCGACGTCCGGTCCGATCCCTCGACGAGCAGCGGCAATCCGGTGAATCGACTTGCGAATCGAAAAGCCATCGCGTCCCTCGGCGCGCATCTTCACCGCACTGAAACCTTTGGCAGCGTACGCGGCCATTTCTTCCCCTGCCTGGTCACCGGGAGCCCAGCCGCCGCTCGCGTACGCTCGAATGCTGGAACGGCTTGCACCCAGCAGCTTGTAGATGGGCTGATTCAGCACCTTGCCCCAAATATCCCAAAGAGCGATATCCACCCCGGCGATAGCACATATGCGCTCGCCTGAACGTCCGCGCGCGGACGGAAGAGAATAACCGCGCTTCAGGCTGGGTTCCAACCGCGAACCGCTGTACATCTTTTCCCATAAGCGCTCTATATTTGTAGGATCTTCGCCCACGAGGGCTGGTTGGAGTTCGTGCTCGACGGTAGCCTTAATTGCTTCCGGCCCGCCGTGGGCGGCTCCGAAGCCAGTCACCCCTCCGTCCGTCTCCACCACCACGATTACGTTGTCGTTTTTTACAACCACGCCATAGTCGTTGCGATGCTGGCGTTGTTTCGGGACTGGATACGACAAAAGTATTGCTTTGACGGAAGTTATCTTCATGATGAGAACCTAGTAGACTCCAAGATCAGATTATCGATGGTGCCAGCGGCTAAAGTCTCCGCGACCTACTGGATTCAACTTACCAACCAGCGTTGCTTTGCGTCTCCAAACACTGAACACCCTCATATTTGACTGAACTCTGTTCTCTCGCCGCGCCTTGCTCCGCACGGCACCGCAGTCTCAGACGGTTTCTGGTTCTCATTGCAAAGTAGCCGATGGCTAAGATATTCGTCCCTTTTGTAAAGCTTAATCCAGCGAATATCACAAAGGTAGGATCATGCGGAGCAGATCAGTTATACTGTTTTTGTTATGAGTAACGCGCAGAACATCACATTAGAGGAATGGAAGCTTTTTGCGCAGGTAGCCAAACTGGGAAGCCTCACCAAAACGGCCGCGTTGCGCGGTACCGCCCAACCCGTCATAAGCAGGCAGATTGCCTTGCTCGAACGGAAGTGCAAGATAAGGCTCTTTGACCGCAACGGCCGCGGGGTTTCGCTTACAGAAGCGGGCAGCCGTGTTCTGCCGCGGGTGGACGCTTGGCTCAGCGAAGCCGACCAGATTGCTGGGGACGTGCGCGCTCGCGCCGGCGTGCCAATTGGAAACGTGCGCATAGGCATGCTTGCGTCCACGGGTCCTCTGCTTGGCAGCCTGCTGTTTCAGCAAGTTCGAAACAGATTTCCGGGTATACAGCTTCGCTTAATGGAATCCTCGAGCAGCCAACTAGCGGAGTGGTTGAAGACCGGCCAGATTGACATCGCGATACTTTTTCGTTTCGGAAATGATGCAGGGCCGGATGACCGTCCTATTGCAAAGGTCGATATTGTTCTCGTTGGGTCGGCGAAGGACACCGTTGTGCGTCCGCGTACCGTTGCTTTTTCTAATTTGGACGGACTACCGCTTATTCTACCGCCAGAAACCAATCTGCTTCGGAGAGTCCTGCAACAAGCCGCGCGCAAGAAGCACGTGACGCTCAATGTGGTAATGGAGTGCGATTCGCTTGCCACACAGAAGGAGGCCGTCGCCGAGGGCGGTGGGCATACGGTCCTTGGTTCGAACGCAGTTGTTCAGGAGCTGAAATCCGGCAGATTACGGGCTTCGAGAATTGTCTCTCCTAGTATCCAGCGAACGATCACGCTATGCGTTTCGCCCCATCGACCGCCGACTTTAGCCTGTCGCGAGGTTGCGGCTCTAATACAGGACTCGTTCCCCAAACTAATCTCCGCCCGCAGTGGGAGGTAGTTGCACCGAGGTACCTGTCGCCTTCCTGCACCTCAGAGCGCGGCGAATTCCGCGGCGTGTAACCTTCAACTCGCCAAGCCATGCCAGGACCGCACTTGCCTCGCGTTCGCATTAACACCGTCGCAATGAACAGGCGCCAGTGTTCGGCCGTAGCGGTCTTTTAAGCGCTGCAAGAAAATCTGTCACATTGTGCTGTGGCACGTGGAAAGCGTAGCTCGTTCCAAGTCATGCAAGCGGGTGGGGATCACGCGCGCTCGCCCAAACGCAGCGTGCCATGCTGCATTATTGGATTAGAGTTGATTTCGATATGGGGGGATACGTTCATTCTCTTACTCCCCTATATCAGGGGCTATCTCGGCATTACCAAGATGGCCACTAAATTATCCGGCTTGCCCGGCGAGCGCTTCCATCACCACCGCCATCTTGTTGATAAGGTGGCTGCGCAGCAGCGCCGGCAGCAGCGCGTGATCGCGCCGGGTGAGCGCATCCAGTATTTTCAGGTGTTCTTCCACCGCGTGGTCCCAGCGCTCGCGCGACAGATTGGCCATGTAGCGCGCGCGGCGCACATGGCCGTTGAGTGCGCGGTAGGTATTGGCCAAGGTGGCGTTGCCCGCCGATTCGACCAGTCGCATGTGAATCTCCTGGTTGCAGCGGAAATACGGCGCGAGTTCACCGCGGGCATGGTGCGCCAGCATCTGGAAGTGCAGCGCCCGGATTTCAGCGATGTCGGCGTCGCTCGCGTGGATGCAGGCAAGCTCGCCGGCAAGCGCCTCGAGCGCGCCTAGGAGTTCGAACATTTCGCGCACCGTCGCCGCGGTGATGGGCGTGACAATGGCGCCGCGGTTGGGCAGCAATTCGACCAAACCCTCGGAGGCGAGATACTTGATCGCTTCGCGCACAGGAGTGCGCGAAGTGCGCAGGCGCTCGCACAGCACGCGTTCGTTCAGCTTTACCCCGGGCGCGAGTTCACCCTGAACGATCATGTCGCGCAGGCGTTCCATCACTTCCGCGGCCAGCAGGCGCGGCTCGGCCGTGGGCGCGGCAGCTACGTTTGCGGAGATGATTTCCAAGTCTCGATCCATGGTGTTGGGCATATTTGTATGCATAATATGCTGAGCTTGCATGTTTGGCAATACATGTTAATTTATAATATACAAGGTGTTAAAAAATTCGTTGACTAGTCTCCTTGGCTCATGTTTGAATTGCATACAAAATTGTTGGGCCGTAGTGCCTGAAATACACAGCTTGTCTTTCCTGCCCCCCAAGGAGTCCCGCCATGAGCTTCAGAAGCGGTCGTCATTTTCTGCAAATTCCCGGGCCCACCAACGTGCCGGACCGCGTGCTGCGCGCGATTGACTACCCCACCATGGACCATCGCGGTCCGAAGTTCGGCCCGCTCGGCCTGGAAATCATCGAAGGACTGAAACACGTATTCCAGACGCGCCAGCCGGTGGTGATCTATCCCGCCTCTGGTACCGGCGCCTGGGAAGCGGCTCTGGTCAACTGTTTCTCGCCCCGGGACAAGGTGCTGATGATCGAGACCGGCCATTTCGCCAGTCTGTGGCAAAAAATGGCGGGCAAGCTCGGCCTGCAGGTGGAACTGATCGCAACCGACTGGCGCCGGGGCGCCGATCCAGCGGCGGTGGAAGCGAAACTGAGGGAAGACAGGGCGCACGCCATCAAGGCGGTGTGCGTGGTGCACAACGAAACCTCCACCGGCGCCACCAGCCGCATCCCGCTCATCCGCAAGGCGATCGACGCGGCCGGCCATCCGGCGCTGTTCATGGTGGATACGATCTCCTCGCTCGCGTCCATCGACTACCGCCACGACGAATGGGGCGTGGACGTGACTGTGGCCGGCTCGCAGAAGGGCTTGATGCTGCCGCCGGGCCTGTCTTTCAACGCGGTAAGCGAGAAGGCGCGCAAGGCGGCGCAGTCGGCCAAGCTGCCCAAGTCCTACTGGGCCTGGGACGAAATGATCGCCGCCAACAAGACCGGCTATTTTCCCTATACGCCGGCGACCAATCTGCTCTATGGCCTGCGCGAGGCCATCGCCATGCTGCAGGAAGAGGGCTTGCCCCGCGTGTTCGCGCGCCACGCGCGCCACGCCGAAGCGGCGCGGCGCGCGGTGCGCGCCTGGGGCCTGGAAATCCTGTGCGCCAACGCCGAGGAATACAGCAACACCCTCACCGCGGTGATGATGCCGGCCGGCCACGACGCCGACGCGCTGCGGAAGGCCATAATTGAAGCCTACGACATGTCGCTCGGCACCGGCCTGGGAAGGCTCGCGGGCAAGGTGTTCCGCATCGGCCACCTCGGCGACTTCAACGACCTCACGCTGATGGGCACGCTCGCGGGCGTTGAAATGGGACTGGCGCTTGCCGGCGTGCCGCACAGGAAGGGCGGGGCGCAGGCCGCGCAGGAGTATCTGATCGAATGCGCCCGCGGCGATGGCGCGCAACGCATCGCGGCTTGATTGCAGGACCGGCCCCGCACTCCGGGGACGGCGGTGGAAGGACCGCCCGCATCCGCAGGGTGGTAATTTCGAAGGAGGAACGGATGAGACTATTCAGATTAGGAAGCATCGCACTGTTCTGCGCAGCGCCCCTCATTGCCGCGGCGCAGGGGGTGGAACTCAAGCTCGGACATGTAGGCGAGCCGGGCTCGCTGATCGGTGCGGCGGCCGATGAATTCGCCAAACGCGCCAACGCCAGGCTTGGTGGCAAATACAAGGTGGTGGTCTATGGGTCGAGCCAGCTCGGCGGCGACAAGGAGATGCTGCAGAAGCTCAAGCTCGGAACCATCGACATGGTGGAGCCTTCCACCGTCATGTCCTCGGAAGCGGACATTTTCGGCGTGTTCGAGATGCCCTATCTGGTCAAGGACCGCAAGCACATGCAGCGCATCGAGAAAGAGCTGTTCTGGTCGAAAATGGCGCCCGAGGCCGAAAAGAAAGGCATCACGGTGCTCGCCGTGTGGGAGAACGGCTACAGGCACATCACCAACAACAAGCATCCGATCAACGCTCCGGGCGACCTGAAGGGCATCAAGCTGCGCGTGCCGGAAGGCAAATGGCGCGTAAAGATGTTCCAGGCGTATGGCGCGAACCCCAGCCCGATGAAATTCTCCGAGGTATTCACCGCGCTGCAGACCGGCGTCATGG
>ERZ1292640.2144-Hain-H43-02um-R1-2144-length-16018-cov-7_pt1 | contig 16018 bp, 13 predicted proteins | sample MGYA00564404_ERZ1292640 | MGnify/ENA primary metagenome ERZ1292640 (study PRJEB36523, sample SAMEA6512636) | groundwater metagenome | collected 2019-01-08 | study: AquaDiva: Metagenomics assemblies of 32 groundwater samples
TCATCGCCTCGAACGGCACGGACAGCCGCGTCGGCTCGCTCACGGCGGATTGGGAACGGTTCTTCGAGTGGAAACGCATCGAGCGCGAGGACGAGACGCGCCGGGTGTCGCTGGAGGTGATGCTGCGCGGGACGTGCAACCGGGCGCGGCTGCTCGATCTGGTGGAGAACTTCACGCTGTTCTCGGAGCACAAGGCGGGGCTGGTGAAAATCATCGGGCAGAATCACCAGTTCCTCGGCGTAAACAACGCCATCGCTTCGATGCTCGCCGCGCGCAAGCTGGGGCACGGTCGCGGCGGCGTGTTCTGGCAGACGCAGGGCAGCGGCAAGAGTTTCTCGATGGTGTTCTTCGCGCAGAAGGTGCTGCGCAAGGTGGCGGGCAACTGGACGTTCGTGGTCGTGACCGACCGCGTGGAGCTGGACGACCAGATTGCCAAGACGTTCAAGGCGTGTGGCGCGGTGAGCGAGGCCGAGGGCGACCAGTGCCACGCCGCGAGCGGTGCGCATCTGCGGGAGTTGCTGCGCGGGAATCATCGCTACGTCTTCACGCTCATCCACAAGTTTCGTCCTGAATCCTGTAGCAGCGGACGTGAATCCGCTCAAACTTCCGGCCAAGGCGATCAGAGCCGACTCACGTCGGCTGCTACGAGTGAAGAGGTGATGCCCGTTTTATGCGACCGGCCCGACGTGATTGTCCTCGCCGACGAGGCCCACCGCAGCCAATACGACACGCTGGCGCTGAACATGCGGGCGGCCCTGCCGAATGCGATGTTCCTCGCCTTCACCGGCACGCCGCTGATTGCCGGCGAGGAGCGCACAAAGGAAGTTTTCGGCGATTACGTTTCCATCTACGACTTCCAGCAATCTGTCGAGGACGGCGCGACCGTGCCGCTCTTCTACGAGAACCGCACGCCGGAGTTGCATCTCGTGAATCCGGACCTGAACGAAGACATTTACAACCTCATCGAGGCGGCGGAACTCGACCCGGAACAGGAAGCGAAGCTCGAACGGGAGTTGAGCAGGCAATACCACATTCTCACCCGCGACGACCGGCTGGAGACGGTGGCCCAGGACATCGTGCGGCATTTCCTCGGGCGCGGTTTCGTGGGGAAGGCGATGGTGGTGTCCATTGACAAGGCCACGGCGCTCAAGATGCACGACAAGGTGCGGAAGCATTGGGCGGCGGAGAGGGCGCGGGTGGAGCGGGCGATTGCGGAACTCACCCGTTATCCTGTAGGAGACGGCGTAAGGAGGCTCACTTCAAACCAGCCAGAGTCTCGTCACCTCGACTCCTACAACCCGGAGAAGATGCGCGAGCTTCAGCGGCGTCTGGATGTGCTCAAGACGACGGACATGGCGCTGGTCGTATCGCCCGGCCAGAACGAGATCGAGCAGTTGAAGAAGCACGGACTGGACATCGTGCCGCACCGAAAGCGGATGAACGAGTCGCAACCGCCGCTGGACGAGAAGTTCAAAGATTCGGACGACCCGCTGCGGATCGTGTTCCTGTGCGCCATGTGGCTGACCGGATTCGACGCGCCAAGTTGTTCCACGGTGTATCTCGACAAGCCGATGCGGAATCACACGCTCATGCAAACGATTGCGCGCGCGAACCGCGTGTTCCCCGGCAAGCACAGCGGCATGATTGTGGATTACGCCAACGTCTTTGCCTCGCTGGAAAAGGCGCTCGCCATCTACGGCGCGGGCAAGGGCGGCAAGAACCCGGTGAAGGACAAGGCGAAGCTCGTAGCAGAGTTGCGCAAGGCGATTGATGCGGCGGCCGCGTTCTGCGCCAAGCGCCAGGTGATTCTCCCTGGCATCGAGCAACTCGCCGCCGGCAGCCTGGAGCGATTGCAGCGGATGGACGATGCCGTCAACGCGCTGATTTCACCCGACCCGCTGCGACGCGAGTTTCTCGGCCACGAGCGGCTCGTCAGCACCCTCTACGGCGCCGTGAAGCCCGACCCGGCGGCGCTGGAATTCGCCGGGCGCGTGGCGTGTCTCGGGGCCATTGCCGACGCCATCCGCGCCAAGCTGAATCCGAATCCGGCGGACATCACCGAGGTCATGGGCGACATCGCGAAGTTGCTCGACGCTTCCATTACGGGCGTGGACATGCCCGCGAAGCCGGCACCGGTGATGGATTTGTCCACGATTGATTTCGAGGCACTGCGCAGCCGTTTCAAGGAATCCAAGCACAAGAACACCGACCTTGAAGTCCTCAAGGCCGCCATTCGTGCCCAACTGGAGAAGCTGATCCGCCTGAATAAGACGCGCGCCGATTTCCAACAGAAGTTCGAGGAACTGATTGAGTCCTACAACGCCGGCAGCCGGAACATCGAGGAGTTGTTTGAGGAGTTGCTCAAGTTGAGCCGAAACTTGTCGGAGGAACAGCAGCGCCACGTCCGCGAGAACGTGACCGAGGAAGAACTGGCCATCTTCGACATCCTCACGCGCCCTGCGCCGGAGTTGAATCCGGAAGAACGCGCCGAAGTGAAGAAAGTCGCCCGCGAACTTCTTGCCCGGCTCAAGCAACTGCTCGTGCTTAACTGGCGCCAAAAGTCCACCGCCCGCTCCCAACTCAAGCTCACCATCGAGGACGTGCTCGACACCGGCCTGCCGCGCTTCTATTCGCCCGAACTCTACCGGCAAAAGTGCTCCGCGGTGTTCGAGCACGTTTACGAAAGCTATCCGGAACGGGAGTCGGGCGTCTACGCCACAGCAGTCTGATCCCAAGGGGAAGCCCGGCGGCGGACGGTTTCCTCCCGGTCCGCCCCTTCAGCCTCACCGGCCCGCACTGCGGCCGGGTTTGGGTGCAAGGAAGAGCCCCGACAAAAAGAAAGGCGCCCCATTACTGGCGCGCCTATGTCGTTTCAGAGATTTGTTGTTATGCTGGCGGCGTTGGCGGAGTGGGCGGCGTTGGTGTAGGCGCGGCCGTCGTTTTTTTCTCCCGCCGCGGAGTGCGTTCGACGTGGCTGGCGCTTTGCCACGCGCGCAGTTTCTTTCTCCGGTTGGCGCGTGTCTTTGTTATACATGATGGCGTCCAGTTTGCCGATTTCGTCGTAAGATGCTGATTTAGAACTGGTAACAGGCGATTGGGCGCGGGTTTGACGGCCTAAGAATTGCCCTCAAACCGTTAGAGAGGGTTTCCAACGACGTCCAAACAGCCTTCAAACGGTTGGAGCGGGTCTAAAACGGCGTCCAAATTGGCCTCAAACCGTTGGAGCGGGTTTGCGACGGCGTTGAAACGTTGATCAAACCGTTTGAGCATCATTTTCACGCCGTCCAAACAGGCCTCAAACCGTTTGAGCCGGTCTGGAACGGCGTCAGAATTGGCCTCAAGCTGCTGGAGCGGATTGATAACGGCGTCCAACTTGGCCTCAGACCGTTTGAGCAGATTTCCAGCGGCGTCAAATTATCCTTCCAGCACGACTTCCGAAACGGCAGCGACCCGGCAACGGCCTCGCGAAAGTCCTGCCGCAGCGTTCACCTCCTCGAATTAGGACGCTACCCTCAGTTTCGCCAGTCGTCTCATCTGCCACTTCACCGTCTCATTGGGGGTCCATTCTTCCCACCGTCCCAAGCGCTGGAGCACTTCCGGATTGGCCAAGGATCGCGGCAAACCGCCGATGCACACGCGCACGACCTCCTCGGCGGCGGTGATCTGGAGCTCGACTTGCGATTCCTCGGAATACCAAGCGACGTGATCGCTCAGAATGACGCGCGGATGACGCCGCAATGGCGAATCGAGCGGCACGGGTTCTTCCTCGAACACATCCAAGCCGGCTTGTGCCAACCGCCCTTCCTCGAGCGCCGCGAGCAGGGCCTGCGTGTCCAGGACGGGGCCGCGCGCCGTGTTGATGAGGATGGCGCTGGGCTTCATCAAAGCCAACTCGCGCGCGCCAATTAAATGGCGCGTTTCAGGCAAAAGCGGCACGTGAAGCGACAGGTAATCAGCCTCGCGGCAAACCGTATCGAGATCGGCCAATTTGACACCAAGCGCCTCGGCGAGAGACGGATCAACATAAGGATCGGCGGCCAGCAGACGCAATCCCCAGCCGTTCATCTTGCGCGCCACGCTGCGCCCGATATTGCCGAGTCCGATCAGCCCCAAGGTCCGGCCCGCCATGCGCCACAGTTTCTCCACCGGATTGAAGTCCCATGCGCCGCGCTCCACTTTCCCGTGCTTGCCGACGACATTGCGAACGCAGCCCAGCAAAAGAGCGATGGCATGAGTGGAAACTTCGTCCAGACAATAAGCAGGGATATGGCCCACCATAATGCCGGCGGCGGTGGCGGCGTTCACATCCACGTTGTCGTAGCCGACACCGTAGCGGACAATCATTTTGCACCGGTGAAATTGCCGGATGCGTTCCGGTGTGATCTTGAGCCAGCGCACGAGAATGCCATCGGCCTGTTCGCACTCGCGCCAGGCTTCAGCCTCGCTGCACGCGTCGGCATCAATAAACTCTCCGCCGGCTTCCGTGATGATCCGCCGCTCATGCTCGACCGTGGCATAACCATGCTTCAGCAGAACGACCTTAAATTGGGGCATGGATGCTCCTTTCAGCAGCGGGCGTGGCGCACAAGAATTTCATGGCGCACTCTTGTATCGTCATTTCTCGCCGGAAACAAGCGTGCAGCGGCTCAGCAAGCTGGGAGGGTCACGGGAAGCCTCTACGGCTTTTTGCCGCGCATTGTGCCCGTGAACCGGATTGGCGATAGGAACGCAGCCTTCAGGCTGCAGCGCGTTGAAGTGCCGATGGTTCTGCAGCCTGAAGGCCGCGTTCCTGGCTCGAGGTTCATGGGAAGCTTCGACCTCCAACTTTGGACGCGCATTGGGACCATGAACCTTGGCGCGTTTGGTGTCCACGCTTCAGCGTGTCTGGGAGCGGGCTGCACCCTAAAGGGCGGACACCAAACTGGAGGTTCATGGCAAGCCTCCTTGGCCGTGCAGCCGTGCCTTGTGCCCCTGAATCGGCGGACCGTTTGGCAGGTCTGCGCCGCCGCGTTGCAGGTTTTTTCAACTGAGTTATGCTGGTCGCATGATTCACCAGCCGAGTTCCATCAAAGGCCGGGGTGCCGTGGATAACCCGCCGAACCGTTTTGCGCCCCTTCATCTGGAACGGGATCTGGACTGGAATCCGGAGGAAGACCCGTCGCCCACCACGCAATTCTTTCGCGACCACACCCAAACGATCATCACTTACAACGAAAGTCCGGATGTCGGTTTTGATGCGAGCGTCAACCCGTATCGGGGTTGCGAGCACGGCTGCGTTTATTGCTACGCCAGGCCGACCCATGAGTATTTGGGATTCTCGGCCGGATTGGATTTCGAAACGAAGATCATGGTGAAGGAAAACGCCCCGGAGCTCTTGCGCCAGGAACTCGCCTCGCCCCGATGGAAGCCGCAAGTGATCGCCCTGAGCGGGGTCACGGATTGCTATCAACCCATCGAAAGAAAGCTCAAGCTGACGCGGCGATGCCTCGAAGTCCTGGCGGCCTTTCGCAATCCGGTCTGTGTCGTCACCAAAAACCATTTGGTGACCCGGGACATCGATCTGTTGCGCGAGTTGGCCCGCCATGGCGCCGCGGCGGTGTATGTGTCCGTGACCACACTGGATAGTTCGTTGACGCCGAAACTGGAGCCACGCACGTCGCTGCCCCAGCACCGGCTGGCGGCCATCGAAGCGCTGAGCCAGGCGGCCATTCCGGTCGGTGTTCTGGTCGCCCCGGTGATTCCGGCGCTGACGGACCATGAACTGCCGTCGATTGTGGCGGCGGCGGCTCAAGCGGGCGCCCGCTTTGCCGGTTACGTGCTGCTGCGGCTGCCCTACGCGGTCGGGCCGCTGTTTGAGCGCTGGCTGGAACAGCATTTTCCGCAACGCAAGGAGAAGGTCGTGAATCGCATCCGGGCCATGCGTGGCGGCAAAATGAATGATCTGCGGTTCGGGAAGCGCATGCGAGGCGAGGGCATTTTTGCAGAGCAGATGTCCCAAATGTTCCACGCCGCGTGCCGGAAAGCCGGGCTGGCCGACAAAGGCCCCGAGTTGTCCGCCGCGGCATTCCGCCGGCCGGCGGGAGCGCAGATGGAGCTTGGTCTTGCGCGCTGAGCTGCAGGCAACCAGCGGTCAAAACTTGGGTCCGACCAAAACTGACCGTGCGCTGGAAGCGGCCCTGAAACCATCAGGCCGCAGTGCCGTCCAAATTCCGACAAACTCGGCCTGGCGTGGCGGCGCGTGGGCAGCTCCGTGTTCCATTTGAACCTGCTCACAAACCATGAGCAGGATCGCAGCGTTTACGCTGCCAAGAGCGGCGATAGCAGAGCGGACGTTCCGCAGCCTGAAGGCTGCGTTCCGATCCGCCAGCTCATGAAAGGTGATTCGGGTGTTTACAGCCGTGAACTTCACACGGTAGGCTGGAGACACATTCGACAAAGGCTATAAAATGAACACGCAGCCATCACACTACAGTCACGTTCCTAGCAACGAATCGCCTGAGGCCATGACGCGCCGGCGTTTTCTTTCCACAACGGCTTCGGCCACGGCTCTCTCCATCATCAGCCCGACCGTGGTCCACGGGGCCGAGGCCAGCTCGCGAGTGACCGCCGGCGTGGTCGGCTTGGGCGGGCGCGGCGCGTGGATTGCCGAGCACGTCTCCAAGCAGCCGGGCTTTCAAATCACCGCCGTGGCGGATTATTTCCCCGAGGTCGCCCAAGCCGTCGGCGAAAAACTAGGCGTGCCGAACGACCGCCGTTTTTCCGGACTGAATGGCTACCAGCGATTGCTGGACAGCAAGGTGGAGGCGGCCTTTCTGGAGACGCCGCCGTATTCCTTTCCCCCGCACGCCCAGGCGGCCGTGGCTGCAGGCTGCCACGTTTATATGGCCAAGCCGGTGGCCGTGGATGTGCCCGGCTGCCTGGCCATTCTCGATTGTGGCCGGCAATCGACTCGGAACAAAAAGGTGTTCTTGGTGGACTTTCAAACGCGCGCCGATCCGTTCCACGTGGAGGCCATCCGGCTGGTCCACCAGGGAATGATCGGCAAGATTGGTTTGCTGACTTCCTTTTATCATGATGAATGTTTTTCTGATCCTCCTCGGGAAAAGACCGTGGCCAACCTGCTGCGTGGACTGGCCTGGGTCAACGACACCGCCCTGGGCGGGGCTTATATTGTCAACTGCGACATTCACGCGGTGGATGTGGCCCTCTGGATTGCGGGCGATCTGCCGGTGAGCGCCACGGGCTATTCGTGCCGCAACCGTCCGAATGCCCAAAGCGATTCCCATGATTGCTACGGCGTGACGTTCCAGTTCAAAAACGGGATGGTGATGACGGACCAGGGTGAACATATCCGGAACCGAACCGGATTCAGGGCCGGCTGCCACGCCTACGGACAACACGGCTATCTCGAGACCAATTACGCCGGCAAAGTGTTCATTCGCGGCAACGAGGACGGTTATGCCGGCGGAGAGAATCAAAACCTCTATGCCGATGGGATGATGCGGAATGTGGAGACTTTTCACAGGAGCATCGTGGAAGGAGATCACACCAATCCCACGGTGGAATCCTCCGTGAATAGCACGCTGGCCACGATTCTGGGCCGGGAGGCTGCACTCAAAGGACGCCGGTTGAGCTGGGAGGAGTTGCTCAAGGATACAACCCGGTTGCAGGTGGATTTGACGGGACTGTTGTCATGACAGAACAAAGGGGCCTTTGGCTCTTCCTGGGCCGTATCAGTGCCGTAGGAGCGCGGGCATCCATGCCTGCGACTTGGTGAATGTCCGGTCAGCGCGGCCCGTGCAAGTTGGTTTCCAATTTGTACGAGAACTCAGTCGAAGGTGAGCGCGACTTAAGCGGAATGTCTTCGCACTACTCGGCATTGGCCTATCGCTTGCGGCACGCGCAGGCACGGATGCCCGCGCTCCAATCGAATCGTCTCTCCCTGGAGTTCAGTCAGGTCTCGCTGAAGGCTGATGGTCGGAGGCGGGCGGCGCGCTGCTGGCCCGAATGACGATTTCCGCCGGGAGGCGTTTTGGTTCGGGCCGTTCCCCGCGCAGCAGCTTGAGCATGGACTCCATGGCGGCCACACCGAGCCGGTATTTGGGCTGGCGGATGGTGGTGAGCGGCACGCGAAAGTTTTCACTGAGCATGATGTTGCCGAAGCCGACGATGGACATGTCCTCGGGAATACGGAGGCCTTGCCGGAGCAGAACGTTGGCCGCGCCAATGGCCACGAGATCGTTGACGGCAAAGATGGCGGTGGCTTGAGGCGATTCGTTGAGCATCTGCAAAGCGGCTTTTTCCCCATCTTCAATTCTGCCGCCGGCCGTGAAAATCAAATTGTCCTCGACTTCGATCCGGGCTTCCCGGAGAGCGCGCCGGTAGCCGTCGCAGCGTTCCTGGGACCAGGGCGCGGCGGGCGGCCCGCCCAGAAAGGCGATTCGTTTGTGGCCCAGCCCGAGCAAGTGCCGCGTCGCGATGCAACCGGCCGTGGCGTCGTCCGTTTCCACATTGACAAACTGGCTGCAAAAAGGGGCGCGATGGCCCAGGAGAACCGTCGGTGTCTGGTGCTGCAGCAATTCCGCATAAACGGGCGCGGTGGGAGCCAGGCGGTAAACTGGGGAGAGGAAAAGGCCATCCACCCGGCGGGAGAGGAGCCGCCGGATGATCACATCCTCTCTTTCCTGGAGATTCAGCGAATGGGCGAGAATGACATCGTAGCCGAGTTCATGCGCCCGCTCTTCGATGGCCAGAACGATGCGCGCGAAAATGGGGTTGGTCATGCTCGAAATGACCAGGCCGAACAGCTTGGTGGTGCGGGTGCGCAATCCTTGGGCCATGGAATCGGGAACATAACCCATTTGCTGCGCCAACAGCCGGACGCGCGTTTTCGTGGCGGTGGAAATATCGGGCGCGTCTCGAAGCACTTTCGATACGGTCATGACCGACACGCCCGCTTTGGCTGCGACGTCTTTCAGGCGGACCATAGAAGAAATTCAGACATTCGACCCGCTCCAGTTTAGTTTCTGGCGCAGCGTTTGAAAGAAAGAACTGCCCGGCAAGCGCACCAGGCGGATCGTCCGGCGGCTTTGCCGGATGGTGATCGTGTCCCCGGCGGCCAGAGGAATTCGCACCTGGCCATCGGCGGTGAGAACGACTTCCAGGTCCTGGCTCAGCACCTTCACTTGCACGAGGGCATCCAGCCGGACAATGACGGAGCGATTGGAGAGCGTATGCGGGCAGATGGGGGTAATGGTGAACACTTCCGCTTCGGGGCTGACGACCGCCCCTCCGGCCGCAAGGGAATAAGCGGTGGAGCCGGTGGGTGAACTGACGATCAATCCATCGCAGCGGTAACGCGTCAAGGTTTCATCATGCACGGCCACTTCCAATTCGATCAGCCGCGAAGCCGATCCGCGGCTGATGACAAAATCATTCAAGGCCACTTGGGAAACGGCTTGTCCGGAAACCTGGCCGGAGGCTTCGATGAGTGGCCGCTTTTCCAGGATGAAATCTTGTTTCCAAATCTGCCGCAGGGCCTGGGGCAATTCGTGCGCCTGGACCGCCGTCAGAAATCCCAAACCGCCCGCGTTGATGCCGAGGATCGGAGTGCTGGAACCGGACACCGCCCTGGCCACGTCCAGCATCGTGCCGTCCCCGCCGAAAACGATCAGGAGGTCCACGGCTCGCGCCAAAGCAGCGACGTCGGGACACAGCGTCACCTCCAGACCGGCCAGGCGGGCTGTTTCGGGTTCGCTGAAGACCCTTCGTCCGCTGCGCCGCACCAGGCTGGCGCCCTTTTGCACGAGGCTGCGGCAGGAGGTTTTCCTGGCATTGGCCACCACGCCGACCGATTTGATTTTATCCAGCGAGTTTTTCAATCAATGCGAAAAATTCTTTGTTTCCGGCTGGTCCCAACAGAGGCGATTCCACGCAGCCGCGCCAAACCAGCCGGCCTTGAGCGGCGAGGTGCTCCCTGAGTTCCTGCAAGACGCGCTCGTGAATTTTGGGGTCGGTAATCACGCCCGCCCCTTTGTCCGCTTCGGCTTTGCCCGCTTCAAACTGTGGTTTCACCAAGGCCGCGATTCTACCGGATGGACGGAGCAATGCAACCGCGGCCGGAAGAATCTTTCGCAGCGAAATAAAGGAGCAATCGATCACCACGAGGTCAACGGGCGAGAACGGCGGCGGAAAGTGTGCGGCAGTCAGATGGCGCGCATTGGTTTTCTCCATGACGACCACGCGCCGGTCCCGGCGCAGTTTCCAGGCCAGTTGGCCTTGCCCGACATCCACGGCGTACACTTTGGCTGCGCCCTGCTGCAACAGGCAATCCGTGAATCCTCCCGTCGAAGCGCCCAGGTCGATGGCCGTGGCGCCGGCCACGGAGAGTTGAAAATGCTGCAAGGCGCGCTCCAGCTTGTATCCACCCCGGCTGACATACTTTTCGGGTGCCTCCAGCGTGAGGAGATCGTCCGGTTTTACGGGATCGCTGGGTTTGCGGGCCGGCTGTTGATTGATTCTGACACTCCCGGCCAGGATGGCGCGTTTGGCTTTCTCGCGGCTCTCGCACAAGCCGCGCTCCACCAAGGCTTGATCGAGGCGAATCATGGAGAGTGTGCTGTGCCATCCGGCACTTGTCCGGCGCGGGGGCTCTCTCATTTTACAGCGCTCCGGACCAAGCCGTTGGCGTGGGTTTAGGCTTTCCCTTGGGCGATGCGGGTTTGGGAATCGCGATACATGATCAGAAAAAGATCGGTGTCGGCCACGACCTGCTGGATGATTTGCTTGAGGCCGTGCAGGTCAGCCGGGTTGACGACCGCATGAACGCTCTGGCGAAAGGCCTGCATGGCGTGCAGACTTTGAAACGAGTTCCCGATCAGAATGATCACGGCATGGCGGCGCAGGCCCATGGGCATGAGTTGAACGTTGCGCAAGGCCTGATTCTCTTCCGGGGTGCTGCCGGCGAACGACTCTTCCAGGATGGCGACCTGGTAAGGAACTTGAACAAAACGCGCGCTGAAATCCTCTTGATTGGCCGCGGCATGGACTTTGTAATCCAGTTCGGCCAGGGCGGCTTTGGCTGCCGTCAGATACTCCGGCGTGCTCAGCCCCAGCAAGGCCGGTTTGTCGTTCGGATTAAGAAATTCAAGATCGAGGGCCATGGCTTACTTCAGTTTGAGTGTCGCAGGGAGGGGAGGCGCATCCGCTTTCTTGCCGTGTTCTTCGCCTCGTTTCATGGTCAAATTCACGAGCGTCGTGGTAACTTCGCCTCGTTTCTTTTTGATGTTGTCCATGCCGCGGGTGACCGGGCCTTTTTTCGTGCAGTAGAGCTGGGCGTTTTCCTCGGTGATCAGGCCCTGTTCGTAGGCTTCCAGGCAAGCCGAGTCGAAGGTGCGCCAGCCAAAAGTGTAACTGGCATCAATGATTTCATAAAAACTTTTGCCTTCGCCCTCGCCCATGACAATGCTGTCTTTGATGCGGAGGTTGGACCCCATGATCTCGAGCAGAGCGTGACGGCCGCCGCCGATCTTGGGCGCCAGCCGCTGGCTGATGATCCAGCGCACGGTATCGGCCAGGCGCAAACGAATCTGCTCCTGTTCCTCCTGCTCGAACATGCCGAGGATGCGGTTGATGGTCTGGCCGGCATCGATCGTGTGCAGCGTGCTTACCACTAAGTGGCCGGTTTCGGCCGCGCTCAGTCCAATCTCCACGGTGAGGCGGTCCCGCATCTCGCCCACCAGAATCACTTTGGGCGCCTGGCGCAGCGCGGCGCGGAGACCCGAAGAGAACGCGTCGAAGTCGGTGCCCATTTCCCGCTGGTTGAAGGTGGCTTTCTTTTGCGGATGCACAAATTCGACCGGGTCTTCCAAGGTGATGACGTGAATCGATTTCGACTCATTGATTTCGTTGAGCAAGGCGGCCAAGGTGGTCGATTTGCCGGAGCCGGTGGCGCCGGTCACCAGAACCAGGCCCGTTTTCTCCTTGGCCACCTGGTGGAAGATTTCAGGCAGCTTCAGGTCCGCCAGCGTCGGTATCCTGGTGGTGAGCTTGCGCAGGACGACCGAGTAATTGCCGCGTTGCGAGAAAATATTCACTCGAAAACGGGCCTTGCCGGTCAGCGAGTAGGACGAATCGCAGGAACCGGTGCGGAGCAAATCTTCGGTCAGCCGGCGGTTGCCACCGAGGAGGTTCAAGGCAATCATCTCAGTTTGAAAAGGGGTGAGCTTTTCCACCGGCGGCTCAATGGTCACCGGAACAAGCTGTCCGGAGGTCTCCACCTGGAGGGGTTTATCGACCGTGATGTTCAAATCGGAGACATCCTTGCTGGAATCCAACATGGTGCTCAAAATGTAATCGAGTTCGTTGCGGCGCATATCAAGAATTTAAGATTTGAGATTTGAGACTGGATGAGGCCATCAATCTTCATCCTCCGGCGGATGAGAAAGGAACGGCCGGAATTTCTTCTTGTCCATGCATTTGTCGTAGGCTTCATCGGGTGAAATCCGCTTCATCTTCACGTGATCCATGATGGAATCATCCAGCGGGCAGTTGCCCATCCTCTTGCCGACCTGGATCATGCCGGGAATCTGGTGGGTTTTGCCTTCCCGCACCAGGTTGGCAATGGCCGTGGTAAAGACCAGAATTTCCACAGCAGCCACGCGCCCTTTCTTGTCGATCCGTTTGAAAAGGTTTTGGGCGACGACGCCTTTGAGCGCTTCGGAAAGAGTGGCCCGGATTTTGTTCTGCTGATCGCCCGGGAAGACGTCGATGATGCGATCGACGGTTTTGGCGGCGCTGGGCGTGTGCAACGTTCCGAAGACCAAGTGCCCGGTGCTGGCGGCGGTGAGGGCCAGTTCGATGGTTTCCAGGTCGCGCAACTCGCCCACCAGGATAATGTCCGGGTCTTCACGCAAGGCCCCTTTGAGGGCGGAGGCAAAGGATTTCGTGTGGATGCCCACCTCCCGGTGATTGATCAGGCAGCTTTTGCTTTCATGAACGAACTCAATGGGATCTTCCACAGTGATAATGTGGTCTTTGCGGTTCTTATTCGCGTAATCCACCATGGCGGCAAGCGTGGTCGATTTGCCCGAACCTGTGGGGCCGGTCACAACGACCAATCCCTTGTGCAGCATGGAGAATTTCTTGAGCACGGCCGGGAGGGGCGCGTCGAATTTTTCAAAGTCCTCGAACGACAGCACCTTGGAAGGAATCTGTCGAAAGACGGCCGCGCAGCCATACTTTTGATTGAAGAAATTGGCCCGGAAACGGGAGACACCGGGAATCTCATAGCCAAAGTCCACGTCGCCCGTTTCTTCGTACACCTTGACTTTATATTCGGGGGTGATTTCGTAGAGCATGCCTTTGAGAATATCGCTCTCCAAAGGCGGAAAATCCACGCGCTGCAACTCGCCATTGATGCGCAGGATAGGTGGATTGCCGGAGGAAAGGTGCAAGTCCGAAGCTTTTTGCTCGAACATCAGGTTGAAGAAAGCGTCGATCTTAGCCATAGGATTCGTTTGTCATTTGCTATCACTATGTAATCAGTTTTCACAGAATCTGCAAGCGAATGAATCAACTGGCCGACATCATGCGCCGGGAAATGGCCGGGCGGGGAGCCATCACCTTCGCCCGATTCATGGAACTGGCTCTGTACTGCCCTGGCCTGGGCTATTACGAAAGCCCTGAGACCCAAGTGGGCCAGAAAGGAGACTTTTACACCAGCGTCAGCGTCGGCAGCCTGTTGGGCGAGCTGCTGGCTTTTCAGTTTGCCGGTTGGCTGGAGGAATCGGGCGCGAGCCCCTGGCAACTGCTGGAAGCAGGCGCGCATGACGGCCAACTGGCGGCGGACATCTTGAACTGGCTCTCGCAGCGGCGGCCTGAATTGCTGGCTCGATTCGAGTATTGGATTCTGGAACCTTCCGAGCGCCGGCGCCGGCGCCAGCAGGAGACACTGGCTGCGTACAAAGAGCGTGTCCGCTGGTTTTCCTCCTGGGCTGAGTTGCCTGCAACCGGCGTTCGCGGGGTGATTTTCTCCAATGAACTGCTGGATGCGTTTCCGGTTCACCGCATTGGCTGGGATGCATCCCGGCAGCGATGGTTCGAATGGGGCGTCAGCCAAACGGGAGACCACTTCGCCTGGGTGCGCCTGCCGGTCGAAGACCGCGCAAGGGTAATGGGTCCGGCCCGGTTTCCTTGGCCGGAATTGCCGTCCGAAGTGCAAGCCGTGTTGCCGGATGGGTTTACGACGGAGAATGGTCTGGCCGCTCAGGCTTGGTGGCGCCAGGCAGCCCAAGCCCTGACTGAAGGCCGGCTGCTGACGATTGATTACGGCCTGGAAACCGAGCAGTTCTTTGCCCCTCAGCGTGCGCAGGGCACCTTGCGAGCGTATCAGCGGCATCATGCGAATGCCGATCTCCTGGCCAGGGTGGGCGAACAGGATTTGACCGCGCACATCAATTTTGCAGACCTGAGAAGAGTGGGAGAAGAAGCGGGATTGGAAACGGCTGAACTGACGGCTCAGGCCACATTTCTGACCCGAATCGCCGAAAAAATCTGGCGACCTAACGCGAGATTTGGAGAGTGGACACCGGCCCGTGGACGGCAGTTTCAGACCCTGACGCATCCCGAGCATTTGGGGCGGCCATTCCAAGTGCTGGTCCAATCGCGTTGCGCAAGACGCGGCGGATGAACCGCAAAGGCCAAACGCGGCGACGACGCAGCCGAACAGGGAGCGGGATTCATGCCGCGGCAACGCGCTACTCTTTCCGGCTCGTTCCGACAACGGACTTCGGTTGGTAAAGGTCCCTATTGCTGCCTTGGAACTCGGCTTTAAGCCGGACCTCGAATCGCGATAAATCGACCAGTTCCCAATGCAGGAATTTCCAGGCGCCGGTCTGGCCGCCGTCGTGTTCAATACCGGCCAGAAGATGATGGGCGTCGTCCAGCACCTTGTTGGTTCTGCGCTTGGGCTCGAAATAAAAAGTGCGGAAGGTGCTGCTGCGGCTGCCGGTCTCGTAGAGCTTTGGATCCAGATAAACGATGCGGCCGCTTTGCCGGTCGGCCAAACGCAAGTCCGGGTAACCGGAACGCTGCACCTGGCCGGCAGCGGTTTTGGGATAATCGCAGGCCAAACCGGGCATCGAGTTCAACGCGGCTTTCAGGGCCTCTTCAAAATGGGCGCTCACTTCATTGATACGGTGTTCCCTTCGCGCGGGGCTGCCGGGCGCATTCATGTTTTGCACCACCTGGTCCAGGGCTGCGCCGATCTTCGCCAGCAACTCGGCATCCGCCTTGTTGGTGAGATTGATGGGGATAATCGTCTTGCCACTGGCCGCTTTAATAACGTCCGGGAAAGGAAGGCCTTTCAGTTCGTCGCCCTCCTCCAGCATCCAGGAAATGAATGGGGCGACCTCTGGTTTACGGTCTTGGCCGAGGACGGACCCGCCGGTGACGAGGAGAAGCACGAGAACAAGTTGGGTATTCATAAAATGATGATGAACCGGCCACCGGCTCAAGCAACGCAGAAAAAGGCCAACGAGGCCGCGCTTCTGGCTGGTGAAACCTGCGCGAGCCTGATTCCTCACGATTCCTTAAATTCAGGAGAATACTTCAGAAAGGCCAGCGCGGCGCTGATACGGTCCCGGATTTGGCTCAACTTCTCCTTTTCAATCGCCACCTTGCTGTGCGGCGCCTGCCAGTTTGTCGGCAGGGCCGCCACCGCCAGATTCGGTTTTCCCGTCAGATGCTCAACATTGACAGCGAGGGAGTGGCCGCCCTCCTTATAGCTCAGGGTGCGATACCCCACTTTAACGTGGTACCCTTTGGAACTGATGACATGGCCACGGCTGATTCTGGCGAGTTCTTCCGGTTGATCTTTTTTGGATGCGCCCATTTTGCCTTTCCAATTTTCCATGACCTTACCATTTGCCGCAATTATTGCGACAAAAAAAGTAAAGTGCGACCGATCGAAGCCGCCAAGCATCGGTGGACCAAGCATCGGTGGACCGAGAAGAACAGA
>ERZ1292640.273-Hain-H43-02um-R1-273-length-41756-cov-44_pt3 | contig 16013 bp, 14 predicted proteins | sample MGYA00564404_ERZ1292640 | MGnify/ENA primary metagenome ERZ1292640 (study PRJEB36523, sample SAMEA6512636) | groundwater metagenome | collected 2019-01-08 | study: AquaDiva: Metagenomics assemblies of 32 groundwater samples
TCAATGAGGCGACTCAATTGCTCCAGTTCCGCCGCGATCTGCCTGCGGAGTCTATCCAACACGGAGCAGCTCACCTTGTTCCTTCAGGTACCTGGTGAAGGGGACATCCTGATCGAGATCGATGAGGTCCAGGGGTCGGTCCAGGAGGTCGGCAGCTTTGCTCATGGCCCGGAAGAACACGGCTGGCGGCAAGCCTGAGACCGCCAGATCCACGTCCGAACCCGGCCGCAGAGTGGCTCTCGCCGCGGAACCGAACACGTAGACCTCCCGGGCGCCCAGTTTCCGCAGAACGGCTGCCGCCTGTTGAATCGACCGCTTGATTGCCTCGTCCACGGTTCCATAGTACAAGAAGGGGCTATGGGGGAGAGCGCCCCCCCACGCTGGTCGGAAAGGCTCACCAAACAAAGCGATCAGTAGCCAGCTTCCTCCTCCTCCAGCCGGACCTTGCCGGCGAAGCGGCGGTAGACGAAGACGGTGTAGCCGCTGGCCAGCAGCATGCCGGGGATCCACCACGCCAGGCCGATCTTGAGGCCGTAGGCGCCGGCCGCGGCGTTGTAAACGGTGAGTCCGAACCTGGGATCGGTGTTGGCGGGCAGCACGTAGGGGAAGATTCCGAAGGCCGCGCTGGCCAGCATGCCGGCCAGATAGGCGCACGAAGACAGGAAGGCCCTCCGCTGGTCGCCGCGCTTGCCGAAGCGCGCTGCACCGAGCAGCCCGGCCAGCGCCAGGGCGGGGAAGACCATCCCGGCGGCGTGCTGGGAGAGGTTGGCCAGGACCTGGGGCTGGACGCGGAAGGTGGCTCCGGTCACAATGAGGCTCAGCCCGGCGACGGCGCGCCAGCTCACCGTGGCTACGTGCTGCGCGCGGCCCGCCAGAACATCGTCGGTCTTCAGCGCCAGCCACAGCGCGCCGTGCTGTGCCAGCGCCGCCAGCGCCAGCAGGCCCGCCAGGATGGTGTACCAATCCAGCGCGCCCACCGCCCCGGCAGTGCCGAAGTCAGTCCATAGCGGCAGGAAGAAGTAGCCCGAGGAATCCAGCGGCACGCCACGCACCACGTTGCCCGCCGCCGCGCCGAAAACGACGGCCACGAGCGCGCTGGCCGCGGTGAACACGAAATCCCAGAACGAACGCCACAGGTGGCTCTCCACGTGATTGCGCAGCTCGATGGCCAGGCCGCGCAGGATCAGCAGCCACAGGACGATCATCAGCGGCAGGTACAAGCCGCTGAAGCCGGAAGCGTAAACGGCCGGGAAAGCGAAGTAGAGCGTGGCGGCGGCCGCAATCAGCCACACTTCGTTGCCATCCCAGACGGGGCCGACGGTTCGCAACACGCGCCGCCGCTCGGATTCGGTCCGGCCAACGCAGAAATGGATGACACCGGCGCCCAGATCGAAGCCGTCCAGGATCACGTAGACGGTCAGCAGCAGCGCCACCAGGCATAGCCAGAGGGTTTCCATAGCCTTGCTCCTACGGCGCCGCCGGCTCCGGTCCGTGGTCGAGCTCGCGGTACATCAGGAAGAGGAACAGCATCGAGAGCGCCGCGTACAGGCCCAGGAAGCCGAGCAGAGTGAACAGCGCGTTGCCGGCCGAGACGTGGGCGGAGACGCCCTCGCTGGTGCGCATCAGGCCGTAAATGAGCCAGGGCTGCCGCCCCAGCTCGGCGGTCATCCAGCCGAAGGTGTTGGCGATGAACGGGAACGGCAGCAGCAGCAGCAGCACCCAGAGCCAGGGCCGGGAGCGGTAGAGGCGGCCCTTCCAGAGCAGCCAGACCGACTTGAGCGTCACGGCGATGAAGATAGTCCCGAGGCCGGCCATGATGTGGTAGCTGTAATACAGCAGCGGGATCTGGTCGGGCCAGTTCTCGCGAGGGAAGGCGTCGAGGCCTTTGACCTCCGCCCGCCAGCGCTGGTAAGTGAGAAAGCTCAGCATGCGCGGGATGAGGAGCGGGTTGTCGAGCCGCCGCCGCTCAACGTCGGGCTGGCCCAGGATGGCCAGCGGCGCGGTCTCGGTGGTTTCGAACAGGCCCTCCATCGCCGCCAGTGTCACCGGCTGGCGGTGAGCCACCATCTTGCCCTGGTAGTCGCCGGTGGGGAACAGCATCAGGATGCTGGCCGCGCAGCCGGCGATCACTCCCAGGCGCACGAACAGGCGCGCGTACGGCTCGAAGCGATCGCTCAGCAGGTAGAGCGCCCCCAGCGCAGTCATCACGAAACTGGCCGTCACCACCGACCCGGTCACCGTGTGCAGAAACATCCAAACCAGCCACGGATTGGTCAATACCGCCCCCAGGCTGTCCAGAAGTATTTCCCCGCCCGGGCCGAGCCGGTAGCCGACCGGGTGCTGCATCCAGGCGTTGGTCGCCACGATGAAAAAGGCCGAAAGCCAGGTGCCGGTCAGCATCAGCAGCGAGACTGCCCAGTGGCCCCTCGGGCCGAGGCGCTTTTCCCCGAAGACCAATAGCCCGAGCAAGGTGGACTCGAGAAAGAACGAAAAGACGCCCTCCATGGCCAGCGTCTGGCCGATGACGCCGCCGGCGGCCTTGGCGAATCGCGCCCAGTTGGCGCCGAACTGGAACTCCATCGGGATGCCGGTGACCACGCCGAAGGCGAAGCCAATGGCGAAAATCCGGATCCAGAAGCGGGCCGCCCGGTACTGTACCTCGTCGCCGCTCTTGAGCGCCATCGTCTTCAGGATGAAGATCAGCAGCGCCAGGCCCATGGTGAGCTGGGGAAAGATGTAATGGAAGGTGACGGTGAACGCGAAATGAAGCCTGTGCAAGCCCAGCAACGAGTCCATGGCCGGCCCCGCCTCACTCCGTCCGCTGGCGCTGCTTGGCCTGCTCCATCGCGATCTGGTTGATGTGGGCCAGCGCCCTGGCGCCCGAGGCGCCCTCGATCGCCTTCACGGCGATGTCCTGCACCTGCTGCTTGGCTTCGTTGAGCTGCTTCTCCAGCGCCGCGATCTGCGCCGACTGGCGCGCCACTAGTTCCTCCAGCGTCTTGATCTGGAGTTCGCCCACCCGCTTATCCGCCTCGGCGTCCTTCTTGAGCAGCAGGATTTCCTGCTGGAACTTCGCCTCGGCCACCCGCGCCGCCTGCGCCACCGCCTGGTCCACCTCGGCCCGCAGCCGGGCCGGGAATTCGGCCACCTCCTTGCGCAGCGCGGCCAGCTCCTGTTCGCTCTCCTTCAGCGCCGCCTCCCGCTGCTGCCAGCTCTTCTCCAGCGCCTCCTGTTTCTCCTTGTTCTTCTTGTCCAGCAGGCGCAGGTCTTCTTCGTACTTGTCCTGGGCCTTCTTGCGCTCGAGGGCTTTCTTGTACTCGTACTCCTCGATCTCGCGCTGGCGCTGCTTCTTGAGATTCTCCTCTTGCTCGCGGCGCTCGCGCTCGGCGGTGCGCGTCTCTTCTTCCCAGGCGGCTCGCTGGGCGGCGATCTCGGCCTCCAGTTGCTCCTTCTGGAGGCGATAGTCCTGGACCAACTGATCGAGCGCGGTGGCCGCCACATCGATCTTGTGCAGCCTCTCCAGCTCCTTGCGCTCGATGGCGACCGCTTCGCGCGCGGTCGCCAGCCGCTCCACTTCCTCGACCAGCCTGGCCGAGACGTCGGCAAGCGCTTTCGAAATCTCCAGGCCTAGCGCCGAGATGCGCTGCACGACGCCTTCGACCGAGACGCCCTCGACCGCTTGGCGGATCTCCGCCTCCCGCAGTGCGGCGGTTTCCGCCGCCTTGGCGTCGACCGCCTCGCGCGCGGCATCCACTTCCTTCGATATTGCCGAGAACTGCTGCGCAACTTCAGCCTTCGGCTTTCGGGTGCGTAGAGGGGGTTTGGTTGTCCTGCCTGCCATCGGGATCACCTCCCAAGCTGGATAGGTTAGCAGAGTGGCGCGTGGGGTGGGTGCGCCGCACTGGACGCTATCATGAGTAGAGCCGCCGATGAGTGACCTCGTCCGCATTGAGCTGGAGCCGCTGGGCCGGAGCCTCGTGGTCGAGCGCGGCACGCCGCTTCAGGACGTGCTGTTCGCCTACGGGGTCGAGTTCCCCTGCGGCGGCCACGGGCGGTGCAGGCGCTGCCGCGTCAAAGTGCTCGATGGCTCGCTCGAGGTCACACCCGAGCAGGCACGGATACTGACCGGGCCGGAGCTGGCCGAGGGCTGGCGGCTCGCCTGCCACTCGCGGGCCGAAGGCGCTTTGAAGCTGGACATCGCGCAGTGGGAGACGGCCATCCTGGCCGACGATTCCCAGTTCGAGTTCACACCGGGCCAGGGTCTGGGCATCGCCATCGACCTGGGGACAACCACGCTGGTGGCGCAGTTGCTGGACCTGCGCACCGCTCACGTGCTGGCCGTGCGGACGGCGCTGAATCCCCAGGCCGCCTTCGGCGCCGACATCATGAGCCGCGTCGAGTTCGCGCTCGACGGCCACGGACAGCGGAAGCTCCAGGACCTGATCCGCTCCGGCCTGGGGCGGCTGGTCCGCGAGCTGCTGGCGGCGGCGCGGACCGGCGAGGCGTCGGTCAGCAAAATCGTCCTGGTCGGCAACACCGTCATGCACCACCTCTTCTGCGGGGTCGGTGTGGAGCCGCTATCGCACGTTCCCTTCGAGCCGTCGCGCGACGGGCTGGAGGTCTTCCCCGCCGCCGATCTCGGCTGGGACGTGCCCGGCAATCCGCCGGCGCTGTTCCTGCCGTGCCTGGGCGGCTTCGTCGGCAGCGACATTCTGGCCGGGCTGCTGGCGACCAGGATGCCCGACAGCGAGTCGCTCATCGGGCTGATCGACCTGGGCACCAACGGCGAGATCAGCTTCGGCACGCGCGAGCGCATCGTGTGCGCCTCAACGGCGGCCGGCCCGGCGTTTGAGGGCGGCCGCATCAGCGCCGGGATGCGGGCCTCGACCGGCGCCATCTCCGAAGTGAGCCTGCGCGATGGCCAACTCCATTGCCACGTGCTGGGCGGCGGGCCGCCGCGTGGCATCTGCGGCAGCGGCCTGGTGGACGCGGTGGCCGCCGGGCTGGACCTCGGCGTGATCACGCCGCGCGGCAACCTGGCCGGCAACGGCCTCTGGATGCTGGCCCCGCCGGTGGCGCTGGCGCAGAGGGACATCCGCGAGCTTCAGCTCGCCAAGGCGGCCATCGCCGCCGGCATCCGCATCGTGCTGCGCAGGCTCGGCGCCGAGGCGGCCGAGGTGACGCGGCTCTACCTGGCCGGCGCTTTCGGCAATTACATCAGTCGCACCAGCGCGCGGCGCATCGGCCTGATCGATTTTCCCGAGGAAAAGGTGGAACCGGCCGGCAACACCGCGCTGCTCGGCGCCAAGCTGGCTCTGTTCGCCACCCCCGCGCGTCCCCAGGTCGAGCACATCTCGCTCGCCTCCGACCCCGACTTCCAGGACATCTACGTGGAGGAGATGAATTTCGAGGTTGTGTAGCCTGTCACCGAAATAGGGTATGATGCGGACATGGTAAACCGCAGGCATTTCCTCGGCGCCACGGCGGTAGCCGCAGGCGCACAAACGGACAAACCCGTTCGCGAGACACCCCTAAGGGCCGATTACTGGGGTCCCCAATACTACGACGCCAAGGAACGGCAGGAAGTGGTCGATGTGCTGGAGACCGGCCGGCCCTTCCGCTGGTACGGGCGCGGCGACCAGCCGCCGATGAAGGTGGCGACGCTTGAGAAGGAGTTCGCGGCGCGGATGAAGACGAAGTATGCGCTGGCGGTCACCTCCGGAACGGCGGCGCTACAAACGGCGCTGGCGGCGCTCCAAATCGGGCCGGGCGACGAAGTGATCCTGCCGGCCTGGACCTGGCACTCCTGCTTCAACGCCATCGTGCACGCCGGCGCGCTGCCGGTGTTCGCCGAGATCGACGAGTCGTTCAACATCGATCCGGACGACATCGAGAGCAAGATCACCCCGCAGACGAAGCTCATCATGGCCGTGCATCTCCAGGGCAACCCGGCCGATCTCGACAAGGTGCTGAAGATTGCCCGCAAGCACAAGCTGCGGGTGATGGAGGACTGCGCCCAGTCGGTGGGCGGCGATTACAAGGGCCGTCCGCTCGGCTCGCTCGGCGACATCAGCATCTACAGCTTGCAACTGAACAAGACCATCACCGCCGGCGAGGGCGGCGCGGTGGTCACCAACGACCCGGTGCTGTTCGAGCGCGCGGCCCGCTTCCACGATCTAGGCGGCTTGCGCCCGCCGCACGAGCAGGTGGTAGGCCAGGCCAGGCTGGACTGGTTCTTCGGCGTCAACTTCCGCATGAACGAGTTCAGCGGCGGCGTGCTGCTGGCCCAGCTTCGCAAGCTGGACGCCATCGTGGCCGCCATCCGCGCCAACGCGCGGAGGGTTTACAGCGGCGTGCGCGACCTGCCCGGCATCCGCTTCCGCCACCTGCCCGATCCTGCGGGCGAGCTCGGCTCTGCCGTCTTCATCGACTTCAAGACCAGGGAGCGGTGCGAGCGGTACCTGCGGGCGATGAAAGCCGAGGGTGTGCCGGCTGGCCGGCCCGGCGGTTCTGTCATCCTGCCGACGCAGCCGCACATCATGAAGAAGGCCACGGTGCACCCGAACTGGCCGTCGTTCACCTCCGAACGCGGTCGGGCCATGGAGTACGGGCCCAAGTGCTGCCCGCGCACCATCGACATTCTTGGCCGGTTCGGCGGCGTATCGATGGACCCCAGGTTCACCGAGCGCGACTGCAACGACATCGTCGCCGCCACCCGCAAGGTCTACCCGGCGGTGATGCGGGCGTAGTGCATCGGAGTGGCTCGACCGGTAGCTGCGATGCCGCCGACCCGCAGGAACTTTCTTGAGTCAGCCGGCCTCGCCGCCGCCGGCCCCGTGCTCCCGGGTGCCCGCGCCGCCGCCGGGCGGCCCAACATCCTCTGGCTGAGCTGCGAGGACACCAGCCCCGACCTCGGCTGCTACGGCGACCGCTACGCACACACCCCCAATCTTGACAAGCTCGCGGGCGAGGGCGCGCGCTACCTGAACGCGTTCTCCGCTTACCCCGTCTGCGCGCCGAGCCGCTCATCGATCATCACCGCGATGTACCCGGCCACCATCGGCACGCACCACATGCGCTCGCAGGGTGTGCCGCCGCCCCAGGTGAAATGCTTCACCGAATACTTGCGCGCGGCCGGTTACTACTGCACCAACAACGTCAAGACCGATTACAACTTCGCCGCGCCGCTCACCGCCTGGGATGAATGCACCAACCGCGCGCACTACCGCAACCGCGGCCAGGGCCAGCCCTTCTTCGCGGTCTTCAACAACACAGTGACCCACGAAAGCCAGATCCGCGCCGCGGCCGATGCCTTCGCGCGGCAGACGCGGGCGCTCAAGCCCGAGGAGCGCCACGACCCGGCCAGGGCGACGCTGCCGCTGTACTACCCCGACACGCCGGTCGTGCGCCGCGACTGGGCCAATTACTATGACCTGATCACCGCGCTGGACTACTGGATCGCCGAGATGCTCAAGCAACTGGAGGAGGACGGGCTGGCCGGGAACACCGTCGTCTTCTTCTGGGGCGATCACGGCCGCGGGCTGCCGCGCGCCAAGCGCTGGCCGTACGACTCCGGCACGCGCGTGCCGTTGCTGGTGCGCTGGCCCGGAACGATCCGGCTGGGCACGGTGCGCGACGATCTGGTCAGCCTGATGGACCTCGGGCCCACGGTGCTCTCGATCGCCGGCGTGAAGGTTCCATCCTACATGCAGGGGCGAGCGTTCCTCGGCGACCAGGCCGGGCCTCCCCGCGATTACGCCTTCTGCGCGCGCGACCGCATGGACGAGACCTACGACATGATGCGCGCGGTGCGCGACAAGCGCTACCGCTACATCCGCAACTACCAGCACGCCAAGCCCTACGCCCAGTACATCCACTACATGGACCAGATGCCGACGCTTCAGGAGATGCGCCGCCTGCACGCCGCCGGCAAGCTCGTTGGCCCGCAGAAGAACTTCTTCGCGCCGGAGAAGCCGGTCGAAGAACTCTACGACTCCGCCGCCGACCCGGACGAGGTGAACAACCTGGCCGCTTCGCCGTCGCACCGCGAGGTGCTGGCGCGCATGCGGAAGGTGCACGAACAGTTCATGAAGGAGACCGGCGATCTGGGGCTGGTCCCCGAACCCGAGCTACAGGAACGGATGCGGCCCGGAGGCAAGTGGGCGGTGGCGGCGGCCCCGGTCGTCAGCCCCAACGGCGGCGGTTTCTCCCGGCCGGTGACCGTGAGCCTCGCCTGCCCGACCGAAGGCGCATCGATCGCCTGCACCACCGAAGCCGGCAAGGACGCCAGGTGGAAGCTGTATTCGCGGGAGTTCACGCTCGAGCAGACCGCCACCCTGCGCGCCAGGGCCTGCCGGCTGGGCTACGAGGACAGCGCGGAGGTTCAGGCGGAGTTCCGGATCGGCTGAGGTCCCTCAGCGCAGGTTGTACTTCTTCATCTTGTAGCGCAGCGTGTCGCGGGTGATGCGAAGCAACCGGGCCGCCTGGGTCTGGTTGCCGTTGGTCTTATCCAGCGCCCGCGCCAGAAGCTGGCGCTCGCTCTCCACCAGCGACAGCCCTTCGTCGGGAATCTGCGTCGCCGCCTCGTAAGGCGAGGCCAGACTGGCTTCCGACTGGCTGATGGCGATGGGCAGGCTGGGCGGCGTGATCAGCGCCGATTCCTCCAGGATCATGGCCCGCTCGATGGCGTTGCGCAGCTCGCGCACGTTGCCCGGCCAGTCGTGCCCCAGCATCAGTTGCGCCGTCTCCGGCGAGACGCCCTCGATCTGGCGCTTGAACTTGCGGTTGTAATGACCGATGAAGAACTCCACCAGCGGCGGAATGTCCTCGCGCCGCTCGCGCAGCGGCGGGATGATGATCTGGATGACGTTGAGGCGGAAGTACAGGTCCTGGCGGAAGGCGCCCTCGCGCACCGCCTCGCGCAAGTTTTTATTGGTGGCGGCCACGAAGCGCAGGTCCACCCGGATGTCCTTCAGCCCGCCCAGCCGCCGGAAGCTCTGCTCCTCCAGCACCCGCAGCAGCTTGGCCTGAAGCGTCAGCGGGATCTCGCCGATCTCGTCCAGGAACAGCGTGCCCTTGTCGGCCAGCTCGAACAGCCCGCGCTTCTGGGCGCGCGCGTCGGTGAAGGCGCCCTTCTCGTAGCCGAACAGCTCGCTTTCCAGCAGCGTCTCCGGAATGGCGGCGCAGTTGATGGCGATGAAGGGTTCGGCCTGCCGCGGGCTTTGGTGATGCAGCGTCTTGGCGACCAGGTCCTTGCCGGTGCCGTTCTCGCCTTCCAGCAGGATGGTGGTCGCCTCGCTGACCGCGACCTTGCGCACGAAGTTCAGCACCTCCTGCATGGCCGGCGACTCCGCAATCACATCGCGGTTGATCGGGGCCACTTCCTCGGTGATGTCTTTGACGGTGGCCACCGCGCCTTCCAGTTCCCCGTCGTCGCCGAAAAGCTGGGTGGTGCGAATGATGACCAGCCGCTCGCGCCCGTCTTCGGCGCGCACACGGATCGTGCCGTGAGGCACCGACGGCGATTGATTCAAACCCTCCATCAGCCCGCAAGCCGATTCGCAGACGGCGCAGCGGAACACATCGCGGCAGTTTCGCCCGATCATCTGCTCGGCGGGGATTCCGAACAACCGTTCGGCGGCGCGGTTGACACCGGTGATGTCCAGGCCCCGGTCGTACAATATCAGGCCATCGGAGAGCTGATCGAAGACAGCTTCCAGGAAGCTTACCTGCTGCCACCGGGGGAGAAGTTTTGTCATGAACAGACGGCCGTAAGATCCATTATAGCGCGGACTGGGTGAATTCACCCACCCCCGGAACTCCGGGCGCCGTTCTAGGGTTGGGTCAGTTTACCCAGACTGGGGTGGGTGTGGGTGGTCTTGCGTCCTACAGCCGTCAGAAACAGCCGGCGACGGAATTGTCCTGAATGGCTACTTGATTGCTAAGTTGTTGGGGGACGATTCCGCCGAGACCGAGGTCTGGCCCCATGGAGACCGTCCAACTGGCCATCGCCGATGCCTCCTACGCCGCGGCGCTCCGGGAGATGCTGGAGCGAGGCGGCACGCGCGAGGTCCGCCGCGTGGAGGTTCCCGACCCCGACCGGGAGGGAGTGATCGTGGTGGATCCGGAGGGCCTGGACCGCCTGCCGCTGTCGTTGATCAAACCGGATCGCGTGGTCTTGGTTACCAGAAACGACCCGTCCCAGCTTGCCCGGGCCTGGAACGCCGGCATCCGCTCGGTGGTGTTTTCCGATGATCCGCTCAACACCGCGGTGCTGGCCATCATGGCCGCCGAGCTGCGTCTGCCCAAGGGCGGGTGCGCGGCCTCGGGCGGGCAGCGAGCCGGGGCCGAACCGCTCGAGACCGGCGGGCGTGATGCCGGCCCCCGAGACAGGAAGTCCTAAGATGGCGTTAAGCTTGGCCGAGTTGGAAGCCCTCGTCCGGCGCCGGATTTGCGGGGCATGCGACGTGCGGACCGTGCAAGGCGCCTGCGACTCGCAGGAACCGGAACGCTGCAAACTGTTTGAGCTGTTCCCGCTGGTGGCTCAGGCGATCCTGGCCACCGACAGCGATGACATTGGAGATTACGTCGGGGCGATCCGCGAGAACGTCTGTTCGGTCTGTATGGAGCAGGCGCTGGACGGGAGTTGTCGCCTCCGCGGGCAGGTCCAATGCGCGCTGGATACGCATTTGGGAGCGGTTGTGGACGCGATCGAGGAGGCTACAGGCAAGTCCTTCGATCGCAGGAACTTGATCGCCTAGCGGGCGGGTGCATCGAGTGCGGGCCCGCCGGGCATGGATTTGAGGCTCGGAAGACTATGAACCTAACACCTCACCTGGTGAGTTGGGGCGTCCTGGCCGTAGTGCTGCTGGTGCTGATCAGTTACCGCAGCAGGCTGGCCGGACACGAGGACGACACGATCCATGTGCTGGACGGCGACGCCGGCATGGTCACCGAACAGGTGGCGCTGGCCAAGAAGCTGACCGTCGTCGAGCGTTGGGGCAAGATCCTCACCGTCGTTGTGGTCATCTACGGTCTGGCGATCGCCGGTCTGTACTGCTGGAATCTGTGGGAGCAGTCGAGCAAGGTTGTCATGTGAGGACGGGATCGGCCCCAGGAGAGAACTAGTTGGATGATGTGCACCCGAATTGTCACCACGGTACTGGGGCTATGCCTTTGGGGAGTGATTTCGTCTAGCCTCGCGGCCTCGCCCGCCGAGGAGTGCTCCACCTGTCACCAGGAGGACCAGAAGCTGAAGGCGTCCGCCCACGCCACCGTGGCCTGCGGCGCCTGCCATCCCAAGCACGAACAGTATCCCCACCCCGCCGGGCTGAAGAAACCAGCCTGCGGGCAATGCCATGCCCGCGTCGCCGGCGATCAGGCTCGCAGCGCCCACGGCGAGGCGGCCAGAAGAGGCAACGCGGCCGCGCCGACCTGCGCCGTTTGCCACGGCCACCCGCACGAGCTGAAGACCGCCACCGCCGCCGAATTCCACAAAGCGGTGCCGCAAACCTGCGGCATGTGCCACGGCGAGATCGCGCAGCAGTTCAACGCCTCTGTCCACGGCGCCGCCGTGACCAAGGGGGTCAGGGACGCGCCGGTGTGCACCAGTTGCCACGGCGAGCACTCGATCCTGTCGCCCTCCAGCAGGTTCTCCGCGGTTCATCACACCCACATTCCCGAAACCTGCGGCCACTGCCATGGCGACCTGAAGCTCTCCCGCAAGTTTGGGCTGCCGGCGGACCGGCTGATCAGCTTCGAGGAATCTTTCCACGGCTTGGCTGTCCGGGCCGGTTCCCAGTCAGTGGCCGACTGCGCCAGTTGCCACGGCTACCATGACATCCTGCCCTCGAAGAACCCGAAATCCAGGACCCATCCCAACAACCTGGCCGAAACTTGCGGGCATTGCCATCCCGGCGCCGGCAAGCGGTTCGCGCAGGGCACCGTCCACCTGCTGGAGGGAGGCGCCGAACCGGTGGCGGCTCGCTGGGCCAGGATTTTCTATCAGATCGCGATCCCGCTGACAGTCGGCCTGATGCTGGTGCACAACGCCGGCGACTGGATCCGCAAGCTGAGCCAGCGGCGGCTGCGCCGCGCCGCCGCGCCCATCCCTCCGCCGGCGGTGGTAAGCGCGACCGCGGCCGAGCCGCGGATGATGCCGCTGGAGCGGCTCCAACATGCGCTGCTGGCGGTGTCGTTCATGGTGCTGGTGTGGACAGGCTTCGCTCTCAAGTACCCGGAGACCTGGTGGGCGTGGCCACTGGTCAGGTGGGAATCGGCCTTCCCAGTACGGGCGACCGTGCACCGGGTCGCGTCGGTGGTGTTGATTGCCACGGCCGTGCTGCACGCCGCCGCGCTGGCCTTCAGTCCCCGCCTGCGCCGCCGCTGGCGGGGATCCTGGCCCTGTTGGCGGGACGTCCCGGACGCCCTCGCCTGCCTGGCCTACAACCTGGGCCTGCGCCAGCAACCGCGCCAGTTGCCCGAGCACACCTATGTCGCCAAGGCCGAGTATTGGGCCGTGGTCTGGGGTACGGTGGTGATGGCGATCACCGGCGTGATTCTCTGGGCTAATGACATCGTGTTGCGGTGGCTGCCCAAGAGCGTGATCGACTTCTCTACCACCGTGCACTTTTACGAAGCGGTTCTGGCCGGCCTGTCGATTCTCGTCTGGCACTTCTACGCGGTGATTTTCGACCCCGATGTTTATCCGATGGACACGGCCTGGCTGACGGGTTACAGTGTCAAGCCTCATGAACCGGCCGCAACCCCAGTTGAGGAACATGAACCAGTCACTGCAAAATAAGCCGGCCCGCTGGCTCTCTCCCCTCGTTCACCTTTCGAATAACTGGCTGAGCCTGGTGGGAGTCGTCGCCGTTACGACCGCCGCCATCCTCTGGCTGTTCCTGTTGCCCACCAGCCTGCGCGGCGATGTCGAGCATCCCTACATCGGCATTCTGGCTTTCCTGGCCCTGCCGGGTTTGTTCTTCGCCGGGCTGGCCATCATCCCGCTGGGCATCTACCGGCACCTGCGCCGCCACCGCGCCCTGAGCATCCCGGTGACCAGTTTCCCTCCGCTGGACCTGGGCGATGCCGACCTGCGCCGGCTGCTGCTGTTCGTTGGCGTAACCACCGTCGCCAACCTGGTCATCGGCACTCAATTCCTCTACCGGGCGGTCACTTACATGGGCGGGGTGACCTTTTGCGGCCAGACCTGCCACACGGTGATGCGGCCCGAGTTCGCCGCCTACCAGGGGTCGCCGCACTCGCGGGTGGAGTGCGTGGCCTGCCACATCGGCCCGGGCGCCTCCTGGTTCGTCCGCAGCAAGCTGTCGGGCGTGGGCCAGGTGTTTGCGGTGACCTTCAATACGTTCCCGCGGCCCATCCCCACCCCCGTCCACAACCTGCGCCCGGCCCGCGAGACCTGCGAGCACTGCCACTGGCCGCAGAAGTTCGGCCATGACCGCCTGCGCATCGTCTCCAAGTTCGGCGACGACGAAGCCAACAGCAAGACGCTCACCGTGCTGCTGATGCGCATCGGGGGCGGCCCGCGCGGTCCCGGCATCCACGGCGCGCACCTGGGCGAGGGCGTCAACATCCAATACGCACACGCCGGCGAGGACCGCCAGAACATCCCCTGGGTCGAGTACGCCAACTCGGCCACCGGCCGCCGGACGGTGTTCCTGGCCGCCGACGCCAAGCCCGAGGCGGTCCGCAACCTTACCCGCCGCGTAATGGACTGCATGGATTGCCACAACCGGCCCTCCCACGCCTTCGAGCTGGCAGAGGGGGCGGTCGATCGCGCCATGGCCGACGGCGCCATTTCGTCTTCGCTCCCTTACGTCAAGAAGACGGCGGTCGAGCTGCTGCGCAAGACTTACACCCGCCATGAGGAGGCGGCCGAGACCATCCCGGCCGCGCTCCAGACTTACTACCGGAAGAACCACGCGGCCCTCTACGCCAAGAACCGGGACGAGATCATCCGCGCGGCCCGCGCCCTGGTCGGCATCTACCAGCGCAACGTCTTCCCGGAGATGAAGATCACTTGGGGCACCTACCCCAACAATATCGGCCACATGGATTTTCCCGGCTGCTTCCGCTGCCACGATGACCGCGCCAGCGCCGACGGACGCAAGATCACCCAGGACTGCAACAACTGCCACCGCATGCTGGCCATGGACGAGGCGGCGCCCAAGGTCCTGACCGATCTGGGCCTGGCCGGCTCGGATAACGGGGCGGCGAGTCAGCGCTGATTGGAAGCCGCCGGCTTACGCGGCACTGGGCTGGGTGGTGCCCGTAGGAACGTGCCGCGAGATTGACAGCCCGGTCACCGGCTCGACGCCGTCTGGCGCCTATGTGCAGCCTGCCTAAGGCGATCAACGCCCAGCTTTACAACGACCCGGGCGCCCAGCCGCGGCCTGCTTTGGGCCGTTGGCTGCACCGCGCGGTTGGGCCGCGCCGAGTTTCACACTCGGCGATGCTTCACAACATGTCCAGTTGTGCCACACCCTCGCGCTGAAGCCTCGGCCTTACTGCACTACTCGTGGGCTGGTTCAGCGACCGGCACTTGTCTTGCCATGTCGATGATCTCGAGCAGGCGAACGTGGACGTACCGAAGAAAGACCAGCACTTCCCTCGGCTCCAGATTTTTCTGATCGGTTGTCAGGCTCGCTGGCGTAGCGTGAAGGAGCCGGCTGGTGTAAGAGTAAATGAAATCGTATTCGTGCTCCATGTCGACGAGCCTCGCCTGGGGTTTCCATTTCCACGGTTTTGCGAGGCTCTTTATATCGAGGGGCACGTTGTTGTCGAAAAGCCTCTGCTCGCGCTCGATTTCCTCGATGGATTGCACAACACTCGGCAGGACTTTGGTCTCGATTAGGTCGGCCTGAAAGCCGTATCCGTTGATCCGTGATTGCTCGCCATAAAGACTGAACCGACGCGCGGCAGCGCGGTCAATCTCCCGCATGACATCAATGCTCAGCCGCGAAAGGGTGTTCCGGCGTGCCTCTTGATCAGAAAGCTCCATCCCTTCTTTCAATCGCGCGTGGAGCAGCATCCGTTCGTGCGCGTCGATCTCCCGCAGAAACGCGACCTCGCGAGTAAGGTGATCCCGGAGATCCCTGTAGTGATTCAGTTGCTTTGAAATGAGCTCGCGGTAATACACGATCCCATAACGGCTGTCTCTCTGCATGAGCTTAAGCCACACCGTGAGCTCGAACACGTAGCGCGCGAGGGCCAGGAGCCCGATTGATTCGACGTAGTTGAAATTCTGCTCAACGAAGAGGCGCAGCCGGGCGAGCGAGTCCGTGTACGCAACGCGGCTCCAATGCCTACCTGATCGCCCACCGGCGCTCGGTTGCTGATTCTCAGGATCATGGGCAATAGCTTCGCGAAACTGGCGCCCGAGATGTTCGATCGGGGCATGCAGCGCCCGGATGTCCGTGACAACCAACTCGATTGACCTGGCCTCATCGAACGGCGGGACGGTCATCGCCAGTCCATACTACGATCGAGCAGCGTATTCAGAAGGCGCCCCATGGGAGCCATGTCGACCTAACGACTTGGGTGTTCAGCGACGGCGCCGGCTTTGCGCCGTCGGCGCCAGCGCCTCGTTCCGCGTGGACAGCCCATATTTCCTTTCCAATGCCTCCAAGGAAATCGTTCTTCCGGCCCGTACTTGGCTCCGTGCGGCCTCGATGATCCTCCAAAACTGCGGGTTCGTGCTCAGCGCAAGGGATTCCCGGTCCACCTTTCTGAGGGACACAAGCGCAGCCACTGGTCGCTTCTTGTCGGTGAAGACCACTGTATCTTGTTGGCAACCTTCCGCGAGCTTCAAGAGCGGCCGCATTTCCTTTGGCATCTGTATGGTCTTCATCACTACTGTCCGGCTAACGAACAGGACCTCGCCCCGAACCTATTGATTCCACATCCGTTAAGTGCCCGTCGCTGCGTTTTCGATTTGAATTGGGTGTGGCTACTTTAGAACGACGCTCCAGTGGCCGGGATGGAGGCGTTGC
>ERZ1292640.612-Hain-H43-02um-R1-612-length-29109-cov-8_pt1 | contig 16011 bp, 20 predicted proteins | sample MGYA00564404_ERZ1292640 | MGnify/ENA primary metagenome ERZ1292640 (study PRJEB36523, sample SAMEA6512636) | groundwater metagenome | collected 2019-01-08 | study: AquaDiva: Metagenomics assemblies of 32 groundwater samples
TCGACGAGTTCATGCACATCTCGCGGCGCATGCGGGCCATCGCGCTGCAGAGCGCCGTCGGCGGCATGGCGCTCAGCATGGGCGGCATGGCCTTCGCGGCGGCCGGCTACCTGACGCCGGTGAGCGGCGCCCTGCTGCAGGAAGCCATCGACGTGATCGCCGTGCTCAACGCGCTGCGCGCTGCCTTTCCGCCCGCCACCATGCACGACTTCTAGCCGCCGACCCCGGGCAGGCGGCTTGCAAGGACTCCGGTTCGGGCCGCCCATCGCCGCCGCTGGTGCCATGCTAGGCTCGGCGCACCTTCGGAGGACTCGTTCATGATCCCGCATGCACAAAATGAGTCGCACCGCACCGATCGCATCGGCTGGCTTCGCGCCGCCGTGCTCGGGGCCAACGACGGCATTATCTCGACGGCCAGCCTGATGCTCGGCGTCGCCGCCGCTTCATCCAGTCCGCGCCAAATCGTGGTCGCCGGTGTCGCCGGCCTCATGGCGGGCGCGGTGTCGATGGCGGCAGGCGAGTACGTGTCGGTGAGCTCGCAAGGGGATTCGGAAAAGGCCGAACTGGCGCGCGCGCGGCAGGAGCTGGCGGATGACCCGGTCTTCGAACAGCGCGAGCTGGCCGCGATCTACGTCAAGCGGGGACTGGATCAACCGCTTGCCGACCAGGTGGCGGCCCGGTTGACGGCGGTCGATGCGCTTGGCGCGCACGCGCGCGATGAGCTCGGCCTGAGCGAAACACTCAGCGCCCGGCCGGTCCAGGCCGGGCTGGCGTCGGCGGCGAGTTTCGCTGTCGGCGCGGCGTTGCCTCTGGTGGTGGCGGTGATGGCGCCGGCCGCCCGGTCGCAGGCGATGATTGCCGGCGCCTCGCTCATGCTGTTGTTCCTGCTCGGCGGATTGGCCGCCAAGGTGGGCGGCGCGCCTCCCGGTCGCGCTGCCATCCGCGTGACTTTCTGGGGCGCGCTCGCGATGGGCCTTACGGCCCTGGTGGGCTGGATGTTCGGGATGACGGTCTAGTTCCCGCGCGGGCCGAGTGGTGCGGCGACAGAAGAGAAGCCGGCCGCCGGGGCGGCCGGCACAATCGATTAGCGGAGGGCTGCGCCGCCGCGCGGCAACAGCAACATCATCTTCGTCACGCTTTCATCCACCTGCTTCTGCAGGCGATCCTGGTTGTCGATGACGCCGGTCATGGTGTCCTGCGCCCATCCGCGCCAGACCACCTTCTTCGTCTTGGCGTCGACCAGGTCGATCACGAGCGTGCCTTGCTCGAAGTCCACCACCTGCGGCTCGCAATTGCCGTAGCAGTAGCCGTACTGCTGGTCGGCCCGGTAGACGTCAAGCCGCTGGTTCACGCTGGCGTGATAGTGGATCAACAGGTCGGCGCCGCCGTCGTTGGTGCGGTCGTAGCCCTTGGCCGCCATCTTCTTTTCAACCGCGCCCTGCAGGTAGTCGTTGAAGAATGGGTTGTTGTCGAGCCGCGGGTCGCCGACCGGCAGGTTGTCGGGCGGGCCCCAGTCGTAGGTCACGTACTCGGTGAAGTTGGTGCCGCGCTCGACGTGTGAGCTGACGTTCATGCTCGCGCACCCGGCGAGCGTAGCGACAGCGACGGCGGTGATGAGTGCAGTGATGGTTCGCATGACAGTCTCCAGGGCGGTCAGTAGCCGCCGTTAACGCGCGCGTAGCGGCCCGTATCGTCGCGCTGCAGAAATCCTTCCCTGACCAGGTCATCCAGGGCCTGTTGACAGGTGGTGCGATCGAGCGCCCACAGGCGCATGGCTTGTTCCGGCTTCAGGCGTAACCCGGGCATTTCCCGGTACTCGCCGCGAATCCGGTGTTCCAGCGCACTCAACGGGGAGCGGTTGAACACATACACCGTGCAGGGCTCGCCGGTCTGAACTGACATCACTCCTCCTTCACGCCGGTCGACTCAACGCTTGACGGCCGTCGCGTGGCCGACGGCCTCGCGCAACACCGCGACAATCACATTCCCCTCGACCTCGCGCAGCACCAGGTCGTTGCCGATTAACCGGTACTCCAGCGCCGGCGGCAGGGGCGGCAACGCCCGCGCCAGTACCACCGGGAACTCGTGCAACTCCGTCGCCGGGAACGACTCGTGCTCCACCGGGTGATGGTCGAGCGGCAGCTCGGTGCTAAGGCCGGTCATGTGCGTGACATGCACCTGCTCGTCGAGCGTCCTGGCAATGAGCTGGCGGAACACCGTCGCCACCGGCAAAGTGAAAACGTGCGGGCACGGGGTGGCATCGGCCAGCGTCGCCACGTTCTCCTGAAACGCGCGCAGGAGCCGGTCCTGCTCCTGTGGCGTCTGCGCCGCCGCGCCGCCCTGGACCAGCACGATTCCCAATAAGCCGATGGCGAGGGTTCTCATAGGTCTGATCCGTGCTCCTTTCGCTTGCTTGGTGCTAGAGCATCCTGCGTGCCACCGGCATCGCCGTGGTTTCCGATACAAATCGAGCGTTCTGAGGGTGGAAACTCCCGCACTATTGGGGAGAATTCCTCGATTTTGGCGGACTTTGGGCCTTACGGCCCTGCGAACCCAGGCGCTCCACGTCCCGCAGCTAGCGCTCGCGCCATGACCCGTTCGACGAGTCCACCCGGCCGATGGCTGTCTCGCGCACCGGGCGCGCACCCCCCAGCCGAAAGGCCCCGGCCGCCTGGTGCGGGCGGAAGTACCACCGGCCGGCGGCAGCGAGTTTGCACTGGTGGAGGGCAGACACCTATCCAGGAGAGTCGCGATGAGAGTCTACGAAGTGATGAGCAAGGCCGTTGAAACCGTCAAGCCGAAGGTGGCCGCGTCCGAAGCCAAGACTCGCATGCGGCAAAAGAAGATTCATCACCTCGTCGTGACCGACGGCGCCAAGCTGCAGGGCATCGTCTCCGACCGCGACCTCGGCGGCCCGAAGCTGGCCAAGGTCCTGGGCAAGTGGACGGTCGCCGACCTGATGACGAGCCCGGTGCTGACGGTGACGACGCGCACGCCGGTCAGGCGCGCGGCCAGCCTGATGAAGGGACAATCGGTGGGCTCGCTGGTGGTGACCTCGGCGAACGGCAAGGTCGCCGGCATCGTCACCGTCTCGGACCTGCTGACCCTGCTGGCCCGCAAGCCCGAGCACAAGTCGAACCGCGAGTTGCTGAAGGCCCGCGGCCAGGAGGACTGGACCGGGGAGGACTGAATGATCAGGCTCGCCACAGTCCCTCGCGCCCAGCGACGCGCGTTGGCGGTAGATCCGGAGCCGCGTGAACAACGCAGACGAACGCGTGACATGCGGCAGTTGGCTCAACGCAACGCGAAGGTGCGCGCCGGGCACCGGCGGTTCCGCACGGGACTGTGGCCCTACTTCTGGCACGGCGACCTGCCGACCATGCTTACCGCGCCGCTCATCTACTCGATCGCCGTGCCGTTCGTGGTGCTCGACGCCTGGGTCACCCTGTATCAAGCCGTCTGCTTTCGCGCCTGGGGGATCGCCCGGGTGCGGCGGCGGGCGTATTTCGCGATCGATCGGCACCGTCTCGCCTACCTCAACAGTATCGAGAAGCTGAACTGCATGTTCTGCAGCTACACCAACGGCCTGCTGGCGTATGTCCGCGAGGTGGCCGCGCGCACCGAACAGTATTGGTGCCCCATCCATCACGCCCGGCGCGTGCGTGGGACGCACGATCGCTACGAGGCGTTCGTCCCGTACGGCGATCCCGAGGCCTACCTCGACCGGCTGCCGCACCTCCGTGCAGCACTCAGAAGATAGCGAGGCTACACTGTTGGGGCATGAGCGACCCCGGCCAGCCCCATCCGCACGACTCACCCGGGCGCATTGCCGAAATCCGCTGGCGCGCCGTGGTCGACGCCGCCGTCGACGGCATCATCGTCATCGACTCGCGCGGCCGCATCGAGGTGTTCAACGCCGCCGCCCAACGGATGTTCGGCTACACCGAAGCTGAAGTGCTGGACCAGAACGTCAGCGTGCTGATGCCCGAGCCCGATCGTTCGCGGCACGACAACTACATTACGCACCACCTGAGAACCGGCGAGCGCAAGATCATCGGCATTGGCCGAGCGGTGACCGGCCGCCGCAAGGACGGTCAGACCTTTCCGCTGCACCTCTCGGTCGGCCGGATGGAGATTGACGGCGAGGCGCACTTCACCGGGATCCTGCACGACCTGTCGAGCCGCGCCGACCTCGAGGACCGGCTGCGCGAGGCCACCGCCCTGGCCCGCCTCGGCGAAATGGCCGCGGTGATCGCGCACGAGGTGAAGAACCCGCTGGCCGCGGTGCGCGGCGCCATCCAGGTGATTGGCTCGCGCATGAAAGGCGATACCGGCGACGCCGCGATCGTCAAGGAGATCATCGCGAGGATCGATGCCCTGAACAACCTGATCCAGGACCTGCTGGTGTTCGCGCGGCCGCCCAAGCCCAAGCCGGCGGTGACCGAATTGCGCGGCCTGCTGACGTCGGTGATTACGTTGTTGAAGTCCGACCCGGCCTACGCCCAGCTCGACGTCGCGATCGAGGGCGAGGCGCTGGTGGCGCCGGTCGACCCGACGCTGATGACGATCGTGTTCCAGAACCTGCTGATCAACTCGGCGCAGGCCATGCACGGCCGCGGGCTGATCACGGTGGAGCTCGAGAAGACCGAGGGATGGCACCGGGTCGCGGTCATCGACCGCGGGCCCGGCATTCACCCCGAGATCCGCGCCAGCCTGTTCCGTCCGTTCAAGACCACCAAGGCCCGCGGTACCGGCCTGGGCATGGCCACCGCCAAGCGGCTGGTCGAATTGCACGAGGGCCGCATCTTCGTGACCTGTCCCGAAGGCGGCGGCACCACGGTTACCGTGGAGCTGCCTTCTCCAGCTTGAACTTCTCGATGCGGTAGCGGATCTGGTCGCGGTTGAGGCCGAGCAGCGTGGCCGCCTTGGTCTGGTTCCAGCCGCTGCGTTCGAGCGCCTGCACCACCAGCGACCGCTCCAGCTCCTCGAGGTTGATGCCGCCGGCCGGCAGGCCCATGCCGGTCGACAGCTCGGTGTCGGCCGCGTTGAGCATGGGGAAGTGCGACTCGTTCAGCTCGTTGCTTTCGGTCAGCAACATGGCGCGCTCGACGGCGTTGCGCAGCTCGCGTACGTTGCCGGGCCACGGATAGGCCTGCAGCGCCTTCAAGGCGCCGGCCGAGACGCCCTGAATCTTCTTGCGGAACTCGGTGTTGAAGCTGTCGATGTAGTGGTGCAGCAGCCGCGCCACATCGTCGCGCCGATCGCGCAGCGGCGGCAACGGCACCGCCATCACGTTGAGGCGATAGAAGAGGTCCTCGCGGAAGTGGCCCTTCTTGACTTCTTCCTGCAGCGAGCGGTTGGTGGCGGCGATCACGCGCACGTCGACCTTGACGTCGGCGGCGCCGCCCACCCGCTTGAACGACTTCTCCTCGAGGAACCGCAGCAGCTTGGCCTGCAGCAGCGGCACCATCTCGCCGATCTCGTCGAGGAACACCGTGCCGCCGTCGGCCGATTCCAGCAGGCCGCGCTTCTGCCGATCGGCGCCGGTGAAGGCGCCGCGCTCGTGCCCGAACAACTCGCTCTCGAGCAGGGTCTCGGGCAGCGCCGAGCAGGTGATGTTCATGAACGGCCGCGAGGCGCGGTTGCTGCTGTAGTGGATGACCTTGGCGGCGAGGTCCTTGCCGGTGCCGCTCTCGCCGGTCAACAGCACGGTCGACGCGGGACTGACCCCGATCTTCTGCAACATCGCGCGCACCGCCACGATCGGCGCGCTTTCGCCGACGATGCTTTCGGGGCTGTACGGCTGCGCCTGCCGCGCCCGCAGCGTGCGGACTTCGCGGCGCAACTGCGTGGTCTCGAGCGCCTTCTCGACCAGCAGCACCACTTCGTCGAGATCGAACGGCTTGTTGGCGTAGTGGAAGGCGCCGTTCTTCATCGCCTCGACCGCGGTCTGCACGCCGGTCTGGCCGGTCAGCATGATGACGAGCGTGTCGGGGTCCGTTTCCTTGATTTGCTTGAGCACCGAGAGGCCGCTGCCGTCGGGCAGGCCGATGTCGAGCAGCACCAGGTCAACGCCTTCGCGGTGCTGCAACAGGGCCTCGCTGGCGGTGCCCGCCTCGAGCACGCGATAGCCCTCGTCTTTCAGGCGGCTCGCCAGCGACCAGCGAATCAGTTGTTCGTCGTCGACGATCAGAATGGTGGAGTGCGCCATTACGATACCGGCCCCTCGCTCGAGCCGAGAAGGCGCCGCAAGTGGTCCAGTTCGAACGGCTTGTTCAGCACCGCGCGGACCCCCAGCTCCTCGGCGCCGGAGATGATCTCCGGGGTGCCGAACGCGGTCATCAGAATCACCGTCGCCGACGGCAGCAGCCGGCGGACCTTGGTGAGCAGCGAGAGGTCGTCGACATCCGGCATCCGCAGATCCAGGACGACGACATCAAACGGTTCGTCGGCTCCGTCGATCGCCTCGAGGGTGGCGGCGGCATCGGCGGCCTGGCGCACCTCCATCCCCAGTCCGGCCAGGGTTTCGGCCACCGACCAGCGAATCAGGGCCTCGTCGTCAGCGACCAGCGCCTGGCGTGCGGCCTTCGCGGCGGCCGGCGTGTCCCGGCCCTCGACCGGCACCGGCACCGCGGGTTTAGGAATTTCGCCGGCGAATGATGGGTTGGTCAAAACGCCTCAGTATGGCCCAACGGTCACGGCCCTGACAATCACGAGGAACTGGCGTTCGACTTCGACGGCAGCGCGATGAGGTCAACGTCTCCGCGCCCTGCCGGGGCGCGCGACCGGACCGGGCCCCGCAACCGCGGCGATCCGCTTCAGGGCCTTCACGTAATTCACGTTCTCGCAATCCGACAGCGTGAGCGCGCGCACGGCGTCGAGCACGTGATGGGGATTGGTGGCTTCAACGGCGACCGTGGCCAGGCGCCGGTCACCCGCTTGGAGCGTGGCCGCTTCGACCGTGCAGCCGAACAGCGCGGCGCTGCGGCGCTGATTCTCGACATCGATGATGTGGCACTCCGGAGTCACCGCGATGACTTCGGAGAGGAACTCGGCTTGCGTGTACTCGTCGCGGCCGAGTGCCGGCGACAGCAGGCACCACTCGGCAAACAGCCGGCGGATGACGCCGGCGCCGGCCGGGAATGGCGCCAGCACGGGCGACCACAACTCCAGGCCCCGTTCCGCGCGTTGCAACACCTTGACATCGATCCGGTCGTCACGGATCTTCACGCTCACATCAGATCCATCGCAGACGATGTAGGTTTCCCGGCTGGCCCGCAGGTGGGGAGCAGCGGCCGCGACGAGTGCTTCCACATCCGGGAAGCGATCGCCGAACGTTCGCCACTCCCACCGGGGCTCGACGACGTTCATGCCGTCTGCCAACGCAAGAGCGATGCCGCGAGCCTCGCGCGCGCGACCGGCCACAAACGTCACGAGCGCGGTGGCGGCAGTTTCACTGATCGATTGGAAAAATGCCGCAAGCAGCGGCTAGGCGCGCATCACCATCCGGCCCAGGTCGGCGAGTTCGAAGGGTTTGTTGAGCACACCCAGGACGCCAAGCTGGCGCGCCTGCGCCAGCAGCTCGGGTGTTCCGAATGCGGTCATCAGGACGACCGGCGTTTCAGGAACCAGTTGGCGGATGGTCGCCAGCAGCGACAGATCGTTCATGTCGGGCAGCCGCAGGTCGAGCACGATGACATCAAACGGGAGGGCGGCCGTGGTAATGGCCTGCAGCGTTGTCGCGGCGCTGTCTGCCTGCTCCACGTCCAGACCCAGGTCAGCAAGGGTTTCGGTCACCGACCAGCGAATCAAGGGTTCGTCGTCGACGACCAGCACGTGGAGTGGGTTATTTTTCACGGCGGTCCTCGGAATCTCCCGCGCCACGACGACCGTTCCGGGGCACTCCGTCCCGAAATCCCGCCTGGCCGTGCGCGCGAACATCACCATGCCACCCCAAGGCTTCAAGAATCGCGCCAGTGGATCCCGCGGCGTGGCATAAGATGTGCTCAGGATCGGGGTACCGGCCCGCCCGCCGGCGATTCAGTGAGGACTCCAATGGTTGTGCTGAAGAACATCCTCGTTGCCACGGACTTCGGCGAGCCGTCGGCCGTCGCTCTGGCGTACGGCCGCGATCTGGCTCGCTCCTATAACGCAACCCTTCACGTGCTGCATGTCGTGGAGGACGTGATGATGCGCTACAGCCCGGAAGTGGGCTTTGCGATCCCTGACCTGCAGCGCGACCTCGAGAAGGCGGCGAACCGCGATCTGGCCGCGCTGATCACCGACGACGACCGCAAGACCCTGAAGGTCGTGCCGGTGGTGCAGACCAGTTTCAACGTGCCCGGTGGCGTCACCGAGTACGCCAAGACTCACGCCATCGATCTGATCATCGTCGGCACCCACGGCCGCGGCGCCGTGAAGCAGTTCCTGCTCGGCAGCGCGGCCGAGCGCGTGGTGCGAACCGCGCCGTGCCCGGTGCTCGCGGTGCGCACGAAGGAACGCGACTTCATCGCCCCGGACGCGATGGTTGCCGCCGCGACCAAGGTCTAGCAGGCCGGCTGGCCCGGGCGGACGTTACGGCTTCGCTTCGACTCGCACGCGCACGTCGATGGCCGACACGCCCCCGGGCAGCACCTTGACGGGATTCAGGTCGAGTTCCTGGATTTCCGGACACAAGCCGACCAGCGCCGAGATGCGGAGGATGGCGTCCCTGAACGCCGCTTCGTCCGCAGGTTCGGCGCCGCGGAATCCGCGCAGCAGACGGACGCCCTTCAGCGCATCCACCATCTCGCCGGCGTCCTGATCGGTCACCGGATGCAGGCGGCAGGCCGAATCGGCCAGCAGGTCGACGAGCACGCCGCCGCTGCCGCACACCACCACGTGCCCGAACGTGGCGTCGTTGATCGCGCCGATCATCATCTCGGCGCCGCCCCTCACCATGCGCTGCACCAGCAGGCCGTCCATGCGATCGCCCAGCGACCGGGTCAACTCGGCCGCGGCCGCGCGCACGGCCGCCTTGGTGTCGAGGTTCAGCCGCAGCGCGCGATGTTCGGTCTTGTGGAGCAGCGCCGCGCCGACCGCCTTGACCGCGACCGGCATTCCCAGCTTCACGGCCGCTTCGACCGCTTCATCGACCGAGGCGGCCAGATGCGACCGCGGCGTCGCGATGCCGGCCGCGGTGACGAGCGCGTTGGCTTCCACCGCCGTCAGCCATCCGCCACCTCGCCGCAGCGCCGTGTCGATGACGGCGCGGGCAATGCCGCCCTGGATGTCGGTGAACGACACCACTTCGCCCTGCGGCCGCCGTTTCCATTCGCCGTACGAGGCGACCCGCGACAGGGCAATGGCGGCCGGTTCGGGAAACGCGTAGCAGGGCACGGCCGCCAGCGATTCCGGCGCGGCGTGGCTGCGCATGAAGACGCCCGCCACCGGCTTCGCCGGCCCCTGGGCGGCGGACTCGGCAATCGCCGTGGCCACGTCATCGGCACTGGTGATCAGCGGCGGAATGAAGATCGCGATCACGCTGTCGACCTGGGGGTCCGCCAGCATCAACCGCATCGCCCGCCGGTAGTGTTCGGGCGGCGCCGAGGCGAGCATGTCGACGGGATTGTTGACTGCCGCCGCCGCTGGCAGGAAGGCCCTCAATCCCGCCTTGGTGTCGACGGACAGCTCGGCGGCCACCAACCCATGCGCGAGGCACGCATCGGCGGCCAGGATGCCGGGCCCGCCGGCATTGGTCAGAATGGCCACACGCCTGCCTTGTGGCACCGGCTGCCGCGACAGCAGCGTGGCCACGTCGAACAGCTCGGTGACGGTGTCGGTGCGGATGACGCCCGCCTGGTGGAAGAGCGCGTCGACGAAGTCATCCGACGAGGCGAGCGCGCCGGTGTGCGACGCCGCGGCGCGCGCGCCGGCGGTCGATCGGCCGGACTTCAGCGCAACGATCGGCTTGGTGCGGCTGATGCGGCGGGCAATGTGGCTGAACTTCGACGGGTTGCCGAAGCTTTCGAGGTACAGCAGGATCACCGCCGTGCGCGGATCGTGTTCCCAGTACTGCAGCAGGTCGTTGCCCGAGACGTCGGCCTTGTTGCCCACCGACACGAAGCTCGAGATGCCGATGTTCAACTGCCGCGTGTAGTCGAGAATGGCCAGGCCCAGCGCGCCGCTTTGGGTCGACATTGCGACGCCGCCGGCCGGCGGATAGACCGGCGAGAACGTGGCATTCAGCGCGACGCGCGGGTCGGTGTTGAGCAGGCCCATGCAGTTGGGGCCAATCAGGCGGCTGCCCGCGCTGCGGATCTTCCGCACCATCTCGCGCTCGATTGCGCGGCCTTCTTCGCTGCACTCGCCGAACCCCGCACTGATGATGCAGATCGCCGGCACCGGTTTCGCGAGGCAGTCGTCGACCGCCGCCGGCACCTGGGCCGACGGCACCACGATCACGGCCAGGTCGACGGTCCCAGGAATGTCGGCGACGCGCGGATAGGCCTTCAGGCCCTGGATGGTTTCGGCCGAGGGATGCACCGGAACCAGCGTTCCCGTGAAGCCGGTGGCGACGAGGTTGTGAAGGATTTCCGAACCGATTTTGTTGCGTTCTCGGCTGGCGCCGACCACAGCGACGCTGGCAGGTTCAAAGAAGGGGGTCAGGTCGGCCAAGCAGAATCCTCCGCCGCCGCATATGCACAGACTGGGCCAGCGCGAGAAATTCCTCACGCCGCTGGAAATGTCGCGGCCGCAGGCCTGTTTCTTGCCGGCCCGCCGCCCAATCCCGGGGGGTGGCCATGGCATGGACGTTGCCCTGACAGGGGTGAACGGTCATCCAGCAAAGGACCAGGACATGACGCCCGACTTCAAGAGCATTCTCGTTCCCGTTGACTTCAGTTCGAACTCGGCCCGCGCGCTCGAGTATGCGCACACCCTCGCCACCCGCTTTGGCGCTTCGCTGCACGTGCTGCACGTGTGCGAGGTCCCGGCGCTGTCGACCGGGTCGATGGACGCCTACGCGATCGCGTACTCGAACTGGAGCCAGCAGCTCGGTGACGAGGCGGAACGGGAGATCGTGAAGATGGTGCCGAAACTCTCCGGTGTCGCCGTGACCACCGAAGTGCTGTTCGGCAACCCCGCGCGCGCCATCGTCACTGCGGCCACCGGCCGCAAGGCGGACCTCATCGTGATGGGCACGCACGGGCACGGGCCCTTGATGCATGCCTTGATGGGGAACGTCGCCGAGCGCGTCGTGCGCACGGCGCCATGCCCGGTCCTGACCGTTCGCGAGCCGCGGGACACCGCGGTCGATCGCCTGACGAAGGGCGGCGTGTTGGCGGCGGCCATCCTGGCCGCATTCCTCCTTGCGCCAGCCGCCGCCACGCCGGCATCGGCCCAGGAACCCGCGGCTCAACCTCAAGTGGAAATGCGCCAGCGCGTCACCGGCGGGGAAGTGTTCCGCACCTACTGCGCAACATGTCACGGCACGTCGGGCCGCGGCGACGGACCGCTTGCCGGTTCGATGCGCCGCCGGCCGGCCGACCTGACCGAGATTGCCAAGCGCAACGGCGGCGAGTACCCGTCGGAGATCGTGTTCCGCACCATCGACGGCAAGACGCCGGTGCGCGGCCACGGCGGGCCCGACATGCCGGTGTGGGGCGATGCGTTCTCCCGCGCGCGTGACGGCGGCGACGCCGCCACCGTGAAGGAACGCATCGATTCGCTGGTCGACTTCATCCGTTCGCTGCAGGTGAAACCGGTGCACTGATGGCGAGGCGGCACGGCCTGGCGGCCGGCGTGGTGAGTGGCGCGTGGCCGGCGCTTACGCGCGCTTGATGTCCGGTGACGGCGGCGCCGCCTGGATCACGCGAATGCTCATCGCGCTCAGCCGATCGAACCGCCGCGCCTCGGCGCGGATCGGCCACCAGTCGTAGAGAAACACCTCGAGCGGCCGCCACATGGCCACCCATCCGCCGATCAACAGGCTTTCGCGGAGGATGCTGCCGAAGCGGCCGGTGATGGCAAGATTGGCCACGACGTCGCCGAGCGCGATCGACAAGGCCAGCGCCGCCACCCCAATCAGCAGGCTGGTGCGCCCGACCCGCAGCAACTGGCGCAGCCGGCGCCGCGTGACCACCGCGCGCTGCTTGAAGAACTCGCCGACCCCCTCCCGCAACTGCGCAACCTCGGCCGCCGAGGCGGCGTGACGGTCGACGTGCACCACCAGGCACAACGGCACGTCGGCGTGCAGTTCGCTGGCCCAGCCGGCGATGAATTCCTCGGCCCGCGGATCGAGGTCGCGCTCGCGAAACGGTGTCGGATCGAGCGAGTTGAACAACTGAGTCAACTCGCCGACGTGCACCTCGATCAAGCCGCCACCGGGGGGCAGGTCGTCGTTCTCCGCGCGGGCCGCCGGGGTTGTCGCCACTACCGAGCAGGATACCCGATGGCATGTGTTTGGCATCTCTTGGACTGAAAGGAAGTTCGCCATGTCTACCGCCAACCCGGTTCAGGCCGCTACGATCGTTCGTGACGCCGTGGTTCAACAACTCGAGTGGGATTCCGAAGTGGATGCCACCGACATCGGCGTGACCGCCCGCGGCGGGGTCGTCACGCTCACGGGATTCATTGACACCTACGCCGGCAAGCTCGCGGCCGAGCGGGTGGCCAAACAGGTGCGCGGCGTCCGCGCCGTCGCCAACGACATCCAGGTCCGGCTGCGGCTCGAGCGTACCGATCCGGAGATCGCCGCCGACATCGACGCCTCCCTCCGGCTGCGCCCTGCCATTCCAGAGTCCGTGCAGGCCGTCGTCCACTCCGGGCACGTCACGCTGACCGGCCGGGTGCCGACCTTCTTCGTTCGCGCGCTGGCATCAGAGGCCGTGCGCCACGTCCGCGGCGTCAGGGACGTCGTCAACTACTGCACCGTCGAACCGGCGGCGTCGGTCCGCGACCTGCGCCGGCGGATTGTCCAGGCCCTGCACCGCAGCGCCGAGGTCGATGCGCGCGGCGTCGCCATTGACGTGGAGGGTTCCATCGTCAGGCTCGAGGGCGAAGTGGGCTCCTGGGCCGAGATGGAAGCGGTGGAGAACGCCGTGATGCACGCGCCTGGCATTACCAGCGTCGACAACCGAATAACCGTCGCGCCCCACGCGGTGCCGGTGCCGCCGGTCGACGTCGAGATCTGCTGATGGGCCGGGTCCTGGTCTGCGCGCTGCTGATGCTGGCGCTCGGGCCAGGCCGGTCAGCGACCGCGCAGGACCCGCCGCCGAGAGCCGTGCTGACCGGCGGTGAGTTCGAGCACGTCATCCAGCGGGGCGACACGTTCGGCCTGCTGAGCGCGCGCTTTGGCGCCGGCATTGCGGCGATCGTCGAGCGCAACGGCCTGCGCCGCGACGACAAGCTGGTGCCGGGCCAGTTGCTGAGCATCGGCAACCGCCACATCGCCCTGATCGAGGGACCCGGGCAATTGGCCATCAATCTCGCCCAGCGCATGCTGTTCCTGGTCGAGGGCGGCAATGTGTCCGGTTATCCCATTGCCGTGGGCCTGCGCAGCTGGCCGACGCCGGTCGGCAGGTTCACGGTCATCGACAAGGAAGAGAACCCGACCTGGGATGTGCCGCTGTCGATCCAGGCGGAGATGCGGGCACAGGGGAAGCCGGTGATCACCGCCATGCCGCCGTCACCCGAAAACCCGCTTGGCAAGCACTGGATTCGCCTGTCGTTGGCAAGCATCGGCATTCACGGCACCATCGCGCCATCCTCGGTGTATCGCTACGCCAGCCACGGCTGCATGCGGATGCACCCGGATGATGTCGCGGCGCTGTTTGGCCGGGTCTCGGTCGGCACGGCCGGCATTGTCGTTTACCGGCCCGTGACGATGGCGCGGATCGAGGGGCGGGTATTCCTCGAGGTGCACGCCGATGTCTACCGGCGCGCGCCCGTCCGGCTGGCGTCGGTCGAGGAGACGGCCCGTCGCGAGGGGTACGACGCACAGGTGGACTGGGCGGCGGTGCGCCGCGTTCTCGACGAGCAACGCGGCCTGGCCGTCGATGTGACGAGGGACGACCGGTAATCCGGCTAGAAGCTCGCGGCCCGCACGCGCTCCAGGTCGTCGTGCCCGCAGCGCAGCTTCGAGTACTGCTGCTCGACCACATCCCGAATCGATGGCGGCAGCGCGCCGTCGAGCGCATCCTTGAACGCGGCCATGGTGACGGTGTCGCCGCGATGGGCCTCGGCCATGACGGTCCGGTCATCGTGACCGCTCATCCGGCTCCGCGCGTCCATCCACCGCCGGTGCAGCGAGGCCGCGGTGGTGCCGTCGGCGGCGGCGGTGCCGCCCAGGCGCTGCGCATGCCGTACCAGTTCCGCGGCGATTCCTGCGTGGGTGCGGGCGAGATCGGCGAACAGCACCTTCAATGCCGGATCGGCGACCAGCTCGGCGGCGTGGGCGAAGCCGTGCTCGCCGTCCTTGCAGGACTCGATCAGATGATTCAATACCGCCCGTGCACTTGGCTCTGACATGACGACCTCCTGGCATGACCCGGCAGCGCGCCGTCGATGCCACCAAGAAGCAGATGCACATCGCGAGCCATCGCGAGTCTTCGCCAGCCCGATGGCGCTGGTCCCGTCGCCATCCCACCGAATAGTTCGCAGTCCCGGTGAATTCTTCGCGCCGGTGGATCCGGCCGATCGCCGTTTGCGCCGCAACTCCGCAGAGCCGTGGTGGCGCAAGCCTTGCACCGGGCGCCCTCTGGAAGGGATGTCCACGCCTCGGGCATTTCACCATCGTTGACAATCCGGGCGCCCCTGGAGTCAGGCATGAGACGGCACCACGAGGAGATCGCGGCGGCATCGGCAGTCGTTCCGGCGGTGAGTGCGCTCATTCCCATCACCATCGCCATCTGGGTCCGCGTCAAGGAGTGGCGCGTGACGCCGGCGACAGTTTCCGGCCGGCGCGAAAGCGAGGGACAGCCATGAGGAACCAACCCGACTGGTTGGCGTCGGAACTCGAGCGCCGCGGCGTGACCCGGCGCGAGTTCGTCGGTTTCTGCGCCGCCATGGCGTCGGCGCTGGCGCTGCCGGACGCGGCCGTGGCGCAGATCGCGCAGGCACTGCGGACCACTGAAAAACCGGTGTTGGTCTGGCTCGAGTTCCAGGACTGCGCGGGGAACACCGAGTCGTTCCTGCGCGCCAGCCGCCCGACTGCCGCCGAGGTGATCCTCGACACGCTGTCGGTTGACTATCACGAGACGATCATGGCGGCGGCCGGCCACCAGGCCGAGGCCAACCTCGCCCGCACCGTCAAGGAGCGCCCCGGCGCCTACATTGCCGTCGTCGAGGGCTCGATTCCGACCGGCGCGAATGGCGCCTATTGCACGATTGGCGGCCGCTCGGCGCTCGACCTCGCGCGCGAAGTGTGTGGCCAGGCCATGGCAACCATTGCCATCGGCACGTGCGCGTCGTTTGGCGGCATCCCGGCGGCCGGCCCGAATCCGACCGGCGCGCTTGGCGTGTCGGGCGCGGTGCCCGGCGTGAAGAACCTGATCAACCTGTCGGCGTGCCCGGCCAACGTCGAGAACCTGACCGCGCTGCTCGTGCACTACCTCACGTTCAAGCAGTGGCCCGCGCTCGATCGCTACCGGCGGCCGCTGTTCGCGTATGGCAAGTCGATCCATGACGGCTGCGAGCGCCGCGCGCACTACGACGCGGGGCAGTACGTCGAAGAGTGGGGCGATGACGGCCATCGCGCCGGCTATTGCCTGTACAAGATGGGCTGCAAGGGTCCGGTGGCCTTCCAGAACTGCCCCCACATCAAGTGGAACGGCGGCACCAACTGGCCGATCGGCTGCGGCCATCCCTGCATCGGCTGCTCCGAGCCCAATTTCTGGGACACCATGACGCCCTTCTACCAGCACCTGCCGGGCGCGCCCGGCTTTGGCGCGGCGTCCAACATCGACACCATCGGCCTGATCGCGGTGGCCGGTGTCGGCGCCGCTTTTGCCGGACACGGCCTGATCCAGATCA
>ERZ1292640.2145-Hain-H43-02um-R1-2145-length-15998-cov-8_pt1 | contig 15998 bp, 9 predicted proteins | sample MGYA00564404_ERZ1292640 | MGnify/ENA primary metagenome ERZ1292640 (study PRJEB36523, sample SAMEA6512636) | groundwater metagenome | collected 2019-01-08 | study: AquaDiva: Metagenomics assemblies of 32 groundwater samples
AAAGGGCCAAAGCAGAGAACCAAAGGTGCGAAGATTTACCTATTCCTCAGAGCTGTTCGTTTGTTGTTCACCTGGGCACGGTGCTGGTGTCTGCTTTGCTTCGGCGGCGCCTATCTGGTCAAAGTGGTGCGCAAACGCATTGCCAAAGCCTCAGGTATTCCATTACTATTCTCCACATGACACGGTTTTGTATTTTGTTGGTGGCGATTTTGGCTGTTGCTGTTGCGCAGGTTTCTGCCCAGGGACCTGACGATCAATATGTCCAGATTTATCAAACGATCCAGCAGGCTGACCAGCTTAAAGGCACTGGCCAGTCGGACATGGCTCGTGACAAGTATCATGAAGCTCAGGCAGCGCTGAAAAGACTGCAAAGCACGTTTCCGACCTGGAATCCGAAAGTGATTCAGTTCCGGCTGAACTACGTCGAAGAGAAGCTGGACCCGCTCTTGAAGCTGCGCCCGGCTGCGTCCGCTCCTCCAACGCCCGCCGCTCCCGCTGCTCCCGAGGCAGAGGCAAAACCGTCGCCGGCACTCGCGGAGAAGGAGAATCAAATCCGCGGGCTGAATGACGAGGTGGCCCGGCTCCACGCCGACAGATCCTTGCTGGAGGCCAAGCTTAAAGAAGCATTGTCCGCTCAACCGGCCTCCATGGACCCGCGCGAATTAACCAAGGCGGAAGAAAAAATCAAGACTTTGGAAAAGGAAAAGGATTTGTTGAAAGTCAGTTTCGAGCAAATGCAGATCAAGCAAGCCAAGTTGATCGATTCTTCGGTCATGGGACAAACGCAGAAAGCTCTGGCAGAAACCAATCACCAGCTCGAGCAACAGAAAGAGACCATCGCGGCGTTAACCCAGGAAAGAAGCGTTCTTCAGACGCGTTTGCAGGCTGTCGGAGAGCAGGAAGCAGCAGCCAAGCTCGCCCAGGCTGAAAGGGAATCGCTGAAAAGCCAGCTTGCTGATCTGAAGCGCAGCGACAGATCTGCTGCCCTGGAAAAGGAACTCATTTCCGCCAAAGCCGCCGCACAGGCCAATGCCGCCTCTGCCGGTTCGTTGCAGACGACGTTGACTGCTCTGCGCGAAGAAAAAGCGGCGGTGGAAAAAGAAAGGGCTTCCTTGCTCGAAAAGCTGCTGGCTGCAAGCTCAGTCGCGGCCAAACCGGGAACTGATGAAACCAGCCGGATCAAGCGGCTGGAAAAGGAGCGAGACCAAAGAATTGCGGCGCTGCAAAGAGAACTGAGGGTCGCGCAGGCTGCGACAGAACGCAACGCGGCGGCCATGGCCACGTTACAGTCGAACCTGAAGGCTTTGCGCGAGGAAAGAGCGGCCTGGCAAAGCGAGAAAGCGGCGCTCCAGGTCAAGTTGAACCGGGCCTCAAACGCCGCCAAAACAACCAAGCCGACCGCGGATGAATCGAGCCGGATCAAGCAAGTGGAAAAAGAGCGGGACGCCAAAATTGCACTACTGCAAAAAGACCTCACCTCAGCCAAAGCAACAGCGGATAGCAACACCGCAGCCATGACCGCCCTGCAATCGAATCTGAAGGCTTTGCGCGAAGAGAAAGCGGCCTGGGAAAAGGAGAAAGCGTCGCTTCAAGCCAGATTGTCCGAGTCGTCAGCCGCAGCTAAGACCCCCAAACCGAGCGCCGATGAATCGAGCCGAATCAAGCAACTGGAAAAAGAGCGGGATGCCAAAATTGCGCTGCTGCAAAAAGATCTCAGCTCAGCCAAGACAGCCGCAGACAGCAAGGCTTTGGCCGTGAAGGGACTGGAATCAGCTCTCAAAACCATGCGGGAAGAAAAATCAGCCTTGGAGAAGGAAAAAGCCACCTGGCAAGTCAAAGCGGCCGCCCCTGCTGCGTCTGTGAAACCCGGTGCGCGTGAAAGCAGCCGTGTAAAACAATTGGAGGATGAGCGGGATGAGTTATTGAAAAAGCTCAATGCAGCCGCCAAAGAGCTTTATGACAACAAGGCGCGTGGCGAGAGTTCACCGGCCGGCCAGTTGACGAATGAGATCGCTGCTATGCGTGCCCGCTTGGACGTTTATGAATCGAAGAAGGCGCCTTTCACTCCCGAGGAGTTGGCCTTGTTCAAGACGACGCCTCTGGTGGCTGCGGAAACCGATCCCAACGCTGGCAAGAAACCGTCAAAGGAACCGCCGGCCGGAGCTGGTCTGCTGTTGGCGGAAGCGCAGAGAGCCTTTGCCGCGAGGCGGTACGATGAAGCTGAAAAGAAGTATTTGCAGGTGCTGAAACTGGATGAAAGAAACGTTTTTACCCTGGCCAATCTGGCTTCGATTCAGATGGAGCAGAACCGCCTTGAAGATGCCGAAACGAACCTGAAGCTGGCCCTGCGGGAAGACGCGAACGACGCCTTCAGCCTGTTCCAAATGGGCATCCTGAAGTTCCGCCAGGAAAAATATGATGAGGCGCTTGATACTCTCAGCCGGGCCGCCCAGCTCGATCCCAAGAACCCCGAAACGCAGAATTACCTGGGCATCACATTAAGCCAAAAGGGACAGCGAGGACCCGCCGAAGCGGCCTTGCGGAAGGCCATTCAACTTGCGCCGGGTTACGCTGTCGCCCACCACAACTTGGCGGTGATCTATGCCTCGCAGCAGCCGCCATTCCTGGAATTAGCCCGGTGGCATTACCAGAAGGCTTTGGCGACGGGTCACGCGGAAAATCCAGAACTGGAGAAACTGCTGAACCCGCCCAAAGCGCCGCCTGGTGACAAATAGGATGCTGGGCGCTGGTTCGGCCGATGGTTTTCAGATGTTGCGCCAGTATGTGCATGATTTGACAGTGCCGACGCGGGGACGGGGCTTTTACGAATTAACACAGATGCATAAATCGAATTTGAGCTGGCGCCTGCTCCTGGTTTGTTTCGGCGCGGGGCTGGCGCTTTGGCAGGGCCCGGTTGCTGCTGCCGGGCCGAGCACGAATCGTTTCGGGTTTACCGGGCCGGAGATCTTCCCGATTGACAACCAAATCGGGCAATTGCGGGCCGCAGACCTGGATGGGGATGGCATGCAGGATTTGATCGTCATCAACAACTCGCGCTCCAAGATCAATCTGCTCTACAATCAAACTGGCAAAACCAACGCCCCCGTGGCCCGCAAAGTGGTCAGCAAACATGAATTGAACGAACTGCCTCCGGACGCACGGTTTCGAATTGATTCCATTGCCTCGGAAAAGCGGATTTCCGCATTGGTCGTGGCCGATTTGAACAGTGATGGCCGCCCGGACGTGGCGTATTTTGGCGAGCCCAAGGAGCTCGTTTTGCAGTACAACCAGGGCCCCAACGGCTGGAGCGCGTTGAAGCGCTGGCCTCTGGAGGACGGCTTGCTTGATCCTTACGCGCTGGTGAACGGAGATCTCAATGGCGACGGGCGCACGGACCTGCTCTTGCTGGCGGAGAGCCATATTTATTCTCTGACACAAAAAGCGGACCACACTCTCGCGGAACCGGAAAAGATCCCGTATGCGGGCACGGTCAAATCTCTCCAAATTCTGGACATCGAAGGTGACGGCCGGGAGGACCTGTTGCTCGTGAATTGGGATCATCCGAATCCATTTCGGTTCCGTCTCCAAAACAGTTCCGGGCAGCTTGGCCCCGAAATCCATTTTACGCTTCCGCCCATTCGTTCCTATGGGGCTGACGATCTGGATGGGGACCGCAAAACTGAGGTGGTTACGGTGGCACAGAAATCGGGCCGGGCGCAGATTTCAAATTTTGCGCAGAAGCCGGCCGAAGAGTTGCTCGGTTCATGGAAGCAGGGGCAATTCCAAGTGCTGCCTTTAAACAAGACCACCAAGGCCCGGAGAGGTGTGACTTGGGCTGATATTAACCGGGATCGCCTTCCAGACCTCCTGGTGGCCGAACCGGACAGCGGCCAGCTTACGGTCTATCTGCAGAAAGCCGACGGAACCTTGGCGGCGTCAAAAACGTTCCCGACGTTGACCGGCATCAGCGAGATTGCCGTGGCCGATTGGAATGCGGATGGCCAGCCGGAAATATTTTTGCTGAGCGTTGACGAGCGGCAAATCGGCGTGACGCAGCTCGATGAAAAAGGCCGGATTGCTTTCCCGAAGATACTGCCGCTGGAAGGGCGTCCTCTGGCCATGACGGTGGGCGCTCTTCAGGCTGGAAACAAGCTCCTGCTTGCGATCATTCTGGATCAAGAGGGCAAGCGCGAACTGCAAACCCGCACCGCCGACGGCGAGGTGCGAAAGCAGAAACTGAACGAGAGTTTCAAATCGAATCCGAGTTCCATGACCATTCATGACTTGAACCAGGATGGCCTGGCGGATTTGGTCGTTTTGATTCCTTACGAGAAAATCAAGGTCCTGCTGCAGGTGGCCGGCCAGGATTTCAATGAGCAGGATGTCGCGCCTCCCGGAGGCAGTGCCGAGCAGCCCTGGCTGAGCGCGACGGACGTGGATGGCGATGGCAAGGCCGAATTATTGCTGGCGCAGAAGAATTTCCTGCGCGCGGTCCTGTTGCAGGCCGAGATGAAGGATGGCAGCGCCGGCAATAAACCGGCCTGGTCATTCAGCGTCAAGGAGCAGATCAACGGCATGGCCAGCAACTCGCGCATTGTGGGGGCGGCGGCCGTCCGTGACGGCACCAACAACATTCCAGCACTGTTCCTCCTCGATGCGGAACGCAAGTCACTGACCTTGTGCGAGCGCGATAACGCCGGGGTATGGCAGGTGATGCGAAATGTGGCGCTGCCGATGACTGAATTCGTCTCTCTGCAAGCAACGGCCTTAGGTGAAACCAATCTCAACAGCATCGCCTTTCTGGGAGTTAATGCGGTGGCTTGGATGCCTTTCAGCGGCCAGGTTTGGGAGTTTTCGGAATTGGACGGTTATGAAACCCCCATCAAGGATGGCTTCCTGCATGACGTGGTCCCGGGCGACCTAAACCAGGATGGCCGCAAGGACCTCGTTTTTCTGGAAACGAACAAGAGTTATCTTGATCTGGTGACGTTCGAGCCGCCACATCAGTTGGTTCCGGCAAATCGCTGGCAGGTCTTCGAGGAACGCACTTTTCGCAGCCGCCGCAATGACATACCGGAACCGCGCGAAGCGTTGGTGGTCGATTTGACCGGCGATAAGAAGAACGACTTGGCGGTCATCGTCCACGATCGGATTCTCGTCTATCCCCAGGAATAGCCCCGAGACTTTCCCGGCTACTTTCTCAGTTGGGGCGGGGTGGGAGAAAAGGCCTTGAAGCTGATGCCATCGGGGCCGGCGCTGCCAGCATAGACCGAGAAATGAAAATACTTGGCGATCTTATCAAAAGAAGGGAGCAAGGAAAAATCAAACCAATCCTTCATTCTTTGGGGGTCTTCAGCACTAGGCTTGACGCCACCGGAAGTGAACTGGAGCAGCTTTTGAAAAGCTTCGCTGTCTTTCTTCAGGATTTCCAGGTTCGCCCGCATCGTTTCACTCTGATTTTCAAAGCCAAATAATCCGGTGCTCAGCCCGCCAACCTTCTCTGCGGCTTCCTTCAGGCCCGGCACGTCCCGCAAGGTCTTGCCAGTTCCATCACTGCTGCGGAGGAACTCCTCCAGCATCGCCACGTCCGAGGACATGGCCAGATAGCCGCCGCCGGCGGCAAAATGGAGACTGCGCGGTTCCGGTTTTGCGTCTGGCCCCTCCGCCATGGGTGGCAACAACATCGAATAGACTTTGCGCCCCAGAAATTCACGCTCCTGCAAGCCCCCGGCGCTGGGCGGCACCGGCATCAAGGAAGAGGTCGCTTTCAAAGCATGTGCCAATTGTTCGGCGTTGGGCGAGCCGATCAGATGCAAGGTGGGCGGCTTCTCCAAGTCAGCGGCCGCGGAAGAGCGCGACACTTTTTGAATGGTAATAAAATCATCTCCCAAACCGCCGATCAGGTTCTTTTTGAAATCAAAATTGGGGTCTTTGTCTTTGCCAATGGCCTCCAAACTCAGTTGCAGCATGCCCGCAATTTGCGGCGAAATGCTGCTGAGCATCGTTTCCAGGCTGGTCCAGGCCTTTTGCGCATCCAACCGCCAGCGATTGTACTTCACCACCTCTGCCTGAACAAAAGACGGAGGAGCCGCTTCCTTGGGCAGCGGAGCCACTATCTGGAAAACTCCCTGCCGATTCGCTTCCGGGACCCCAACAAACGCTTCGACATAAGCGCCTTCTGCAGCAGTCGAAAGTTTGAAAGCCACGGTTTTCAAGCCTCCCAAACCGATGGCTGGGAGGATTTTATCCATTTGCAGGGAGAAGGGGCCGGGTTGTTTTTTTCCAGACGCGCCGGGCTCGCTCATCTGGCGGAGCAAAAGGTCATAGACGGGCTTGAAGTTGATCCAACCGAAAACCAGCGCTTCACGAAACAGAGCGGAGTGGACGGCCTGATAGGAAGTCAGCTCTGCCAGAGGCGCCACCAGCCCGCCCGCCTGGCGCGCCAGCACTTTTTCGATATCCTTTGGGTTATTGGCAATGATGAGCAGCGATTGGGACTGGCCAATAGAAACCTCAATCTTCTTCCGTGCTTGGTCCGGAGCCGTATTCTTGGCTGGGTCATCGTCTTCGTCCGGATTCGAGAAAACAGAGCGACGGAATTTTTCCCACTCTTCCGCATTCAGAATGACGGTGGTGAATTCGATTTCGCGGATTTTCTCGGCTTTGATCTGTTGGTTGGCATCCACCCACCGCTTTTTCAGATCAGCGAGTTGGGTCTTGAGCTTCTCACTTTTCTCTTTCGCATCGGCCAGGAACAGAAAACCAAAGGTCTTTCCGGCGTCACCTTCGGCGGCGCCGGGAGTGAAGGCAATGGTGAGCTGACCATGAACCAAGTCTGCGTAATCGCCAAACTTGATGCCAAGCTGTTTTTCCAGCGGAAGAAGAAAGTCCTCTTTGAATTGGCTGGCCAAGTTGTCCTTAAAGGGCTTGAGCACGGGATCTTGCCAAAGCTGGCCGTAGGGCGATTCCTTGTAGTATGCTGCCGCTTTGTCCCAGTCCGGAACGGAGATAAACCCCAGGGTATCAGCCGGAAGCAGTTGTTCGACCGGCGGCACGGCGGCCTGGATTTGGCACAAAACAAGGGCGACGGCCGCAACAAAGATGAGCTTGCGATTCATTGCGTTAACGATGGCTTGGTTTCCCAGCCTCCACAACAGGTTAGTCATTTGGATTCGGTCTTTTGCAGGCGGCTCGGCGGTTCGAGATAACGGTATGGATTGCTTGGATTGTCGGTGTCATAAGCAAACGAATCGCGGTGGTTGAGAAAGAATTTGACCGCTTCCCCGGGAATGGCAAAACCAAGGCCTTCGCCAAACGTGATCTTCATATTGGTGACGCCAATAACTTCGCCGCGCAAATTAAACAGAGGGCCGCCGCTGTTGCCGGGATTGATCTGGGCCGTGGTTTGCAGGTACAGCTCGCCCTGCATCTGGCGCGTCTTGGTGCTCAGAATCCCTTCCGTGACCGTTCGTTCCAGGCCCAAAGGGCTGCCAATGGCAAAGACCCGTTCCCCCACGGCCACGGCGTCCGAATCGCCCAGCCAGACGCGCACGAATTTGGGAGCCTCTTTGTCCTCGATCTTCAGCAACGCCAGATCGACAAATTTGTTCATGGCGATGATTTTCACCTGCTTGTAGCTCTTCCGTTCCAGTTGCCCTTCCTTTTGATGATAGACCTCGATGGAAATCTGCGTTTCTCCTTCGATGACATGAAAGTTCGTGATCAAAAACCCCTCTTCATTGATAATAAACCCGGAACCCAACCCGCCCGGAGTTCGGACCTGGACCACGCTTTCGCCCAGTTGATTGACGAGCTCTCGAACGCTTCGTTCTTGAGGCGGCGTGCCGGCGGTTTGGAAGAAAACTTTTGCGGTTTCGCCCGGTGACGAACTCGCTTTCGGAAGCGCATTGGTCTCCGCTTCCTTCGCATTGTCCGACGTCGCAATCCTGGCAATCTGGCTCCGGGGCACGAGCAGGATCGTATAGCCGACGTCCACCGCAATTTGATCGGGTTTTTCGGCCAGAATTTTTCCGGTGATCGAGGCATTATCCTTGAGTTGCAGCACATCGGCTGCAAATCCTGAAATGCCGCAGAAACAGACTGCGAGGCTGGTGACGAACCGAATTATCATGCTGGGGACAATACATGCAACGGCTCGCATTGACAAGCGGCCTTTGGCCGGCGCCGGCGCGAGATGAGTTCCACGGGTTGGCTGCTTCTAAAGGCCGCAGGCTCTGAGAAATTCCCGGTTGCGGCGGGCATACTCCTTGGGCGTGCCCATGCCGGGCAAAACATCCTGCTCCACCACGATCCAGCCCTGGTAGTTAACCTTTTTCAACTCGGCAACCATCGCCGCAAAGTCAACATCGCCTTGCCCAAGTTCGCAAAAAATGCCGTGCTGAAGCGACTCGAAATAGTTCCATCCGAGGGCGCGCGACTGCCGATGCATGGCCGGGCTGCAATCCTTGAAGTGGACGTACCAAATCCGCTCCTGGAACTTCCTGAAACCTTCCAGCGCTTCGCCGCCTCCAAACCGGAAGTGGCCGGTGTCAAAACAAAGCCCCACCAACTGGGGATCGGTGCCCTGCAAGAGTTGTTCGATTTCCCAGGGTGTTTCCACGTAGCCGGCACAGTGATGATGGAAAACGCTCCTTAAGCCGGTCTCGCGGCGGACCGAGGCAGCGATGCGGTTGACGCCTCGGCAGAAGGTTCCCCAGCGCTCCGGCGAAAGGCTTTGCTCTGGCGTGACGCGACCGGCATTCTTCGTCCGAATCGGGTCTTTCCCGTTGTCATCGGCCAGGACAAGAAACGGGGTGTTGCCGACCGCCTCGGCCATCAAGCGGGCCGTTTTCAAGGCCAGTTGTTCGCCGCCGTCATGGGCGTTTTCCTTCGAGAAATCCACGGGCACGAAAGCGCCCGGCAGCGCCAGCTCTCTGGCCGCCAACTCACGCCGCAACGCCGCCGGCTCAGTGGGCATGAAACCCCAGTCGCCCAATTCCGTGCCGGCATAGCCTGTTTCCTTGATCTCATCCAGCACCTGGGCATAGCCGATTTTCTGCCCGGGCAAGTCGAATTCCAGCACGCCCCAGGAGCAGGGCGCGTTGGCGATTTGAATCGAAATTGTGTTGGTCATGTTCGCAAGCTATTCAAATTTGAATGAGTCTAGAGTCACAATTGCCATTCTGTTCTTCAATTCCCCAAGAGCACCGTGCTAAAACTTCCTCGTCCAATCCTTGGGCCAGCGTTCCACCACGACTTTCGTCTGGGTGAAAAACTCAATCGCGTGCCGGCCCTGGCCGTGCAGGTCGCCGAAGAAACTTTCACGCGCGCCGCTGAACGGGAAGAACGCCATCGGCGCCGCCACGCCGATGTTGATGCCGATGTTGCCCACCTCGGCTTCGGAGCGGAACTTGCGCGCGCTGGCGCCGCTGCTCGTGAACAGACAAGCCATGTTGCCGTAGGGACCCCGGTTCACGAAAGCAATGGCCTCCTCGATGGTGTCCACGTGCAGCAAGCCCAGCACCGGACCGAAGATTTCAGTGCGGATGACTTCGCCTTGCGGATTGAGGTTGTCCAGGATGGTCGGGCGGACGAAGTTGCCGCGCTCGAACCCAGGAATGGCCTGGTTGCGGCCATCCACCAGCGGAGCCGCCCCTTCTTGAATAGCTTTGCCAATCAGACTCTCAATCCTCGCTCTGCTCTGCGGCGTGATCACCGGACCCATCTGGACTTTCTCGTCAAGACCGTAGCCAACAACGCGGCTGCGGGCGGCTTCGACGAGCGCTACGGTGAACGGCTGGCGCGCCTCGCCCACCGTCAAGACAAGCGAGGCCGCCAGGCAGCGTTGCCCGGCGCAGCCAAAACCGCTGTCCGCCGTGATCCGCGTGGTTGTTTCAAGATCGGCGTCGGGCAGGATGATGATCGGGTTTTTCGCTCCGCCCTGGCATTGGGCCCGTTTGCCGCTCGCTGCGGCCCGGGCATAGACATGTTTCGCCACCGGCGTGGAGCCGACAAAGCTGATGGCGCGGATGCCGGGGTGATCGAGGATGGCGTCCACCGTCTCGCGCGCGCCGTTGACCAGGTTGACCACGCCTTTGGGGAAACCAGCCAGGCGCATCAGTTCGACGATCTTTTGCATCGTGAGCGGCACTTTTTCCGACGGCTTCACGATGTAGGTGTTCCCGCAAGCCAGCGCATAAGGCATGAACCAGAAGGGGATCATGCCGGGGAAATTGAACGGGCAGACGCAGGCGCAGACGCCGAGCGGCTGCCGGATCATGATCTCGTCGATGCCGCCGGTGATGTCTTCGGAAAAATCGCCCTGCAGCAGGATCGGCGCGCCACAAGCAACTTCCACGTTCTCGATGGCTCGGCGAATCTCGCCGCGCGCCTCCGCGATCGTCTTGCCGCATTCGATGGTGACCGTGCGAGCCAGTTCCTCGAAGTGCTGCTCCAGCAGGTTTTTCAGCTTGAACAAATACTGAATGCGCTCCGTGGCCGGCGTGCGCCTCCACTCCGGGAAGGCTGCGTCGGCGGCCTGGACGGCTTGGTCCACCTCGGCGGCGGGCGAGAGCGGCACTTGGGCCATAACCTCAGCGGTGGCCGGGTTGGCAACCTCGAGGAATTCGCCGGCTTGGGAGGAGCGCCATTCACCCCCGACGTAGTTGGGCAATCGGTCTGTTTGGGTGATGCTCATGGAAAAAGCTCACAAATGATACCGCTCCTTCGTCCGCGCGGCTTCGTATCCCTTGCGGGCTGCCTTCACTGATTTGATCTCCGACACTTCCGCGATCGGCACATCCCACCACGATTCGTAACCGGGGGCGCGCTTCTCCGCGTCCGTCTCGATGACGATCACGGTGGTTTTCGTTTGCTGGCGCGCTTCGGCCAGCGCGGCTTTGAGGTCATTGATGTCCCGCGCCGAGATGACATGAGCGCCGAGACTCCGCGCGTTCGCCGCAAAATCCACCGGCACGTTCTCGCCGTCGAGCAGGCCGGTCTTGGGGTTGCGGAAGCGGTAGCGCGTGCCAAACGTGCCGTGGCCAATGGCCTGCGAAAGGCCGCCGATGCTTTGGAAGCCGTGGTTGTCCAGCAGCACGACGGTGAGCTTGCAGCCCTCCTGGACGGAAGTGAGGAGCTCGCTCGACATCATCAGCCACGAGCCGTCGCCGACCATCACATAAACCTCGCGCTCGGGCGCGGCCATTTTGGCCCCCAGTCCGCCGGCGACTTCGTAGCCCATGCAGGAGTACCCATATTCGAGGTGGTAGCCCTTGGGATCACGCGTGCGCCACAGCTTGTGGAGATCGCCCGGCAGGCTGCCCGCTGCGCAGAGGACGACGTCCTGGGGACGCGAAAAATCGTTCACCGCGCCGATGACCTCGGCCTGGCTCACGGGCAGGCCGGTCGGCGTGTGATAGAGCCGGTCCACTTCCTTGTCCCAAGCGCGGTTGAACTTCCCGGCGCGCCGGCGATAGCTCGCGCTGACCTGCCATCCGGACAGCGCCTGGCTGAGCGTTTCGACCGCCACGCGCGCATCGGCCACGATGGGCAGCGCGGAGTGCTTGAAAGCATCGAACCCGGCCATGTTGATGTTGATAAAGCGCACCATCGGATTTTGAAAGGCCGTCTTCGATGCGGTCGTGAAATCGCTGTAGCGCGTGCCCAGGCCGATGACAAGGTCTGCCTCGCGCGCCATGATGTTCGCTCCGAAAGTGCCGGTGACGCCGATGGCGCCGAGGTTCTGCGGATGGTCGTAGCGCAGCGAGCCTTTGCCGGCCTGCGTTTCGCCGACGGGCAGGCCGGTCTGCTCGGCGAATTTCGCCAGGGCCTCATGCGCTTCGCTGTAAAGAACGCCGCCGCCCGCGACGATCAAAGGCTTCTGGCTGGCGCGGATCAGTTCGACCGCGCGGTCCAGCAGCATGGCTTCGGGGGCGGGCCGCGGGATATGCCAGACGCGGTCCTCGAACAGTGCCGCCGGGTAGTCAAAAACCTCCGTTTGCACGTCTTGCGGCAGCGCGAGCGTGACCGCGCCGGTCTCGGCCTGCGAGGTGAGCACGCGCATCATTTCCGGCAGCGCGTTCATGAGCTGGTCCGCGCGGTTGATGCGGTCCCAGTACTTCGAGACCGGTCGAAAGCAATCGTTGACCGAGATGTCCTGGGAGGCGGGATGTTCGAGTTGCTGCAGCACCGGGCCGACATTGCGGCGCGCAAAGATGTCGCCGGGCAGGAGCAGCACCGGGAGGCGATTGATGGTGGCGGTGGCGGCGCCGGTCACCATATTGGTCGCGCCGGGGCCGATGGAACTGACGCAGGCGAAGGCGCGGAGGCGGTTGCTCATCTTGGCAAAGGCGGTGGCGATATGCACCGAGGCCTGCTCGTTCTTGGTGTGGAAGTAGCGGAACTCCGGGTATTGCAGCAGCGCCTGGCCTACGCCCGCGATGCAGCCGTGGCCGAAGATGCCCAGGCAGCCGGCAAAGAAAGGCTGGCGCTTTCCGTCGCGCTCGACGTGCTGGTGAATGAGAAACTGGATGAGGGCTTGCGCCGTGGTGAGTCGTTTGGTCTTCATGTTGTTTTCCTTCTCAAAATCCTCCGCGTTCTGCAATAAACTTCAACGCTTCTGCCTCGTAAGCCATGAAATTGGCGCAGCCGTGCCGCGTGACCACGATGGCCCCGGCGGCGTTGCCCATCCGTGCCGCTTTATACCAATCCCAGCCTTTGACCAGCCCATAAATGAAGCCGGCGGCAAAGGCATCGCCGGCGCCCAGCACGTTATAGACTTCCACCGGAAAACCCGGCACATCCTTCGCCGGGCCATCTGCCTGGAAAACCGAAGCGCCTTTCTCGCCGCGTTTCACCACCACCACTTTGGGTCCCCGCCGGCACATCGATTGGACGGCGCTCTCCAAATCACCGGCCACGCGCGCGCCTGAGATTTGCGAGTGAGTGACGTTGACTTGCGCCGCATCGGTAAGGGTGACCGCTTTGCATTCATCCTCGGTGCCGAGGACGATATCGACGAGCGGCAACACCGCGCGCACGGTGACCCCGAAGGCGCGCGCGTCGTGCCATTGGTTCGGGCGAAAATCCAAATCGAGAACGACGGTGACACCGGCGGCCCTGGCTCGCTCGGCGGCAAAGAGGTTCGCGCTGCGGCTCGGTTCCCGGCTGAGGCCGGTGCCGGAAAATTCAAAGACACGGCCCTCCGCAATCGGCGTGTTTAGCACGTCGTCGATGGAAAGCTGGTTATCCGCGCAATTGTCGCGATAATAGACGAGCGGGAATTTGTCGGGCGGCTCGATGCCTAGCACCACGGCGCTGGTGCGCGTGCCCGGCTTACGCGGAATGAACCGCGTCTCGACGCTTTCCTTCTGCAGGAAATGGAGGATGAAATCGCCGACGGGGTCTTCGCCAACCGCCGTCAGCACCGCCGTGCGCAGGCCGAGGCGCTGGGCGCCTACGGCGATATTGGTGGGCGAACCGCCGACGTAAGCGGCAAACGACTTGATGTCCACGAACGGCGCGCCCACCTCGTTGGCATAGAGATCGATGGAGGAGCGGCCCATCGTAATCAAATCGTAAGTTGGTGTGTTCACGGGGTGTTCTCGGTGTTAAATGGGTTGAATCGTTACAGGGTTAAAGGAGAGAAGCAATGCGTCGCCGGCACTAGGCCGCAGCAGGCTTTTTCCGGGGCTCCTCATGTAACTCATTTAACCATTTTAACCACTTTAACCATTTTAACGCTTTAGCGCGCATCTGTCCGCTCCATCTCCATGGTCACCACCGGCACACGCGGGTCTTGCTCGGTCCAAGTTTGCTTGATCCAGGCGTGCGCCGGGTCGTCCGCATTGGCCAGCGATTGGGCGCTGCCAGCCAGAAAATTCAGGTAATACGTCGTGTAGCCATGCGCCGAAGCGACCGGATGATAGCCTTCCGGCACCAGCACCACATCGTCGCTCCGGGCCACCATCACCTCGTCGAACCTCGAGTCCGCGGTGTAAACCCTCTGCAGAGCGTAGCCGTCGGGACGGTCGATCTTGTAGAAGTAAACCTCCTCCAGATCGGCTTCCAGCAGATGGCCGGCTGCATCAACGCGATGCACGTCATGCTTGTGTGGTGGATAGGAACTCCAACTGCCCGAAGGCGTATAAACCTCGACCGCCACCAATCGGTGGCAATCGAAGCCCGGCGGGAGGAGGGAATTAATCTGGCGCGTGGCATTGCCGCCGCCGCGAATCTCCACCGCCACCTGCTCCGGTGTGACCAGCTTGGGCGGATGGTTTCCTTCCGACCGGCAGGAACCGTAAGCCAAGTCAAAATTGTCGGTGTGCGCCGTCACGCTGAATTCCGTGTGTGCCGGCAGATAGAGCGCGTGAGGCATGCCGTGAAAAACGTCCGCCCGCCGGCCAATTTGCGGCCATGAGCCGCGCGAGGATTCGATGGAGCAGACCCCGCCTAGAATCATGAAGCCGTATTCCAGTTCGCCGGTGGCGGAGTGCCACGTTTCCCCAGCGCGCAGGCGGCGGGCCGCGAAATGCAGATGCTCCCACCCTGCGGATTCAGGGGTCACCCGCACATATTCGCCTGTGGTCCAGTGAGGCCGGACGAGCAATGAACGCGCCGATTTCATGGTGGCGCGAATGATGCGGAAAGGACTGAGGGAAAGGGAAGCAAATATTTTGATTCTCCCCCAGGAGAGAGGCGTGCCGTCGCCCGTCACCGGCACATCCTTGGCCTGCACTGCCTCACACGATCCAGACGCGGCCGAGAGGGGACTCCCCCACCGCGGGAGCAGGTCAAGGTGAGAAGTCGCCGACATTTTGACGCGCATGGCACGCCTGAACCTCGGGGTAGCGGCATTTCGGCAGCGCCGCCATTCTTCCCAAAAGAAGTCAGCGGCGCTCTGCCGAGAGGCCGCTACGTCAGACCTTTTTTCGTCCCCGCTTTCGCGGCCTCCGCCTTGCCCGCCGCTCCCAGCACTTCACTTTTGGCCGCCACAAAGGCGGCATACTCATCCATGTAAATCCTGCCCGGCGGCATGAAATCGAATTCTTTGGGACTGCGCTGGAAAAACTCCCGGTGGACGCGCGTCCAAATCAACCGTCCATCGGTGCCGATGTTGACCTTGGTGACACCCAGGGCCACGGCCTGCGTCAACTCGCTCTCGGAAACCCCGCTCGCCGCAGGGTCCAATTGGCCGCCGGCGGCGTTGATCCGTTCGACTTCTTTTATGGGCACGGCCGAGCCGCCGTGCAGCACCAGCGGAAAACCGGGCAGACGCTGCTGGATTTCAGCCAGCCGGTCGATATGCAGACGCTGCTGGCCGGTAAACTTGTAAGCGCCGTGACTGGTGCCAATGGCTACCGCCAGGCTGTCGCACCCCGTGCGGCGCACGAATTCCTCCGCCTGGGCCGGATCGGTGAGAATGGCCTCCCGCGCGCTTACGGCCATGCCGTCTTCAATCCCTTTCAAGAGGCCCAGTTCGGCTTCGACCGCGAGGCCTCGAGCGTGGGCCTTCTCGACCACGCGGCGGGTGACAGCCACATTCTCGGCCCACGACAAATGCGAGGCGTCAATCATCACCGAGCTGTACTGGCCCGACCCGATAGCCTCATCACAACTCTTTTCATCCCCGTGGTCCAAATGCACCGAAAATGCAACTTCCGGATAAATGGTTTCTGCGCCGCGCAGCATCGCCGCCAGCATTTGGGGATGCGCATAATTCCGCATCACCCGCGTGAACTGGACGATGACCGGCGCCCGGGCTTGGGCCGCGCCTCGGAACAAGCCGTGGATTTGCTCCAGGTTGCAGACATTGTAGGCGCCCAAGGCGTAACGTCCGCAGGCAGACTTCAGCAGGTCCAGGGTGGCCAGGCGCATGCAGGATCTCAAGGTTCCAAAACCATACGGCGAAGTCTGACGGAATAAGCGCGAGGCCTGTCAAGCCAGGGCCAATGCTTGGCGTGAGCCAAGCTATTGAAGGTGAAGTGATCATCACT
>ERZ1292640.2146-Hain-H43-02um-R1-2146-length-15998-cov-6_pt1 | contig 15998 bp, 18 predicted proteins | sample MGYA00564404_ERZ1292640 | MGnify/ENA primary metagenome ERZ1292640 (study PRJEB36523, sample SAMEA6512636) | groundwater metagenome | collected 2019-01-08 | study: AquaDiva: Metagenomics assemblies of 32 groundwater samples
AATTTGAAGAAAAAAAATATGCTTATGAGCAGGAAAACAAATACATCTAAAACGAAAAGGACAATATTTCAAGAATCGGAAAAAGCCCGCTGAAGGTAAAGCAGGGAAAGTACCGGGAGAAACTGCTTGAGAAACGCGAAGTTTTGGAAAAACCTGATCTTGACAAATCAAAATTCAGCACAGTAATTGATTCATCCCCGATTCACGCAATGACAATTTTAGAACTTGAAAATCTTACCGTGGGATATGATAAGCCCCTTATTTCTCACATTGATCTTAGAGTAAATGTTGGAGAACGATATGTTTTGATTGGAGAAAATGGAATCGGAAAGAGCACCCTTTTCAAAACTATTGAAGGACGCTTGCCGCCGCTAAGCGGAAAAGTAAGACTGCACTCACAAGGAAGACTAGGCTATGTGGATCAGGAGCTAAAGGACCTATCAAATCACGCGACTCTTTACGACGAAATATACGCGATAGTGAAGGATAATTATACAACCAGACAGCAATTATCTATTGGCGGATTTGTGGAAGAGGAAGATGTATTCAAACCCATCGCTCTTCTTTCACTCGGAGAAAAAGCGAGGCTTAACTTAATCAAAGTGTTGATTTACAAGCCAAATTTGCTACTCCTTGACGAGCCGACAAATCATCTTGATATTGATGCACGCGAAATAATTGAGAAGGCTTTTCTTAGCTTCAACGGATCAATACTTGCAGTATCTCACGACAGATACTTCATCAATAAGATTGCCCAACGAATACTCAAAGTGAGCGACGGAACAATAAAGGAAGTCACCAAGAAATAGCATTAATTCATAAATTTATATTGCTCGCCAAACACAAAGGTTTGATTGAATGGAAACAATAAATATCAAAGGACACAAGATAATTCTCATCCCCGCAAAGGACTCTTTCAACAGGCGCGCTGTCCAACACAAAAACAAACTTATTTTCGCCCTTGAAAAAATTGGGGTAAAAAGCGACGATATCGAACTGGAACTTGGCGGTCACTCAGGAAGAGAAGCCAAAGCAACCGCGACATGGTTTTACAAAGGGCATAGGATGCAATATGAGTGCACTACCCAAAAAAAGTTTGTCGATAATTTGTACATTGTTTCAAAAGTCATAGAAGGCGAAGTGGAAAACGTATTATCCGAAAAAAAGCCCCTTGAAGAATTCATTGAAGAATTCGCAGAAGATGAAGATGTGAATGACGAACGAAAGGAAGCAAGAGAGTTCTTCGGACTCGCGCCAAACCACAAAAATATAGACGAAGTTAACCTAAGATACAAGGAAATGGCCAAAACCCTGCACCCCGATATGCCCACAGGAGATATTGACAAATTCAAGAAGCTCAATCACGCGCACAAGATATTGAAAAGAGAACTCTCGTAAAAATCGCTCAAATACTTTAAAAAAGAGCAGAATCATACTATTTCAACATTGGTGAGATAAAATGGCCGGACCGCAAAGAAAGCAAAGAAAACCGACTTTTGCAAAACTCAACAGGATGGACTCAAAATCCCTTGGGGATCTAAGAAGTGAAGAAGAGCAAAGCCATGCAAGCAACAAAATACACTATTATTCTTCAAAAAAGAAAGTCATTCTTTTGCCCGGCACTGTGCTGGACATGAGCAAGCAGAACGAAACCAAAGAAAAACAAAACGAAACTAAATTAAAACAAGGCGAAACTAAAACCAAACAGCACGAAAAAAAAGAGAAATAAATTGGTGAAAGCACTTTACGTGCCTTCTTTCCAATTCTCCAAATATTCTTTCTGTTCAGGCGTAAGAGTGTCAATTTTGATTCCTAACGCGCTCAACTGGAGCTTTGCAATATTGTCATCAACTTCTTTTGGAAGGGTAACAACGCCTTTCAATTTGCCCTTGTTCTTTACGCAGTACTCTACTGCAAGCGCCTGTCCGCAAAAGCTTGTTGACATTACTTCGCTTGGGTGCCCTTCTGCTGCCGCGAGGTTTACCAATCTTCCTTCTCCGCAAAGATAAATCTTTTTTGAACCAAAAACAAATTCGTCCAAAAATGGCCTTATTCTCTTTACACTCTTTGCCTGTTTTTTTAGGCCCGCAACATCTATCTCAATATCAAAGTGGCCTGAGTTGCACATCGTTGCGCCTTCTTTCATTTCTTTCATGTGCTCAATTCTGATTACGTGCTTGTTCCCAGTCACAGTACAAAAGATGTCCCCTAACTTGCATGCTTCTTCCATTTTCATTACCCTAAACCCGTCATACTTTGCTTGAAGCGCCTTGAATGAATCAATTTCTGTGACAATTACATTCGCTCCGAGTCCTTTTGCTCGCATTGCAACGCCTTTTCCGCAGCTGCCATATCCAAGTACAACAAAAGTTTTTCCTGCAATTAAGATATTTGTCGCCCTTATTATTCCATCAAGAGTTGATTGGCCCGTCCCGTAATAATTATCCAGTAAGTGTTTTGTATCGTTGTCATTCACCGCAATTACAGGGTATTTGAGAGCGTTGTTCTTCTCCATCGCCTTAAGTCGGATTACCCCAGTAGTTGTTTCTTCGCAGCCACCTATTATTTTTGGTATAAGCTGTTTGTAATTAGTGTGAATCTCAGTAACAAGATCGCATCCATCGTCAATTGTTACATGCGGATTAAATTCTATTACTTTTTTTAGGTACTTGTAATAATCCTCTTTTGTTTCGCCCTTGTATGCGTATACTTCAACGCCTTCTTTTGCAAGAGCTGCTGCAACATCATCCTGTGTGCTTAATGGATTGCACCCAGTAATTGCCACTTCTGCTCCGCCGGCAATAAGTGTTCTAACTAGAACTGCTGTTTCCTTTGTAACGTGTAAAGCTAACCCTACTTTGATTCCTTTCAAGGGTTTTTCACTCGCGAATCTTTTCTTGACTTCAAGAAGCGCACCCATCTGCGACTCGGCGTACGCGATATTCATCTTCCCCTGTTCTGCCAAATTAATGTCTTTTACTTCGTATTTCATCTTATAGCCCCCAGAAATAACAGCCTGATTTTCTACCAAAACAAATCCGAATAGATTTTAAAACGCACTTAATCGACTAAATTTAGAACTTTGAGATTTCCTTAATGGCCTTAACTCTCTCTTTGACCTCTTTTTTAGTCACTTCAGCCAGCCTATAAAACGAATGAGATTCTGCATTAAATGAAGCCACTGCACTTGAGACAACAATTGCTTTTCGCATATTTTTCTCCGAAAAATCCTTTGTTTTTGACAAGTACCCCAAGAGTGCGCCCGCAAAAGAATCTCCACACCCTGTAGGATCAACTACGTTTTCAAGTGGAAACCCAGGGCAGGAAAAATTCCCATTTTTAGAAAACATTACGCAGCCGTGTTCGCCTTTCTTTATTATCGCATAATCTGAGTTTAGTTTTAATATTTCTTTAGCAGCAACCATCAAATTTGTAGTTTTGAATAATTGCCTTGCTTCGCCGTCATTAAATAACGCAATATCTGTCGCATTAACAACATCTAAAACTTGCTTTGGAAAATTAGTTATGTAGTATTCTATCGAATCGGTAACAGAAAGCATTGGTTTTTTCTTGAAAGATTTTAAGAGCTGGAGCTGTTTGTCAGGAAACCAATTGCCAAGCGAAATAAATTCAGCGCTTAAAAGATTTTCCGGCAAGATTGGCAAAAGATCAGCGAAAGCATTCGCTTCAAACGAATCAGTGTGCGCAGTGTTAATGTCAAAATCATAATGGGCCTTCCAGCGCATATTCGGCTTGTCGCTGTACTGTAGCGCAGACAAATCAATTCCCTTTTTTTCAAGAACTTTTAGCTTCTCTTTAGGAAAATCCTTTCCCACAATGCTAAGCACTGCGGGCTTTGCAAAAATTGCACATGCGATTGAAGAGAATGTTGCTGAACCGCCAATTTCATTCTCCACCGAACCAAAAGGAGTCTTAACTGAATCAAGTCCTATCGAACCAGCAATGATAACATTTGCTTTTGCCATGTTGAAATAGAATAGATAAAAGTTAATAAATGCGAGTCAAGCTAGCCAAAAACGAGTTTTTTTTAAAAATGAATAATTGGTATTTACTAAAAAAATAATAATACCCCGAGGAGGGATTCTAACGCCGCAACCCCTTTACAAAAGATGTTGCATCCCCAAAAACAAATAATACCCCGACCGGGATTCGGACCCGGGTTACAAGCTTGAAAGGCTCATGTGCTTGACCGCTGCACTATCGGGGCGAAGGTATTATGCTATGGTTTAACCAAATTTCTCTGCTTTGCAAAGGAATTTTGACAAAGGGCATTTTTGAGCGCTTAAAGCTAAGCTTTCGATAATGCACCAGTGCTCTAAAGAAAAATGGTCGAGAAATGCTTTATAAAGGTATTCCTCCAATTTTTTTGTTATTGGTGAAACAATATGGCTGATATACCGGAAGCAATAGCAAGAAATTTCACAAACGTTTATGTTTGCCAGAAATGCAATGCTACTAACAGATCAGGATCAGGCAAACCTGCACAATGCAGAAAGTGCAGTTCCTTGAAACTAAGACTAAAGAAGAAAAAGAGAAAAGCAGCAGCTGCAGCATAATGCTCTGTTAACCGCTTTTTTAGAACAATTTCTAGATGGTCCTCAATTGAGGATTTTTTTATTACCCCATCTGGCTTCGCCAGAGGCGCACACAAAGATTATAATATAGTAAAAACATATTCTCCCTATGAAGGCCAAGCCAAAACTTGATATCAAAGCCCTCTTTGAATTAATGCGACCGACTAATTGCTTGATGGCAGGACTTGCAGCAGCATTAGGTTATGCTCTCGCTGGCGGAATAGTTCTTGTTCCGGCAGTGCTCGCTTTCTTTGCAGTATTTTTTATTTGTGGCGCGGGCGAAGCGATTAATGACGCATTTGATGCACACATTGACGAAAAGAACAAAAAGAAAAAACCAATTACACTTGGAAAGGTAACTTCACACCAAGCGCTATATTTCTCGCTTATACTCTTCTGCCTCGGAGTGGCAATGGCATCGATGATTGGATTCAATCCGTTTGTGATAGCAGTAATATTCTCAACACTCCTTGTGCTTTACTCTTCAGTGCTCAGAAAAGCAAAATACATAGGAAACATAGTTGTTGCCGGAGGAACCGCATTCACTTTAATCTTTGGAGCAATATCGGCAGGAAACGTTTCCTTACTAATACAAGCCTTTGCAGTAAGCGCATTTTTGGCAAACATGAGCAGGGAACTTGCAAAAGACTTTGAAGACATGAAAACAGACAAGGGCTTTAAGAAAAGCATGCCGATGCTTTCAAGAAAAGTTACAAAAATTGCAATAATAGCATATTACATTCTCGCAGCATCAATAGGAGTGCTTTGCTATTTCGCGTTCAACCTGAGCTGGTTCTATCTTGCAATGATGCTCGCAGCCTTGGCTGTGTTTGCTTACTCTTCAAAGAAACTCCTCGACGGAAATTTCAAAAAAAGCCAGAGCTTCTCAAAGAAAGGAATGCTGCTAAGCATATTGGCTTTCGCTTCGGCTCTAATAAAATGATTTTTATAAATTTGACAGGTGGAAATGATGAAAATTGAAGATATCGCATACAATGCCCAACCAAAAGAGGTTCTAGAAATCCAAAAAGAACTTATTGCGCTTTATTACAGGGAACTTTTTGAAAAAGAGATTTACCTGGAGCAGATGAGAAAGCTTGAAGGGGATATTGTCGAGATACTAAAGAGAATAGAACTTCAAGAAGAAAAGCATGCTGAATTATTGATGATCCTATTAAGCAAAGCGAACGTAGAAGTTCCAAAGTATATTCCGAAAGTCCCCTTGTCGAAGATAAATGCCCCAATCGCGGTTGCTGTTGAGTACGACGTGGAGCAGGAAGAAATAAGCTCTGAAAAATACCTTGAAATAATTGAGAAAGCGAGCCCGAATTTAAAGCAGTTCTTAAAATATATTCTTTATGAGGAATACGCTCACATAAAAATACTCCAAGAATACCTTGGAGAAAGCGTGATGAAAAAATAGGATTATCTGGTTTGGTTTAGTTCAAGCTCTTCAACCATTTTTTTGTACTTGGTTTCATCAAGAGTAACATCATATGCTTTGAGGGCAGTAATCATTTTTTCCTGTTCTTGCGCAGTAAAATAATTCATCACAGGGATGAAAAACTCCTTGTCTTCTTTTGCGATGTGTTTAGGGTATAGATTAACTATTTCTGTAAGTGCATTTATAGCCAAGTCAACAGCCGCCTTATCGCCAGCAACATATTTTTGGTTGGCATCAATTAGCACGCCAACATCCTTTCTTGCAAGCAAATGTTCCGCTATCAATTGTCCCAGAATTATTGTATGCACAGAACTAATATTTTTCTCAGAAAGCGCCTTGAATAAAATCGCCTCTTCTTCCCCATGATGATGTTTCTCAGTATAGTTCCTCATAAAGTCAGCGCCTAAAGAGATAAGATCGGGCTTCATCAGTCTTGTCGCTTTCATTGATTCAAGTTCCCTTGCAAGAATTCTTATCATTCGTTCGATGAGTCTATGCTCAACCATCAAAAATGCTATTGGCATCATTGTAATTGCCTCTTTGCAAATTCAGAAGCCTTGGCATACATCCCGTCAACTTCACCAACATAAAGCTTGAAAAAATCTTTTGTCACTCCGCAATTCGGGCACACCCAATTATCAGGAAGATCATCAAATTTTGTTCCAGGCGCATAGCCGTGTTCAGGGTCCCCCTTGGCTTCATCATAGATATAATCGCAAACCAAGCATTTGTAAAGAGCCATAAAATCACTTCAACAATTAGGTTTTCCGACTTAATATTAGTTTTGGAAAGGCGATAAACTTATCCAAACCAGGCGCCAAGACTCTTTTGCTTTTCGGATTCCTCTTTCTTCTTCAAAAATGCCCCAATCGTGCTTTCCACCCTATCAAGCGAGAAGTCATGTTTCTCAACTAAGAACTTAATTATTTTTTCCTTATCAGGACTCTTAAGCTCAAGGTCGCTCTCAGGAACTTCAATACTTACTGGGTTTGTAAAAAGTTCTTCAACATCACGATAATCAAAATCGGGCTCATGCTTTGTTTCTTTTATTATTTCTTCAAAGCTGTTGTGCTGTTGAACAAGTTTTAGCGCAGTCTTTGGCCCTATTCTAGGAAATTTCTCATTAAAATCAGTGCCGACCAAAATACCAAGCCAAATAAGTTTCTTTCGGTCTATGCCCAGCTTTGCAAATACTTTTTCTGATTGAATATACTCCGGTTTTACATCAACATAAAAATTCTTTCCAGCAACTTTTCTTTTTCCAGTGATTCCAATGTTCCTGAATAAATTATTCGCTCCAAATAAAAGACAATCAAAGTCCTGGCTCACTGCGCCAAATATTTGCCCTTTGTTTGACATAACACTTGCCTGCGCTTCCCCCTCTTGAGGGGCTTCAATAACAGGAACACCCATGCACCTTAGCAAGTCTTTTGCTTCTCCAACCATATCCGGAGTAAGTCTTAATGCGCGCGAACCAAATTTCTGCGCATCAGCAAGGTTTCCTTCTTTTAGCGCAGTGCTTGATTTTGCCTCGGCATCCGTTCTTACTTCCCTTCTTTTCTTTAGAGTCTCACTCTTCAGCGTTGATGGCTTTCCGTCAAAAACATAAATTGGTTTTATTCCTTTCTCGAGAAGATTAAGAGTTCGGTAATAAAGGCCCGTCAGATGCGAAGTGACATTCCCGTGTGAATCAGCTAAGGGCATTCCGTCAGGACCTCTGATTGAAGCGAGGAACTGGTAGAGCATATTATAGGAATCAATCCCCACTTTCTTTCCCGCAAGGAATTCAAGAGATATTTCTTCCTTGTCCACAAGCTCTGAAAGGTTTACGCCCATTATTTCACCATTTTCTAATTACACAAAGTATCTAGAAAAATGTAGTTAAACCTTGAGGTTACCACAAAAGCATGGTGATGTAAGGTATTAGATTTAGGAGCATCGCAGCAATAAATGTCCACAAGAACAGGCGCCCTATAAAAGTGGCTGTTTCACCATCATTCTTGAACTTCATGAACCCAAAGTAGGGCAAGAACATTATTTTCGCCATGTACCCGCCGTCAAGAGGCCAAGAGGGAACAAAATTAAATGTTCCTGCGGCGAAACTTAGAAGTATTAAGAATATAATGATTGAATTGAACGAACTTAATATTATCTGCCAAAGAGTGATATCCATTGGCGGCTCGTAACCGGTGCTTATCGCCGCGAACTCAACCCCAATTCTTTTCACATTCAGATCCTTAAAGTGAACCGGATCAACATCAACGGCAACTTCTTTTCCTTCTCTTAAAACAACAAAGCTCATTGTTCCGTTCGCATCCAAGAATGCCCTATTGAGCACAGCTACGCCATTGATATCAACGCCATTTAATGAAACTACCTTGTCTTTCGCAAAGAATCTTCCAAATGCAGGAGCGTTATAATCAAGTCCGCAAAGAGAAACAGTATCCTGAACCGATTTTATCTCAACCCCATCATACATCTTATTGAATTCAGAATCGAAAGAAGGGGCAAGAGGAGTAATTGCCAGATAAAATCCTTGGAGCAATATCAGGCCGACAATTATTGTGAAAACGTTTGATGACGGACCAGCACTTAAGGCAAGAACAATTTTTCTTTTAGGAAGTTTCCAAAATGTTTTGTCATCCTGCTCAACAAATGCGCCAACAGGAATTAGTCCTGCTAAAAGAAGCCCCACTGATTTTATTTTTCCTTTGTAATATGCCATCATCACTCCGTGACTTGTCTCATGAATTATCAAAACAAGCGCAAGAGAAATCCACGCAATTGCTGGAATCATCATCCCAAGACCCGGAATAGGAACCCCAGGTATTACCGGAGCCACAGAAGGACATATCTGGCTTTGAGTAAAAAGACTCAATATAGAAAGGAACGCATAGCCGACAATTAACGCAAGACTCATTCCACCAAAACCCATTATCACAAACCCAATTCCGCTTATTAAAAAAAGTGGAGCAAGGGCAGGGATTGAGAAAAGTATTTGCAAAACAAAATAATAAAATGCTCCAAGAACTATTGCGGAAAAAACAAGGCAAGCGATTCTCTTCAGTCCCCCCATGGGTCTCGCATACCAATAATCAACGCCCACAAGTCCAAAACCCGACAAGAGCCCAAGGATGCTCATCTTTTCCATCCACTTTCCGTGATGACTTGCGGCAATTATTATGTCAACAAATTTCTTTGTCCGAAGCATGGTGAACAAGTACGGAATTCCAAAAGGGGACCCTTTGCCCGAGAGTAGATATATTGAATTTGGGATAAGGATTATTGCTCCTATTATGAATTCGAGCCAGAAGTTGAATGAAAACCCGGCTACAGAAAGTTCCCAAAACGAAAGTACTGCAAGCAAAGCTCCCGCTATAAGAGAAAGTTTAGGATTCAACCTTGGCCCGCTGTAGTGCTCTGGACCGTGCTGAATATCTTTCTTTGAATATAAGGGTTTTGAAGGCGATTTCTTTTTCTGAGGCATGAGAAAATAACTTCCTTAAAGTATATAAAGTATGTGAATTAACAGTTCACTCAATTATCTTTTCTTTTATTGCTTGCCCAAAATGCCTTCCGGCTTCGCCCGTCTTGACAAGCACCTTGTCCCCTTTTTTAAGATCAGCCACTGAGATTGATTTTCCGTTCGCAGTGATTACTCTTATTGTTTCGGCGTTTTGAAGAATCACAGAACCTTGTTCTTTCCCAACCTTTGCTTCAATGAGAACAAGCGGACGATTCTCTATCTTGTTTCTCCCGACAATAACTTTTTTCGTTTCGCCTTTGTAATTCACCGAAAGCGCTTCATCGCCGGATTTTAACTCCAAAAGATATTTTGTATTTTCATTCGGCAAAAGAACATAGGAGTGCACTGAACCTGCATTCACCCTAAATGGACGAGTCGCGCAGTATTCTACTTCCATGGATTCTGATTGAACAAGGAATAACATTTTTGGAGAGTTGCCTATTAGCATCCCTTCTCCAAGCCCCATGATGTTGCAGGTATCTACGCACGCTCTTTCTCCGGAGCCGAGTATTTTTACATTTATTATTTCCGCTTCAACTAGATTAACTTTCGAATCCTGCTTTTGCATTTCTTTCACCGCATCAACAATATTTTGCCTATTTTTTGGTTTTATTACTACTCCTTTTACTCCTTTCTCAAGAACTGAAAGCATCGTGAGAATTTCGCCCACAGTGCAGGAAACATATACTGAGTTTGATTTTGAAACAAGGTTTTCGAGAGGGATTATTTTCCAGTCGCTCGCGTGAACTATCACTGCGCTTTTTTTCGAAAGCGCTAGCGCCTTATTCTCATCCTCTTTTGATTTAATATCCTGTTCAAAAATATCTTTTCCAAGAACTATATCCCCGTCAAGCGCAATTGTTTCTATCCTTCCAAGCCTATGCGCCTGTTCAGAACATTTTTCAGGAATGATTATCTTTTTCACTCCCGATTCAATTGCAGAGGTTACCATCTCTTTGTCAAACGGCCTTATGTCAATTATCAGTTCTTTTTCTTCAGTCATTTCATACACCTTTGCCCGCAAATATTTATATTCCTGTTCAATGCGCACTTTTTTGAACAGGAATTTTTTGTGCCAAAAGCTCATCTTTTAGTCCAACTTCTTTCATCGCTTTTTCCGCAGAGTAACCTTTGTGTATCACAAGCGAAGCCGCGTTGATAATTTTTTTTGGCTCCTTGTGCTGGAAAGCGTTTCTCCCCATAGCAACACCTGCCGCACCCGCATCCATTGCATCTCTTATCATTTGAAGAACTTCCCTATCAGTTCCTTTGCATCCGCCTGCAATGACAACTGGAACAGGGCATCCTTTCACAACTTCTGCAAAAGATTCTTTGGACCCAGTGTAATTTGTTTTCACAATATCTGCACCAAGCTCAGCTCCAATTCTAGCAGCAATTTTTACTACTTCAACATCTTTTTCGTTCTTCACTTTTTCTCCTCTCGGGTACATCATCATCAAAAGAGGCATCCCGAGCCTATTGCAATCCCTCACAACTTCTCCAGCTTCAACCATCATTCTTGATGTATCTTCTGCGCCGACATTGATGTGAATTGATATCGCATCAGCCCCAAGAGCAACCGCTTCCTCAACAGAGGTTACAATTACTTTGTTTAATGGATCCGGACTAAGCGAGGTTCCTGCGCTAAGGTGAACGATTAGTCCCACATCGCTTCCTCCCCCGCGAAAACCTTTGTCTACTAATCCTTTGTGCATTAGTATCGCGTTCGCCCCAGATTCAGCGATTGTTGAAACGGTTTCTTTTACATCAATCAACCCCTCAATTGGACCATCTGAGATTCCATGGTCGATTGGAACGATCAATATCTTTCCGCTTTTCCTATCGCTAATTCTTTGCAATCTTATTTTTTTCCCTATCATAAAACCACCCTATATTTTTGTCTTATTTTTGGATCTTTGGTGGACCAAAAAGCCGTGAGCCAAATTCAACTTAATTAAAAGTGTAGAATGCGACCCCCGACTAGATAGTCCGGAGTCTATTCATAAAAATAGAAATAACCAAAGAAAGAGTTAGAATTCACAGATGCTGTAATAGCGCTGCTTGAAACCAACCCATTCATTACTAAAAGAACTATTTTGTTATTTATAAACTCTGACCGGATAAGGGTGTGACAAAATGCACACTAGGCATACTTTGCATGAGAGTGATGAAAAAAAGAAAGATGCCGCTCTTCGCGGCATCAGTAATTAGTTTGTGTTATTTGACTTTACCTTATGAAGTCTAGGTCAAGATCTCTGTCTCTTCTTGAGTGTCCTGATTCTTTTGCTGCAGGCTGTGAGCTCTTGATGTAAGGGCTGTGCACTCCAGTGAAGATGCAGATTACTTCAATCTTGTTTTCGAATGTTGGGTCAACTCTTGCTCCCCATATTACAACAGCTTTAGGATCTATTCTGTCTGTTAGCATTTCACCAACAGCGTTAGCTTCTCCCAAAGTCAAGTCAGGTCCGCCTGTGATGTGTATTAAGCATCCTGTAGCTCCTGAGATGTCTATGTCTAAGAGTGCGTTCTTTAGAGTGTCTTCAACAACTTCGTTAACCTTGTCAACGCTTTTGCTTTCTCCAACAGCGATTACTGAGAGACCTTTGTTTGACATTATTGATCTAACATCTGCGTAATCCAAGTTGATCAATGAAGGCTGTGTTATTGTTTCAGTTATTCCTCTAACTGTTCTTGCTATTACTTCATCAGCAACTTTGAATGCGTCTTGTATTGGCAAATTAGGTACTAATTCTACCAATCTGTTGTTGTCGATTACTACAACAGTGTCGCAGACTTTCTGCAAGGATTCGATTCCTTCTTCAGCTTTAATTAGTCTTGCTTTTTCAAGAGCGAATGGGTAAGTTACCATTGCGATTACTATTGCGCCTTGATCTTTTGCTATTCCAGCTATTATTGGTGCGGATCCTGTTCCTGTTCCTCCACCCATTCCAGCCGATATAAACAACATGTCTACTCCGGAGAGTATTTCTTCTAAAGCGTTTCTTGAAACTTCAGCAGCTTTGGCACCAACTTCTGGGTATCCGCCTGCTCCTAAACCTCTAGTAACACTTTTTCCGATTAAAACCTTTGTTATCTCATCGTTAACAATAGCTAAGTGCTGCTTGTCTGTGTTTACAGCTACAAGTTGTGCTCCTGCTATTCCCATGGCTGCTAGTCTATTAACAGCGTTGCATCCTGCTCCGCCTGCTCCAACAACCATAATTTTTGGAGATCCAAATTCTTCTAATCTATCGTCTGCTGGAGCTCTTGCGCCCTTAGCAGTTGCGTCTTCTATCATTGACTTCACAACAATCACCCCTGCCCGCTCACCGCGATGCAGAATTTTAATTACACCTATTGCGCCATACCTTGCTTATAAAGGCATACGTTTATGTAGAGGTTAATTAACACTCCATACGGCAAAAAAGCCCTTATTTAGCGTTTTCGCGATATGTAGAAATAGAGCAAGATGCTGTTTTAATGGGTTTAAAGCCAAAACAGACAACATTTAGACAATCGTGGAACTTCAAAACGACCATTGTTGTAGCGAAAAGTGTTAATATTGCCCCATTACAATAATTAAGCATTTTTATAACCATTAAACCAAAACAAAACCTCAAATAAGCTTAAAGCACCTAAAATGCGTTATGTAGAGAGGCAAATTGTCCAAAATGTGCTAAAAACCCTATAATACCCCATAGCTCGAATTTGAGGCATTACAATACCAATTATTCATAACGCAAAGTTATAAACTCTGTGTACTCCAACAGAAAAATTACACCAAAAGCCAGGGTTATGTTTAAGTAGTAGTGGCGATTGACGTAGTTACATAACAAATAATGTGTTTTAAGATATTTTTTCCAATTATCTTTGAATAATCAGTCCGCCAATATAATCTTGTTCAAAAACTTTTTTCGACTTATAATAGATTTTTTCATTACCAACAAATGAATTGATCTTACCTTTCACAGAGTTGACATATTCAAAATCGCCTTTTTTTAGTTTCTTTGGCCCCCTAAATGGCGCGCTAACCTTGACAAGTTTTAAGGCCTCTTTGAGGAATCCAAATGTCTGTTTTGCAAAAAGCTCATTACAATGGAAACGCTTATCCATGCCCCCACTATAAGCCATCACCCAGATAGGGTTACCTTTGAAATAGGCGACCTCCTGACCGGGGGCAAAGTAGAAGCCAGAGTAACTATCCCTATAACTTAGATCTCCTTCAGAAAACACCAGCTCGTCGAAGCCAGGCCTTTGAGGAATTATTTTATCAGAGTTATGGCTGGCATAAGTGTTAACCTTTGCCTTTACCAAAAACCTTGCAAGTTCTTTTAGGCTAACACTTGCCCGCATCTAGCATCCCTCTCTTGCATTCAGTACTCTTCGCACTTGAGTTGGGAATACCCCGCTTCGTGGCTGCATGCAGGACACTTTCCAGGAGGAGTGTTTCCTGTATGTTCGTACCCGCACTTTCTACAAACCCACTTTACCGGCTTTGCTTTCTTTAATATTGATTTGTCCTGAAGAACTTTCAAAAGCTTTGAGTATCTTTCTTCGTGGTGCGCTTCGGCAACTGCTATTGCTTTTAGTCTTGCCGCAACTTCGGGAAAACCTTCTTTCACTGCGGTTGCAGCGAAACCAGGGTACATGCTTGAAGTCTCATAATGTTCTCCGGCGATTGCATTCTTCAAGTTTTCTTCTGTAGTGCCAAACATTGCAGCTCCTTCAGCTTCAACTTCAACAGGACCTTGGGATTTTTTGCCCTTTACAAGCAATTGATTAATCATTTTTGATAATTGTTGTGCGTGTTCTTTCTCCTGTTCAGCTGTTTCAAGAAAAATTCCGCCAATCTGATCATACCCTTCAGTAGTAGCCTGCTTTGACCACATAGTATACCGATTTCTCGCCTGGCTCTCTCCGATGAAAGCCTTGTGCAAATTCTTCAATGTCTGTTCCACAATTAACACCTCTCCAAAAACATAAAACTTTACAAATTCTAGTATTAAGTCCTTAAAAAAGAACTGCCCAGAATAGAATGGTATAATTATATACTAAGGAAGACATGATTAACAATAATCGAGCATTAAAGCGAGCGATAGTGGCCCCGATGAAGAACCTGAAAGAAAACCATTTTGACAAAACAATTAACCTACCTGAAAAGAATCATGTCCGCTGCGCTTCAAAAAAGATGACTACTCAAGTTGCAACAGCAGATAAAAACGATACTGTTGGCGAAGCGCTCGAATGGATAAAGAAAAATATCTTCGAACTCAAAGACATAGACTATATCTATGTTCTGGACAAGGATTTGCACACCATAGGCGTAATATCCTTTAAGGATCTTCTAAGGCACCCAAAAAATACCAAAATAGAGGCCATAATGCAAAAAAATTTAGTTTTTGTTTCTCCAGATACCGACCAGGAAAAGGTTGCCGATCTTGCAGTAAAGCACGACATCAAATCGATCCCGATTGTCCAAAACAGAAAGCTTATCGGAGTCGTCCCAATCGAAGAAATCTTACCCATACTCAACAAGGCTCTCAGAGAAGACATACTCCATCTTGCCGGAATACACAAGGCACACCTCAATTACGAAAATACTCTCGCCGTACCCCTAATCAAAGGAGTATTTCACAGGATACCCTACCTCTTAATTGGCCTCGTGGGAATAATCCTGGCCGCAATGTTCATAAGCGCCTTTGAAGCGACTCTCCAAAAATATATCACCCTAGCTTTCTTCATTCCAGCAATAGTATACATGAGCGACGCGCTTGGAACGCAGCACCAAACGCTCTTTGTCAGAGATCTTGCGCTCCTCGGAAACGAATTGAATCTGAGAATCTACTTCCTAAGACAAATGATCATTGGATCATTGATGGCGCTACTTATAAGTGGAGTGATATTTGCAGCAATAAACCTGTTTTGGGTGCAGCCGCTCATGGCTATAATCATTTCAACAGCGATGTTTGTGACACTCGTATTCACAAGCTTCACTTCGCTCACAATAACATTATGCATAAAGCGGCTCAAGCTAGACCCTGCTTTAGGAAGCGGACCGGTAGCCACAATTATTTCAGATGTCAGCTCGATAATAGTCTATTTCCTAATAGCATCAATATTCCTTGGCGGCATGTAAAATAAGCCTCGGATGAGAAATGTTTCTGTTTTGCTTTTGCAGAGTAGGGCGCAATCTAGCCTATGAAATAAAACGCGGCAACAATGATAAGATACACTGAAATCAACTGCAAGCCCTCAAGCCAATTGCACTTTCCATCGGCCGAAAGGTAATTCACAATCATCACAGCGAGGAAAATAGATACTATTTCAAAGACGCTGAAAATGAGCGAGAAGTGGAACCCGAGGAATCTGCTCGCAATCACAAGTATTGGAACAACAAACAATGGTATTTGTATTGCGCTACTCTATCCAATCT
>ERZ1292640.1771-Hain-H43-02um-R1-1771-length-17741-cov-5_pt2 | contig 15995 bp, 19 predicted proteins | sample MGYA00564404_ERZ1292640 | MGnify/ENA primary metagenome ERZ1292640 (study PRJEB36523, sample SAMEA6512636) | groundwater metagenome | collected 2019-01-08 | study: AquaDiva: Metagenomics assemblies of 32 groundwater samples
TCTGACCTCCCTTTTAGGGAGGTCAGACCTCCATACTTGTATTTTCCATAAAGCAAATGCCCGGTCATTTTCATGTGGATTAAAATAGTTTTGCCCTTGGATAAATTTATTAAAATATTTTTTCCGCGTCGAGTTATTGATAAAATTTTTTTATCAATAACATCTTTTTTAAAAAATTTAAAATATTTTGGATTAGCTACAGTATCTTCTTGGCGTTTATCTTTGGTTGCTAAGTCAGTCCAAACATCTTTAATGGTAAGTCCCACCACTTTTTGTCGCAAACCTTTTGTTGTTGTTTCTACTTCTGGTAATTCCGGCATGGGTTTTTAAATTTCGTTTCCTAAGGTCAGACCTTTAGAAATGAAACTAAGTAAAATTGTAATTTTATAATTTTTTTTTAATTACTGCGTGAGTTATTAAAGTAATTATTGTTCCTAAAATAAAATCGCCAAAAATATTCATTGGAAAATGAATTCCAGACATAATATGACTTATTCCAATTAAAAAACTAAAAAAAATAAACACGGAACCAACTTTTTTATTTATTAAAAAAATAGAAATAGCCAGAGCAACAAAAAGACTAGTATGGTCAGCTGGGAAAGAAAAACTGCTTTCCGATACCAAGGTTTGAATATTAGAAAATACTAAAAATGGTCTGGGCGTGTGAAATAATATTTTTAAACAAAAACCAGCAAGTTCAGTAATAATTATTGATATAAATGTTGGAAAACATATACGTATGAATTGAAAAATTATTAAGTTTCCATCAAAAGACCATGGATTTAGTGAAGCAGCTTTTATTAAATCAACATCTGGAATATTAAAAAGGTCAATTAATAATTTAATAAAAAAAAAGAAAAAAGCTAAAATAAGTACTATGAATGAAAAATCAAAATCAAAAAAAATAATAAATTCTTTTGAAAGAAAATTTTGCCCAAAATTATATATTGAAAAGAAAATTTGATGATCCATATCTAATTAATTTAAAGCCCTCTTTCTTCCCAATAGTTTGGATTACGATGAAGATTCATAATTGCCATGATTATAATTTGATTTGAAGTCAAACTAAATAAAATTCCAAATGGAAAGGTTTTAGTGAGGCAACGTCGCACAGAAATTTTATGATCAAATTCAATAATTGGATATAAAAATGGGTTAATTTGAATTCCATTTATACCACTCTGAACACACGAGAGAAATCTTTTTCCTAGGTCAGGTTGTTGAGACTCATAATAGATTGCCGCCTTGAGCATTTCTGTTTCAGCTTCAGGATGAAAATAAATTTTTCTCATCCTAGTTTACTGTAAGCTCTTTCGAAGACAGACTCTGCCTGTTTAAGTTCTACTAGGTTTTGATCTATTTCTTGACAACGTCTAGCAATTACTTTCTTCCATTCTTGGGACAAATCAGGTCCTTGGATTTCATCCAAGCTTTCAATAATTTTTTCTGCGACAAAAGCCCGCAATAGGGGTGGTAATTTAAGTGCCTCTAAAACTACTTGTTTTGTGCTTATTTCCATAATATTAGTTTATCATCTAGGAAAAAAGTAGTCAAATAATATTTTTATTAGCTAGTCCCTAATATTTTAAGTGCTTCTTTTATTTTGGTATTTGTGTTGCTATCCGGTGAAACATTTTTTAATGCTTCTCGAGCCTCATTTTGTGAATAACCTAAAGATTTTAAGGCCTCTAGCGCGTCTAATTCATTTTTAAGCAATGGCCCAAGTTCTTCTTTTCCTATTTTATCTCTCAACTCAATAATTATTTTTTCTGCTGTTTTTTTGCCAATACCAGAAATTTTTGTGAGATAAGCCAAATCGCTTGAAGCAATTGATTTTTTTAAATTTTCAATTGCAACAGTTCCTAAAATATTTAAACCAGATTTTGGACCAATGCCCGAGACATTTATTATCATTTCAAAAAATTCTAATTCCTCATATTGCAAAAATCCATATAAATCTAAGGCATCTTCGCGCGCATGGGTATGAATCCAAAGAAAAATTTCTTCTTTTTTAACTTTTGAAATAGTTTCTGGTAATACATATATTTTATAACCAAGTCCGCCTGTTTCAATAATTATAAATTTTTCTTTTTTTAAAATAATTTTTCCCTTTATACTTCCAATCATAAAATGATTGTAGCATGAATTGCTTTGAATTACTTATACGGGCGATCCACTTTTGAATTTGAATTTAATTAATGTATTTTTAGAAAAAATGTTATAATAAAATTATGAAAAAAATAAATGTACAAGGTCTCGAGATAGCAATTGTTTCCAAAAGAGAACAAGATTATATATCTCTTACGGATATGCTAAGGGCTAAAGATGGAGAGTTTTTCATCTCTGATTGGCTAAGAAACAGGAACACCATTGAGTTTTTGGGTATTTGGGAGCAGGTAAACAACCCTAATTTTAATTATGGCGAATTCGCCATAATTAGAAGTAGGGCAGGACTAAATAGTTATAAAATAAGCGTGAAAGATTGGGTTAATAAAACTGGTGCTATAGGTTTAGGGGCTACAACAGGCAGGTACGGGGGTACTTTTGCTCATAAAGATATTGCATTTGAGTTTGGAATGTGGATATCGCCAGAATTTAAAATTTACTTAATTAAAGAATTTCAAAGACTTAAAATTGAAGAAAATACGAGGTTAACTCTTGGTTGGGATGCAAAAAGGACTTTGACTAAAATTAATTATAGAATACATACGGATTCTATAAAAGAAAATATTATTTTACCACAACAGCTTTCTCAAAAAGATGCTAACAATACTTATGCGACTGAAGCTGATATTTTAAATAAAGCATTGTTTGGAATGACTGCGCTTGAATGGAAAAGTAAAAATAAAAACAAAGAAGGAAATATGCGAGATTATTCTGATGTGTGTCAGTTAATTTGTCTTGCAAATTTAGAAACATTAAATTCTGAATTTATAAAAATGGGAATGTCTCAGAAAGAGAGATTGCTAAAATTGAATGAAATAGCTATTACTCAAATGAAATCGCTTTTAGCAAATAACACAGTGAAGAAGTTACTGAAATAATAATATGTTAGAAAAAGTAAATTTTAACACTAACTCGACGGTCGTCAGCTCAGTAAAGTAAATATTTTTTTCAACACCAAGCCAATGTCAAGGTTCGACCTTGACATTGAATATTTACTTTTCAAAAGAGAAGACTGAATTTTCGCCATCAGATTTCATAATAATATTGCCCAGTAGATCAGTGCGGAAAATTTTTGTGCCAAATTTATTTAAAGTATTTAGAATTTCTGGGTGTGGATGATTATATTTATTATTTTTACCACTAGAAATAAATGCATAATTTGGTAGAATTTTTTCTATTAATTTTTCGGAAGTGGAAGTGCGAGAGCCATGGTGACCAATTTTTAAAATATTTATATGATTATTTTTGCAAGTAATTACAATTACAAAAACGCAATTATTATTATCAGCATTAGTTTGAAAATTTTTAATAATTATTTCTTCTGTTTTAAGAGTTGCATCGCCCATTAACATTATGGAATTTTTTCCATAAGTAAGTTGTGCAACAATGGACCCATCATTTGTGGACCAAGATGAAACATCTTGGTCGGGAAATAAAATATTAATTACTGCCCCATCGCCAATATTTAATGTCATTCCTTTTTTGGCTAAAATAGTTTCGGTTGTATGTGTGTTTAAACTAGGATTTTTTTCTAAGGTCAGACCTTTTGGACTTTGTGGGGCGTTAAGCTGGGACCCCAAGGTCAGACCTTGAAAAAATATTTCATTTTTTAAATTTTTATAAACTTTAGATTTATTAAAAGTTCCAGATTCAAAAATTTTATCAACTTTATAATTTTTTAAAATTTCTAAAAATCCACCAATGTGATCTCTGTCGGGATTGGTAATTATTATTGCGTCCAAGTGTCTATCAAAGGGTGGCATAAGCCGCGCCAATTGACCTAAAATTTTTCTGGATGGACCACCATCAATAAGAATTTGAGTTCCGGTAGGGGATTCAATGAAAAGCGCGTCACCTTGTCCGACATCTAACATCGCGAAAGTTAATTTCTTTTTAGAATTTTGCCAAAGTAAGAAATAAAGAAAAATAGTAAAAACAAAGAGGATTAAAAATAAAATAATTAATCCGTATTTTTTAAAAAAAGTTGACACAAAAAACTATTTAAGTAATTTAGATAAGCGCGATTTCTTGCGCGCAGCATTATTTTTTTTAATTAGATTAACTTTAGCAGCTTTGTCTATTGCTTGATAAGCAGAACTCAACATACCCTGAGCAGTCGTTTTGTCAGTTTTAGCTGTTTTAACTAATTTATTTACAATTTCTTTCATAGCTTTCTTTCGGCGATTATTAACAAGCTTCTTGCGAAGAGAGCTTCTAATTGCTTTTTTAGCTGATTTTGTTATAGGCATATTTGTATAATAGCAAAAAAAAATAAAAATGCAAGGGATACAGAGGTCAGACCTTGAAGAAGCCCTAAAGGTCTGACCTCTGTATCCCTTGCATTTTTTTTACAAATTTGACAAATATGATGTAAATTTGTTACATTAAAAATGTGGAGTTATATATTATTATATTGAAAAAATTAAGTATTGATTCACAAGAATTATCAAACTACGGGCTTAACGCCACCGTATATTTATGTTGAAGCGAAATTTTAAACTCTTTTCGGGAACAGGAACACACTTAAAGCCACAGATTTAAAAACAAGTTTAAAAAAACGCAAACCATAAAATAATGTGGTTATTCTTGTAGTCACACAAAAATTATGGAACTAAATTTAATGAGTTTAATTGCTATAGGCGCTGGGGCGCTTATTTTGGGTGTTGGAATTGGTTATTACCTACGCTTAATTATTGCGCTTGGCAAAAGGCGTTCAATTGAAATTGATATTAAGCAAATGATGGTTGGCGCAAAAGAAGAAGCACAGAATATTGTAAATGAGGCAAAAGAAAAATCAGAAAAAAAAATAGCAGAGGTAAAAGAAGAAATAAAAAATCACGAGCAAGAAATAAGAAACCGTGAGCAAGAATTCAAAGAAAACGAAAGAAGATTAATCAAAAAAGATGAACTTCTGGATACTCGACAAGTAGATTTAGAAAAAAAGGTAGAACTTTTAAAAGTTAAAACTGAGGAAATAAAAAAAATTCAAGAAAGAGCAGTTGAAATTGAAGAAAAAAAAGGTCTTGAGCTTGAAAAAATTTCTGGACTTACAAAAGAAAAAGCAAAAGAAGAGATTTTACAAAATGTAGAAAAAAAGTACGCAGAAGATATTTTAGTAAGAATACAAAAACTTGAAGGTGATAATAAAGAAAAATTAAATCTTAGAGCAAAAGATATTTTGTCTACTTCTATTCAGCGTCTTGCGGCTAGTACTGCTCCAGAAATATGTGTAACTTCAGTGGTAATACCAAATAATGAAATAAAAGGAAAAATAATTGGTAAAGAAGGAAGAAATATTAAAGCTTTTGAACGCGCGGCGGGGGTAGAAGTTGTAATTGATGAAACACCTAATGCAATATTAATTTCATCTTTTGATCCAATCAGAAGGCAAGTTGCTCGCGCAGCTTTGGAAAATTTAATTTTAGATGGACGCATTCAACCTGCTAAAATTGAAGAATTTATTGAAAAAGCAAAAGAAGATATAAATAAAATAATTAAAGAAAAAGGCGAACAAGCAGTTTTTGAAACTGGTGTATTGGGTTTTGATCCAAGAATTGTTGCAATTCTTGGGCGTTTGTATTTCCGAACAAGTTATGGGCAGAATGTTCTTCAACATTCCATTGAGATGACGCATATTGCTGGAATGATTGCTGAAGAATTGGGGGCAGATGTTGCAATTGCCAAAGCGGGAGCATTGGTACATGATATTGGTAAAGCTTTAGATCATGAAGTACAGGGTACACATGTTGATATTGGAATGAGAATTTTACAAAAATTTGGCGCTGATGAAAGAATTATTACAGCGATGAAATCACACCATGAAGAATATCCTTATGAAACTGTTGAATCGATTATTGTTCAAACAGCTGATGCAATTTCCGCGGGCCGACCAGGAGCTCGTCGTGATTCAGTTGAAAATTATTTAAAAAGATTACAAGATCTTGAAAATTTAGTAAACAGTTTTCCTTCGGTTGAAAAATCTTACGCGATTGCTGCCGGTAGGGAAGTTCGTGTTTTTGTTAGTCCAGAAAAAATTACTGACGCCGAAGCTAAACTTATGGCTCGCGATATGGCATTAAAAATAGAACAGGATTTAAAATATCCCGGAGAAATTAAAATCATTATGATCCGTGAAACTCGTATCATAGAATACGCGAGATAAAAATTCCAATAGACCCCTTCCTAAAGTTTATTATTGACATTCTGTAGCACAATTTGTTACACTAGAAATACATGAGAACAACTTTAAACATATCAATGCCGGCTTCTTTAAAAAAAAGTGTAGATTCTTCGGTAAAAGAAGGCAAATACGCTTCAGTAAGCGAGTTTTTTAGAGATGCGATTAGGGCTTGGGAAGAAGAACAGTTATATCAATCGGTGCTTATAAGTAAAAAGGAATTTACTCAAGGGAAAGGAAAGAAATTGTGTTCCCTTAAAGATTTAATGTAATTTAAAATAATTTATGAACATTGCTTATTCTCCAGAATTTGCTCGCCGTTTTAAAAAATTACCACGCGAAATAAAGTTAAAAGCTTTAGTAAAGGAGGAAGTTTTTAGAAAAGATCCATTCGACCCAGTATTAAAAACTCATAAATTATCTGGGAAGTTTGTGGATGAATATTCTTTTTGGATCGATTTTAAAACCAGAATTATTTTTTCTTTTGTAAATTCAAATCTGGTTTGTTTTCATTCAGTTGGAGGTCATGAGATTTATAAATAAAATTAAAAATATGAAAAAAGTTGCAATTGTTGGATCAGGGGGTGGAATGTCTTGCGCTTATTTTGCGGGAGCAATTTTGGCTTTGGTGCGCGAATTGAATTTTACAAAACCATATTTAGCAATCGGAAGTTCTGGTAGTACCGGAACTTTAGCTTATTATGTTTCTGAGCAATATGATTCGATTGAACATATTTGGTCTAATTTATTATCTTCAAAAGAGTTTATTTCATTAATCCGAATAAACAAAATTATGGACATTGATTATTTAATTGATGAAGTTTTTAAAAAACAAGATATTTTAGATGTTGATAAATTAAAATCATCAAAAATAAAATAATTTGGCTTGATAAATCTTTAAATTCTTTTAAAGATAAAATAAAAAAAGATTGTATTCAAAATCATAATAAAAATCATGAAAAAATTTTTAAGTTAAAAATAATTTTTCTTCCCCCTACCTTTAAATACGAAGGTAAGGCATTATGTATTTGTGAAAGAAAAATTTAAAATAAGAAAATGGATTTTCTTAAAAAGTCAACTTGAGTTGACTTTTTAATGCAAAAGAGTAATATAGGTTATATAAATATGAAAATAATAGACCGATATATCAAAAAAGAGTTAAAAGATAAGCTTTTTAAGGGAAAAGTAGTTATTATTTATGGTCCGCGACAAGCAGGGAAAACAACTTTTTTGAAGAATTTTCTGCAAGATTTTGAAAATACTAGATATATCAATTGTGATATTCCCGAAAATACTGATGGTCTTTCTCCAAAATCCGTGACCAGGCTCCGAGAGTTTATCGGCGATTATAAACTTGTTGTATTTGATGAAGCTCAAAGAATTTTTGATATTGGAAGAACTTTGAAGATACTTGTTGATGAATATCCAGAAATGCAAATTATTGCCACCGGGTCGTCATCTTTTGATCTTGAAAATAAATTAGCAGAACCACTTACTGGCAGACATTATGATTTTATGATGTTACCCCCGATGTATAGTGAATTAATTTCATTATATTCTGATCGGACAGAAATCATTTGCTCTCTTGAAAATCGTTTACTCTATGGTTCTTATCCCGAAATTATTTTTCCAAAAGATGGAGACAAAACTCGTGAGCGTATAAAAAGCATAGCTGAAGATTATTCAATGAAGGACATTCTTGGTTTTGAGGGGATTCGCAAATCAGATACTATTATGAAATTATTGAAAGCTCTCGCATATCAAATGGGGCAAGAAATTTCTTACAAAGAAATCGCGCAAAATTTTGGATTGAGCATCCAAACTATTGATCGTTATATAGACATACTTGAAAAAGCGTTTATTGTTTTTCGTTTACAACCGTATGTGAATAATAAAAGAATCAGTCTTCGTAGAACTCGCAAAATTTATTTTTGGGATACGGGTCTTCGCAACGCACTTATAAATAATTTTGAAAGCTTGTCTTTGCGTCCTGACAAAGGAGCTTTATTTGAAAATTATATAGTGGCTGAATTACGCAAAAAGAATTTTTCTTATTTTTCATCCCAGAATTTTTATTTTTGGCGAGCGTATGATGGTGAAGAAATTGATATTATACTTGAAAAAGACGGAAAAATTACGGGATATGAATGCAAGTGGAAATCTGATAAAGATATTATAAAAAAATCATCCGATGCTCCAGTAAAAGAAATCGAAATAATAACATCAGAAAATTATATGAAGTTTTTAGGGTGAGTTTGTCGAATAGAAATCAAGGTTGACCTTGATTTCTAAAACAGGACTTAAAATATCCCGGAGAAATTAAAATCATTATGATCCGCGAAACTCGAGTTATAGAATACGCGAGATAGAATTTACATTGACTTTTAAGATCTATAAATCTTCAGCCGCAAGTCCTGTATGTTTTGCAATACGACTCAGCATGCATGGCCCAATTTCTTCACGTTCATGAAAAGCAAAAGTAAAATTTTGCCATCCAACTCTGGTTAATATTCTATGTGAGCCACGTTGACGTTTTAGTTGCCAACCAATAGCAAACAAAGCTTTTAAAAGATGTGATGCTTTAACGGACCGCCATTTCATAATTAAATAACTGACTAATCTGATAAGGAGAACGACCTTGCTCTAGACCATCAGCAAGTGTGTGAAGAGCGATAGCGCACACTTTTCGCAGTGCTTCTTGTTTTGTTAAGCCATAAGCCATTACTCCAGGTAAATTAGAAATTTCAGCAATCCAACGTTTGTCGCTTTCACGATCAAATTCAATCAAAAAATTTTTAAGATTATTTTTTATTTTTAATTCTTTCATGTTAAAAGTATACCATAAGCGTATTATTGATTGCAAGAAAAATTATAAAATAACTAAACCATATAATCTATATATAGTTTTGACAAAGTATATATAGTTTGAAAAAATTCACCCTTAATTTTATATGACTTACTTAAATAAATCTCAAATGAATGATGATCAGAGTTTGCTTGAAGATTTTTTGTGTGATGCTATTTTAGAGGGATATAAAATTTTAGAAAGGCGGTAATCAAAAAGGCCGGTCATTTACTTTCGTAAACGACCGGCCGTATGCCTTAAGTTTAAAACACTTTTAATCTTGGGAAGACATTAAGCCCGCCCAATTTTCTTTTGTTGCTTTTGGTTTAATGGGGATAGAACCCCTCCTGCAAAGTGGGCAGTCTATTGATTCCCACTCATTAATCTTATGGTCAACGATAGGGATAATTTTGAATTTATTAATGCCTAACAAGTTTTATTTAATTTTTAATTGCCACAAAAAGGAATCTTTTTTGTTGACGAAAAATAGATAATTTTCATTTTCATCTAAAGCCAATTTAATTCCATCAATATTTTCGCCACCTTCAATAGAAATTGGATCTACTAATAAATTTGTTTTTCCTGTTTCGGTATTAATTTTAAAAATTTGATCTGTAAAAGAAATTTCCCCTTGATACCAAATGTCGGGATATTCGCCACCTCCAACCGAGTTAGGTATTGAGCAATAAATTTCTATATTATTTTTTGCCCAGACACATTTTTCTGGCATAGTTTTTATTCCAAGTGAAGTACTTGTTTTTGTTTCTATATTATAAGATTGTAATAATAAATTATTGCCACTGTATAGAACAAAATTACCATCTGGGCTCATTAGGGTCGTTAAGCCATTTATATTTCCCAAAATTCTATTAAAATCTTTTTTGTCAGGGTCAATGATATACATATAACCAAGCACTCGAGCCGATGGTTTTGTTGTTAGACTAATAATTTTTTGATTTGGCCATTGAGAAAGCCATTCGGTAAATTGTGAATCAAATATTTCTAATTTTTTATTATTAAATAAATTTGAGATTATTCCAAGCACTTCGCCTGGAATTTTTAATAAATAAAATATTTCTGAAGAAGTATACGGTGGCGTTAAGCTCGTAGCTGGTTTCACGCTTACATCCAAAATATTTTCTGGCAAAAAAGATCCAATAATTTTCATATTCTGAGAAGTTTTTGGGAAGTCTGACTTATCCGTACTCGGGAAGTCCGACTTATCCAAAAACTTCTCTTTCGGCAAAGCACCCATAAAAGTTTCAATGTTTGCTTCATTTTTTAAATAACGCATAATTACCGACTCCCCATTATTTCCAAAATAAGCCTCATATACTTTTGGCACAACAGTATCGGTAAATTTAACTTCTTTTATTTCATCTGCAAAGGTTTGATAAATATTTCCGTCAGCTCGAGCAACATACCTTAAAGCCGGCACAAATTCTGTTTCTGTGCTCCCTGTGGCATTAAGCTGGGACTTTATTTTTAAGTTTATTTCTAAATTTTTTTTTATAGATGCTTCTGAAATTAAGTCATCAATTTCTTTATTCAATTCCTCGTCTGACATTTCTACATCGTCTTCCTTCAAGTTTTGAGAAGTCAGACTTCCCGGACTTACCGGATAAGTCGGACTTCCAAAACTTTCTTTTGCTTTTTTTAATACTTCCTTCTGAAATACCGTAAAACCTGCAATTGGCATACTAGAAATTTTTTTTAATAAAATATCTTTTTTTGCTTCTGGAATTTTTTCACTAGTTATTGGTTCATCTTTTTTGGGAGGAGTTACTTTCTTTTTTTTAAATGGATTAAATTCTGAAAAAAAATCTATATCAGGACTTGTTTCAACCGTTTTAGTTTTTATTGGATTAAAATAGAAATAAATAAAAACTCCAGCAGTTGCTATTGTTAAAATAATTATTAAAAGTATAAAATTTCGATTGGACATATTGTTTTTGTTTATTTTTATGGAACATTAATGATTTCTACTCCGCTGTTTGGACACTGGTCTTTTTCTGCATGCCAATGGTCGGGTTCTTGTTCTGCATAATATACAATATCATTTGTATGTTTATAACACATTGCTTCACTTGGGAAAGTACCACTTGTTATTCCCATTATGTATTTATTTAATTTTTCGTTGCCTGCACTAAAATCAACTGTGCTACTACCAGGTTTATGTGTTGTTTGAAATGTATAGGTATTGGTATGTAACCAAGTTTCTGTTCCACCGGTTACTGTAATAGCACAGTCACCACAACCGTCTTGTGTGTCTGCTATTATTTTGGTATCAAATCCTATGAGTGATGTACAATTTTCTTGGCCATATGTTGTACACTCACCTTTATTAATAGTAATGCCAAGCAATGATGCTCGGAGATTGTTTGCTTCAATTAAATCAGCGTCATTCAACGCAGCTCCTTTTTGATATTGTTTACCATTAAATTCTGTAGTAGCACCACCAGTATCAGGATCTGGCGTCAATTCAGGAGGGGGTGCTGTATATTTTAGATTAGTTCCAAGGTTTGGTTCAACTTTTAGTAAATTAGGATTTATTGTATATAAAATTGCATAACTACCCAAGGCAAGTATGAGTCCAAAAATTGCATTCCATATTTTTTTCTTACCTTCTGATTTTTCTGTTGCTAAGCCAGATAGCATATATTCAAGGCCGCCATAAATAATCATAATTAAAGCCAAAAGAGCAACCAAGCCAATTGCTATTTTAAGCATTTGATTTAAATATTTACCTAAGGCGCTTACTTCTTTTCCGGATGCATCTATTGTATTTTTTACTTGAAATGTTGTTTGTAATTCACCATCCTTGTCCGGATCAGGCAGTGGTGCTAAAAATTTATAATCATCAGTTACTTTAGGTGGGCATTTATCTTCCGCAATGTGAGCAATATCTTTATTGTCAGTATCTTTACCACAATGATCCGCATTAGCAATTTTTATTAAAAATAAATTACTACCAAAAATACCACTAATGCTGAGTAGTGCAAATATATTAATTGTTATTAACAAAATAATCAACAGTTCTTTTTTCAATATTAATTTCATAGTCCTAGTATACAAAATATGTGCTTGAAATGTAAAGGAGGCGGCGAATACACAGGTCACACCTCTGGAGTACCCGAGGTGTGACCTGTGTATTCGCCTTTTATTCAACCAAAAAGGTTGAAATTGTTTGGGAGTGGTTGTAGACGGAATCATAAGAAATTATTTTTAAAACATTTTCTTTTTGGAGATTATCTAAACTAGATGGAACGAATGAAAAATTAAATTGACTTTGAGTATTACCCTGAGTATTGCTCTTGGCATTACCTAAATAAATATTATTAATAAAAATATCAATTTTTTTTAATGGAAATTTTCCGGTGCTAGAAATTTTTATTATAATTTTTTCATCCGGTAAATATTTTTTATTTATATCTGGTTCTAAAATAGTAATTACCGGTTTATTCGCCTCTATGTGTATATCGTCTGTTTCTGTTGGTTTGTCAGAAGGTGAAATATTTGCATATTTATTTTTATTTTCTGCCCACCAGTTTTGAATTGGAATTTCCCAATTATTAAATTGTGAATCATGGCTGAAGTTTTGATAAGTCAGACTTCCCGGACTTACCGGATAAGTCGGACTTCCAAAACTTAAAATATTATTTTTATCAAGCCAATAAAGAATTGAATGAACATTAGTTATTATTTTTCTTTCTTTAGTTTCTTCCGGTGTATTTTCAGTCGCTAATTTACCAGAAATTTTATCAATAAAAAATTCTTCATTTCCTTGCCAATGGCCGCTTAAAATTGGTTTCATTTTTTTTAAGTCACCTGGTATTGGTTTTTTAAATTTTTCCTCTGGCAAATCTTTTAAAATTTCGGTCATAAATTTATTCCAAATTGGACCAGCCGCGGCTACTCCACCTTTTTTCATCGGAGTATTTTCGTTGTTACCAGCCCACACCCCAACCGCGATTGATGGAGTATATCCAATTAGCCAAGCGTCTTTGTCATTATTTGTTGTTCCAGATTTTGCCGCCACTTCTCTTCCTGGAATAAATAAATTTGAACTTGCGCCAAATGTTGGGGTGCGGGAAACATTGTCCGATAAAACATCCGAAATAGTTAAAGCAATATTTTCATCTAATATTTTTTTATTATTTAATTTAAATTCTTCTAAAATTTTTCCATCAGAATTTTCAACTTTTAAAATTCCAGTATAATTATTTTTTATTCCATCATTTGCAAAAACACTATACGCAGAAACCATTTCTAAAAGTTTTACTTCTCCGCCGCCAAGCACTAAAGTAAGTCCATATCTTGCAGCATTAATTAAAGTGCTTAGTCCTAATTCCTCAGCCATTCTTAATGAGTCTTTGAGGCCAACTAAATACAAAAGTTTTACGGCTGTAATGTTTACCGACTCGGCTAAAGAACTTCTTAAGGTTATTGGGCCACGAATTTTTTCACCATAATTTTGTGGCATATAACAATTTTTTTGATCAAAGCCAGCTGGAGCTTGTCCATAAGCATTGCAACTAGAATGAAATTCAGTTGGTAAATCAAAAAGCACGGTTTCGGGAACAAAACCTTTATTAAAAGCTTCAGCATAAATAAATGGCTTAAAAGAAGAACCAGGTTGCCTAGTAGCAGTTGCAATATTATAATTACCATCTATTTTTTTGTCAAAATAATCCCTAGAGCCCACCATGGTCAAAATTTGGCCTGTTTTTGGATCTATTGCCACCAAGCCAGCATTTTTACCATTTATTTTTTTTTCATTCGTTAAAGCACCTTCTTTGACAATTTTTTCAGCTTTTTCTTGTAAATTATAATCAAGGGTAGTAATTATTTTTAAACCATCATTATTTAAGTTTTCATTTCCATATTTTTCTTCTAAATAATCTTTTATAAAAAACACAAAGTGTGGCGCTTTAATTTCCCCGCTGGTTTTTGGAATAAAAATAACTTTTTCGTTTTTTGCTTTTTCATATTCATTTTGGGAAATAAATTTTAGTTCAAACATTCTAGCTAGTACTAAATTTTTTCTTTTTTCTAATTTATCATTATTTTTTTTATAAGGCGAAAGGGAAGTAGGGGCTTGGGGAATAGCCGCTAAATAAGCCGCTTCAGCCAAAGTTAAATTTTGTGTACTTTTATTAAAGTAATTTTTGCTGGCTTCTTCAATTCCATAAATATTTCCGCCATAGGGTGATTCATTTAGATAAAATTCTAAAATTTTTTCTTTAGACATACTTTTGTCTAATTTCATTGCCAAGACCCATTCTTTAATTTTTCTAATATAAGTTTTTTCTTGAGTTAAGAGAGTATTTTTTATTAATTGTTGTGTTATGGTTGATCCACCCTGGGTTTTAGTTCCTAATAAATTAGCGATTATTGCCCTGAGAGTTGATTTAATTCTAATACCAGGATGATTATAAAATTCAGAATCTTCAATTGCGACTGTTGCATTTTTAATATTTAAACCCATTTTATTAAAATTAATATCCGTTTTTTTTACGTCATGATGTATATTGTACAATAAAATTTTTCCAGTTCGATCATATATTTTTGTTGAATTTATAATTTTTCTATCTTCAAAAGAAGATAAGTCTGGAATTTTTAAAGAAGAAACCCATATTGCTGATGCTCCTAGAAAAAATAAAAAAATACTAAAAATAAATAAAATTAAATTTTTGAAAATTTTTTTTTTACTCGAGGTAAATTTTTTGGTGTGTTGTTTTTGCATTGCATTATTTTTTTACAAAGTTTAATATTTTATTTTTCTTTCCTATGTCTGTAGAACATAGCTTCCTTAAAAAAATATCAAACTTTTAGTATCATAACAAAAACAAAGCGATTTCCAAGTCCCAGCTTAACGCCACAGGTTTCAGAAATCGCTTTGTTTTGTATTAGAAGAATTTATTCATTAGTATCGTAATACTCCCCATCGTCAGGATTATTTTCATCTAATGATTCTGGTTCTTTGTCAGAGTCAGAATCTGAATCATTTTCCTCTTTTATTTCATCGCTATCATTGGTCATGATATTAAAATAGATAATGTCCCAGCTTAACGCCACAACAATTACTATTAAGTTAATTTATAATAAAAATAGTAATTAATTACTATTAACTATTTTGTATCAAATTCTAAAATTTTTTGCAAATGAAACTGTGGATAAGTGTGCTAAGCCAGTCAAAGCAATTGCAATAGCATCTAATTCATCGTCACCTCGTGTGGCAAGCTGGGACTTATTTTCATCAATTTTAATTAAATGTTTCAGCATACTACTAATTTGTTTTTTATCAGCTTTTCCGTAACCAGTAATCGCGACTTTAACTTGCAGGGGAGTAATTTCTAAAATTTTTAAATTCTTTTGCATAGCTTCATAAATTATAACTCCTCGAACTTCCGCGACATGCATTGCGGTTTTTTGATTAGTTGTAAAAAATAAAGTTTCAATTGCTAAAATATCTGGTTTGTATTTTTTTATTATTTTCTTAACTTCTTCGCCAATTAAATTTAATCTTTCCGGAAATTCCAATTGCGCGGAAGTTTTAAAACACTCAGAAAAAATTAATTTTTCCGTAACGCCACCCAGTCCCCTAGAATTTGAAATTCCAGAGGGCTGGGGAGCCACCTTTTCCACCACCGCAACTCCCAATCTTTCAAACCCCGGATCGATGCCTAATATTTTCATACTCATATTGTAACATTTGGAGCGATAAATTACATAAAATTATAATTTTAATATATACACTAACTCGACGGCCGTCGAGTTAGTGTATATATTTTCTTACTCAGCATT